>Ga0182013_10001829_pt1 | contig 28645 bp, 27 predicted proteins | sample 612S2MmetaG_FD_120487 | JGI IMG/M metagenome (GOLD analysis project Ga0182013, IMG submission 120487) | Permafrost microbial communities from Stordalen Mire, Sweden - 612S2M metaG | ecosystem: Environmental > Terrestrial > Soil > Wetlands > Permafrost | place: Sweden: Stordalen | collected... | reverse complement strand
TCGATTGTTTGCGCCCACTCGGGCCCGACCAGTGGGTCATCCACGTACCGCTCGGCAAACTTGGTACCGAACGCTGGGTCCCCGTGGATTCCCTCGTCTGCCAGATAATCGACCGGCTACGTTCCCTGCGCCCGCCGGCCGCGATTGACGCCGGGCGTTTGCTATACTGACGTCCAGCAAACACCCCAAAGACTTCTATAAGAAAATGTGGGGCACGATCACGCAGGGTAAGGTGTGGTCCGGACCCATGACCAACAGGAAAAAGGACGGTTCTCTTTACCAGGAAGACGCCCCCATCTCCCCAATCCGGGACGTATCGGGCAGAATCTCCGGCTTCGTACAGATTAAGCGTGACGTCACGGAGCAGTTACAACTAGAGCTCAATTGCGCCAGGCGCAAAAAATGGAGAGTGTCGGCAGACTGGCCGGTGGCGTGGCGCATGACTTCAACAATTTGCTGACCATCATCAACGGCTACAGTGGTTTTCTACTCAACGGACTGAAAGTTGGAGACCCGTTAAGGGGCTACGCCGATGAGATCCGGATGGCGGGCGAGGGCGCTGCCAGCCTCACCAAGCAATTGCTGGCGTTCAGCCGCAAGCAGGTGATCGAACCGAAGGTGTTGGACTTGAACGCCACTATTCGCGAATCGGCGCCCATGCTTCAACGCCTGATCGGTGAAGACATCGTGCTGGAAACGCATCTGGATAGCTCTGCCGGGCAAGTCATGGCCGACCCCGATCAGATTCACCAGGTCATCATGAATCTTGCCGTGAACGCTCGTGACGCGATGCCCGATGGCGGGGCCATCGATGTGGAGACGGAGAACGTTGAGCTTGGCGAAAAGCAGATCGGCGCCGGCCGCGTTTCAGCAACACCGGGGCGGTACGTACTGATGACCTTTACCGACAATGGGCAAGGCATGGATGAGACCACCCGCCGGCAAATCTTCGAGCCGTTTTTCACGACCAAAGAACTGGGCAAAGGAACTGGACTCGGCTTGGCAACCGTCTATGGCATTGTACGGCAGAGCGGCGGATGGATCGATGTGTGGAGTGAAGTGAGTGTGGGAACGTCGCTTAAGGTATATCTCCCCAGAATCGATTCTTGTCCGCTGCCCGAGCGGGAGGGAATCGGCCCCCCAACGGAAGAAGGAGTTGAAACCATTCTTGTGGTCGAGGATCAAAGGGCCGTTCGGGCGTACACCGGGACGGCATTGAGGCAGTGCGGTTATCAAGTCCTCGAAGCGTCGGATGGCGATGAGGCGACTGCCGCCGCCGAGCGCCATGCGGGGGAAATTCATTTGTTGCTCACCGATGTGGTGATGCCTGGTATGAATGGCAAAGAATTATCGGAACGCCTGAAGGCAAAATACCCGAATCTGAAAGTCCTCTTTATCTCGGGCTATACGGCGGACGCGATCGCTCACCACGGGGTACTTGATCCTGGCGTGGCCTTCCTGCAAAAGCCGTTTCGTCCGGAGGAACTGGCAGAGAGGATTCGGGAGGTATTGGCCAAGCCCTCAATGCCGCCAGCACGGTCGTGAGCGGCTGGAATATAAAGCAGAGAGCCGTCATCCCCGGCTCGTCACTCCCACATCGTTTCAGGGGCTCCTACCGGGCTCTGGACTCCTACGGTCTACGCACAGTTTCGGTCGCGGCGAGGAATCGGACTGAGCCCAGCCTCGCAAAAACAAATTTGGCCACGGATGGACACGGATGCACACGGAGAAAAACCAGGCCTTTATCTTATCCGTGTGCATCCCTGTCCATCCGTGGCCAATAATGTCTTTACTTCGATGCGAGGAGAGACTAGACTCTTCTCGGCGAGAGCGTTCGAGGTCGCGGCTCGCAAACGCATGGTGCCGTTAACGATCTTTTGAGTTTAGTGCGGAGACGCCGAGTCAAGAGAAGCGAAGCTAAGTAGATCGCTTCATAAATACGGTCTCGCATTTGTGGAAGACCGCTCCCTCGCCGTCGCGGCTCGGAGCCGCGCGTGAGCAAGCGGTCGGGCAATACTCTAGTGAGCTTCTGAAGTGACCGACTAAGTCCGGACCAAGCCGTTGAGGGACGATTCGAATCCCCTCGTTACTCGGCCGAGGGCGGAAGAAAAGAAAACCGAAGGAGCGATCGAGTCGATCGCCTTAGCGGAGGGCAAGCGGCATCGGCCGGCTTCTTCCGGCGCTTCTTCATTGTGGCCGATTAGCTCTCCAGGCTATAATATGCCAGTCGTGGCGCCTTCGGCCGAAGCCGGTTGCCGACAGTGTACCGGCTGAGTTTCAATCTAGTCATGCCCCCGAGATCTTTACCACCAAAGACGGCAAGGGTCCAGCGGGATTCGACAAGCCGGCAGATCTTGCCGGCACAGGTTCGGCTCCTCTACAGCAACGCTAACATAGGCGTTGCGGTCACGCTCGTCACTACGCCGATCTTGGGCCTTCTTCAGTGGGGAGCAGCTCCACACCCTCTAATTATCGAGTGGGCACTGTGCATGTTGGTGGTAGCGGTTGCGAGGTTCACTCTGGTGCGCCGCTATTGGCGCACTCCGTCCACTATGGTAAACGCGGACCGGTGGGGTGCTGCATTCGCTGTTGGCGCGGGCTTGGCCGGGGCCGGCTGGGGCGCGGCAGGGGTTTTGCTATATTCGGAAACCCACCTTGCGAATCAGCTGTTTCTCGCCTTCATTCTGGGTGGAATGATGCTGGGCGCGGCGTCTCTCCTTGCGCGACACACTGCGCTAGCGGCGGCAGAAACTGCGACATCGTTCGGGTAAGGCAGGTTACCCGCCTGCTCCGCGACGAGCCTTTCGCACGCGAAACTGGCTCAGGTCATTTTCGCCGGCAGTCCAAACATTACGGGGACGGCGCGAGGGAGCCCGATTCATTCCGCCCGCAGAATCGTCGCCGGATCGATCCGCGATGCGCGCCGCGCAGGCAGGTACCCGGCCATCAGCGCAACCGCCGTCAACACCCCCAACATGCCCGCGAAAGTAATCGGGTCGCCCGCAGTCACGCCGTACAGCAGACTCTGCATGGTACGCCCCAGCGCCCACGAGCCGGCCATCCCCAGCGCGATTCCAGCCGCCGCAAGCAGTAAAGTCTGCCGTACGATGCCCGCCTGCACTTCTCCTGCCCGCGCCCCCAAAGCCATGCGGATCCCGATCTCTCGCTTTCGCTGGCTCACCGAGTAAGACACCACCGCGTAAATTCCCAACGAGGCGAGCACCAGCGCGAAGGCCGAGAAGCCGGCCAGCAGCATCACTACGAACCGCCGGGGCGAAACCGCCTTGTCAACCAGATCCTGCAGCGTATGAAATTCGTTCGCCGGCAGAGTGGGGTCCACTTCGCGCAACGCTCGCCGCACGGGCAGTGCCAGCGCGGTCAACGGAACGGTAGTGCGCATCACCAGATCGACCGAAGAGTAGTCGCCCGTCTGGCGGATCGGTATGTACATCTCGTTGCCCGACCCCTCCTCCACCGCCAGGTGGCGGACATCGCTTACCACTCCCACTACTTCCCGATCCTTGTCGCACGCGAGTATTTGCCCGACCGGGTCTTGCCCCGGCCACAACGTCCGCGCCAGGTTTTCGTTAATGAGGATGACGAACTTGCTGGATGCGGCGTCACTCTCGGCCAGATCCCGGCCGGCACGCAACGGGATCCCCATCGCCCGAATGTATCCATCGCTTACAATGCGCACGAAGATTGGCGGTGGCAGATTGCTGTTGGTATACGGCCGGCCCTTCGCGCCGCAATTCCAGCTCCGGTTGATGCCCAGCGGCAGCACGTCCGTCAATCCCGCTGCTTGTATGCCCGGAATCGACCGCACGCGGCGCAATGCTTCATCGTAAAACCCATTGCGGAGGGCCCGCGTGGAGAATTGAGCGCCCGGGTCCACGCGCATCGTGGCCGCCATCCTGGGTTGGAATCCGAGATTCACATCCAGCACGCGCAGGAAGCTGCGGATCAGCAGGCCCGCGCCCACTAGCAGCACGCAGGCGAAAGCGATCTCCGATACCACCAGCGTATTGCGAATCCAGTGCTGCTTTCGGCCCTGGCTCGCACCGCGCGCATTCTCTTTCAAACCGCCGCCGGCGGCGCCGGGCGTCTGCAGCGCCGGAATCAGGCCGAAAACCACACCGGTGGCCAAAGCCATCAGAAAGGTGAAGGCCACGGCGCCGGCATCGATCCGCAAGCTATCCAGCATCGGGATCCGAAAAGCATTCAGCTGAGCCAGGCCGCGTGTGCCTGCGAAGGCCAGCCCCAGACCAGCCACCGCTCCGCAGCACGAGAGCAGCACGCTTTCGGTGAGCATCTGCCGCACCAGTCGCGGACGGCCGGCGCCCAAAGCCGCGCGGATCGCCATCTCTTTTTGCCGCGTGGCCGACCGCGCCAGAATCAGGTTGGCAAGGTTGGCGCAGGCGATCAGCATCACCACGCCCACCGCGCAGACCAGCACCAGCAGAGCCGTGCGCAGGTGGCCGGACACGTGTTCCGCCAGCGGGCTGAGCAGCAGTTGAAAATTCCGGTCGGGATCCATGCGCCGGATCCGCGGCCCGAGCACCGACATTTCCGCGCGGGCGCTCGCCAGCGTCGCGCCCGGTTTGAGCCGTCCGATCATGGCCAGTTCGTTGCCGCGTCGGCTGGCTTGCTCGGTGAGCGGGTACGGTAGATAGATGTCGATGCGATTGCCCGGCGCGAACACCGAATCGAAGGAGAAGGAGCGCGGCAGGACGCCGATCACCCGGACCGGCGTGTCGTTCAAGGTGATCTGACGGCCCACGATGGCACGTTCGCCATGGAAAAGCGTCTGCCACAAGCTGTAGCTGAGCAGCGCAACCTTGGGCGAATTCCACCGGAATTGGCAATCTTCGTAGCTGAACTGCGTGCCGAGTATCGGCTGTACACCCAGCAGCGGAAAGAAATTCTGCGAGACCTGCAGTCCCGTAAGACGCTGCGGCTCTCCGTTTCCGGTCAGCTTGTCGTCACCCGTTCGATAGAACGGAGAAAATGCGGCCACATCCGCGAACGTCCCGTTCTGCTCCCGGAGCGCCTTGTAATGATTCACCGGAACGGTTTCGCCCGATACGCCCTCGGTGTCCACGTCCCTGTTGCCGATCCACACCAGCCGTGCCGGATCGTGGAAAGGCAGCGGGCGGAGCAAGACGGCGTCGATCAGGCTGAAAACGGCGGTGCTGGCGCCGATGCCCAGTCCCAGAATGAGAATCACGAAGCAGGTGAGACCGCTGTCGCGCCGCATAGCGCGCCCGGCGTATCGCAGGTCCTGCAGCAGAGTTTCCAACGCCGGCAACCCGCGGTGCTCGCGATGGGCCTCGCCCAATTGCGTTCGTCCCCCGAGCCGAAGGCGGGCCTGCCTGCGCCCTTCCTCCGGTGTCATACCCTTCCGGACGTTGTCCTCGGCCAGCATCGCCAGGTGCGATTCCATTTCCCGATCGAAGTCCTCGTCGAACTCGGGCGATTGCAAAAATGCCCGGATCCGCGCCGCTATTCGAGTCCACATGGGTTCAACTCCTGGTCTCCAGCTGCAAGAGCCGCCCAATCACATTGGAGACGCGCTCCCAGTTCTCTGTCTCGGCGGCAAGTTGCTTGCGGCCGGTTTTGGAAATGGCGTAAAACTTGGCCCTGCGGTTGTTCTCCGACGTGCCCCAGGAGGCCGTAATCCACCTCTTCTGTACCAGGCGGATCAGGCACAGGTAGACGGTTCCCTGATTCACCTGCAGCGCCTGCTCGCTGATCTGCTCGATGCGCCGCGCGATGCCGTAACCGTGCAGCGGCCCCATGGCATCCAGGGTTTTCAGCACCATCAGATCGAGAGTTCCTTGCAGAATCTCCGACTTATCCTCGCCCATTTCATCTCCTGTGGGTTATATAGAGGAGTATCGCGCCTCACGTGTGGGATGTCAAGAGGAGTGCCCGCGCCCCGGCCTTTGATATACTGAACGCCCGAGGGGAAAAATGGTGCGAATACTGGTTCCGATGCTGTTTTGTCTGATAGGCGCTGTGCTGGCGGACGCTCCCGGGCGTGGCCTCCTGCTGGTAGCAAATAAGGGCGACCAAAGCCTCGGGATTATCGATGTCGCTGCCGGCAAACAGGTGGCCACCGTCGCCGAAGGCGGCAAGACAGGACACGAAGTGGTGGCGTCGCCCGACGGCCGGACGGCCTATGTCCCGATCTATGGCGACTCCGGCGTCGGCAAGCCGGGCACCGACGGCGACCATATGGTAGTCATCGATATCGCTTCGCGCAAAGTCACCGGCACGGTGAATTTCGGACGCGGCGTGCGGCCGCACCTCCCGGTATTCGGACCCAAGAACGGCATGCTCTACGTCACCACGGAATTGGACGAGGCGATTACCATCGTCGACCCCAAGACCCTGAAAATCGTCGGCCAGATTCCCACCGGACAGCCGGAATCGCACATGCTCGTCATCTCGCACGACGGACGCCGGGGCTACACCGCCAACGTGGGTCCCGGCACGGTGTCGGTGCTCGATATGGAGGCCAGGAAGACTCTCGCGGTGATTCCCATTTCCGGCGAAACGCAACGCATCTCCATCTCGCCCGATGACAAGTGGGTCTTCACGTCCGACCAGAAAGAGCCGCGCCTGGCGGTCATCGATACCGCTACCAATAAGGTGACGAAATGGGTGCCTCTGCCGGGCGCCGGCTACGGCACCGCCTCCACTCCGGATGGCAAATGGCTGCTGGTCGACGTGCCTTCGAAGAATCAGGTGGCCATCGTGGACCTCTCGGCGATGGCAGTCGTGAAGACCCTCGACGTGCCCAAAGCGCCGCAAGCCGTAGTGGTGCGGCCGGACGGCAAGGAAGCCTACGCCTCCTGCGATTCCAGCCACAAAATCGCCGTCATCGATATTGCGAGCTGGACGGTGAAGGGCATGATCGACGCCGGCGCCGGCGCCGACGGCCTGGCCTGGGCAAGATGACGACGTGGCGCAGACGTCATTCAGTCTGCGGGGTCGAGATTCCGAATTCCTGATATCGTGGAATTTGCGTTGAACCCATTTTCGTGGCGGCAGGCGAGTTTCACTCGCCTTGGCAAGCTGAAGCATGCCCCACATCGGAACACAGAGTTGCCTTTTTGTGGGACATGCTTTAGCTTGTCCTGGGTGGGCTACCAACCTGAAGGGCTGGCGTGGCTAAGGCCATTTTCCTCACCAACCGCGAATTCCGAAGGCGACCTCAGGAGTTCGGAGACTCTTCTCGACCCGCCGCGCGTAGACGAGTTGTCCTAGCTTACCGCGCGCCCCAGCCAGCCGAGCGAGGAACCGAAGTGCGTCGGGCGCGCCTTGTAATAATCCGGATCCGCGAATCTCTCATTGAAAATCCGCTCCCAGCGCGCTTCCTCGATGCATCTGGTGCAGGCGCCGCAGCGGCACCGCTTGACCCTGGGGCCGTGCGTCCCCGATAAACCCACCGCCGCCGGCGGAATGCAGCGCTTCCTCCGAGGCTGGCGAGCATTGGAGACCCGGGCGTGCGCCGCCATCAGTTCTTCGATCATGCGTGGGTCCGCGAGTTCCATCGATTCTCTCCGTTCGCTCAGGTCCCCTTGGGTCTACACACATGAATATCGGCGGGAAGAGATTTTTTTCGATTAATTTAACGTTGCGTACCGGTACGCAGTAGCTGCCTCGTTAACCTTCGACTACATGCTTCGCATGTCCAACTGTGCCGACGCCCTCATGGCGATAGCCGACCTCCGCGGCCTCCGCCGCCTTCGTGAGCTCCGGTTTAGCTTTCGAATTTGTGTTCCTCCGTGTCTCTGTGGCTCGGTGGTGAATCCCCGGCCCCGGCCGCCGTAATGCCGAACATGGCGAAGTATTTTTCCGGCAGCCGCGCCTTGCGCATCTCGCGGTTTACGAAGACGTGGCGCGTATGTCCGGTGGCCACCACACGGTCGCCCTCCGCCAGACGCATCTCATACTGGATGGTGACGGTCCGCGAATTGGCGGCCTCGATCCAGCTCTTGACGATGATCTCATCGTCGAAATGGGCCGGCGCCCGGTAACGGCACGCCGATTCCGTCACCGCCATCAGGATCCCGTCCTCCAACTCCATGTCGCGGTAGTTGAAGCCGCACGCCTTGCACAGCTCCACCCTTGCGACCTCCATCCATACGTAATGATTGGCGTAATACACCACGCCCATCTGATCGGTCTCGGCGTACCGCACCCGCAGGCGCGTCTCGGTAAAGGGAGGCATTGTCGGAACCGGTATTGTAACCCGGCGCAACCGCCGTCCGCCCGCAACCGTCTGTTAGATGGTACCTTACAAGATTCCATGCGTGTCCGTGTGCTTTTTTTTGGGATGTTGAAAGACCTGGTAGGCTGGCCGTCGGAAGATGCCGACTTCCCCCCGGGGACCGACCTGCGCGCTGTCTTCGAAAGCTACGCCGACCGCTTTCCGCCCCTGCGAGAGCTGGCATCCAGCATCGTAATGGCTCGAAATCAAGAATTTACCGATATTTCTACAAGTATTACTGAAGGTGACGAGGTAGCGTTCTTACCGCCCGTGAGCGGCGGATCCGGCATGGATAGCGAGCTGCGCCAGGACGGCCACTTCGTGGCTCTGACGCCCCACGCCATCGACACTCGGGCGGCGATCACGCGCCTTTTGACCGGCGCGGAGGGGGCGGTCGCCACCTTCGAAGGTACCGTCCGCAACAACACCAAGGGACGCGCCACGCGCTGTCTGGATTACGAATGCTACGAGTCGATGGCCCTCAAGACGATGTTGCAGATTAGCTTGGAAATCGCAGCTCAATATGAAGTTGGGCGCGTTGCCATGGTCCACCGTCTGGGCCGTATGCTGATCGGCGAAACGAGCGTAGCGGTCATCGTCACCGCCCCCCATCGCGGCCCGGCATTCGAAGCTGCCCGCGCCGCCATCGACCGCCTCAAGAAACGCGTGCCCATCTGGAAGAAAGAGCATTTCGTGGATGGCGAAGTCTGGGTGGAAGGAGAGTGGGACAGCAATGTTCCCCTGGTTGGATAGACGCCGGGCAATCGCGATTCCGGCTGCGGCCGCGGCGCTTTGCGGCCTGCTTTTGGCGCAACAGCAGGCTACGGTTTTCCACGATACCGTCACGCAGGTGCACGTGATCGCCTCCGTGAAAAACTCCAGCGGCGAACTCGTCGGCGCTCTGCAGAAATCGGATTTCAAGATCTTCGACAACGGCATCGAGCAGGACATTCGCGTCTTCGAGCGGAAGAGCGCCACGCCCTTATCCATCGCTTTATTAATCGACTGTAGCGGCTCGACGGCAAAGGACTTAAAGTACGAGACCGATTCCGCCACGAAGTTTCTGAAAGCGCTTCTCTCCGAAGGCAATCCGGAAGATGCCGTGGCGCTTTTCAGCTTCGACTCGGATGTCAATGAGGTCAAGCCCTACACTCACAACTACGCGTCCCTCGACAACGCCTTGAAATACGTTCACGGTTCCGGTGGCACCTCACTATATGACGCCATCTACTTCGCGGCACACAGCTTGGAAAACCGCGGCGGGCGCAAGGTGATGGTGGTGATCAGCGACGGCGGCAATACCACCAGCACCCTGGATATCCAGAGGTGCCTGAAGGCGGCGCAGTTCGCCGATGCCGTGATTTACCCAGTGGTGGTGGTGCCCATTACCAACGAGGCCGGCCGCAATACCGGAGGCGAGCATTCCCTCATCTTCATGGCCGAAGGCACCGGCGGCCGCACCTTCTTCCCCAGCGTCGCCAAAGAGCTCGACCAGGCTTTCGCGGACATTATCACCGAACTGCGCACGCAATATTTCATGGCATTTTACCCCCAGGGCGTGCCGCTTCCCAAGAATCCGTTCCACAAGCTCGAGGTGAAAGTCGACCGGCCCGATTTGCGGGTGTCCGCACGCAACGGCTATTATGGGGAGGCGGAGGGCGCCGAAGGTTCGTCAAGCGCCCCTATCGCGGTGACTCCCACGACGGGAAGAAAGAAGAAGTGAATACTCCACAACAGGCTTCGAAATCCGCGCGCGCGCCGGAACAAACGTTTGAGGAGGCGCGATACCTCAAACAGCTGATCGAGAACAGCACGCCGGTGAAGGTGAAGATGGAGGACGGAGAGGAAGTCTCCGGAACCATCGAATACTACGACCAGTCGTTCATCCGCCTCACTCGCCAGGGCGAGCCCAACCTCTTCATCTTCAAACACGACATCAAATATATTCAGGAAGTGGGTTAGGGCCGCCGCCTGCATGCCCTTCCTTGAGACAGCCGTCGAGATCGCCCGAGAGGCAGGCGCGCTCGTGGCCAATTACCACCAGCGGCACATTCCCTTCGAGACCAAAGGCGAGTTCGACCTGGTCACCGAGGCCGACCGCTCATCCGAAAAATTAATCGTCGAACGCCTGCGATCGCATTTCCCGGCGCATGCCATCGTGGCGGAAGAAGGCGGCGGGCATGAAAGCGCGTCGGAGTATCGCTGGTTCATAGACCCGCTCGACGGCACCACCAACTTCGCGCACGGTTTTCCCATGTTCTGCATCAGTATGGGGCTTGAGCGCGCCGGTGAACGGATCGCCGGCGTGGTCTTCGACCCCATCCACGGCGAGCTATTCACGGCGGAGCGGGGAGCGGGCGCGTTCCTCAATAACCATCGCATCCACGTGTCGCCCGTCGCGCGCGTGAGCGATAGTCTCGCCTCCACCGGTTTTCCCAGCCGCAAGCGCCACCACAATGTCAATATTCACTTCTACTATCAGCTGGCGATGGCGTCTCACGGCGTGCGCCGCACCGGTTCGGCCGCGCTCGACCTCGCATTCGTGGCCGCCGGACGGCTCGATTTCTTCTGGGAATTCGGTCTCAAACCCTGGGACATGGCCGCCGGCGCGCTCCTGGTGCAGGAAGCCGGAGGCCGCGTCGCCGAGATGACCGGCGCACCCCTCAGCGTTGCCAAGTCGGACCACGTCCTCGCGGACAACGCCATCCTCCACGACGAGATCCTGGCGGCCTTCGCCGATATTTTCCGCGGCACGCTCCGTGTGCCGCTGCCGGTGATCTAAGTCAAAGTCTCCTCCCGCAAAGGCGCAAAGCCGCAAAGAAAAACCGACAATTCGCGCTTCCACCTCCCGGATGCATCATCGAGACTTGCCGATTGGTGTTTTTCTTTGCGCCTTTGCGCCTTTGCGGGAGAAACTTCTTAGCTACATGCGGTTATAATCACTCCATAAGGGAGGATTTCCGTGGCAAAGGACAAAAGCCCAAAGAAGGAAACCAAGAAGCCCAAGAAGAGCAAATAGGCAGTAAGCCGGGTTTGCCAGGATCGCACTGGTACCGGTGAGTATCGAGTCCGGCGCGGGCGGGGGCAATCGGACCCGCTCGCGGCCACAGGAGCCATCATGCGCACAGAGTGGGTAGCTAAACGGGAAAATGACAAGATTCGCACGCAGATGCACTATGCCCGCCAGGGTATCGTCACCGAGGAGATGCACTACGTCGCGCATCGCGAACATATCGCTTCCGAGCTCGTGCGCTCGGAAGTGGCGCGCGGCCGGATGATCGTCCCGGCCAACATCCATCACGCTAACCTCGAACCCATGTGCATCGGGGTCGCCTCCACCTGCAAGATCAATTCGAATATCGGCAACTCCGCCGTGCTGTCCAATATCGATGGCGAACTGGAGAAGCTGCAGTACTCGGTGAAGTATGGCGCCGATACCGTGATGGATCTCTCCACCGGCGGCGACATCCCGGCCATCCGCAAAGCCATCATCGGCGCTTCGCCGGTGCCCATCGGAACGGTGCCCATCTATGAAGCGCTCTCGCGCGTGCGCAGAGTGGAAGATCTCAGCAGGCAGGTAATGCTGGAAGTGATCGAAGAGCAGGCCGAGCAGGGTGTGGACTACATGACCATCCACGCCGGCGTGCTGGTGCAGCACATTCCGCTCACCACCAGGCGGATCACCGGCATCGTCAGCCGCGGCGGCTCCATTCTAGCCGAATGGATGGTCAAGAATCACAAACAGAATATGCTGTACGAATGCTTCGAAGACATCTGCAAGATCTTCCAGAAGCACGACGTCACCTTCAGCCTGGGCGACGGACTCCGGCCCGGCAGCATCGCGGACGCGAGCGACGAAGCGCAGTTTGCGGAGCTGAAGACGTTGGGCGAACTGACCGAGATCGCCTGGAAATACGATGTGCAGGTGATGATCGAAGGTCCCGGCCACATCCCGCTCGATCAGATCGAACTGCAGGTGCAAAAAGAGAACGAGATCTGCCATGAGGCGCCGTTCTACACCCTGGGTCCCCTGGTCACCGATATCGCCCCGGGGTACGACCACATCACCTCGGCCATCGGCGCGGCCATGATCGGCTGGCACGGTGCTTCGATGCTCTGCTACGTCACTCCCAAGGAGCATCTCGGCCTGCCGAACAAGGACGACGTAAAGGCCGGCCTCATCGCGTACAAAATTGCGGCCCACGCCGCCGATATCGCCCGCCACCGCCCCGGCGCCCGCGATCGCGACGATGCCCTGTCGCGCGCCCGCTACACCTTCGACTGGAATCGCCAGTTCGAGCTCTCGCTCGATCCCGAAACGGCGCGCTCCATGCACGACGAAACGCTGCCCGAGGAAGGCTTCAAGGACGCGCACTTCTGCTCCATGTGCGGTCCCAAGTTCTGCTCCATGAACATCTCCGCGAAAGTCGAAAGCTTCACCGCCGAAGACGCCGCCGCGGTCTTGAACGGTTCGATCGAGGAGCCCCTGATCAATATCGCCGGCAACGACTGACTTGTGGCACAGACACTCCTGTCTGCTGCGCCGAGAATACAATTTGCCATGAGCCCGCCAACCGCTCCCTCACGGCCGCGGCTCGGAAAACGCAGTGTGCCCACGCCGAGCCACGACCGTCAGGGAGTGGTCCCGGGCGCGAAATGGGCTCCAGCCATTTTCCTCGCCAATCCCAAACTGCGGGGCGCCACGTCAACGCTGAGACCCCGGGGTCTTATCCCTCAGCGTCCTCTGCCGCCTCAGCGCTCTCCGGTTTTGACCTTTTTGTTCTTCTCCGCGTCTCTGCGTCTCCGCGGTGAATACTCTTGCCGCCCGCGAGCTATAATCTCCACATGCTCCGTCAAGCTACCTTCGCCCTAGTCGTGCTCGTCGCCCCGCTCATCGCCCAGTCCCCCGCTGGCTGGAAAATGCGGGTTGACCGCAGCACCTCCGCCTCCGATCCCGACGCCCCGGGCAACATCAAATTCGTCACCGAAGGCGCCGGCTTCCACTGCACCAACCCGCAAGCCGCCGTTTATTACAACCCCGCCAATACCGCGGCCGGCACTTACACCCTCAAAGGCACGTTCACGCTGATGAAGCCCAGCGGCCACACCAATTACTACGGGCTGGTGTTCGGCGGCAGCGGGCTCGAAGGCGCCGACCAGTCGTACCTCTACTTTGTCGTCGCCCAGAATGGCACCTGGCTGATCAAGAGCCGCACCGGCGATGCCACCGCCGTCGTCGCCCCCAAGACTCCCAGCGACGCGGTGAAGAAGCCCGACGATACCGGCAAATCCACCAACGCCCTCGAAGTCCGCGTGCGAGCCGACAAAGTGGATTTCGTAGTCAACGGGACGGTCGTGCACACCGAGCCTAAAACCGGCGCGCTAGCCAAGACCGACGGCATCTACGGCATCCGCATCAATCACCTCCTCGAGGTCCAGGTCGATAACTTCCAGCTTGCCCACTAGAGTTCCTTCCCCCGTTGCGGCCGTTCACCCTCTCGTTCCTGTTCCGGACCTCGTCCTGCCTCCTCCCGCTGTATACTTCCAGAATGAGAAAGTTCGCCCTGCTGCTCCTCCTGGCCCTCCCTGTCGCCGCCCAGGAACCCGTCGACCTCGGCGTCGTCGATCGTATTCAGACCGAAGCCTTCGATCATTCCAAAGTCATGGAGATCCTGCGGCAGATCAGCGACGTTCACGGTCCCCGCCTCACCGGATCGCCTGGATTCGAAGACGCCGCCCGCTGGGCCGTCTCGGAGCTCAACTCTTATGGGCTCGATAAAGTCCACACTGAAAAATGGGGTCCGTTCGGACGCCCCTGGACGCTGGAACAATCTTCCGTGGAATTGCTTCAGCCGAGCTACTCGCAGCTCACCGCCGTGCCGCTCGCCTGGAGCGCCTCCACCAACGGACCCGTCACTGGCGACCTGGTGCTGGCCCCGCTCCGCGCCTCCTTCCGCGATGGCCCGGCGAAATTCAAGCAAGCTCTCGATGCCTATCGTGCCAAGTGGACCGGAAAATTGCGCGGCAAGATCGTCCTGATCAGCGATCCCAAGGCGCCGGCCGAGCAGACCAATCCGCAATTCACGCGCTATACCGCGGCCCAGCTCGCCGAGATGTCCGAGGCCCCCACGCCGTCGCCCAAACTTACCGCCCGGAAGCTAGACGATGTCGAGTGGCCGGACGATCCCACCCGCCTGGGAGCTTTCTTCAACAGCCTCTCCGACAACCTGATGGACCAGGTTTACGACCTCTACGACCAGGCGGTCGCCGACCGCGCCGAAATGTTCGTCAAAGAGGGCGCCGCCGGCATCCTGCAGGAAGACGATCGCGCCCACCAAGGTCTGCTGATGGCCGAAGCCGCCGGCGGATTCAAAGCCTCCGCTACGCCCCCGCCACCTACGTTCGTCATCACCGCCGAGCAGTACAACCGCATCGCGCGCCTTCTCCAGCACCAGGAAACCGCGCGCGTGCGCCTGAACCTGAAGGCCGCCACCGCCGACCGTGACGTCGACGGAATGAACATCGTCGGCGAAATCCCCGGCGGCGCCAAGAAAGATGAAGTTGTCATGATCGGCGCCCACTTCGACTCCTGGCACTCGGGCACCGGCGCCACCGATAACGGCGCCGGCAGCGCCGTCATGATCGAAGCGATGCGCATCCTCAAGTCGCTCGGTCTGAAGCTCGACCGCACGGTTCGCATCGGCTTGTGGAGCGGGGAAGAGGAGGGCCTGTTCGGTTCGCGCGCTTATGTGAAGGAGCACTTTGCCGACCCCGGCACCATGCGCGTTACCGCCGAGCACGCCAAGCTCTCGGTATACTTCAATCTCGATAACGGCAGCGGCAAAATTCGTGGAGTGTATTTACAGGGTAACGGCGCCGTGCGGCCTATTTTCGAAGCGTGGCTCGCTCCCTTCCGCGATCTCGGCGTAACCACCGTTTCCATCCGCGATACCGGCGGCACCGATCATCTCAGCTTCGCCGCCGTCGGACTGCCGGGATTCCAATTCATCCAGGACCCTCTGGATTACGGCAGCATCACCCATCACTCCGATATGGACACCTGGGATCACGCCGTGCCCGCCGATCTGATGCAGGCCTCCGCCGTGATCGCCAGCCTGGTCTACGACGCCGCCAACCGCCCCGAAATGCTGCCGCGCCGTCCGCTGCCCAAACCGTGACGCCGCCACCAAATCGACCGCATTTGAACCTGTGGAAGAATCGACTCGGGCCGGGTGCCCGACCCGGTATGGGAGGACACCGAGCTCGAAACGCTGGTCTTGGCCGATAACGAGCTCTCCGAATTGCCCGCGATGCCCTATAAGCGCAAGGCCCGCGACGAGGCCCAGGCTTGCGGCCAAATCCCCATGCCGGTTTTCGACGCTCCTTCCGCGAGTCCGCCTTCACCGCGGCCACTTACGGCGAGCTATCTCTCTCCATCTACGTCACACCGGCATCGCCACCTCTGTCAGCTGTCCCTTTTCCAGATGATGCAGTACGGTGGCGTCGTGCGCCGCCGCCGGGTCGTGGGTCACCATCACGATGGTCTTGCCGAATTCCTTGTTCAAGCGCCGCAAGATGGTGCGCACTTCCTGCGCGGAGGCGGCATCCAGGTTTCCGGTGGGCTCGTCGGCGAGAATGATCGCCGGGTCGGTGACAATGGCGCGCGCAATGGCCACGCGCTGCTCCTGTCCGCCGGATAGCTGGCGCGGCAGGTGATCCAGGCGATCCTCCAGCCCGACCAGCTTGAGCGCCGTAATGGCGTGCGCGCGCATCTCGGCCTTATTGAGATTGGTGAGCTTGAGCGGCAGCTCGACATTCTCCAGCGCCGTCAACACGGGAATCAGGTTGAACTGCTGGAAGATGAAGCCGATGTGCTCGTTGCGCCAATGGGCGATTTCGCGGTCGCTCATATCGGCCAGCGCGTGGCCGAGCACCTGCAAGCTCCCGGAACTGGGGCGATCCATCGCCGCGATGAGGTGCAGCAGCGTCGATTTGCCGGAGCCCGACGGGCCCATCAGCACCACGAATTCGCCCTTTTCGATGGTCAGTGTCACGTCCTTCAGCGCCACTACGTGGAATTCGTCGCGCACGAACTCCTTACTGAGTTTCTGGGTTTCGATAATCGTTTCGCTCATGGTGTTATGCCTTCGTCTTTACCTTGTCGCCATCTTTCAAGCCCGCGGGAGCACTGACAATCACATCTTCGCCCCCGATGAGCCCCTCCTCGATGCGCACGCTCCGATTGCTAACCGCTCCCGTCTTTACCGCCCGGCGCACCGCCCGGCCGTCGAGCACTACAAAGACGGCCCCCTCGTGAACTGCTGTCGCCGGCACCATCACCACCGGCTTCACCGGCTCGCTTCCGGCCGGCGCGCGCTTCTCGTCGGAAAGAAACGCCACACTGGCGTTCATTTCGGGCCGCAGGTGATCGTCCGGCTTTTCCACCTTTACTTTGATCTGCACGGTGGCCTTCTGCCGGTTAGCCTCGGGCGAAATCTCCTTGATGAAGCCGGCATATTTCAAATCTGGAAACGCGTCGGTGGTAATGATTCCGTGTTGGGCAGAGTGGAGCTTGGCGAAATCGTTCTGGCTGATGTCGAGTTCCACCTCCAGGTCGTTGAGATCGGCCATGGAAACCACGTATCCCTTAGCGCCCTTGTCGCCCACGAAGCTGGTGGTGACGAATTCGCCCTTCTCCACGGCGCGTTCCAGGATGGTGCCCGTCACCGGCGCGCGAATGATGGTGTTGTCGAGATTCGTTTCGGCGTAAGCCACCGCACCCTTAGCCTGCTCCACCTGCCCGCGCAGCGAATCGATTTCCTCCTGCCGCGGTCCGATCTTCACCAGCTCATACGTCTTCTGGAGGGAGTTGACCTTGTGGACCGCGGAATCGTAGCGGCCCTGCGCGTCGTCGAGCGACTGCTGGGAGCCCAGACTCTCGCGCACGGTGTTACGCGCGCGATCGAGACTTACGCGGGCGTTCTCCAGGTCGGCCTTGGCGGAATTCAGATTGGCCAGCGCCTGCGCGATCTCTTCGGGACGCGAACCGTGATTGGCCTCGTCGAGCTTGGCCTGCAGGCTGATCAACTGGCCGTGCGCCTGTTGCATGGTGGCCTGATACTCGTCGTCCTCCAGCCGGACCAGCACCTGGCCTTCCTTCACGCGATCGCCTTTGTCGACGCCGATCCATTTGACTTTGCCGACCACTTTGGCGGCCAGTTCGATTTCGTGCGCCGCCACGATATATCCGGTGGCGTTGAGCACCACACCGTTGGGCGCGCTGGCGGCGGAAATCGTGGAGGCGCGCTGCACTTCCACCAGGAGCGCCGCGTTGAGTCTGGGCGCCACCAACTCCCACGCGCCCAGCGCCACCAGCACGAACACACCCGCCAGAATCCAGGCTGTGGCCCACTTCGAAGCGCCGGTCCGGCGCTTGCTACGGTCGATTTGCAGATCTTTCAATTCACCTGCCATGCAACTCTCCTTGGCGAGCTTCGCTCGCCGGACAAGCTGAAGCATGTCCCACACATTTCATCCCTCCCGTAGCGACGTCAATATCTGTTTCCGCGATGCCATGCGGGCGGGGAAGAGTCCGCCCACACTGCCCAACACCACCGCGAAAATAACTCCCGTCAGCATGATTTGCGGAGTCACGTGGAATGCAAAAGATGTTTCCGAGAAGGTGGAGTTGCCGATAGAAGTCGCGACCCCGTTCAGCGGCAGCGCCAGCACACATCCCAGCATGCCTCCGAGCGCCGAGAGCAGCGCCGACTCCAGCAGAAAGCTGGATAGAATGCTGCCCTTGGAAAATCCCAATACCCGCAGCGTGCCGATCTCCCTCGACCGCCGGGCCACCGCCGCGTACATGGTATTCATGGCGGCGAAGCTGCTGCCGATCGCCATGATGATGGCCACTATGATGCCCACGCTCTCGATCGGTTTCGCCGAGCTGGTCTGCTGGTCGTAATATTCCTGTTCGAGCATGGCCTTCACTCCCAGGCGCTGATCGTCGTTCAGGCTGGCAACGAGCGCCCGGGCGGCGGCCGGGTCGGTAGCCGTCACCAGGCCGGAACTTACCGCATCCACGCGCTGCAAGTCGGAGCTCACCTGGAAGAGATCGCCCCAAACTTCGCTGCCTTGCGCGCCCCCGGAAGCATCGAATACACCCACGATCTCCCAGTCCCCGCGCCCGAAGTGCACCTTCTTGCCGATCTGCCCCGCCGCGAAGCGGTCCGCGATCGACTTGCCCACCACCACCTCGCGCTGCCCCTGCCGGAACCAGCGCCCGCCAACCAGATGCACGTTTCGCCGCATTTCGATTCCCGCGGGAGGAAGTCCGCGGACAGTAAGATTGGAGCTGCTGGCGTCGTCCGCGCCGTCGAGAATCATGATGGTGACCACCTCCAAGGAAGCCAGCGGCTGTCCGTCGCGGCCCATGGCGATTCCCGATTTGAATTTCAGGTCCTGGAACTGCGAGCGCAGGAACACGCTCACCAGTTCGGAGTCCGATCCCTTGCGCAGCACCAACACGTGCAGAGGATCGCCGGAGATTGACAGCGTGGTGCGCAATCCGTTCACCAGCGCCAGAATGGCCAGCAGCACCGCCACGGTGAGCGCGATGCCCAGTGCCGTCATGATTGTGGTGGTCTTGCGCACCACCAGGTTCCGCAGATTGTAAGCGAATGGAATGGACATAGGGTTAGTCCGTGCTCCGCAATGCGTCGACGATGGCGGTGCGCGAGGCGCCCACCGCCGGTACGAGAGAACTCATCACTCCAATGGCGGCCGCGGTGAACACGCAGGCCAGCGCCACCGGCATCTGGAAGGGCGGCATCGGCGGCATATATCCGCCGAAGGGGCTCTTCATCACCAAACGCAGCAACAGCGTGGAAATCAGGTAACCGATGGTCCCGCCGGCAATGGAGATGGCGGTAGCTTCCGCCAGAATCATTCCCAGAATGCTCCCGGGAGTGAAGCCCAGCGTTTTGAGAATGCCGACTTCGCGCACGCGTTCCCGCGCCGACATCGCCATGGTGTTGGCGGAGACCAGCAGGACCGTAAACATGACCGCCGCGGAAATGCCGATGAGGAACATCTTGATGTTACCCAGCAGCGCCAGGAAGGCTACGTTGAAAGCTTGGGCGGTTTCGGTTTTGGTTTGCGCGGTGGAGTTGGCGAAAACCGCGTCGATGGCTTTGCCGATGCGCGCCGCGTGGGAGGGGTCGTCGATCAGGACGTTATACATGATGACGTTGCCGCGGCGCGGTTCCGGCAACGACTGTTCCATGTACTCGGTATTGAAGTACATGATTTCGCTATTGCGCGGGCTGTCGAAGATGCCGCGGATGGTGAACGCATAGTCACCGGGAAAAATGCTGCCGGTAACATGGATGCGGTCGCCCACCTGGAAGTGGAACTGATTCGCCAGGTCGCGGCCGACGATGCAGGCGGTGCGGTCGCGCTGGAACGCTTTCTGCTGATCTTCGGGCATGCGGAATTCCCCGAAGATGCGGAAGAGCTTTTCCGGCTCCACAGCAAAGCGCGCGAAGTTATTCTTAGGGTCGCGGTCATCCTTATATACACCGCCGAACCAGTTGGCGACGCTGACCGCGCGCACACCCGGCACGTGCTCGATCTGGTCGCGGTAGGAAAGCGGGATGAATACCGTAAATGACACACGGTTGCGCGTCACCAGCCGCAGGGCCTGCTCGGGTGACGGATTGCTGAGGTAGAAGGCGTGAAACATGGCGATCATCACGCCCAGCAGGCACATCGAAATTCCGATGCTGACGATCGTGAGAACGGTGCGGCGCTTGTTGCGCCACGAATTCTTTAACACCAGGGGCAGATATCGAAACATATGGCTCCCGATTACAACGGTTTCATATTGCCAGAAGCGCGATCTATGCACAGTGGATTCGCGACGAACCGGCAATCTGGCCGACAGGCTGCGCGATTCTGGCGACGGATAGCGGCCTTCATGTCCCCAGATTAAGACTTTAGAGTATGAAAAACGGCCGGCCAATCGGCGAATGCCGGGAAGTTACCGGCGAACGGGGCGCACTCGTCACGCGTCTGCAGCGGACTCCGGCGCTCGCGAACTCGAAGAGGCCGACCAGGGGGTCGGGCCGGGCCCAGGGGGCACCCCATGGGGGCACCCCCGCTGGCGTCCACCCCACCAAGGGTGCATATGCACGCACATGGGAGAACCAATTGGCACGCGTGTGCCAACCTTCCCCGCATGGCGCATAATAGATTGGATTGGAGTGTGCGATGCGATACCTGTTGTGTGTGGCGACGATTCTTTCGACGAACTATTGCGTGGCGCAGGAACAGCCGCACCAGCCGGCGAGTGGCGCGCGCGAGCTGTTCTACTCCGGGACGGCTCCCAAAGATACCTTGCCGCCACCGGCTGCCAAGGCCCCCACGCCCGCCAAGAGCACGAAGGCGGTTGTACCGGCGCCCTCCACTGGAGCCTTGAACCTGGGACTTCGTTATACGCTGCTGCTGGTCGGCAAGAGCGGTGATGGCGGACAGCCCACCGATCCGGAGCGCAACTTCCGCAAGGGGGACTGCGTGGCCGTCAATATCGAGTCCAACCGGTCCGGCTACCTCTATGTGATGGTGAAGGAATCGAGCGGCGACTGGGACCCGCTATTCCCGTCGAAGGACGCCCCGCAGGAAAACAATCGCATCGATCCCGGCCAGGTGTTGCGAATGCCGAAGCATAGCTGCTTCGAAATTGAGGATCCGCCGGGCGCGGAGACGTTGTTCGTGGTGTTATCGCGGAACCTGCGCGATATCGATGAGCTGACGGAAAGCATCAAGAACCCCGGCGGAAAAACGAATCTCGCTGTGGACCATGTTGCCCAACAGTTCGGCACGCGGGAACTATCATACCGGGCCGTGGTGAATAGCGAACCGGTGAGCACTCCGCCGGCGAATGCGGCGCCGCAACCGGCGCCTAAGAAAGCGCCCGAGCATGCCGTCTACGTCGTGAGTGGATCGGAGAAACCGGCTTCCACTCTGGTTACCCGGGTGGAGATTCGGCACAAGTGAGTGCATCATGGCCCGAAGGGTCAGAGCGAGCTCCGCTCGCTTGGACAAGCTGAAGCATGCCCCACATCTGAACGCAGAGCGGTCTTTTGTGGGACATGCTTCAGCTTGTCCAGGTCGGGTTACCGACCTGAAGGGTTCATGTAGCTCGACTCAGGAGTTCGGAGCCCGCATACGTGACTGGATATCTATGGGAGTTCCAGTCCAGGAGAGCGGCGCCTGCGGAAATTGAGTTGTGCGGTCCGCTATTTTGTACGCATGGCCCGGTAAAACTTACCGGAGCGGGCTCCTCGGCATTACTCATTTCAATAGAATAGGGTTGGCACTCGGAATGCACGAATCTCGGGTCCAATTCCCGCAGCAACAAAAAACAATCAGGAGACTACCGTGTGGAGTAAAGGCAAAGACGAACCGGCAACAACGCATTACCCGGAGACCAATCGCGGCAGCGCGCCTCAGTACGCGCCGCCCCAAGGGCCCACGCCCGTCCAGTCGCCGGCCCGGACCGCGGCGCCATCCCCGGCGGCGGCCACTGCGTCGATCGGCGCTTCGATGCGCATAAAGGGGGAGATTCATACGCGCGAAGAGCTGCTGGTGGATGGCGATGTCGAGGGCGTGATGGAATCGGAGAGCCTGCTCACCGTCGGCCCGAACGGCAAGGTGCGGGCCAATATCAAAGCGCGTGAGGTGGTGATCTTCGGCAGCGTCCACGGCAACGTGGAAGTTACCGGGAAGATTGCCATCCGCGAGCAAGGAAGCCTGATCGGCAATATCAAGAGCGCGGGCATTAGCATCGACGACGGCGCCTACTTCAAGGGCAGCATCGATATCACCCGGCCAGACCCCAAAGCGGCCAAAAACGAGCCCAAAATCGTGGCCCATGCCAGCTAGTGAAGACGACTCCATGGCCCGCAGCCCTGGCCGAGCTTCGCTCGCTTGGACAAGCTGAGGCGTGTCCCACGTGGGGTATGCTTTATTAGCTTGCCCCGCCGGGCGACAGCCCGGCCAGTTCGTTCGGGGCGCCGTTATTTGGGGGCGTAGAAGAGGTACGTGGCGGAGTAGTTGACGCGCTCCCGATCGCCGGCGTGCTGCGCATCGCAGGGCTTGGCGGAGGGCGGGAGCCCCCCGGAAGTGTCGATGCGGTGAATGAATGTCACTTTGGCGAACTGCCCGGCCCCGTCCTTGGCCGGCAGTTCCAGCCAATGAACGGCGCTCGAGTTGGCGGGCAGAAAGTGCTTGGCGAGAGGGCCCTCGCTGCGCACGATGCTGCCGTCAGTGGCTTCCCAGGCCGGTCCTTTGTAATGGTGCACGGTCAACTTGTGCGCGGAATCGACCATAACGGCGTCGGGGTCGGGGCCGGACCATGCGAAGCTCTGGCCGGCGGGTTTGCAAGTGTAAATTTGCACACTGTCGGGCAGGGTTTGAAAACGGAACTGGATCTTCTGCCCGTCCGGGTCCTTCAATTCGGCATTCGGCAAAGGGGTCTGCGCGGTCTGGGAAAGCGCCAGCGCAGCGACCAATAAGGGCGAGAGTCTGCGGCACGTCATCGCTGGGATTTTACCGCAGCGAAGCATACAGAACAATGACGGGGATCGCTCCCTCACGGTCGCGGCTCGGTAACAACGCGTGTTACTCAGCAAGAACGTGCCGCGGATCGGTATGAACGTGCGCGGCTCGGCGAGAACGCGCGTTACCGAGCAGCGTGCGTGAGCGTGCGCCTTCAAACCCGATACGTATCCGCCCGCCATTTTTTCACGGCTTGCTTGATTGCCTTTTGCGGCATGCCATCCTCGGCGGCTTTGCGCGCCAAGGCGACGAATTCATCGTCCGACGCGAAGCGCAGACCGACGATCTGCTTGACCGTCAACCGCGGGTCGAGCAGCTTTCCCGTCATAGCGAGATGGCGCAGATTCTCCTCCGCGCGAATGGCACGATCCTGCGCTTTCAGCGAGAACGTGCGGGCGTATCCCGCGGTAAGGAACAGACAAACCGTCAGCACCACGATCAGCGACGCGCTGTACATGCGCTGATGGTCTCCCCAGGACTCGACCAGGTTCACGACCGAGCCGATGAAGGTGAGAAATATGACGGGCAAAAGAACTTTGTGGAAGCCGGTGACAAGCTGGGTGTGATTTTCATAACTCTGCGTGGCCATGAACTGTGCTCCTCCTGTACAGTGTAAGGCGTGGCGCGGGAGCAATGCGAGAATGGATCCATGGCTCCTCCCAGCGCTTTGGACGCCCGCACTCAGGCGTTTCCGTTTTTGACCGCCGCGCAGATCGACCGCATTCGGACCTGCGGCCATGTGCGCAAGGTCGATCGCGGCGACATTCTCTTCCAACCCGGCCAGACCGACATTCCGTTTTTCGTGCTGCTCTCCGGCGGCATGGAAATCGTGCAGCCCGATCTCGATGGCGGCGAGCGCACGGTGGCGAAGCACGGCCCCGGCCAGTTTACCGGCGAGATCACCATGATCTCGGGCCAGCGCTGCCTGGTACTGGGGCGCGTCACCGAGCCGGGGGAGTTCCTCGAACTGAGCGGGGACGCGCTGCGGACTTTGGTGGCCAGGGACGCGGAGCTGAGCGAGATCCTGCTGCGCGCCTTTATTCTGCGGCGGCTCGCGCTGGTAAATATGGGGCTGGGCAACCTGGTGCTGCTCGGCTCGCACCATTCCGCCGGAACGCTGAATCTGCGCGAATTCCTGAGCCGGAACGGCCACCCGTACACGTACGTCGATCTGGACGACGACCGCGACGCGCAGACTCTGCTCGACCGCTTCAACGTGAAAGCGTCGGAAGTGCCGGTGGTGATCTGCAATACCCGCGGCGTGATGCGCAATCCGTCGATTCAGTACCTGGCGGCATGTCTGGGGTTCAACAGCAGCATCGACAAGGTGCAACTGCGCGACCTGATCATCGTGGGGGCGGGCCCGGCGGGTCTGGCGGCGGCCGTTTACGCCGCGTCCGAAGGGCTGAATGTGCTGATGGTGGAGACCACGGCGCCTGGCGGCCAGGCGGGATCGAGTTCGAAGATCGAGAACTACCTCGGGTTTCCGACCGGCGTTTCGGGGCTGGAACTGGCGGCGCGCGCCACCATGCAGGCGCAGAAGTTCGGCGCCGACATGATGATCGCGCGCACCGTGGAGCGGATCGATTGCGATAGCGAGCCATATAAAGTGATGCTCGACGGGGCGGAAACGCTGGTGGCGCGTTCCATCGTGATTGCCACGGGAGCGCAATACAACAAGCTGGGGCTCGCAAATCTGGCGGAGTTCGAGGGCAAGGGCATCTACTACGGCGCCACCCATATCGAATCGCAATTGTGCCACGGCACGGAGGTCGCAGTGGTGGGGGGCGGCAATTCGGCCGGGCAGGCCGCGGTGTTCATGTCGCAAAATGCCAGCAAGGTGCACATGCTGGTGCGGTCGGGCGAACTCGCCAGCACCATGTCGCGCTATCTCATCCAGCGGCTGACGGAGAATCCGCAAATCGAAATGCATTGGAATACCGAGATCACGGCTCTCGAGGGGGATGAATGCCTGGAGCACGTCACCTGGCGGAACAGGAAGACGGGCGAGATCGAGAAGCGCGACGTGGCGCACGTTTTCGTGATGACTGGGGCGTCGCCGCGGACCGATTGGCTGCGCGGCTGCCTGGCCATGGACGAAAAAGGATTCATACTCACCGGCCGCGATCTGGAAACTTCCAATGCTCTGGAAGAAGCCCACTGGCCGCTCAAACGCGGACCTTACATGCTGGAGACCAGCTTGCCGCGCGTGTTTGCGGTGGGCGATGCGCGCGCCAACAACGTGAAGCGCGTGGCGTCGGCGGTGGGCGAGGGCGCCATCAGCATTTCCCTGGTGCACCGCGCGCTGGCGGAGTTGTAGGCGATGAATCGGCGGGATTTCGTGCGGGCAGGCGTGGCGCTGTCCGGCGCCGGGCGGCTGTTCGCCCAGGAGTCGCAGATGGACGGTTGGCGCACGTTCGAAGTGACGACGCGCGTGGAAGTGCTGAAGCCTGCGGGGACGACGCGTGTTTGGGTTCCGGCCGCGCTCACCGCGAGCACTCCGTACCAAAGGACGATCGCCAACACATTTCAGTGCGATGGCGGCGCGGCGAAGATAGTGGAGAGCAGCGCCGATGGGCTGGCGATCGTCGCGGCGGAATTTCCGGCGGGGGTGAAGCCCGTGCTCACGGCCGTGAGCCGCGTGGCGACGAAGGACGCGCATGGTGGTGGGCGGGCGAGCGCCGAGGAGTTACGATATTTCCTGCGTGCCACCAAGTATCTGCCCACCGACGGTATCGTGAAGGAGACGGCCGCGGCGATCACTGAGGGCGCGGAGACGGATTCAGATAAGGCTCGCGCCATTTATGAGTGGATTGTCGAGAACACGCACCGCGATCCCCAGACGCGCGGTTGCGGGCTGGGCGATATCCGGTTCATGCTCGAGTCCGAGGATCTGGGCGGAAAGTGCGCCGATCTGAACGGGCTTTTCGTGGGATTAGCACGCGCGGCGGGGATACCGGCGCGCGATGTGTACGGCATTCGCACAGCGAAGTCGGAGCTGGGATATAAGAGTCTGGGCGCATCGTCGGAAGTTGTCACCAAGGCGCAGCATTGCCGCGCGGAGGTGTACCTCGGCGAACACGGATGGACGCCAGTCGACCCGGCCGACGTGCGCAAAGTGATGCTGGAAGAGCCGGATGACGAGATGGTGCGCAAGGCGCGGACGCGACTCTTTGGGTCGTGGGAGATGAACTGGATGGCGTACAACTTCGCCCACGATGTGGCGCTGCCGGGATCGAGCGGCAGAGCCGTACCGTTCCTGATGTACCCGCAGGCGGAGACGGCCGAAGGGCGGGTGGACAGTCTCGACGCGGACGCGTTCCGTTACGAGATTACGTCCAGGCTACTAGAATAGACTCATGTCCATCCGCAATCGCCGCGATTTCGAGAAACTACGCGCCATCGGCCTGATTGTGCGGGAGGCGCTCGACCGTACCGCCGCCGCGGTCCGTCCCGGCATCACTACCGGCGAGTTGGATCGCATCGGCGCGCGCGTGCTGGCGAGCCACGGGGCGGAGTCCGCGCCGCCGAAAGTTTACGGCTTCCCCGGCGCGCTCTGCATCAGCGTAAATGACGAGGCCATCCACGGCATTCCCGGCGATCGTGCGGTGCAGACGGGCGATCTGGTGAAGCTCGACCTGGTGGCCGAAAAAGACGGCTATTTCGCCGACGCCGCCGTCACGGTGGCGGTGGGCGAGACCAGCGCGGCTGCGGCGGCGCTGGTGCGTTGCGCCGAGAGCGCGTTTCATATGGCGGCGAGAGAAGCCCGCGCCGGCAACCGCGTCTACGATATCGGCCGCGCGGTGGAGCGCGAAACGCACCGCTGCGGATTCCGCGTGCTGCGCAGTCTCTGCGGCCATGGAGTGGGCCGCACCATCCATGAAGCGCCGAGTGTTCCGAATTATTACGACCCGCGCTGCCGCGAACGCCTGCACGAGGGCCTGGTAATCACCATCGAGCCGATCATCTCGGTAGGCAGCAGCGAGGGCGAACTGCAGAGCGATAAGTGGACCATCCGCACCGCCGACCGCAGCTTATCGGCTCACTTCGAGCACACGGTAGTGATCACCAAGGGCGCGCCGATACTGCTGACGGCGGCGTAAGGTGTGGCGCAGACTTTAGTCTGCTGGGTCGAGACTCTGGACTCCTGATCTCATGGAATTAAGAAGAGCCGAGTTTGTAGATCAGCTTGAGGTTGGCGCCGGGAAAGTCGGTTTCTGTTGCATTGAGTTCTTCGCACAGGTGACGGATGGCGACGTCATGGGCACGTTGCGTGAGGTGGTGTATTCTGACGGTTAGGGTCTGTCGATCCGGTTCCGGAAAGAGGTCTATGTCGGTTTCGAAGATCTGTCGCAGCAATGCGTGCGCATCGTCGCTGCGTGCGAGTTTCTCGCGCACGAATCGATGGCGATCGCCCGGTAGTAACTGAATAAGCTCTGCGCCATCACCGGTTCGGCTGGGGCGGCTACTAGAAGTAATGCGAGGAGATATAAGCGGCGTGAGACTGGCATGGCTGTGACCTTAAACACACCTCAAGCGGTTCAATCCGTTCTTGCTTGTGTGAATCTGTTCGGCAAGAGTTCTTGAAAGAGGCCCTGATGCTGAGTCCTGACGCGTCCCAAAAGCAGAGTTTAGGCTCTAACACCCGGAAATCGCATCGTCAATTTCTGCCAACCAGATATATCTAAAATTGACCCTCGTCGGAGGAATCTGTGGGTCACTGATACGCTCCAATGGCGGCGGAAGCCCGGTTCGCTCAGCCCGCGAACCTGCGCGGGCTTCAGCTCTTTGCTGTTCGTAGCCAGTTGCCTTTTGAACCAGTTGCTCCCTCCCGTAAACGCTCCGTCAGACAGGGCCGATCCCGGCAAATGTCAGCAACGGGCGTTATGCGGCAGTTGACGCGCGGCGAGTCCGGCGCCAGGGCAAGCTCAACAGTGCGCGCGCCGATAGGATGATGGAGAACGTCGCGGTGATGCCCAACGCGAGGAGTGTCCACACGAAAAGGAAAGCTTGGCCCGAGGTGCCTATGTCGCCACCGAGAACACCCCGCGTCCCTTTCATGTGAATGACAGGGACGAGGAGCCCGAGGGCAGACCCGAAGAAGATGATGATGTATCCCGCCCGCCTTCCGGCGAGCACCAGTGTTCCATATAGCTGGACGACGAAAATGAATACCGGCAACAGATTTACGAGACCTGCCGGGGCCATCTTGAACAGGATGTCGCCGGCCATGTGAAACGTCATCAATAGAATGGTGAGCAGCGACGCTGTGGTCAACATAGCGGTCTGTTTCATGTGAGATTCGCCTTTCTGCGCCTCATGTACGCGCACCGAGGTCCGACGGCTCATTTTTCAAGATTCTTCCCGTGAGGGTTGCGGTCCCATGTTCGTTTGCGGTTGGCCACAGCGGGGACAGAACGCGGCATCCGGTGCAACTCCGCGCCCGCAACCGGGACACGGATGGAGGGTCGGCTTTCGCAACACGAAGTAGAGCACGAAGCCAACGCAGTTCGGAATGAGCACCGCGAGCGCCGTCCAGGGAATCGGCGGCATACCGCGCCGCGCTGCGTCTACGTAAACATAGCCGGCTAGAAGAAAGTAAGCGCCGGCAAGCGTACCGCCCGCCAGACCGATCAAGGTCCCGAGGCCGCTCGCCCGATGCTCCTCCAAGACCCCGAAAAAGAAAACCACGAAGGCTAAAGCGGCCAGGATTTTGGCCGGACCTGGAATGAGACCGAATCCGCT
>Ga0182013_10001827_pt1 | contig 28667 bp, 17 predicted proteins | sample 612S2MmetaG_FD_120487 | JGI IMG/M metagenome (GOLD analysis project Ga0182013, IMG submission 120487) | Permafrost microbial communities from Stordalen Mire, Sweden - 612S2M metaG | ecosystem: Environmental > Terrestrial > Soil > Wetlands > Permafrost | place: Sweden: Stordalen | collected... | reverse complement strand
CGGCCGGGGCTCGGGCAATCACTCCGACAACGAGATGGCCTTTATGAGTTATTACGACATCATCAAGTATGAAACCGACGACGATCTGCTTCAGTACTACACCGCTTCGCTAGCCACCTACTGGCACGGAACGGCGCCGGAGATGAATCCGCTTTTCAACTTTATCGCCGCGGTTAGTTTGCGCGGCAAGAAGTACAGCGACCCCTTTGCGACAGTCGATCTCACACTCTCTGGCGACTGGCGAGAAGACTCTCTCGATACGCTTCGCCGCATGCCACTCGATCGTGTCGACTGGAAGCACAACAACAGCAACCGCAAAGACATCATTCCGGCGCGCGATCTCAACCTTGACGACGACGCAAGGGACAATCTCGGCTACCGCACCAACGGCCGTGTGATTCCCGTCGATGAACAATACTTTGACTTCTGGAATCACAATCCGTACAGCCTGAACTCTGGCGGCGACGAGCAGGGTGAAGGCCACGGTCTCGGCGATGGGGCCGTCTTCCTGTTGCCCTACTATATGGGCCTGTATCACGGCTTCATCCAGTAGGTTATCGCTGCCCTGCCCTCCGTAATCTTGTCTTCCCGTACAGGATGGATTCCATAGACGCGCGTATAACTTCATCTGTGACTCGCTTCCACCGTTAGGGAGTCTGATTTAGGAAAAAGGAGATCTCAGGACAGTGCAGCGCAGAAACTTTCTGAAAAAGACGACAGGCGTACTCGCAGCTTCGGGTTTGCGGTGCGGTTGGCTGAATGCTCTTCCAACGGAGGATTGGATAGACTTGCGACAAGTGGCGATTGTACCGCCGGCTTCGCGTACCGCACGTGAGGCGAATGCGGTTCGCGTGTTTGTGGAAGAGTCGAATAAGCGATGCGGCCTTGACTGGTCGGTCGAGGCCGGTCCCCGGCCCGGCGCAGTGGCCATTTATGCGGGTACGCGAACCTCCTGGAGCAAGCTTGGCCAGCGTGTGGCCGGCGTAGCTTCTCAGGGCGGTTCTCTGCCGGCAGAGGGGTTTGCTTTGCGAACGGGGGCGGACTCGAGCGGGCGTTGGATTGCGGTCTTTGGTGCGGATGAGCGGGGATTGTTGTTCGGCCTCGGAAAACTGCTCCGCTCGATTGTGTTCTCGCGGCAGAATGCACGGGTGGACGCACATCTGCTGAACATCGTCACGAGCCCCCGCTTTCTGCTGCGTGGACACCAGCTTGGATATCGTCCCAAAACAAATTCCTACGATGGCTGGACCGTCGAGATGTGGGAACAGTACATCCGCGATCTGGCCATGTTCGGCGCCAATGCGATCGAGTTGCTGCCGCCGCGCACTGACGATCTTACCGACAGTCCGCAGTTTCCTCTGCCTCCGGCGCGCATGATGGTCGAGATGTCAAAGATCGCGGATCGCTATGGGTTGGAAGTTTGGGTATGGTATCCGGCCATGGATCAGGATTATAGCGACCCCCATTCGGTCGATGCGGCCATTCAGGAATGGGGCAGGGTGCTGCAGTCATTGCCGCGCGTCGATGCCGTTTTTGTGCCCGGAGGAGACCCGGGGCATACCGATCCAAAGGTTCTGTTTCCATTTCTGGAAAAGCAGAAGCAGAATCTACACCGCTTCCATCCCAAGGCACAAATGTGGACGGCTCCGCAGGGTTTCAATCGAGAATGGATGGCGAGGTTCCTGGATCTGCTCACGCGGCCCAGCACGCAAAGTTGGCTTGATGGCGTTGTCTTCGGGCCTCAATCGAGACTGTCGCTGGAGGAGTTTCGCCGCGCGGTTCCAGAACGGTATCCGATTCGTTTCTACCCGGATATCACGCATAGCCTCAGTTGCCAATATCCCGTGCCCGATTGGGATGTTGCCTATGCTCTCACGGAGGGCCGCGAGATCATCAATCCCCGCCCGGAGAGTGAAGCCGCCATCTTGCGCCTGTCCCTGCCGCAAACGATCGGCTTCATCACCTATTCGGAAGGATGCAATGACGATGTAAACAAATTCGTGTGGAGCGGGCTGGGGTGGAATCCCGACCAATCCACCGCTTCCATCTTACGGGAATACAGCCGCTACTTTATTGGCGCGCGGCAAGAAAGCGGCTTCGCCGAGGGGCTCCTGAATCTTGAACGAAACTGGCGTGGACCGCTGGCTACCAATGAACAGGTCGATCTAACTCTCGCAACCTTTCAGGACATGGAAAGTCACGCCACTCCTGCTGTGATTCAAAACTGGCGCTGGCAACAGGCGCTCTATCGGGCTTACTTCGATGCCTATGTTCGGCGGCGGCTCCTCGATGAAACAGGCCACCTGGCTCGCGCGCGCGATCTGCTGAGCCGCGTCTGGCAGCCGGGTTGGAGTTCCCTGCCGCTGGACGTCGGCGCAGCGCCCGCTCAATATCCCGCGAACCGGCTCGATCCGGATGTCTTGTTGGATGGGGCAGAGGCCATTTTGAGTGGACCTTTGATTCAACCCTCTGGCGCGGTGCTGCGTTCACGAGTTACCGAGCTAGGTTATGCCTTATTTCAAAGTATTCACATGCAACTCGATGTGGAGCGGTATCAGGGAGAAGCGGTCGAGCGCGGCGCCAATCTCGATACTCTCGACACGCCTGTCAGCGACCTGCCCTGGATGCGCCAGCGGCTTGCCGAAATAAGAAGCATGGCTAACACTGAGAAACAGATTCAAGCGATCCGCGAGCTTCTATCGCGAACCGACCCGGGCCCGGGCGGATTTTACGATGAGCTGGGAAACGCAGCCAACCGCCCGCATTTGCTTCCCGGCCTCGGCGCGGCAAGAGATCCTGACTTTCGACACACTCCAAGAACGGAATTCGAATATCCCGACCCATGGGGCGCCGAGGCTCCGATTGCCTGGAAGCATTGGGTTGGATCGCTGTATGAAGCCGCGGTTGAACTTCGCTATGAGGAATTGGACCCGCAATGCGAATACCGCGTGCGCGTTGTATATGCGGGGAGCAGCCCAAGCTACAAGATACGCTTGACAGCCAACGATCGAACTGAGATTCACCCCTACATTTTGCGTGCCTGGCCTCCGGCTCCACAGGAGTTTCCAATTCCCAAGGAAGCAACTTCTGAAGGTACGCTCAAGCTCTCCTGGACTCGCGAAGCCGGCCTGGGCGGGAATGGCGCAGGTTGCCAGGTAGCGGAAGTGTGGTTGATCCCAACCTGCGTTGCGGAGGAATCCTGAGATGCACAATGTCGGCAAAACTCCCGGCAACACCTTGTCGAAAGACTGGGGTAACAATCGCCTGCGGGCTCGCCTGGACGCCGGCGAGTATGTCGTTGGATTGACTATAACAAGCAGCAATCTGGAAACCGCCGTGCTCGGCGCAAAACTCGGCTTCCATTTTTTATGGGTTGAGATGGAGCACGCACCTGTGTCGCTCGAAGCGCTGCGAAGTATTGTGCTGGCGGCGCGCGGCCTCGATGCATCTGTACTCGCCCGTGTCCCCGTGGTAGCGCTGTGGACCGCGAAACGCGTACTCGATCAAGGGGTCAGGGGAGTCATATTTCCTTTCGTTTCCGACCCTGAAATAGCGCGGACCGCGGCTCTTTCCTGCCATTATCCGCCCGCCGGGTTGCGTGGCTCCGGCGCGGGCCTGGCCGCATCGACGTGGTTCGAGCCGGGGAACTATTACGATTCCGCGGATGCGCAAATGCTGACCGTCTGTGTCATCGAGGAACAGCGCGCTCTTGCCCATGTAGATGCCATCGCCGCCACTCCGGGCGTTGATGTGCTGTTTATTGGAACCAGCGATCTGTCTTTTTCGTTGGGATTGCGTGGACGCCAGGATGAGCCTCTGCTGCGAGACGCGATTGAGACCATCCGGGCCGCCGCGCAACGGAACAACAAATTCCTTGGCCGGCCAGCGGGCAGCGCGGAAGAAATTCTGCGTTATCACCGCGACGGCTTTCAGTTCTTCCAGTCCGTAACAGAACTGGGACTCATGCGGCTGGGGGCCGAACAACTTTTCCGTCCTCTAGGCATGGATCCCTCCTCGTCCGATAAGAGCATTCTCTATTGAGCATAAGACTGAACTATGCAAAATGGATCCGAATTCAAGGAGCACTTGTGAGCGCAGAAAATAACTCGCGGCCTCTTCGCGGAATTATTCCTCCCATGGCGACCCCATTGCAGTCGATCGATTCGCTGGACCTGCATGGAGTTGAAATGCTGGTCGAGCATATTCTTGGTGGGGGAGCGCATGGCTTATTCATCTTAGGCACGACCGGCGAAGGACCGGCATTAAGTTATCGCCTGAGGCGTGAATTGATCGAGTGTGTCTGCGCGCAGGTTGGCGCGCGCGTCCCGGTGCTGGTTGGAATCACCGACACAGCCTATGCCGAGTCGTTGCATCTTGCTGAGTTTTCCGCAAAGGCGGGCGCAGCGGCCGTGGTAGCCGCGCCCCCGTTCTACTTTCCTGTCGGCCAAAGCGATCTTCTCCGATACATCAAGGGGCTGGCGCAAGAGTCGCCGCTTCCCCTATATCTGTATAACCAGCCCGACCTTACAAAAATCACTTTCGAGCCGGACACGGTTGCGCGCGCCGCCGAGATTCCCAATGTATGGGGATTGAAAGACAGTTCCGGACAGATTAGCTATATCAAGAAAGTACTCTCGCTGGTCGGCGCAACTCATCCCGAGTTTTCCGTTCTGGTTGGACCGGAGAAGTTACTGGCCGAGGCACTGCTCTGCGGCGTGCACGGCGGAGTGCCGGGCGGCGCAAATGTATTTCCCGCGCTTCTTGTGCAGTTGTATCAAGCGTTTCTCGATGGCAGGTATCCAGAGATGCAGGAGTTGCAGGAGGAGATAATCGAGTTAGGTTCTCCAATATGGAACGCCCGGGAAGATGAGTCGAGTTACTTATGCAGACTAAAATGCGCTTTATCCATCCTGGGGCTCGGCAATGGGTTGCCGGCGTGGCCCTATCGGCAATCCGCAGCGGAGGAAAGCAAGGAAATCGAAGAGCACCTGCGAAGGTACGGAGTGATATCCGCATAAGCCATGTTTCCTTCATGAAATGAGCCAGACAATAGCAACTGGAATGGTTGTCGTCCCGGTCCGGAGCTAGTTCAATGACCAATCGTATGCAGGCTGCTCATGCGGAGGATGCCCAGGGCGCGACCCCTCCGGCTGCATCGGGCCGTTATAGCTGGGTGGTCGTGCTTCTGCTTTGGACGGTTTGCTTCTTCAGCTATGCTGACCGGCAAGCATTCTTTTCCGTCTTTCCATTACTGCAAAAGGAGATGGGACTTACCAGTGTACAACTGGGCCTCCTGGGTTCTTCCTTTGCGGTGATCTATGGACTTGGGGGACCGTTGGCCGGATTTGTGGTCGACAGGATTCGCCGCAAGACTGCGATTCTCGGTGGCCTCGAGTTATGGAGTGTGATCTGCGTGCTGTCGGCGCTCTCGCGTAACTTCTTCCAACTCCTGGTGTTTCGTGGTTTGGAAGGGATAGGCGAATCCATTTACTATCCTGCCGCGCTATCAATGGTCAGCGATTATCATGGCAAGCGCACCCGTTCGCGCGCCATGGGGATATTGCAGACTAGTGTCTACGCGGGCACCGTTGGGGGAGGGTATTGGGCAGGCGCCTTGGCGCAGCGGCACGGCTGGAGAGCCGCTCTGTTTCTATTCGGCGCGGCCGGTTGCATCTTGGGCCTGGGCTTGATTCGCCTGCTGAGAGAGCCAGCGCGGGGGAGCGCGGATCTGGAAGCCACCGACGCTCCGTTCAAAGATCAGCCGACGCAATTGGAGGCGCCACGTCTGCTCCGCGCCATTGGCTCCATTCTGAGAACCAGGTCGCTGCTGTCTTTGATGACGGTATTTGCATGCGCCAATTTCGTGGCGATGGTGCTTCTTGCCTGGATGCCGATGTACCTCTACTCCCAGTTTCATCTCAGCCTGGGGATGGCAGCTTTCGATGCTGCAGTTTATCCGCAGTTGGCAAGCATGGCGGGATCCGTTTGCGGCGGATACCTGGCGGACAAATTCGCGCGGCGCGATCGACGCGGACGGATATTGGTGCAATGTGCCGGAGTGATGGCCGGTGCTCCCTTTGTCGCACTCTGCGGACTGAGCGGATCTCTGATGTGGGTGAAGCTCGCACTCATTTGTTGGGGATTTTTCAAGGGTATCTACGACTCGAATATTTTTGCCGCGGCATTCGATGTTGTCCCGGCGGAAAACAGAGGAACTGTTGCCGGGTCAATGAACTGCATCGGCTGGCTGCTGGGCGGTGGGATTGCGCCGGTTCTGATCGGCTTCCTTGCGATCTATGTATCGTTGGGGAATGCGATTGCGCTGTCATCTATCGTTTACGCGCTGGCTGCGATCATCTTAATTGTGACCATGCGGTGTTTTCTTGATGCGGACCTCGACCGATTGAAGATGGGAACCACGACCGTGGTGCCTTGGTACGATCGCTGAATTTATGTCGAAACGGAGTCACCCCGGAGAACGATTGAAACGAAATCCTCATTCCTTAGATAAAAGTTGAGTCGAGTTTCAGCGACAGGCCGGCGCAAAAAGTCCGCGATTGCATAATTATGACCGAGGCCCGCTCCGAGTATGGAATATGGCATTGATGCGTTCTTGGACGGGTGTGCCCGGATTTGATCGTGGCGTACTCAGAATCATTGTGCAGACTTGTGTGGAAGCGTCTCGCTTACGCGAAGATCTGGCCGACATCATTAACATCGCCATCGAAGAGTTACTCCGAAAGCGATTCGAGTTGCCAGGTTTCACGGCATTGTTCCGTTCCGACCGCACTGCTCGTGCAACTGTGAACCGGTCGTTTTATGATCGCATAAGCCAAGCACTCGGTTCACCAACCAAAGCGCGCATTGATCCTCTTTTTGACAGTTTCCGTGTCTGAGCAGTCACCGCACAGGGGTAGGAACTTAGGCAGTCAGGTTCGCGCTCACATCGAGCGTGCTCAGACCGGATCTAGAATCGAACAGGGAGCGGCAGCGTAATGGCGGCAAAAGGCTCGTCCATCCAGCCCATTGAACGTTTCTGTGTGAACCGCATCGCCGCTGGATTGACACACCCATCCCGAGGTGAGAAGGTACGAGTCATCAAGGCTGCGAATCATGCAGTCTCGCAGCAACAGGAAGGCGTTCTCGGAATGACCAGGAAAGTAGTGCATCACCCGGAAAAGACGGCGAACACGGGTAAGTACTCCGCGGGGCTCATCTGTGACGGATGGCTTTATGTTAGCGGTCATGCCTCCCAGGACCTGAAGAACGGCGAAGTCATTAGCGGAAGCACGGGCGAAGAAACCGCCCGAACTCTTGCCTCTATCGGCAGCGTCTTGAAGCAGGCAGGATGTACCTTCGATGACGTTGTCAAATGCACATGTTATTTGGCAAACATCGAAGATTTTGATGAATTCAATGAAGCTTACTCGCAGTATTTTCCCGACATCGCGCCGGCACGCACCACCGTTCAGGCTGTTCTATGGGGCGGGCTAAAAGTGGAAATTGATGCGATCGCTCGTATTCCGGATGGGAAGGATTGAGCTCGGCTTTCCCGCGCGGTGGCTTTCCAATCTCGCCGTCTCGGTGCCGACCGGCAATCGATCTCACGTACCTCAAACTCTCCCCTCGGTGGAAGTAGCCATGACAATGATCTCCGCTCTGGTCAGAATATTGCTTGGATTGACCGTAGTCACTTTGACTGGTTTTGCACCCGCAATGGCGCGCGCGCAAACCGGCGACTTCGCTCCCACACCTCCGATGGGTTGGAACAGTTGGAATCACTTTGCCGACAAGGTTACCGATGCTGACGTACGCCGTGCGGCAGATGCCATGGTGGCAAGCGGTATGAGAGATGCTGGATATGTTTATGTCAACATCGATGATACCTGGGAGGGTCAACGCGACGCGCAGGGAAAGATCCAGGCCAATCAAAGATTCCCGGACATGAAGGCGCTTGGTGACTACGTGCACTCCAAGGGACTCAAGTTAGGGATTTATTCATCTCCCGGACCGAAGACATGCGGGGGGTATGAGGGCAGTTACGGCCATGAGGAGCAGGATGCCGAGACCTACGCCGAATGGGGAGTGGATTTCCTGAAGTACGATCTTTGCAGCTACATGGGCATCATGAGGTTGCACGATCCCAATCAGGATCCCCTGACGGCAAATGCGATGATGAAGGCAGCCTACGAGAAAATGCATCGTGCGCTGGCACGGACCGGCAGGCCTATTGTGTACAGTCTTTGCCAATACGGCGTCGGATCGGTGTGGGAGTGGGGACCGTCAGTTGGAGGTAATCTGTGGCGCACCACCGATGACATTCGCGATCAATATCGGAGCATGGCATTGATTGGCTTTTCACAGGCAGGGCTGGAGAAGTTCGCCGGTCCGGGGCATTGGAACGACCCGGATATGCTCGAGATCGGCAACGGCGGGATGAACGACGATCAATATCGCACGCAGATGAGCCTGTGGGCGATGCTGGCCGCGCCCTTGATTGCCGGAAACGACCTGTCCAAGATGGACGACGCTACGAAGAGCATTTTGATAAACAAGGAAGTCATTGCGGTGGACCAGGACAAACTAGGAATTCAGGGACATCGCGTCGGTCCGCCGCAGATCTGGGTAAGGCCATTGAGCGACGGCTCCAAGGCCGTTGCTATCTTCAACTATGTGACAGACGACGAGGCAGAGCCCACGACGCTGTCAATGAAAGATATCGGCATTGCCGGCCCAGTTCATGTTCGAGACCTTTGGGCTCACAAGGATCTTGGTATTCTGCGCGACTCGTACACTGTCACCGTGCCGCAGGGCGGAGTCGTTATGCTGCGCATCTGGCGTTAGTGCTTGCTGGCGGGTCCCAACGGTTGAGTTATCTGTTCAGCGGAATGGACAAGCCTTCGGCGCCGCCGGTTTGAACATTGACTGCTCATCCGGGCAAACGTAGCATCGGTCACAGATGGATACTGCTACCGGCCAACTTTCTGAAGGCAATCTCGCACCGGGAGGCTCTCGCGGCTTCATAGGAAGAAGCCCGATGCTTGCTTTTGCAGCGTTGATTGCAGTCAACGCCATGTGGGCCTTCCAGTTTGCAGGAGCCAGGCTCGCTACCGAGGAGCTGGGCGCTGTGCTCGTCACGCTGGTTCCACTGGCAATCGCCACGCTGCTGGTGCTGCCCTTCTCCGGATTAAGCAGAGATATATTCCGCGCAGGGAATCGCTGCATCCTGCTCGATCTATTCTTGCTTGGAACGGTCGGCGTTCTACCGGCGCAGCTTTGCGTTGTCCTCGGCGTGCACCGGACTCTCGCCTCGAACGCAAGTGTTCTTTCCTTGACCGTACCAGTGCTGACGGCTCTGAGCGCTTCGATCTTTCTTCACGAGCGAATGACCAGGCTGCGCTGGCTGTCGTTCGCGATCGCAATATGCGGGGTATGTCTGATTTCTTCCCGCGACTTCCGGGATGCTCAACTCTTTCAGCCGGATTACCTGGCCGGCAATCTGCTTGTACTCGCCAGTTGCGCTGGAAGCGCGTTCAACAACTCCTATAGTCGCCGCGCCCTATCGCATCTATCGCCGCCTCAGGTTCTAGTATGGACATTCCTGGTCGCGGACCTTGAACTGCTGCTGATTGAATTCGTCTTCGACCGGAGCGGGTGGAAGCTGCTATGGCATCTGGCGCCCTCGGTGTGGTGGAGTCTTATCCTGATCGCGGTCTTTAGCCTGGGGCTGTCGATGCTGCTTTATTTTTCTGTCATTCAAGCGGTGGAAGTGATGAAGGCGGCATTGTCGGTATATCTCTTGCCGGTGTTCGGTCTTTTGTTTTCATCGATTCTCCTGAAAGAGGGGATCACAGTGACGCTGATAACCGGCGGACTGCTGATATTTTTCAGTTGCTTCCTGGTCACAGTGTACGAGGAGCGGCAAAAGATGAAAGGGGCAGCGCTGAATGCCGGCATTTGAGCTGAACGGCGTGGTGCCGATCGTCCCGACGCCATTCTTGAGTGACGGCGGCGTCGATCTGATTGGTCTCTATCCTCTGCTCGACTTCGCCGTTGGTTCCGGCGTATGCGCCGTTTGTCTTCCCGCCTATGCAAGCGAATTCTATAAGCTCAAGGAGCGCGAACGAACCGGCCTGTTAAGCGAAGCGATCCGTGTTCTGAACGGCCGGCTTCCGCTCATTGCCCAGGTGAATCATGCCTCCGCTCTCGTCGCGGCGGAGATGGCGAGGGAATCAGAGCGCCAGGGGGCCTCAGCAATTTCGGTGTCTGTTCCAAGAATGTTTGCTCTTCCGGAGCGCGATCTGCTCCGCTATTTCGATCGCGTCCTGGATGCGATCACGGTGCCCCTGTTGATCCAGGATTTCAATCCCGGCGGTTCGACAGTAAGCGTCGAATTCGTGAAGACTTTGCACCGCAACCACGAGCACTTCAGGTACCTGAAGCTCGAAGAACCGCTGATGTCCGCCAAAGTGCAGTCCATCGTTTCTGAAACAGCGGGCGCGGTCGGAGTGGTCGAGGGCTGGGGCGGAGTGTATATGCTCGAGCTGATCGATGCCGGGATCTGCGGAGTTATGCCAGGATTAGGAGTGTCGGATCTTCTTCAGATCGTCTGGGATCTTGCTCGCCAAGGGAAAAAGGATGCGGCCTACCAGGTTTTTCAGGGATTGCTGCCGCAGATATCGTATAGCCTTCAGAATATGGAATTCTTCCACCATGCGGAGAAAGCGTTGCTGATGGCGAGAGGCGTCCTGCGTGAAGCGAACGTCCGGGATGCAACGTTCACCCTGAACGAGATTGATCGTGCTCATATCGACTTCCTCAACAGTAAGATCCTGGCAGTAGTGAGTAGCCAGCGATCGGCACATGCGCACAAGGAATTTTGATGATGCAGCCCGGCCGAATCGTCCTTAAAAACGGCATCATTGTCGACGGAACCGGAGCTGCTGCTTTTCGTGGATCCGTTCGCCTCGAGAACGGCCGCATACTTTCAGTCAGCCATAGTCAGAATGGTTTTTCCGCACTCGATACTGGACCTGAAGGGGAGGTGATCGATTGCACTGGAAAAGTAATCGCCCCGGGGTTCATCGACGCGCACAGTCATTCCGATCTTCAGATTTTACAAAATCGCACCGAGAAGTTGCTGCAAGGCGTGACCTCTGAGGTGGTCGGAAACTGTGGATTCTCACCCTATCCGGCCTCGCAGGATCCGCAGGTGCTGCGCGACTTTGCGAATGGTATCCTTTGTGGCGACGACCAATGGAGGTGGGAATCTGCCTCAGACTATCTTCGCAGCGCAAGACAATCCAATGTGGCGACCGTTACTTCACTCGTCGGGCACGGAACATTGCGCATCAAGGTCGCAGGAAACAGCAGCCGGCAACTCACGCCTGCCGAACTCGACTCGATGTGCGGTCTGCTGAACAACTCACTGGATGAAGGAGCGGCGGGGTTCTCTTCAGGTCTCATGTATTCGCCTGGGTCCGGCGCGTCTAAAGACGAGCTGACAGCGCTCGCGCGTATTGCTGCTTGCAGGGAGGTCGTTTACGCGACGCACATGCGGAGCTATTCCGCGGGCCTTGTAGACGCCGTCGAGGAGCAGCTCTCGATTGCCCGCGCCTCCGGCTGCCGGCTCCAGATCTCTCATCTCCAGGCGGCCGGCGAAGACTTCTGGCCTTTACAGCAGCGCGCAGTGGCCGCCATTGAAGAGGCATCGGCCGAGGGCATCGATGTTTCTTTCGACGTCTATCCTTGGCTGGCGGGTTCAACGGTGCTCACACAAATACTGCCGCAGACGGCGCTTGACGGAGGTATTCCAAAATTGCTCGCGCGGCTGGATGATCCGGTTGATCGGGAGAAGATTCGGCCGGGTATCAAGCCGGAAGCGCGCTGGAGCGGGGTGGTCATTACGGCGGCTCAAAAGAACGAGGCCGGGCTGGTGGGCAGGTCGATTGCAGACATTGCGAACGAACGGGGAACTGCGCCTGAAGACGCTGTGATGGATATTCTTCTGGAGCAAGATGCGCAGGTCACTATCGTGGAGCATTGCCAATCCCGGGAAAACCTGCGGGCACTTTTGGCGCATCCTCTAGCGACGGTAGTGACAGATGGCGTTTACACCCGCGGGCGCTCCCATCCGCGACTCTATGCGACCTTTCCGCTGCTTCTGGGCGACGTGGTCCGTGAGCGCAAATGGCTCAGCCTCGAAGATGCCATCTACAAAGTGACAGCCAGGCCGGCGGCGATCTTCAAGATCGAAGGGCGTGGGCGCATTGCTCCGGGCTACGTTGCAGATATCGTCATCTTCGACCCTGACGCGATTCACACCGAGGCAACCTATGAAACGCCTGCAGTGGCTCCCCAGGGCATCCACTCGGTATGGAGAGAAGGAAGAATGACGGTCAATGCCGGCGCGGTTTCCTGATTCGAACGGATCGGAGAAATATGAAGATAGGCCAGATTGAAACGCCTGCGGTCCTGATTGAGGCTGATACGCTCGATCGAAACCTTCGCTCTATGTCGGACTATTGCCTTGGCCATCATCTTTCCTTACGGCCGCACACAAAGACGCACAAAGTTCCGGAGATTGCGAATCTCCAGATAAAATATGGCGCTTGCGGTATCACAGTGGCGAAGCTCGCAGAGGCGGAAGTGATGGCCGACGCGGGCATCGACGATATCGTCGTAGTCTACCCGATCTGGGGCGAAAGCAAGTGGAAACGACTCACAGCACTCGCGGAGAGAATTCGAATCTCGGTTGCGATGGATTCGCTTCCGATTGCGGAGGCGATATCGAAGTGGGCCAATCTGGCAGGAGTGCAGGTCGGGGTGCGATTGGAATTCGATACAGGGTTCGGGCGATGCGGACTGCCGCTGGAGCGGTCATCGATCGAGATCGCCGGCCGGATTCGTGAATTGCCGAACCTGCGGTGGGAAGGAATTTCATTTTATCCGGGACAGATCATGGGCACGCGAGCGATTCGAGAAAAGGACATTGAAGTTGAAAACCGTAAGCTCGATCGGCTTTACAGCTTATTGGATGCGGCTTCCATCCCCTACCCGATAGTGAGCGGCGGCAACACGCCTGCTGCATTGGAAAGCCATCGATTTCACGGAGTAACCGAGATTCGGCCGGGAACATACGTTTTCAATGACCGCAACACCGTCGACGCTGAAGCTGCAACGTATGCTGACTGTGCGGCTACGGTTCTTGCCACCGTGGTAAGCACGAGTGTTGCACACCGGGCAATTATCGATGCGGGAAGCAAGATGCTTTCCGGCGATCAGTTGCTGACCGGCGAACGCCGATATTTCGGTTACGTGATGGACCATCCCGGGCTGCTGCTTGAAGATCTTTCCGAGGAGCATGGACACCTGGCGGTTTCGGAGCCGAATTCCATTCGCCTGGGCGACCGACTCAGAGTTGTTCCCAACCATATCTGCCCGTGCATCAATTTACAGGATCGGGTGTATCTGGTTTCTGGAGAGCAGGTACTCGAAGAGTGGAGAGTCGCGGGTCGAGGCAAGGTCAACTGAATTCGGGGCGGTCTTGATAGTGCTGGGTGTTCAGCCGGCTGAACATCAAAGCTGCCCAAGCTACTTCCGTCCTTGATTGTTGAACTTTCTCACGAGAAACTGACTGCACTGTACGGCGCTACAACCGGTCAGCGCGGCGCCGTGGCATGCATTCAACCACAGCTGGAGTAAGCGACAATCCTTCTGTCCGAGAGGAAACCATGAAGGCACTTAAATGGATATCGGTGTCGGTATGTATGCTGGCGTGCAGCTTTGCATATAGCGAGCACAGTCCTTTGCTTCCCCGCCCCCAGCAGGTGCAATACGGCGGGGGAAGCATCTCGTTGCGCAATGTGCGGATCATGCTTCCCCAAGCAGCGGGTGAGGTGGACCGCTTTGCGGCGGAACAACTCCGGTCCTGGATCCGGCAACGCACCGGGTTCGACGCCACGATGGGCTCATTCGGCAATCCGGAGGATGGCGAGGCGGCAATCGTTCTGGACCGCGAAGGGACGACGGACGAGCCATTGGGGAAGCCGGGTGGACAGCCTGGCCAGAATTCGCGGGAAGCTTATGACCTTACGGTAGGCGCGAAGGGCGTTAAGATTCATGCGCGATCTTCGGCCGGCATTTTCTATGGGGCAGAAACATTGCGTCAGCTCATCGAGGGCGAGGGCGCTTCTGCAGTGCTGCCTGAAGTCGAGATTCACGACTGGCCGTCGTTGGCCTTCCGCGGAACTATGCTGGATATCAGTCACGGGCCTCTGCCTACCGAAAAAGAGATTGAGCGGCAGTTGGATTTTCTGGCTCGATGGAAGGCAAATCAATATTACCTGTACAGCGAGGACAGCATCGAATTGACGGGCTATCCGCTGCTGGCGCTCGGCGGAAAGCTCACAAAGGATGAGGTGAGACGGATCGTGGCGTATGGCCGCGACCGGCACATCGATGTGATTCCAAACTTCGATCTGTACGGCCATCAGCATGATCTGTTCCGGGTGGAAAAATATTCGCATCTTTCCGACGAGCCTCATGGGACAGAGTTCGATGCCTCGAATCCTGAGGTTGCGAAAGTCCTCGCGGACTGGGTGAACCAGTTCGCCGACCTTTTCCCAAGTCCGTTTGTCAGTATCGGCTTTGACGAGACCTTCCAGATTGAGGCGGCGACTCATGCGACCGGCGCTGCGGCCGCTCCCGCAGATCTTTTTGTGAAGCAGCTCACCTCCGTTGCAAGCCTGTTCCAACAGCGCCGGAAGACCGTAATGGCCTATGACGACATCATGGTCAAGTATCCGCAGGTCATCCCGCGGCTGCCCAAGGGGATGATCGCGGTCGCGTGGTATTACACGTCGGAAGATCCGACATACAACCGCTGGCTCGGGCCCCTCGAAACTCTGCACTTCCCACACGTGGTGCAGCCGGGCGTCACCAGCTATGACGACATTGCGCCTGATTTCGATACATCATTCGAGAACATCGACACGTTTCTTGCCGCGGGACGTAAGTCGGGAGCGATCGGACTGGTCAACTCGGTCTGGGCTGATGATGCGCAGCTGCTGTTCCGCATGTCGCTTCCGGGGATCGCATATGGCGCGGCTGCGCCGTGGCAGAGCGTCGCGATGGACCGCGATCATTTCTTTTCCGACTATGCGCGGCAAATGTACCCGCCAGTCCTGGCCCCGGATATCGCTTCGGCGCTGGGCCATATGACGGCCGCGGAGACCGCCATCAAGAAAGTTCTCGGCGAGCAGACGATGTTCGGCCTCTGGGAAGACCCGTTCTTCCCGACAATCTACGCGAAGCTCGATTCTCATCGGGAGGATTTGCACCAGACCCGCACACATGCAGAGGAGGCGGAAGAGGCTCTGCTGCATGCCAAGAGCCTCGGTGTCGATCCGGAGACAGTGAACAGCCTGCTCATTGGGAGTGAGCTTCTTGACTACGCGGGAGAGAAGTACCAGGCGCCCCTCGATATGTCTGCGATTTGGAATAGTTTCGGATCCAAGAGGCCTGATCCGAATACGTGGTGGAATGTCTGGGAATCGCAGGTGACGCATTATGACCATTCGTACGTGATAGACCTGATGGATCGAATCGCCGACTTGAAGCCCGAGTATCAGGCCGAGTGGCTGCAGGAGTATGCACCCTACCGGCTTGGCTCTGCATTGGGACGGTGGGATGCGGAGTACCAGTATTGGCGTGGTGTGCACGAGAAGCTCCGGCACTTTAATGACTGCACAAAAGAGGGTGATGCTTTGCCGAAGCTGAACGGAGTGATCGAAGATCCTCTTCCCTCGTGGGCTCACCCTCATTAAGCGTCAGACTCTTCATCCAATAAGGAGCTCGAATGCTTCCTAAGTCAACACGTCATTCGCGAAGAGTATTCATGCGATATGCAGCGAGCCTCGGAGCCGGATTGAGGGCGACGCGACTGGGCTTCTCCCAGCCGGCTTCACGTACGCGCACATTAGCGTATGTGGGCACTGACACGACACCGGTGGACGGAGCCGCCAACGGCAAGGGAATTTACCTGTGTGAAGCTGACAGCGAAACAGGAGAACTCAAGGTGCTGAAGCTTGCTGCAGAAGCGGCGAGCCCATCATGGCTGAGCTTTCATCCGTCGGGGAACTATCTCTACGCCGTAAATGAGGTTTCGAACTACGAGGGAAACAGCGGCTCGGTGAGTGCGTTCTCAGTTGACAGGGGCTCCGGCGAGCTTCGACACCTCAACACGGTGAGCTCCCGCGGGGCCGGACCGACCCATATGAGCGTGGATGCGACAGGAAAGTTTGCTTTCGTGGCGAACTACTTCGGGGGCACCATCGCGACCTTTCCGCTCGAAGCGGACGGATCACTTGGGCCAGCAAGTTTTGTACATCAGGATCGGGGTGCGCTCGGACCCGACAAGGCTGCCGACGGTCCGCTGGGAAGCTTCGCCATCAGCGGACATGACGCGCCGCATGCGCATATGATTCAGCCAGACCCGCAAAACCGCTTCGTGCTGCAGACGGACTTGGGCCAGGACAGGATTTATGTGTACGCGCTCGACCATACAACCGGTCAGCTGACGCCGGCGACCACTCCGTTTGTGTCTCTGCCAGCGGGTGACGGGCCGAGACATTTTGCATTTCATCCCAACGGACGTTGGATGTATTCCATTCAGGAAGAGGCCTCGACGATCGTCTTTTTCCACTACGACCCAGCAACGGGCGCACTTGTTCCGGAGCAAACTGTCTCGGCTCTCCCGTACGGATTCGCCGGAACCAATTTCTGTTCCGAGGTTTTGATCTCATCCGATGGCCGCTTTCTATACGCGGCGAACAGGCTGCATAACTCGATCGGCACCTTCACGATTGGCAACGATGGAAGACTCGCTTACCTTGAAGATACGTTGACAGAAGGAGACTACCCCAATCACATGACCATGGAACCAGGCGGGAGGTTTATGTATGTCTGTAACCAGCGAAGTGACCAGATCACCTCATTTCGCGTGGACGTAGCTACCGGGCGTCTTGCCTTCACGGGAAGATATCAGCCTCTAGGAACTCCCATGTGCCTGGCTTTTCTCCCCAATGCGCAGCACGTTCGCAAATCGCAATTATCTTGAGCTGTGTTCAGCATGCTGAACGCTATTCATTCCCCCAGCAACAATGGGCTCGACGCAAATCCGGCTCTGGAGTATCTTGGTCCACACGGCATCCCAAAACCAAGGAAAGATTCAGGAGGTCGACGCATGACGATAACCGCTCTTCAGTATTTACGGTTAGTCAAGGGCTGTCCGGTCGTTGTATCCAGGCCACTCAACCCCCGGTCTCAAGCCACCGCAAGAAAAATGATAGCGCTGTGGTATTCCGCTGTCATCCAGATCACTTGTCTGGTCGTGTTTTCGAACTTGATGCCGCCCGCCGCGAGCGCCCAAACCACAACCGGGAGCATTGCCGGAACCGTGACCGACTCATCGCAGGCGGTTGTTCCTAAAGCTGCGGTGAAGGCCACAAACTCGAGCACAGGCGTGGTCAGCAGCACGACTTCGGATTCGTCGGGGCGCTATGAATTTCTTTCCCTGCCCGCGGGCCACTATTCGATATCCGCTACGCATGAGGGGTTTGAAACCAGTGTGCTCTCAAACATCGCCCTGAACGTAGATCAGGCAATCACTGTCGGCGTAGTGCTGAAAGTCGGCAGGACCGAGCAGACGGTTCGCGTAGAGGCGACGCCGACCTTGGTGGATACGACGAGCGCGAGCCTGGGGACAGTGGTTGAAGAATCCGCCATCGTGAATATGCCGCTCAATCTGCGCGAAGTGGGCTCTCTTGCACTGCTCGTTCCCGGCACGGTGAATACGACCGGGCGTTCGCTTGCTACCGGCGCAGCGAATGGATCCGGCTTCAACGATTTCGGATATAGCGGTTCCGGCGGCGGCTCAGGAAGCAATTTGCTGCTGATCGACGGTATGATATCGCGAGCGCTGAATAATAGCAGTTTCGCTCTCGATCCGCCTCCTGAGATGGTTCGCGAGTTCAAGATTCAGAACAACGTCTATGACGCATCGTTCGGGCTCGCGTCGGGCTCGGTGATGAACATGGTTACGAACTCAGGGACGGATCATGTGCACGGCTCGATGTGGGAGTACGTGCGAAACAGTTCGCTGGATGCAAGCGGCTTTTTCGCTCTGAGCCGCCCGGATCTTTCGCGGAATCAGTTTGGAGGCGCCTTCGGCGGACCTATCATCAAGGGCAAACTCTTCTACTTCGGCAGCTACGAGGGACTTCGACTCAACCAGGGCTTAGTCACATCCAGCGTGGTGCCAACGACTCCGGAAAGATCAGGAGACTTCAGTTCATTTCTCACCGGAACGACAGCGAATTTGTGCGCAGCAAGCGGATCGGCTGCGCCTGCGAATCTCAATTTTGACACCGGGCAATTATTCGATCCGAAGACCGAGAGCCTCTTCACGTGTCCGCTCAACCCTGAGAATCCAAGCGCAGGACAAGCTTCGGTATTAGTCGGAACCGCAATCCAAGGCAATCTTGTTACCAGCATCGATCCTGTGGCGCAGAAAGTTCTGGCCCTGTTTCCGACCCCAAACACTCCCGGTGTCGTCAATTACACCAATCAAACACCGCAGCAGCAGCAGAACGATCAGTACGATGGGCGCGCTGACTTTAACATGTCCCGGGCCGACCAGATCTTTGTTCGCTACCTGTTCGGCAACTCCAATATCCTGTTTCCCGGTTCGCTGCCTACCTTCAATGGTTATCAGCACTTCAGGGGACAAAATCTGGTGGGTGGGTGGACCAGGGTTCTGGGACCGTCGGCAATCAACGACGTGCGGATCGGATATCAACGGGACTATCTGACTTATTCCTGCCAGAATTGTCCTCGGGCGCCGGGAACCCTTGCCAATTTCGGGATTGCCGGACTGACCGACCCATTGCCTCAATTCAACATGTATCCGAACGTCGTGTTGAGCAACTTTGCCCTATGGGGCGACGGTTTCCCCGGGTACTTCCCGGTAACGGCTCCCGACTCGGTTGAGCAGTACGAGGATACTTTTACCAAGGTTGCCGGTCGCCACACTCTTTCGTTCGGAGCGGATCTCGATTTCTGGCAGACCAAGGGCGTCACAGATCCTGTCCAGGCCAACGGCCAGTTTGACTTCGATGGGCAGTACTCGTCGCTCGCCGGGGAGATCCCAGGGGTCAGTACCGTTTCCGATCTTGCCGATATGGAGCTTGGTTATCCTTCCAGCGGAGAATTCACTGAGAACGCAATCATTACCAACCTGGTAGGGGGTCGCTGGATCAGCATGTTCGCCCAGGACAGCTTTCGGATGACGCCACGGCTTACGGTTCAATACGGCCTGCGCTGGGAGTACCGTCGTCAACCCATGGATTCGAACAATAAGATTGCGACCTTCTTTCCGTTGTCAAAAAGCTACGCGCCGGGTGACGCGCTTCTGCTCACGGCGCTACCGGATGCCGCCAACGACGCTCTCTGTTCAAATGCCTATTTCATCTCATCTTCAGGAGAATGTCTGATTATGACCTCTGCGATGAGGCGGGCAAAGGGGCTGACTGGGAACAAGGTGCGACAGGTGAGCTTCGGACCCGGGGGGGGCTATTTCGCCCCCCGTCTTGGATTATCCTGGCAGCCGACCGCGTCCGACAAGCTGGTCGTGCACACCGGCGCCGGCATCTTTATGGACTTGCCGGACACCAACAGAATGGGATCCTTCGCCAACAACAATCCGGTATTCACTCAGACGCCGAATTACATCACCGCCTTCGGGAGCCCGCCCCCCCTTACAAACGGTGTGCCGACGACGACACAAAACGTGTTTTTGAATGCGCCGCTCGTCTCTCTTGCCGGAATCACCTCGCAACTGATGCCTTCGCCCTTCTACGAAACTCCTGAGACTTATGAGTGGAGCCTGAGTGTTCAGTACCAACTTGCCCCACAGTGGGGAACTGAAGTTGCATATATAGGGAATAGGGGCCTGCACCTCGATTACATGTTTAACACGGGCAATCAACCGAAGCCTGGAGTTGGAGATATTCAGCCCCGCCGGCCATGGCCTGATTTTGGCCCGATGCTCTTTGACGATTATGAGGGGGCCGCGAAGTACGAGGCGGTTTACGGCAAGCTGGAGAAGAAGGCCTCCCACGGCCTCGCGGCACTGTTCTCTTACACCTTTGCGAAGAGCATGGATAACGAAGGCGGCAACGTAGATAACCAATCGACGATTCAGAACTACAACGATCCAGCCGCCGATTACGGGCTCTCTGATTTCGATATTCAAAATACGTTTGTAGCCAGTCCGATTTACCAGCTGCCTTTCGGCAAGGATCAGCGATTCTCGAGCAGCAGCAGGATCGTCAACCTCCTCGCAGGAGGATGGGACGCCAGCGCGATCATAAGCGCCTCAAGCGGATTCCCTTTCACGGTGCGAGCCAACCAGGACTTCTCCAACACAAACTCCGCGTCCCCTCGACCGGATCGGACCTGTCAGGGGACAGGTCCCAAAACGATCACGGAGTGGTTCAATACCAACTGCTTCACTACAAGTGGCCTCGCTCAAGACCTCGCCAACGGAACGCCTCGTTTTGGAAATTCAGGCCGTAACATTTTGCGGCAACCCGGCGTGCAGAACTGGGATATCGGGCTCGCCAAGAAGACGATCATCCGTGAAGACCTGGTCGCGGAGTTTAAAGGTGAATTCTTCAATGCATTCAATCACACAAATTTCGGGCCGCCCGGCGCGGTGATCGGCAGCAGCACGGCAGGCGTGATCTCTTCCCAATCGGGCTCGCCGAGAAATATACAACTTGCTGTGAAAATTGATTTTTAATGGCCCGCGAACCGGCGAAGCAACCCGATCAGCAAGACAGACGAGTGGAGAAATAATGAAGAGTAGAAAGCAATCGGAAGAATTGCTTGAACATAACCGGCAATTCATTCCTGGAGGAGTAGTCTCAGTCAATCGTGCTGCCGATCCCGCAATCGCTTTCAGTCGAGGGCAGGGGGCCAGGATCTGGGATCTGGACGGCAACGAGTTTCTGGATTACCACGCTGCATTCGGCCCTCATTTTCTGGGCCACAACGATCCCTACGTGACCGAGGCCGTGCTCCGCACATTGCAGGACGGTTCAAGCCTGTTCGGTGCCGGCACAACCATCAGGGAAGGCGAGCTCGCGGAGCTTGTGTGCGAGCACGTGCCCAGCGCCCAATCGGTGCAGTTGCTCAACACGGGGAGCGAAGCGACTTATCAAGCGATCCGGTTGGCCCGAGCCTTCACGGGACGAGATCACATCCTTCGCATCCAGGGCGGTTACAGCGGGTGGCATAATGATGTGGCCTGCAATCTGATGACGCCGCTCAGTGAGCTTGGTCCGAGAGTCTCGCCCGGCGAATATCCATTCCGGCCCATCAGTGCTGGAATTCCGACTGAGCATCAGAAGCTCGTTCACAGTGTGAACTTCAACGATCTGGATTCAGTCCGCTATGTGTGCGAGCGTAATCCGATCGCTGGCTTGATCACGGAACCGATCCTCCAAAATATCGGAGTCGTGAAGCCGGAGCCGGGATATCTTGCCGGACTGCGCGATTTGGCTGATGAATTCGGTTTTGTGTTGATTTTCGACGAAGTGAAGACAGGCTTTCGACACGCTCTCGGCGGCTATGCCAGTATGGCCAATGTCGTTCCCGATCTGATTGTCTTTGGCAAGGCAATCGCAAACGGCTACCCCATCGCGGCAATTGCCGGTCGTAAAGAGTTGATGGATCGTTTCGTGGATCCCTCGCCTGCTCGGCGTGTTTTGCTGGCGGGAACTTATAACGCGCATCCGATACCGACTGCGGCCGCGATCGCCACCATTGAGCGCCTGATCTCCAACGATGGAGAAGTGTACCGGCACACCGAGATACTGGGCGGAAGAGTGCAGAAAGGATTGGAGGACATTTTTGCCACGGTCAATATTCCCGCAGTGGTGGCACGCCAAGGCTCGGCATTCTGCTGGTATTTCATGGATCATCTCCCCAAAGACTGGCATGACCTTGCGTCGAACCACAACTTTGCGCTGGATACGGCCTTTCGGGCGCAGCTGGTTGATCGCGGAATCTACGTCTTTCCGCTTCCACCCAAGCAATGCTCAATTTCCGCGGCGCACACAATCGAGGACATCGATGAGACGCTGGAACAAGTGAAACATGCGATACGAGATGCGGTTGAGACATCAGCAGATCATTCGGCCGCTGTTGTCGGTCGCGGTTAAACCCTAGGGCTTCCTCAACGGAGGCGCCCCGAAAGCGATGTCGGAGGTCGAAACATCCTCCTTCATGATTGGTTTGTGCTTCTCTGTTTCGCACATATTTCGACGGATGCATCGCCTCGTCCAGTATTCTGAACAGCACGAGGGGGTTTAACAAGTGCCGAGTGACTATGCCGTACCATCTGTCGGACGCGCGATGAAGATATTGGAACTACTCGCGCAATCACAGCGCGGATTGAGTCTATCGGACATCAGCAGGCGACTTTGCCTTCCAAAGAGTTCGACCCATGTGCTGATCAAGACACTCGAGGCAACTGGATACCTGAAGAACAGCCAGCTGACCGGAAGATTTTGCTTCGGCCTCAAATTAGTGAGCCTTAGCAAGATGGCTCTCGAGAATCTCGATCTTCGCGAGCAAGCCAGGCCATTTCTTCGCGACCTGATGCTACGGTCCGGGTTGACGGTTCACCTGGCAATTCTGGAAGGCGCAGAAGCAGTCATCATTGAAAAAGCCGAAGCGCCCGGGATGCTGCGACTTGCCACTTGGGTCGGCAGAAGGCTGGATGCAAATTGCTCAGCCGTGGGCAAGGCCCTGCTGGCGTTCTCGGGCGAAGATGTTTCCGGGCATAGCCTTGCAGCCAGGCCAATGGCGCGCAACAACAGAAACACCATCTCTTCTCCGGAGCGACTGGCGCGAGAACTCAAAAAGGTGCGGGAGCTCGGATATTCCTTCGAAGATGAAGAAGGGGAAATTGGTTTTCGTTGCATTGGAGCCCCTGTCTTCGATTCCGCCAACATCGCCGTTGCGGCCATCAGCATTGCCGGTGCAACTTCGCAGATCCCCAATGAACGCGTCACCAAGCTGGCTGCGCTGGTGAAAGTTACAGCCCGCCACATCTCGGAGCGCCTGGGAAGTGGTCTCGATATGCCTGAAAAGGACGGCGTTCCCGCGCGCACCCGCAGGCGGAAATCCGTCAAACAATCAGTTTGACGCAAATATTATTGACGTTAACGAGTTCGTTGCGAAGTGAATCTTTTACGTGTAAGCAACCGGATTGAATCTGGTAACTTCGTTGTTCGCGGTCGACGAGCTATGATCAGGCGAACAAGCGAGATAACGGAAACTAATGATTTCAAGAATATTTGGCTTCGTTCAGAATACTGCACACAATTTGCTTCGTCGCATTCGTAGTCGTTGACTTCAATTTTCCCAGCAGGCAATATCGCGATTAGCAGCTAGAGGGGTTTCGAGGGGTAAGAAGATGACTAGTATATCTGGATTCCGCGCCCTGATAGCGAAGTCGAGTATCGCACTTCTTTTGGCGCTCATATTCGCGTCCGGCGGCGCAACTTACGCGTCAGCTCAATTTACGACTGCCCAACTTAGCGGTATCGTGACGGATTCTTCCGGATTGGCCTTGGTTGGCGCTTCGGTCAAAGCGGAGCAGGCGGGCACGGGGTATTCGAAGTCCACCACCAGCGGATCCTCCGGAGAGTATCTCTTCACGAATCTCCCCGTGGGGACTTATCAGATCACCGTGATCATGTCGGGTTTCAGGACTTATAAGCAGGCAGGCATCGTGCTGGAGACGAGCCAGGCGGTTACCGTTCCGGTTCATCTGGAGGTAGGCTCTGTGGCGCAGGAAGTCACTGTCACTGAAAACGCAGCCATGGTGACAACCGACTCGGCAACCCTCGGTCAACTGATCGATCATCAGCAGATAGAAGGATTGCCTTTGAATGACCGTTATGTGCAGCAGCTTGTCTTCCTCATGCCGGGAGCGCAAAATGTGACAGCCAATTATTGCGCCGCCAACTGCGAGGGGGGCGTTTTTCCAAGCGAACAATATGCCAAGATCAATGGCGCCGGCGCAAACGGCGTGAGCTACTACCTTGACGGAGCAAATTACAACGATACGTACATCAATACAAATCTACCCTTCCCCAATCCCGACGCGATTCAGGACTTTAACGTCCTCACCGACAACATGAGCGCAATCTACGGAGATGCAATCGGCGGGGTCGCAAATGTGAGCATCAAGTCGGGAACAAACAGCGTCCACGGCGACCTCTATGAGTTTTTCCAAAACTCGACCTTCGATGCGCGCAATTACTTCGCGACCTCTGTAAGTCCTCTGAATCAGAATCAATTTGGCGGCGACGTCGGCGGTCCTGTATTGAAGGACCGAGTCTTCTACTTCGGCAGCTATCAAGGCACGCGATTCAGCTCTACTAATAATGGCCTGGGCGCATTTGTGCCCAATGCCACGGAACGTTCCGGCGACTTCTCCGATATCCTGCCGGGCTCGCCGATTTGCGAGCCGTATGGCACGTGTGTGCAACTCGTCGATCCGGCCACGGGCGTGCCTTTCCCGAATAACAAGATTCCCGTAAGCCCTGTCGCCTCGTACATTCTCAAGGGAATTCCCCTTCCCAACGGCGCAAGCCTGGGATTTCCGCCGCCGCTTGGCGAACCCAATGACACGCTCTACTACAACGGTCTTCCCATTGTTCAAAACACAAATGAATATCTGGCGAAGCTCGACTACAATTTCAGCAAGCATCACCTGAGCGGGCACTACTTCCAACAGGGTTACACCCAACCGCTCGTCCTCCCCCCCGCTTCCAACTACCTCGAGATGGCAGGAAACTCGGAGACCTTGATCGATAGAAACATCAGCATCGTGGACACTTATTCGGTGTCAAATACATTTGTGTTGGGCAGTTATTATGGATACACCAAGCTCGACGGTACTACTTACTCCTCGGCGCCCTTTTCAATGACGGACGCAGGGTCGAACATCGCAGTGCCAACTTCCAAAGGAAGCGGAGATGTTCCATCGCTGAATCTTAGCGCGAGCACCTTTGGCCTGGGGAGCGGCAATTACGGTGTCTGGAATCGAGGCGATCAGTCCGTCCGGGAGATTGCGACGCTGACCAAAGGAAAGAATGTCATCCAGTTTGGCGGCGAATTTGTTCGTCTCACGTTGCCGATGGGGAACACCTTCCAGGAAGGCGGGACATTCGATTTCACCAGCGCTCTTACCGGAAGTGACATGGCAGACTTTGAGTACGGTGCTGTTTCCAGCTTCATTCAGGGCGGCGGGCTGTACCTCAACTTCACCGGATTCAATTGGAGTGCCTTCGTTCAGGATGACTGGAAGGCTACTCCGAGGCTCACGGTCAGCGCCGGCCTTCGCTGGGATCCGTGGACACCTTCCAAAGACAGCCTCGGGCGAGTCGCCTGTTTCGAGCCGGGTGCTGCCGAGTCACTGCGGTATCCCAATGCGCCGCCGAACCTGATATATGGTGGTTCCAACCATGATCCCGGATGTCCCGATGCCGGAATCTTTTCCGACTACGCGAACCTCGGCCCGAGATTTGGATTTGCTTATAAATTGACGGAAAGCGGCAATACCAGTATTCGCGGTGGCGCAGGCTACTATTACGAACCGCCGAATTCCCTGATCTACCAGCAGATGGTCGGCGTGCCGCCGTTCGCACCGGTTGTCAACCTCACTGACGTGAGTCTTGCCGATCCGTACGGAAGTGCCGGAATTGAAAATCCATTTCCGGCGGATTTCGGTCCTCGCAACCCCGGAGCTAACGCGACCTTTCCGTCCGATATCTCTTTCTCGCAGATTCAGGATCCGCATCTTCGCTTGCCCACCATCCTTTCTTACAATCTGACACTTGAGCATGGATTCGGGACCAATTGGCTCATCCGAGCCGCGTACATAGGCAACGACGCCCACCGCCTGTACGGCACGGGGGATCAGGAGAGCGGCCTGCTGCAGTTGAATCCCGCCATCTATATTCCTGGGCAGTCATCAGAGGCAAACACTCAACAACGGCGTCCCTACCCGCAGTATGGGTCCATTGCCCAAATCAATTCCGGAGCAGACAGCAATTACAATGCGGGCCAAGTGACCGTACAGAGAAGATTTACAAAAGGTTATTCACTGCAGGCCAATTTCTCATTGGCCAAGGCGCTCGATGAATTCGCACCCCAGGGCTCGCCTTACTACACCAATACCTGTACTTGCGGACGTTCATTCGATTACGGCCCGTCGGCAGACGACGTTCGCAAGGTGCTCAAGATTAACGGCGATTATCAGCTGCCGCACATCAATCTACCTCGGGGAGTGAGCCAGATCATCAACGGGTGGGAAGTCACGGGTCTGGCCGGGTGGCAAACGGGCAACCCATTCACCGTGTTCAGTGGCGTTGACAATTCATTCAGCGCGATCGGTTCGGACCGCGCCGATCTTACCGTGCCGCATATCAAGAGTGCTTATCTGCGTCAGGTCCCTCATCCTGGACAGATCGGACAGTGGATTAATCCGGCTGACTTCGGTCCCAACGCGATAGGGACCTTTGGCGACAGCGGCAAGAACTCTCTGTACGGACCGGGCTACTTCGATTCGGACTTTGCAGCCATCAAGAAAACCAAAATCGGCGAACACATCAATCTGCAACTGCGGGCCGAGGCCTTCAACGCAACCAATCGTGTTAATTTTGGCCTTCCTGGAAATGTCCAGAACAGCGTCGGATTCGGACAGATTGGGGGCACACAGGGATCAGGGGCGTACGGCGGTCCTACGTCCTACGGAACCTCGCAGCCCAGGGTGTTCCAGTTTGCAGCCAAGGCGACTTTTTGAAGCAGTCTCCTGAATTGATGGGTAACCAGGTCCGTTCCCGGGCTATTTTACATACGTGACCGTCTCGATCTTCGCTGGCGACGCGAGTGCGGCAAGGCTATCGAGATCGAAGTCCTTCAAGAGATCGAGGCAAAAGAGTTCCGTGACGGTCCGCATCGGAACGTGCGCATCCAGCAGGTAGCGCAGGCTCATTATGCCGTTATGTGACCCAACCCCCGTCACAGCCTTGGGGTCGAGGGCAGCGGCAATAGCGGCAACCACCTGGCTGCGGATACCGTCCGTCTCCACTTGAACGGTCACCGAGCTATTTTCGGCGCGCAGCCAGCCGATAACAGACAACAGTTGCGCGGCCTGCAACCCAAGGGTGCGATCGCCGCTGCTATCCAACAGCACAATCCAGTCGCTGTCGTCGGGCTGTTGCGGCATGGTCGCCCCATTGCAGAGCAGATCGAGAGTGAGTACCTCATGTCCAGAACTCAGGGCCCTGAACACCGGTTCGCCGGCCGCCTTGTAGCCCTTGTCGTTCAAGACGATGGTGACTGGCTGATGTGCGGGCGAATGATCTTCCTTAAACCATATTCCGCTGGCCGAAAGGCCGTTGGAGAGATCGAATCGATAGGAGAGGCTCTCGAATCCCATCCCCTTCGAGTTTGCCATGCGCAATGCCCGGGTCACTGTTACCGGTTTGTAGCGCAGCACATCGGTCAATTCGCCGTGCTTTTTCTCTGACCACTTTGCTCTCGCGGCCGCGTCGGCGGGCGGTGGTTGGTGCACGATGCCCGCGGCGAGGCTCTGCGCAAGTCCCGCAACCGTCTGGTTTCCTTGAGGAAGGCCTACAGAAAGCTCCGCTGAAGTGCGAATCTCCATGTCGCTGAAGATCTCGTCCTCGGCCACCGGCATGTGAAAGTGCTCGGTGAAAAAGCGGTAGGCCTGGATGCGATTGTCCCGCTGATAATTGTGCACTCCCGGATCGTAGTTTTCATGCCAGGCCAGATTGTCGCCCTTGCCGTACATCTCAAAGTATGCCTTGGGGAGATCGTAGATATACGGCTTCACCTCGGGAGCGCGGAAGCAGCAGCTGTCCACCGCATTATGCGTCAGCAGCGTGGGCCGCGGCGCCCGCATGGCAATGAACTCGGGATAGTCGAAACCCTGCATCAGGTCCGGCGCGTCTTCCTCAATCTCATAAGTATCTCCGGGATTGGTTAAATTGGATTCGCGAGAGCCAAAGCCGGCTACCTCGTCCTCAACCGCCACGCGTGGATCGAGAGCCCCCAGCAGCGCGGTTTGCCATCCTCCGCCAGAGAGACCTGTAACGCCCAGCCTCGCCGGATCCACCTCCGGCAGCGTGTCGAGAAAATCCAATCCCCGGCGCATCGCGAGATAAAACAAACCCAGCGCGTTGGCGCCCACCAGATCGAGATCGGCGGCATAATCGTGCGCGTTGAGAGGCTGAGATAATTCGCCAAACTCCATCCATCCCAGATTCAGCGCAACGATACCCCGTTTCGCAAAATTGATGCAACGCTTCTGCTCATATTCGACCGCAATGGCCTCCGGTTCGTGGCCAATCAGATTAAGAATCGCCGGAGCGCGTCCGTTGATACCTGAATTATGCATAGCCTGAGCACACAGGCACCCCCGGCCTGTTGAGCAGCGGTGTTGTGCCAGTATCTTGAGCCTCTGAATTTCCCCCTTGTTTTCGATTTCCCAAGGCCGTGCG
>Ga0182013_10001826_pt1 | contig 28683 bp, 24 predicted proteins | sample 612S2MmetaG_FD_120487 | JGI IMG/M metagenome (GOLD analysis project Ga0182013, IMG submission 120487) | Permafrost microbial communities from Stordalen Mire, Sweden - 612S2M metaG | ecosystem: Environmental > Terrestrial > Soil > Wetlands > Permafrost | place: Sweden: Stordalen | collected... | reverse complement strand
GTATTCGACGGCAAGGCGCACCTTTTGCCGGTACGGGTCTACTACGAGGATACGGACTTTACGGGGGTGGTCTATCACGCCAACTACCTGCGCTATTTCGAGCGCGGTCGTTCGGAGTTCCTGCGACTGACCGGCATCAGTCACACGGAGCTGCGCGCGTTGGATGACCCGATGGCCTTCGTGGTGGCGCGGATGGAGATCGATTTCGTCAAGCCTGCGCGCATCGACGATGCCTTGGTTGTGCGCACTGAATACGAGCGCATGGAGCGCGCGCGCCTGCATGTGCGCCAAAGCCTTGAACGCAACGGGGAAATCATTGCGCGCGCCGCCGAAACCATCGTCTGCATAGGATTGGACGGGCGTCCGCGTCGTCCGCCGCAGGCCTTGAGCGAGGCCTTGAAGGCTTGGTTCTTGCAGGAGACGCCTTAGTTTCACCCAAACGGTGGGGCACAGCCAGACCGCCGTCATACCCGAGCTTGGAGCAGCCAATGGACGCTTCCGACGCCCTCGCGGGCGCCCTGTCAAACCAGAGCTTTTCGATCGTCGCCGTATTTTTACGGGCCGACTGGGTGGTCAAGGCGGTGCTGATCGGCCTGGCCCTGGCTTCGCTGTGGTCGTGGACGGTGATCCTCGACAAGCTGTTCCGCTTCGCGGCGCTGGGGGATCAGGCTGACAAGTTCGAGCGGGCGGTCAATTCCGGACGCTCGCTGGAGGACATCGCCGCCGAGGCGGGGGAGCGGCCGCGGCAGGCGCTGCCGCGCATGCTGCAGGCGGCCTTGAAGGAATGGCGGGACGCCCGCGCCAAGGGCGGCCTGACCGGCCCTTCCGCCGACAGCCAGGCGGCCCTGCTGATTCAACGCATCGACCGGCTGATGGACGGCATGATCTCGCGCGAGTCCCGGCGCATCGAGGAGGGATTGGGCGCCCTGTCCATTGTCGCCACGGCCTCGCCGTTCGTGGGGCTGTTCGGCACCGTGTGGGGCATCATGCACGCCTTCCAGGCCATCGCGGCCCAGAAGAACACCAATCTTGCCGTGGTGGCGCCGTCCATCGCCGAAGCCCTGTTCACCACCGCCGTGGGCCTGGCCGCCGCCATTCCGGCCTATATTTTCTATAACAAGTTCGCCACCGAGGCCGGCCGTTTCAGCGGGCGGATGGAAAGCTTCGCCGACGACCTGGCCGCCTCGGTCGCGCGTCGGCTGGGCGAGCGGTCCGTGTCCTCCACGGGCGAGCACTAGTGCGGCGATTCAGAAATTCGCCTGAGATTGATGGAGAACGCTGTGCGAATTTATGAATCTCAAGCCACACTAGAAAAATTCTCGTTCGCTAGTGTCCTTGTCGAACCAGACGTTCGCCCTGCGTTCGATCCCGTCTGCTGGCGAACGTTTGGTTCGGGACACTAGCCCATGGCCCTGTCCGCCAATGACGCCTTTGCGACGGGCCGCCGCCGGCGGCGCGGGGGCCGGCGACGTGCGGTCCTGTCGGAGATCAACGTCACGCCCCTGGTGGATGTGATGCTGGTGCTGCTGATCATCTTCATGATCTCGGCGCCGCTGCTGACAGTGGGCGTGCCGGTGGATCTGCCCAAGACCGAGGCCGCGGCGGTCAGCGACCAGACCCAGCCCCTGACCATCACCGTGCAGCAGGACGGGCGCATCTTCCTGCAGAACGTCGAGACCCCATTCTCGGACCTGTCGGTTCGGTTGAACGCCTTGGCCGGCGACGGCTTCGACAAGCCCATCTATGTGCGCGCCGACGGCAAGGCCCCCTATGAGCGGGTGGCCCAGGTGATGGCGGCCCTGTCCGTCTCGGGCTTCACTAAGATCAATCTGATCACCGACACGGGCGGTCCCAGCTCCGGTTCCTCGTCCGCGCCGCCGCCGGTCAAGCCGGGCTGATCGGATCGATGGAGCAGCAGCGCACAAACTTCGCGCCGGCCCTGCTCGCGGCGTTCCTGCTGCATCTGGGCTTGTTGGCCGCCGGGCTGATCGCCTGGCCGTGGCTCAGCAAGCCGATCCCACCGGGCGCGGTGACCTCCGTCACCCTGGTGGCGGCGGCGCCCGCTCCACTGAGCCCGGCCGAACAGGCGCCTGAGCCCGCGCCGGCCACCGCGCCGGAGCCGTCGCCAACGCCGGTCCAACCGCCGCCAGCGCCTGCGCCGACTCCCGCGCCAACGCCGCCGCCCAAGCCCGCGCCCACGCCAAAGCCGGCGCCGCCCGAACCACCCAAGCCCCAGGCCAAGGCGTCAAAGTCGGCCAAGGACGACAGCTTTCTGAGCACGCTGACCTCCAGCCTCGACAAGCAGGCGGCCAAGGCCGACGCCCACCGGGGTCCTGGGGCCAAGGGGGCGCTGCGCGCCGAACAGGCGGATGCGGCCCGCCAGGATCAGGGCGCGGCCGAGGCGGCCACCGTCGACGCCGAAAACGCAGTGGGCGCTCGGCTCAATCGCATCTGGAACAAGCGCTGCGATGTCGAAGGGTTCAGGAACCTGGAGGACATCCACGTCCAATTTCACCTGAGCCCTGATGGCGATTTGCAGGGCGCTCCCCAGGTCACGAGCGCCGAGCGGAGCGACCCGGTATGGCGGGCCGCCGCCGAGGCCGCCGTTCGCGCGGTCTATCAAGCGCAGCCGTTTAGAGACTTGCCCAAGCAAACCTATTCCCAATGGCGGACGTTCACCGCAAACTACCAAGCGAAGGAAGCGTGCAAATGATAGTCCGACGCGAACGCCTGCTCCGGCTCCTCCTGGTCGCCGCCATGGTCCTGGGCTTGGCCGCCCCCCTGGCGGCGCGCGCCGACATCGTGGTCAACGTCAACCAGGGCGTCAGCCAGCCCCTGCCCATCGCCATCGCGGCCTTTTCCGGCAAGGACGCCAACACGGCCAAGATCGGCGCGGACATCATGTCGGTGATCACCGGCAACCTGCAGCGCTCGGGCCTGTTCAAGCCGCTCGATCCGAACAGCTTCATCGAGCGCAATCTGGATGTGAACATCCAGCCGACCTTCGACAACTGGAAGGTCCTGGGAGCCCAGGCCCTGGTCAACGGCCAGGCCACGGTGGACGCCGATGGGCGGTTGCAGGTCGATTTCCGTCTGTGGGACGTGAACACCGGCCAGCAGTTGCTGGGCGAACAGTTCATCTCCACGCCGGATAACTGGCGCCGGGTGGCGCATAAAATTTCCGACGCGGTCTACACCCGCTTGACCGGAGAAAGCGGCTATTTCGACACCCGGGTGGTGTTCGTGGCCGAAAGCGGATCGCGCGCGCACAGGATCAAGCGCCTGGCGATCATGGATCAGGACGGGGCCAATCCCAGCTTCCTGACCGACGGCTCCTATCTGGTGATGACGCCCCGTTTCTCGTCCAACACCCAGGAGATCACCTACATGGCCCTGCGCGACACCGGGGCTTCGATCTACCTGTTCAATATCGAGACCGGGCGTCAGGAGACCCTCGGCAAGTTTCCCGGCATGGTGTTTGCGCCGCGCTTTTCGCCCGATGGCGGCAAGGTCGCGTTCTCGGTGGAGAAGAGCGGCAACAGCGACGTCTATGTGATGGATTTGCGCAATCGCACGACCACGCGGCTCACCACCGATCCGGCCATCGACACCTCCCCGTCATTTTCACCCGACGGTCGCCAGCTGGTGTTCAACTCCGATCGGGGCGGCTCGCCTCAACTCTACATCATGAACGCCGACGGGTCGGGCGTGCGCCGGATCTCTTATGGCGAAGGCCGCTACACCACGCCGGTCTGGAGCCCCCGCGGCGACTTCATCGCCTTCACCAAGCAGATCGGCGGCCAGTTTCACATCGGGGTCATGAAGCCCGACGGCTCCGATGAGCGCATCCTGAGCGGCAGCTATCTCGACGAGGGTCCAACCTGGGCCCCCAACGGTCGGGTGCTCATGTTCTTCCGCGAGACGCCCGCTGGCGGCGCCCACCTGTGGACGGTGGATTTGACGGGTCGAATCCTGCAGCCGGCGCCCTATTCGGGGCAAGCGTCGGATCCTGCGTGGTCTCCGCTGTTGAACTGAAGCGTTTTTTGAACATTAGTAAGCATGCGTCACAATGTCGCCTGTATAATGCAGGACCAATCGAAGGCGGGCGGTCAAGCTGGGTCTTGACCGAATGCTTGCCGCAAAGAGGAGACCGGGTCCGTGAATTTCAACCTATCCCGATACGCACGTCTCTTGGCCGTGTTCGCCGCGACGTCTGCTTTGGCGGCTTGCGCCACGCCCAAGCCCCCGCCGCCCGAAGCGCCGCCGCCGCCGCCGCCGCCGCGCGCTGCGCCGCCGCCAGCGCAGCCGCCTGTGGCCAGCGCTCCCGTGGGCCCAATTCCAGGGTCAGCGCAGGACTTCGTGGTCAATGTGGGCGACCGGGTCTACTTCGACTTCGATCAATACACGATCAGGGCTGACGCCCAGCCCGTCCTGGCCGCCCAGGCGGCGTGGCTGAACCGCTACACTGGGGTGCAGGTGCGCATTGAGGGCAATTGCGACGAGCGAGGCACCCGGGAATATAACTTGGCTCTGGGCGCCCGCCGCTCCAATTCCGTGCGTGACTTCCTGGTCGCTCACGGGGTGTCCCCGTCGAGGATTCAAACCGTGTCCTTCGGCAAGGAACGGCCGATCGATCCGGGCGAAGGCGAGGATGCCTGGGCGCATAACCGCAATAGCCACACCGCCATTACGGCCGGCGCCTCCTAAGCGCGCCTAGTGTGGCGATTCAGAAATTCGCCTGCGGTTTGTGGAGAGCGCGGAGCGAATTGCTGAATCTCAAGCCGCACTAGTCCGTAAAAGCTCTGCTCGGGGAAGGCGCTCGTTCGGCCGCAAGGCTGGGCGGGCGTCTCCCCTTTGTTCTACAACGCAGTCGCCCAAAGCAGCCTCGACCGGGAGCCTCGATCCATGACTCAGACTGTTCAGCGGCGTGGCCGGCCCAGCGCCGGCGCCCTTGGGGCCTGCTTCCTTGGCGCGGCCCTGGCCCTGGCTGCCGGAAATCCGCGCGCTTTGGCTCAGGATGCCGGCCCTCAGCGGGCTGTGCCTCCCACCGACCCGGCCGAACTCAGCGGCAACCGCGGGATCGACCGCCGTCTGGAGCGCGACGAGCAGACGTTGCGCGACTTGCGCCAGATCGTCCTGCAGGCCAAGGCGAGTGGCAGCCCGGTCGAGGTGAAGGACGCCGGGCCGGATCCCGCCCTGGCTGATATGCAGTCCAAGATCGACGACTTCGACCAGACCCTGCGCCGCCTCAACGGCGAGGTCGAGGACCTGCAGCACAACCTCGATCTGACGCGCAAGGCGCTGGGCGAGGCCAGCGCCGCCAATCAGGATCTGACAGCCAGACTCTCCAAGCTGGAGGGCGTGGTCCAGGCGTCGCAGACGCCCGGCGCGGCCCAAGGCGCCTCCGCGACCCCGGCGCCGGGTTCCGACGTGCTGGGCCAATCGCCCCCCGGCGCCGTGGCCGGAACGCCCGATCAAGGCGACCAGCCCGGCGCCGCTGACGAAATTCTGGCTTATCGCCAGGCTCGCCAGGTGCTCGACACCGGCGATTACGCCGGAGGGTCGCGGGCGCTGCAGGATTATCTGGCGCGCTATTCGACCAGCCCCAGGGCGGCGGAGGCCAATTACTGGCTTGGACGCACCTTGGCGCTGCAGAACCTGCATGCCGACGCGGCGGCCGCCTACGCCCGCGCGCTCAAGGGCTGGCCCCAGAGCGCCTGGGCCGGGGACGCCCTGGTGCGCCTGTCTGTTTCTCTGGTGGAGTTGAAGCGGGCCGACGACGCCTGCCGCGCCTTGGCCGAGTTCGAAGACCGTTATGCGGCAAAGGCCGCCACGGCCGTCAAGGCCCGTTTCCGAGACGTGCGTGCCCGCGCCGCCTGCAGCTAGGATGCGGCGGGCGCTGGACGCCCTGGACCGACGCCTGGATTCGGCCGCTCGCACGCCGGTGGCCGTGGCTTTCTCCGGCGGCTCCGACTCCCTGTCCCTGCTGTTGCTGGCCAAATGCTGGGCCGATCGATGCGGCCGGCCGCTCTTGGCGCTGACGGTCGATCATGGCCTTCAGCCCGGCAGCGGCGCCTGGACCCAGACGGCGCGCCAGACCGCCGAGCGCCTGGGCGTGGATTTTCGCGCCTTGGCTTGGCGGGGCGAAAAGCCGGTTTCGGGCATTCCGGCTGCCGCGCGCACCGCCCGCCATAGGCTCCTGGGCGAGGCGGCGCGCCAGGCGGGCGCGGGGGTGATCCTCTTCGGCCACACCCTGGACGACCAACTGGAGAACGCGCTCATGCGCGGGGCCGGTCATCGGCTCGGCGTGATGCGCGACTGGAGCCCCAGCCCGGTCTGGCCCGAGGGCAGGGGCCTATTCCATTGCCGGCCGCTGCTGACGGAACGGCGGGGCGACCTCATGGCTTGGCTCGCCGGTCAAGGGCTGACCTGGATCGAGGACCCCGCCAACAAGGACCTCAACAGTCCTCGCGCCCGCGCCCGCCTGCAGCTTAGGGCGGGTGAGGCTCCGTCGCTCGCGTCGGGCGGCCCGGGCGAAGACGCGATGGCGCGCTTGGCGCGCCGCTGCACGGCGTTCGAATGGGGCGGGCTGGCGCTTCCGCGCCGCCTGTTGGCGGGCCATGGCCAGGCCATGCGCCTGTTGCAGGCCGCCGCCGCCTGCGTCGCTGGCCGTCAGGCCCTGGGCCGGCCCGACCGGGCGCATGCCTTGCTGGGCCGGATCGAGGCGGGCGAAACCTTTGTCGCCACCCTGGGCGGGGCGCGGATCGAGGCGGGCCGTGACCTTTTGGTCACACGCGAAGCCGGCGAGTTTGACCGCACGGGACCGGCGGTTCTCGCGCTGCCCGTGGGTCAAGCGGTCATGTGGGACGGGCGCTTCGAACTGACAGCTCGGCATGAAGGTCTTTCGGTTAGCCCCTTGCGCGGCCATGCCGCGCGGCTGAAACCCGAACAAAGGGAAGCGCTTGGCCGTATGCCGGCGGGGGGCCGCGGCGCCTTGCCCGCAGTGCTGGGCTCCGGGTCGGGGCCCTATTGCCCGATTTTTTCGGAGCGTGAATCGGGCGAGCCCTCTGTCGGTCTATACGGCTGGGTCCGGCCACGGTTCGAGGCCGTCTGCGGGTTGCTGCAAAAGGAAGGCGAAAGTTCCCCCGCGCTCCTCATGGCGAATTTACGAAAGCCGTCCTATGTTAGCGTCGAGGCTAAGGGTTTTTGAATGACGTTACGTAATGCTGCGATCTGGGTGGTTATCGGCGTTCTGCTGATCGGCCTCTACGGCATGTTCAACCACACGGGCCGCGGCGCCGGTACGGCGGCCGATCTGACCTATTCGCAACTGCTGGCCAAGGTCCAGGCCGGTCAGATCAAGGGCGCGGTGGTGCGCGGTGAGCAGGTGGAAACGCGCGACGCCGCCGGCAAGACCTATGAGACGGTTTCGCCGTCCGACCAGCAGGAGCTGCTCAAGCAACTGGTGGCCTCGGGCGCGGACGTGGACGTCAAGTCGACGACCCCGAACATTGGCCTGAGCCTTCTGATCAACTTCGCGCCGTTCATTCTGATAGGGGCGGTGTGGTTCTTCTTTATGCGCCAGATGCAGGGTGGGGCGCGCGGCGCCATGGGCTTTGGCAAGTCCAAGGCGCGTCTGCTGACCGAGAACAAGAACCGCGTCACCTTCGAGGATGTGGCCGGGGTCGACGAGGCCAAGGAAGAACTGTCCGAGATCGTCGATTTCCTGAAGGACCCGGGCAAATTCCAGCGCCTGGGCGGCAAGATTCCCAAGGGCGCCTTGCTGGTGGGCCCGCCTGGCACCGGCAAGACGCTGCTGGCGCGCGCTATCGCGGGTGAGGCGGGCGTGCCCTTCTTCACCATCTCCGGCTCGGATTTCGTGGAGATGTTCGTCGGCGTCGGCGCCAGCCGCGTGCGCGACATGTTCGAGCAGGCCAAGAAGAACGCGCCCTGCATCATCTTCATCGACGAAATCGACGCCGTTGGCCGCCATCGCGGCGCGGGCCTGGGCGGCGGCAATGACGAGCGCGAGCAGACGCTGAACCAGCTGCTGGTCGAGATGGACGGCTTCGAGGCCAATGAAGGCATCATTCTGATCGCCGCCACCAACCGGCCGGACGTGCTGGACCCGGCGCTGCTGCGGCCGGGCCGCTTCGATCGCCAGGTGGTGGTGCCCAATCCGGACGTGAACGGCCGCGAACGCATCCTGCGCGTGCACATGCGCAACGTGCCCCTGTCGTCCGATGTGGACGTCAAGGTCATCGCCCGCGGCACGCCCGGCTTCTCCGGCGCGGACCTGGCGAATCTCGTCAATGAGGCGGCCCTGCTGGCCGCGCGCAAGAACCGGCGCATGGTGACCCAGCGCGACTTCGAGGAAGCCAAGGACAAGGTCATGATGGGCGCCGAGCGGCGATCCATGGCCATGACCGAGGACGAGAAGAAGCTGACGGCCTATCATGAGGGCGGCCACGCCATTCTGGCTCTGACTGTGCCCAACACCGATCCGGTGCACAAGGCGACCATCATTCCCCGCGGCCGGGCTTTGGGCATGGTCATGCAGCTTCCCGAGCGGGACAAGCTGTCCATGAGCTACCAGCAGATGACCTCGCGCCTGGTCATCCTGATGGGCGGCCGGGTGGCCGAGGAGCTGATTTTCGGCAAGGAGCACGTCACCTCGGGCGCCTCCTCCGACATCCAACAGGCGACCAAGCTGGCCCGGATGATGGTCACCCAATGGGGTTATTCGGACGAACTGGGCGTGGTCAGCTACGGCGACAATCAGGAAGAGGTGTTCCTGGGCCACTCGGTCTCGCGCACCCAGAACGTCTCCGAGGAAACCGCGCGCATGATCGACCACGAGGTCAAGCGCCTGGTGCAGACCGGTCATGACGAGGCCAGGCGCATCCTGGTCGAACGCCTGGAGGATCTGCACACCCTGGCCAAGGCTCTGCTCGAATACGAGACCCTGACCGGCGAAGAGATCACCAATGCCTTGAAGGGCATTGCTCCCGTGCGCGACGACTCCGACGCGGCGCGCCCGAGCGGACCTTCGGTCTCCGTGCCGGTCACGCCCATCGCGGAGCCAGGCCCCCTGCCAGCCTAGCCATGGTTCGGCCCCAGGTGATGGCGGTGGTCAACGTCACGCCGGACAGCTTTTCCGATGGCGGCCATTTCGCGGACCCGGCGGCGGCCGTTCGTCATGCCCTGAATCTCGCCGAGCAGGGTGCGGACATTCTCGATATCGGCGGCGAGTCCACACGGCCCGGCGCCGCGCCGGTGTCCGAGGACGAGGAGATCGCGCGGGTTTTGCCGGTGATCGCCGGCGTGCGCCGTCACAGCGCGATTCCCATCTCAGTCGACACCATGAAGCCAGCCGTCATGCGGGCCGCCCGGGCGGCGGGTGCGGACATCTGGAACGACGTGTCGGCGCTCACCTGGGCGCCGGACAGCCCGGCCGTCGCCGCCGAACTGGATTGCCCGGTGGTGCTGATGCACATGAAGGGCGAGCCGGCCACGATGCAGGCCGATCCCGTCTACGACGATGTGGTCGGCGAGGTGCTGCGCTATCTGCAGGCCCGCGCCGAGGCCGCCGTGCAGGCCGGGGTCGCGCGCGAGCGGATCTGGCTAGACCCCGGCATCGGCTTTGGCAAGACCGCCGCGCACAGCCTGGAGCTTCTGGCGCACCTGGACCGGATCGTCGCGCTCCGCTTCAAGACCGTGCTGGGCGTCAGCCGCAAGCGTTTCATCCAGGCCGTCGACCCGAGCGCGGCTCAGGCCTCGGACCGTCTGGGCGGCTCCATCGCGGGCGCCTTGGTCGGCGCCGAGGCGGGCGTGCACGCGGTGCGCGTGCACGCCGTGCGCGAGACCGTTCAGGCGTTGGCGCTTTGGGCGGCGGTGAAACGGGCGTCGATCTAAATCCTGGCGGCCGGCTCCACGCTATGGAACAAGGCGTCATGACCCAAGCGCCCCACCGACTGGGCCGTGTCCTCGTCATCGCCGGGTCCGACTCCGGCGGCGGGGCAGGGGTCCAGGCCGACATCAAGACCGTGACCATGTTGGGCGGCTATGCGGCCAGCGCCATCACGGCGATCACCGTGCAGAACACCCTGGGCGTCACGGGCGTGCACGTCATTCCAGCCGAGGTGGTCAAGGCCCAGGCCCTGGCGGTGTTGGACGACATCGGCGCGGATGCGATCAAGACCGGCATGTTGGGCGACCGGGCGACGGTCGAGGCCTGTGTGGAGGTGATCGACCGTGCGCATGGCGTTCCCGTAGTGATCGATCCGGTGATGGCGGCCAAGGGCGGATCAGTACTGTTGGACAGCGGGGCCCTGGCGGCCTTCGCCCGCCTGCTCATCCCCCGCGCAGCGCTGCTCACCCCCAACGCTCCCGAGGCGGAGGCGCTCACCGGTCTTGTCGTCGCGGATCTGGACGGACAGAGGCGGGCGGGGGAAGCCTTGCTTGAAGCCGGCGCCGGCGCTGTGCTGGTCAAGGGCGGGCATATACCGGGCGACCGGGTGGTCGACCTGCTGCTCACCCATGATGGCGAGCTGCTGTTGGAGGGGCCGCGCATCGACAGCCGTCATACCCACGGCACCGGCTGCACCCTAGCCTCGGCCTGCGCCGTGGGACTGGCGCAGGGGCTGGATATGCAGGCGTCTGTGACGCGGGCCTGGGCCTATGTGGCCGAGGCGATTCGCCTGGCGCCGGGCCTGGGCGCCGGCCACGGTCCCCTCGACCATGGATGGCCGATCCGCAAAGCTCAGCCGCCACTTCAGTAATTTCGAGTGGCCAAAGCCCGATTTGGGTATGAAAGTCATGCGGCTTTCGTGAAGCCGGGCCATGTTGCGGGGTCAAAGCTGGTTTCAGCCGGTGAACGGCAAGCCAATTGGGGGAGGATTTTATTATGAGCATGAGCAAACGCCTGGCTGCTGAGTTCATCGGCACGGGGTGGCTGGTTCTAGGGGGCTGCGGCAGCGCGGTGCTGGCCGCTTCCTATCCGGCTTTGGGCATCGGCTTTGTCGGCGTCGCCCTGGCTTTCGGCCTGACGGTGCTGACCATGGCCTACGCCATCGGCCACGTATCGGGCTGTCACCTTAATCCCGCAGTTTCGGTGGGTTTGTGGGCGGGCGGACGGTTCCCGGCCGCAGACCTGATCCCTTACATCCTCGCCCAGGTGCTGGGAGCGGTGGCGGGGGCAGGGGTGCTTTATGTCATCGCCAGCGGCCATGCGGGGTTCGACGCCTCCGCCGGCTTCGCCTCCAATGGCTATGGCGAGCATTCGCCGGGCGGCTATTCGCTGCCGGCATGTCTGGTCACCGAGGTGGTGCTGACCTTCGGCTTCCTGTTCGTGATCCTGGGCTCGACCCATGGCAGCGCGCCCAAGGGCTTCGCGCCAATCGCCATCGGCCTGTGCCTGACCCTGATCCACCTGATCAGCATTCCGGTGACCAACACCTCGGTCAATCCGGCGCGCAGCCTGGGCCCAGCCCTGTTTGCGGGCGGCTGGGCCCTGAAGCAGCTGTGGCTGTTCTGGGTCGCGCCCCTGGCCGGCGCCCTGATCGCCGGTTTCGTCTATCGCTGGGTCGGGGGCACCGAGCCAGCGCCGGTGGAGGTCACCGGCAACGGCTGATCTCAGGCCCAGCGCCAGCTTGAGCCCGGCGATTCCGTGAGGATTCGCCGGGCCCATCGCGCAATAGAATCTTGTGTCTGGAGCGCGTTAGGCGAAACCGCATACCCTTTCGCCTAACGCGCTCAGGCTGCCGGCTTAGCGCCAGTGACGGTGATGGAACCGGTCGTAATACCAGCCGCGATGGAAGTGGCGGTGATGCGTCACGCCGATGGCCACGCCGTGCTGACCGACCCGCAGCACCGTAGCCGCCGAGGCCGGAACAGCGGCGGAGACGGCGGCCAGACTGGCGACAGCGGCGATGGCCAGGATCAGATTCTTCATTGTCTTTCTCCTCGTTTCCCTTGCCGGGCTTGGCCGGGCGTGGGTCTGAAATGAAACCGGCTTATCGAGCTCGATAAACCTCGCCTTTCAGCGTGCGGTCATCCTGCCTGGGCGTTGCTGAAGCTGGACTGAGGGGAATTGACAGCCGTCGTTCACGTCGTAGAGCCGGATGACTTTTCTCGAAGTTTGAATCCGGCTTTACATATTTGAATCTAGAGCACGATTCAGCGTTTAGGCGATTCCGCCTAAACCCATCGTGCTCGGAGCGGGATCGGTGACGAACATTTCACTCGCGCTTCGGCGCGATTGGTGTATCAACCGCCCCGGGCCACGCCCTCCCAACGGGGCGCCGCTCATCTGTAAGGATGGGAGACAATCCATGACGACCCTCGCCAAGCCGGCTACGCGCCCGGCCCGCCCCGAATTCTCTTCCGGCCCCTGCGCCAAGCGCCCCGGCTGGAAAGTGGAAAACCTGCAGGGGGCGCTCGTCGGTCGCTCTCACCGCTCCAAACCCGGCAAGGCGCGCCTGAAAGAGGCCATCGACCAGACCCGCGCGGTTCTGCAGATTCCGGCTGACTACCTGATCGGCATTGTGCCAGCCTCCGATACCGGCGCCGTGGAAATGGCGATGTGGTCGATGCTGGGCGGCCGTCCGGTCCAGGTCGTGGCCTTCGAATCCTTCGGCAAGGACTGGGTCACCGACGTCCTCAAGCAACTGAAGCTCAAGGATACCGAGGTGCTGGAAGCCGGCTACGGCAAGCTTCCTGATCTGTCCAAAGTGCGTAAGGACGCCGACCTCGTGTTCACCTGGAACGGCACCACCTCCGGGGTGCGCGTGCCCAACGCCGACTTCATCGCGGACGACCGCGAAGGCGTCACCATCTGCGACGCCACCTCGGCCGCCTTCGCCCAGGACCTGGACTGGGCCAAGCTCGACGTGGTCACCTTCTCCTGGCAGAAGGCCATGGGCGGCGAAGCGGCGCACGGCATGCTGATCCTCAGCCCCCGCGCTGTGGCCCGGCTGGAAAGCTACAGCCCGCCCTGGCCCCTGCCGAAAATCTTCCGCCTGACCAAGGGCGGCAAGGTCGCGCTCGATATCTTCGAGGGCGCCACGATCAACACCCCCTCCATGCTGTGCGTGGAAGACTATCTGGACGCCCTCAAGTGGGGCGCTTCCATTGGCGGCCTGCCGGCTCTGCAGGCCCGCTCCAACGCCAATCTGCAGGTGCTGGCCGACTGGATCGCCAAGACCTCGTGGGTCGAATTCCTGGCCGAAACGCCGGCGATCCGCTCCAACACCTCCGTGTGCATCAAGGTGGTGGACAAGCGCGTCACGGACCTGCCCCCCGACGCCCAGGCCGACTTCGCCAAGAAGCTGGCCTCGCTGCTGGAGAAGGAAGGCGTGGCGCTCGACGCCGGTGGCTATCGCGACGCCCCCCCGGGCCTGCGCATCTGGTGCGGCGCCACGGTCGACGCCTCCGACGTCGAAGCTCTGACGCCCTGGCTCGACTGGGCGTTTCAGACCCTGGCGTCCGAACTGCAATCGGCTTGATCTTGCGCGGGCCCCGCGTCCGCGTCCTCACACATCATCGGGCCCGGGCCTCAGACGAAGATTCTGAGGTCCGGCGCCGACCAGGAGAATTCTCCCATGGCTCCCCGCGTACTCATCGCTGACGAACTTTCCCCCGCCGCCGTCGCCATCTTCAAGGATCGTGGCATCGAGGTCGACGTCAAGACCGGCCTGAGCAAGGACCAACTGCTTGAGATCATCGACCAGTACGATGGCCTGGCTGTCCGCTCGGCCACCAAGCCCAACAAGGACGTGATCGCCAAGGCCACGAAGCTGAAGGTGATCGGGCGCGCTGGCATCGGCGTGGACAATGTCGACATCCCCGCCGCCACCGCGGCCGGCATCGTGGTGATGAATACCCCCTTCGGCAACTCCATCACCACCGCCGAACACGCCATCGCCCTGATGTTCGCCGTGGCCCGCCAACTGCCCGCCGCCGATCTGTCCACCCAGGCCGGCAAGTGGGAGAAGAACCGCTTCATGGGCGTGGAGCTGTTCGGCAAGACCCTGGGCCTGATCGGCGCGGGCAACATCGGCTCCATCGTGGCCGACCGGGCGCTGGGCCTGAAGATGAAGGTTGTCGCCTACGACCCCTTCCTGTCGGCCGACCGCGCGGTGGAGATCGGCGTGGAAAAGGTCGAGCTGGACCAGCTGCTGGCCCGCGCGGACTTCATTACCCTGCACACCCCGCTGACCGACAAGACCCGCAACATCCTGTCCAAGGAGGCCCTGGCCAAGACCAAGAAGGGCGTGATCATCGTCAACTGCGCCCGTGGCGGGCTGGTGGACGAGGCGGCCTTGCGCGAGTTTCTTGACAGCGGCCATGTGGGCGGCGCGGGCTTTGACGTGTTTGTCGAGGAACCGGCCAAGGCCAACGTCCTGTTCGGGGCGAACAACTTCGTGGCCACGCCGCACCTGGGCGCCTCCACCAACGAGGCCCAGGAGAACGTGGCCCTGCAGGTGGCCGAGCAGATGAGCGATTACCTGCTCACCGGCGCGGTGACCAACGCCCTGAACAGCCCCTCTGTCAGCGCCGAGGACGCCCCCAAGCTGAAGCCGTTCCTGTCCCTGGCCGAGAACCTGGGCGCCTTCGCCGGCCAGATGGTGGACGCGGGCCTGAAGTCCATCGAGATCGCCTATGAAGGCGAGATCGCCAAGCTCAACGTCAAGCCGCTCACCGCCGCGGCCCTGGCCGGCGTGCTGCGCCCCGCGCTGGAGGACGTGAACATGGTCTCCGCGCCCGCCGTGGCCAAGGAGCGGGGCGTCAAGGTCCAGGAAATCCGGCAGGAAACCTCGCCCACCTACGACAGCATGATCCGCATCACCGTGGTGACTGAAGCCGGCTCGCGCGCCTTCGCCGGCTCGGTGATCGGCGGCCTGCCGCGGGTGGTGGAGGTCAAGGGCATGGACCTGGACGCGCCGTTCGCCCCGGCCATGCTCTACGTCAACAACCTCGACAAGCCGGGCTTCATCGGCCGGCTGGGCGGCCTGCTGGCCGAGGCCAATATCAACATCGCCACCTTCAATCTTGGCCGAGTCCAGGCCGGCGACGACGCCATCGCCCTGGTGGGCGTGGACCAGTCCCCGTCCGCCGCTTTGCTTGAGCAGATCAAGGGCCTGCCGCACGTCAAGGAAGTGCGCAGCCTGGCATTCTGAGGCCGCCGCGGGCTTGACGCCTGACACCGGGGCTGGTGTAGAGGGCGCGCGCGTCCTCGTCGCCGCGCCCCAAACGCTGCAAAGCTCCGTCGCCGAGACCTGTCGAAGGGCGGCGGGGTCCCGCCGGGCAGGCGAGGAGCTGTATCCATGGCCAACGTGACCGTCGTCGGCGCCCAATGGGGCGACGAGGGCAAGGGCAAGATCGTCGACTGGCTGTCCAATCGCGCCGACGTGGTGGTGCGCTTCCAGGGCGGCCACAACGCCGGCCATACCCTGGTGGTGGGCGACAAGACCTACAAGCTGTCCCTGCTTCCGTCAGGCGTAGTGCAGGGCAAGCCCTCGGTCATTGGCAATGGCGTGGTGGTGGACCCCTGGGCGCTGCTGAGCGAGATCGACAAGATCCGCGGGCAAGGTGTCGACATCACCCCTCAGATTCTGATCCTGGCGGATAACGCCTGCCTGATCCTGCCCATGCACCGCGATCTGGACGGCGCGCGCGAAGCGGCGGCGGGCGCGGCCAAGATCGGCACCACCGGCCGCGGCATCGGCCCGGCCTACGAAGACAAGGTGGGACGGCGCGCGATCCGCGTAGCCGACCTGAACGATCCAGAGGCCCTCAAGCTCAAGATTGAGCGGCTGCTGGCCCACCACGGCGCCCTGCGCAAGGGATTGGGTCTGCCGGATTTCGACGGCGAAGCCTTGCTGGCCGAGCTTCTGCAGATCGCGCCCAAGATATTGGCCTATGCAAAGCCCGCGTGGCGGGTGCTGGACGCGGCGGTCAAGGACGGCTCACGCGTACTGTTCGAAGGAGCGCAAGGCGCCCTGCTCGACGTGGACCACGGCACTTATCCCTACGTCACCTCCTCCAACACCGTCGCGGGACAGGCGGCGGCTGGTTCGGGTCTGGGTCCGCGCTCGACGGGCTATGTGCTGGGCATCGTCAAGGCCTACACCACGCGGGTCGGCGAGGGTCCCTTTCCGAGCGAGTTGCATGACGACAACGGCCGCCGTTTGGGCGAACGGGGGCATGAATTCGGGACAGTGACGGGCCGCCCGCGTCGCTGCGGCTGGTTCGATGCGGCCCTGGTGCGCCAGTCTGTTTCGGTCAACGGAATCGACGGCGTGGCCTTGACCAAGCTGGATGTGCTGGACGGCTTTACCGAGCTGAAGATCGGCGTGGGCTATACCCTGGACGGCGCCGCTTACGACTATTTGCCCGCAGGGCTGAAGGCGCAAAGCGGTCTCAAGCCGGTATGGGAAACCCTTGAGGGTTGGAGCCAAAGCACGCGCGGCGCGCGCAGCTGGCGCGACCTGCCGGCGGCGGCGATCAAATATGTGCGGCGCATCGAGGAGCTGATCGGCGCCCCCGTCGCGCTCTTGTCGACCAGCCCAGAGCGCGACGACACCATTTTGATGCGCGACCCCTTCGCCGACCGCTGAAATCTTTACTGCACTGCGTAAGTCGTCGTTTACCTGCGGCGGCGATACTCTCGACAGATTTCAGCGAGTAGGACGTTGAGAGACGCTAACGTCATTTCACCGAAGGTCGCCGCGCAGTTGCAGCGGATACTGGTCGTTGATCCAAACCACGCTACATCGAAGATGTTGGCGGAACTTCTGCGTTCGCTTCTTCCCAAATGTGAGGTGAGGTCCGCGCAAACGGATGAACAAGCCTACGCCTTGCTCGAAACCTTTGATCCACTTTTGATTTTTGTAGAATTGAAGGGGCCGCGACTGGACGGTTTGGCGTTTACGCGGTTGCTGCGTCGCAGCTACCTCCACTGCCGCGAAGCCGCCGTCATTGTCACGACGGCCGAGGCGACGGCGGCGGCGATCATGGGAGCCCGCGACGCCGGCGTTCACGAGTTTCTGCGCAGGCCTTTCAACCTGGGCGACCTGAAGAAGCGCTTTGACGCGATTGTCGTGCGCCCACGCGATTGGATCGAGGCCGTCAACTACGTCGGTCCTGATCGGCGGCGGTTCAATTCGGCGGACTATAAGGGGCCGCGCAAACGCCTGTCGGAGGGCGCCGCGCCCATCATTCAGCAAATGGGCCAGGCGAGCAGGATCGTCCAATCCGCTGCGTTGGCGACGTCAAGCGATCCCAAGCAAGCACTCCGGGCCCTAAAGGCCCAGATGCGGATTTTGATTCAGCTATCCGCGGGCAAGGAGGCCCTCAAGCCGCTCCAGACAGTGGCCTTGGCCTTCGAACGCTATTTGCTCGACTCCGCCCAGACCAACGGGCTGTCCAAGGACCAGGTGGAGTCGTTCGCCGCTCAGCTCATCTTGGCGACGCCGGCTGCGGCCGCGGATCGCGCCGCCTGATCCAGAGCGGCTTGGGCCAGCTGGATGAAGCCGGCGACGTCGATGGCTTCGGCTCGAAGTTCGGCGTCAATACCGGCGGCTTCGCACAGAGTCGCTCCGCCTAGGGCCTTGAGGCTGGACTTGAGCATCTTACGCCTTTGTCCAAAAGCCTCGCGCGTGACGGCTTCCAGGGCCTTGACGGTGGCTTCGGACGGACGATCGGCCTTGGGCGTCAGTCGGACCACGGCGGAGGCGACCTTGGGCGGCGGGGTGAAGGCGCGCGCCGGCAGGTCCATCACGATTTCCGCCTGGGCCAGGGCTTGGCAGATCACCGCCAGCCGGCCATAGGCCTCAGCGCCCGTATCCGCCACGATGCGTTGAGCGACCTCCTTCTGGAACATCAGCGTGAGGGACTCTGGACGCAGCGGACCGCTCAGCCATTTTATGAGCAGAGGCGTGCCCACGTTATAAGGCAGGTTGGCCACGACCCTGACCGGCTCGCCGGGCGCCAGCGCCCGGGATAGCGCCGTCTCGTCCGATTGCAACGCGTCGTCGTGGATTACGGTCAGGCGTCCCTTGGCTGCTTCGGCCAGCTGAGCGAGGAGCGGCAGAAAGCGGGCATCTTTCTCAATGGCCAGAACCTGAGCGCCGGCTTCCAACAGGGCCCGTGTCAAGCCCCCCGGACCCGGTCCGACCTCGATGGTCACGCCCCGACTTAGATCACCGGCCAGACGAGCGATTTTACGGGTGATGTTCAGGTCCAGCAGGAAGTGCTGGCCCAGACCCTTGTTAGCCCACAGCCCGTGCTCGGCCAGGCTCTCGCGCAGCGGCGGCAAGGCGTCAAGCCCGCCCGGGGTCATGAGTGTTCGCGCCGCCGCGCAGCAATTTCAGCGGCCAGTCGGAGCGCCGAGATCAGACTATCGGGTCGGGCCACCCCGCGGCCGGCGACATCGTAGGCCACGCCGTGATCGGGCGATGTGCGCACGATGGGCAGGCCGAGGGTGACGTTCACCCCTCCCCAGAAGTCGAGCATCTTGACCGGTATGAGGGCCTGGTCGTGGTACATGCACAGCACCGCGTCATAGCCGGCTCTGGCTTGCGGATGAAACAGGGTGTCCGCAGGCCGAGGTTCGGTGCAGTCGATCCCCTTGGCCCTGAGCGCCGCGCCCGCCGGAGCGATGACCTCGATCTCCTCGCGTCCCAGGGCCCCGCCCTCCCCAGCATGAGGATTGAGGGCGGCTAGAGCGAGTCGAGGGCGAGCGATGCCGAAGTCGCGGGCCAGCGCGGCGGCGACAACTTCGCCAGTGTGAACGATCTTCGCGGTCGTGAGCAGACGATGGGCCTGAGCGTAAGGCTCGTGGATCGTGACCGGCACGGTTCTCAGGTCTTCGGCGCATAGCATCATCACCGGCCCGCGCGGACCAGCCATGGGCGCATTGGCGGTGAGTTCACCCAGAAACTCGGTGTGTCCGGGAAACCCGAACCCGGCTTCATAGAGCGGCGCCTTGGCGATCGGCGCCGTCACCACCGCCTGGGCGGCGCCGGACAAGGCCAGCCCCGCCGCCGTTTCGATCCAGGCCACGACCTTGGCGGCGTAGGCGCTGGACGGCTGACCGGCCACAACCGGAACCCCTAACGGCATGTCGTAAACCGGAAGGGCCTGCGCAAAGACGCGCGCGGCTTCCTGGGGCGAGCCGACGCGGGCCAGGATGGACGCGCCCTTGGCCGACGCCGAGGCCAGGGCCTCGTGATCGCCGATGACGATAAAGGGCGGCCCTTGGCTCCTCAGCGCTTGCCAGGCCTTGACCACGATCTCCGGACCGATGCCGGCCGGATCACCCAGGCTGAGGGCCAGGGGCGCCGACGACGTGGCGGTAACCGTCACCGGGTTTCGATATCGGCGGAATTTCTCAGATCGCGCAGATAGCGCCGTGACATAACCGCCAACTGCTCGCTGTAAATGCGGTTTTCGACCTCCGCCTTGGTCGGCATATTGGCGCCGCCACTGCGCTTGGAGCACACCGCCACCAGATGCAGACCCACGTCGGTGCGGATCGGTTGACTGATTTCGTCAGGCTGCAGGGTCTCCGCGGCGGTCTTGAAAGGACCGCTCAACTCGGTGATTTCAGCTTCGCCGAGGTCGGCGGCGACCACGCCCTTGGCCTTGGCGGCCAAGGCGTCCAAGCTCGCACAGCCCTTGGCCTGGGCCTTGAGGCCGGTCAGGGTTGCCGTGGCCGCAGCCACCTCATCCTGCGGCGCGTCCTTGGGCATCCGGATGGCGAGCTGCTTCAGATCGACCAGGGTCTGGCTTGATGCGGCCTGTTTGTCGCGCAGATAGATGATGTAGACGTCGCCGTTAGACGGAATGGGCGCTGAAAGCTGGCCGGGACGTAGGCTCTCCAGGGCTTGGGTGACTTCAGGCGGCTCCTGGTTGGCCGATACCCAGCCGGCGTCGCCGCCGTTGGCGGCCGTGGTCGAGGCGGAGAACTGCCTGGCCACGGAGGGGAAGGGAGCGCCCTTCTGAAGCTGGGCAATGAGCTGATTGGCGCCGTTCTCAGCAGCAGCTTCGCCGCCCACACGGGCCGCATCGATGACGATTTCGCTGATGAGATACTGCGGTTGGCTGGCCGTGGCCGCCAGCCGACGCATCTGGGATGCCACTTGGTCGTCGCCGACGCGGATGCGCGAGCCATACATGCCGCCGACCAGCCGTTGCCAGCTGATCTGCGTGCGAATCTGATCCCTCAGGGACTGCATGTCCACGTTGGCCGCGGCGAAGGAATTCTTGAGCTGATCGTAGGTCAGGTTGTTCGACCGCGCCAAAGCCGTGATCTCCTGGTCGACCTCCTTGTCGGTGGCGATCAGGCTATCCTTGCTGTCCTTCTGGCGTTTCTGGATGCGATGCAATTCCTGCATTTCCAGTCGTTCGTCGGTCAGCGAGCGAAGCGCTTCCTGCTCGATCTGTTGCAGGGCGTCGGCCGTCGGCTGAACCCCGGAGGTCAGGATGAGCAGGCGCATGCGCTGGCGCAGATCGTAGGTCGAGACGATCTCGTCGTTGATCACCGCCGCGACGGATTCGTTCATGCCGGGCGCGGGGCGAGGTGCCGTCGACGGCGCCTCGGCGCTGGGAGCGCCATTGACCGCTTGGGCCATGGCCGGGGAAGCGGCCGCGAAGGCCAGTAAGATGGCTCCGCAGCGCAGGGCCTTGGCGCCCCTGTGGGTCAGTCCGTTATGCACAACTAAGCCTATCTCAAGTCCGATCAATGGAAACGCCGTTACAGCGGCCGCCCTCCCAGCAGGGGGAAGGTGATGCGCAGGAGGACCGTGCTCGACGGACCAAGGGCCCCATTATATGTGCCGTTGCGAGAATAATCGAGTTCCGCGTGGATACAGTCATTCTGGAACACGATGCCGGTGGATTCCGTGGCCACGACCTTCGCCGCTATATCCCAATTGAAGCCCGTGGAAATCCCCCAATGTTCGGTCACGAACACCTGGCCGCCAGCCTGCATATTTTCCGTCGTCGTGCCCGGCGTATCGATGCTGTCGCGCAGAAAGCGGATGTAGCCGTTGACCCGCGAAAAATTGGCGTTGGCTCCGAGCTCGAGCCTGTCCAGCTGATCAGTATCCTGGTTTACGAGGGTTCGACCAAAGGCCGAAAACTGGGAGACCGGTTGCAGCGACGCCGCCACAACCCAGTCGGAGGCGGTCCGGTTCAGACTGGTGCCGTACAGTGCGGGGTCCGGCTCGGCCCGCAGGCTTTCCCCGGCCAGCAGCTGCGCGGAGCCGCCTGAATCAAGCCGGACTGTGGCGCGGCCGCCGAAGTTGAGGCGTTGTCCGGCCTCGTAATAATCGAACCCGGTGGACTTGTTATACTCGAACAGATCGGTCTCGTCGAAGGTCAGCACCTGGCTGTCTTCGTTGGGAATGTTCGCGTAGGTGTGCGGCGAGGGTGAGATGGCTAGCTGGGCCAGGGGCTCCAGCACGATGGTCATGTCGCCCTGACGCTTGAAGAAGGGATAGCTGGCGTTCACGCCCACGGTGCCGAGAAGGCGCTCGGTGGTGTGGTCCCCCAGCTGCGTCGAGGTCTGATTATCGACGTTGTATTCGTCGAACCGCGCGTTGGCGAAGGGCTGGAAGCGCATCCCATTGGTCAGAGTCAGGCTGCTCGACCAGTCGGCGTTGGCGGTGGCCCGTTCGCTGCCGTTGTTGGGGCCGCCGTTGCCGGTATAGATCGTTGTGGATGTGGGCGTCACGGTGATGCTGGCTGGCTCCCGAGAACGGTCCAGCAGGACGCTGTCGCCCAACAAGCGCAATGTGCCGCCCAGCACCTGATGATCCGGCTCGTAGCGGGCCTCGATCAGCGGCGCGACCACGGGGAAGGTCCCGTTCTGGTCGCCCTGCGCCAGCCCCTGGAAGCTCATCGTCGAGATCGACACATAACTGCGTTGGGTCTGCTCCACCCCATAGGCCTGGCTGATCAGGCGCAGGTTATCGGCGCCGTAGAGCCCACGCTGCTCGTAAACATTGTTGATGGCGTATCGCTGGAACATCAGGGAGTCGGTGACCCGCTCGGCCGTGAATCCGTAGGTCCAGTTGGCGGTCGGCGAGAAGGCGGCTTGCCCGAGGATGTATGAGCGGGAGGTCAGGTCGCCGTAGGCCTGACCGTTGTTGTTGAACTCGCGGTCGTAGGTGTAGCCGAAAACAGCGTCCAGCTCGCCGGAATAGAAGCGTTCACGGTATTCGCCCTCCAACAGGGGGGCGACCTTGGTGTTGATCTGGGGCGCGACGATCAGTTCCTGATAGGGTGAAATCACCCAAAGATAGGGCTGGGTGTAGGAGAATCCCTTGCGGCCATCGATGGTGATGTTCGGCTCCAGGAAGCCGGAACTGCGCTTGGCCGTAGGGTCCGGGTGCCAAAATATCGGCGTGTACATGACCGGCAGGCCTTCGATCCGGATCACCGCGTTGCGGTAATAGATCAGCTGGCGCCGGGGGTCCTGCACGATCTGGGACGCTTGAATCGACCATGTCGGCTGCAGGGGCTTCTGATCTTTGGCGCATATATCGCAAGCGGTGAACACCGCCCGGTTCAGCTCTATGGCGTTCTGGTCACGCCGGATCGCCTCGGCGGCCGAAAGGGTCACGTTCTGCTTCTGGCGGGTCGAGAAGGCGATCGCGAAGCCGGAGTGGAAGCCTTTGTCCAAGGTCATGACCTTGGCGTATTCGTAGGTCCCGTCGGCGTTCTGGATCTGCACATTGCCGCGCGCGACCGTGACGTCGTTATTGGCGTTATAGATCACCTCGTCCGCGCGCAGGGTGCGCCCGTCATAGCGCACTTCCACCGATCCCTTGGCCGTCCAGATGTGAGCCTGATCGTCGCGGATCATGCTGTCGGCTTCGAGATAGAACGCTTGGCTCCCGATCGCTTCTTCGGCCGGTGGCGGCGAAGGCAGAGCGGCGACGGCTCGGCTGAGGCCCGCAGCCGTGACAAGCAACGGGGCGTTGGGCGCGGAAACTGGAGCGCTGGCGACCACCTGGGCGCTGGAAGCCTGGGCCTGGGCCGGCGTGGACGCCAGCGCCGGCCAGGCGCAGCCCAGAGCCACGGCGGCGGCGCCGCGGAGCAAACGCATTTTCCAAACCGATATGATCAATTGCCTCAGCCCGTCCGCTGGCGTCGTCATTTCGTGATCAACCGTCTTCGGCGTAGCAAAGCAAGGCCAGACCGGCCAAAAGCGCGATCAAGGGCGGCGTCCAGGCCGCAATCGGGGGCGGTACGATGTCCGCCCGGCCCAAAGCGCCGCAGACAGCGTTGAAGAAGAAGAAGGCGAAACCAAGGGCGACGCCAGCGCCGGCCAGCCCCGCCAGTCCGCCCAGTCTCGCCAAGCGCAAGGAAAAGGCCGCCGCCAGAATCGCCATGGCCGCGTACAGCATGGGCGCGGCCAGCAGTTGCTGGAAGGACAGCTGATAAGCTGTGGCGGTTAGGCCGGCCTGCTCCGCCCGCCGAATTGCTCCGGGCAGGCTCCAGAACGATACCGTGTCCGCTTCTGCTTGCTGCAGGCCGAGGGAGTCCCTGACGGGGGAAGGAATGGTCAGGCTGTCGGAACGTACCGATTCGCCGCCCGCTTGGACGCTCGAGACATTCTTCATCACCCAGTTGCGGCCTCGCAAGCGCGCTTCGCTGGCTTCCACGCGTCGGTCGAACTGCGGCGCGCCGTCGGCATCCAGGGTATAGAAGAAGACCGACACGCCTTTGAGCGTCACGCCGTTGTGGTCGTCGCGCGAGCGGGCTCGGATCACGATCTGTTGGTGGCCCTGGCCCTGGCGCAGCCAGGTCGCGTCTTGGGGAGGCGCGCCGGCCAGATAGCTTTTCATCAGGCCGGCGCGCATCTGGGTGTAGCCAGCGTTGAGCGTCGCGGCGAGGGGATTGAAGGCCAGGATGCTCACGACGCCGATGGCGAAGGCCGCCGCCGCCGCCGGGGCGATGAAACGCCATGCCGAAATCCCCGCGGCCCGCATGGCCACCAATTCGCTACGCCGGTTCAGGCCCACGTAGGCGCCCATAATGCCGAACAGGAAGACGAAGGGCATCAACAGCATGAGCACCGAAGGCGTCTGCATCAAAGTCAGGGTCAGGACCTGAAGCGGGGTGACGTCGACCCGGCTGCCCACGTCTCGCGATATGGCCACAAAGCCGACCAGCATCTCCACGGCCGTGATCACCAGGAACGCGATGGTTAGGGCCGCCATGGCCTTGGCCAGGACGTAGCGCTCGATGCGCAGCGAGGTCATGGCGCTGCTCCCAGGGCCGGTCTTGCCGGCGCGACGAGTGGGCGGTAGGCGCGCCGCCCCGCCCGCTGGTTGAGGACGATCGACAGCGCCCACAGGGCGGCGCCGAGGGGCGCCGCGTACTGCAGCAGGTTGAACCAGATGTTATCGTCGCAAATGGCCTGGATGCCGACCCCGACAATACGCACAGCCGCAGCCGCGGCGCCGGCCAGGGCGATCCTGCGCGCGTATCCCAACCGATTGAAACCGCCGCCCAGCACCGCCGCCAAGGCCAAACACACCATCGTGATGTTGTAGAGCGCCGAGGACAGCCGCGCATGGCCTTCGGCGTAGAGCTTCAGCCGATTGGATCGCTCCCACGCCTGGGTCAGGTCGGGATAGAACAGCTCGTGCAGATAACGATCCGACAGTTTGTAGCGTATGACCTCCGGCGGCGGCACGAAGGGCGCCAGGTCAAACACATATTCGTCGAAGGCCAGAAAATTGAGGGCGCCGGTGGTGGTCAGTGACTGGCTCGAACCGTGCCGCATGATCAGCACCGGCGAGCCGTTGCGCTCCGCGATCTGGCCGTCCTTCGCCGAATAGGTGGTGGACTCGCCGCCCGGCTTCTCCTCGTAGATGAACAGGTTGCTCAGCTGTCCGTGCGATTGAACTTGGTGCACATAGACCGTCAAACCTTTGGCCGGCTGCGAGAATTGCCCTTCTTGCACAAGGGTTGACACCAGGTCGGTGCGGATTCTCGTCAGTTCCTCGCGCATCTGCCGCGCGCACAGCGGCTGGATCCACAGGTTGATCACCATGCCCACCAGGGCGGCGAAGCAGGCCAGGCGGATGGCCGGCGAGATCACACGCCAACGACTCATGCCGCCAGCGAAACAGACCACGATCTCCTGTTCGGTATGCAGCCGGTTCCACGTGGCCAAGGTGGACACGAACAGCGCCACGGGCAGCACCATGGAGATCAAGGACGGCACGCCCAAGAGGGTGATCTTCAGAAACACCCAGGCGCTCTGGCCTTGGTGCACGATCAGGTCCAGCGCGCTCAGGCTCTGGCTCAGGACAGCGACTCCAGACAGAGCGGCGGTGGCCAGGACGGTCGGTCCGAGCAACTGGTTAAATAGATATCTGTCGATCAGCTTCATCGGGGGCGCTAAGTCGGCGTTGCAGGCCCCACCTGGGCGAGCCATCTTCTACACGTCCCCGTCGGGCCAGGACAACGCCTGAGTGACGTCGGGCCACAGAGAGTGACAACAGCATGCAAATCGAATTCGTAGGTTCAGGTCCGATTGAGGGCGCCCCCCTGTGCGCCGTCGCCGTTCTGGTGTTCGAGGGCGGTGACCTTTCCGCGGCGGCCGAGGCTCTGGATCAGCAGATGAACGGGGCCATCTCTCGCGTGCTGGCGGGACGATTCAAGGGCGCCAAGGGGCAATCGGCGGAATTGCTCGCGCCGGCAGGCCTGCACGCCAGCCTGGTGTTGCTGGTGGGCGTCGGGGCCAGGGACGGCTTTGACGACCAGGCCGCGGAGAATGCCGGCGCGGAGGCCTATAAGGCCGTGAACGCCTCGGGCGCGACGCTCCTGGAGCTGAGGTTCACAGACATCACCAACGCCCAGGCCGCCCGGGCCGCTCTGGGGGTGCGCCTGGCGTCCTACCGATTCGACAAATATCTGACCCGCGAAAAGCCCGAGAAGAAGCCTTCGGTGCACAAGGCCCAGGTGCTGGCCGCCGATCCCCAAGCCGCGCTCCTGGCCTTCGATCCGCTGGCGGCGGTGGCCGACGCGGTGGCCTTCACCCGCGACCTGGTCTCCGAGCCCCCCAACATCCTCTATCCGGAGGAGTTCGCCAAACGCGTGAAGGCTCTGGAGGCGCTGGGCCTGGAGGTCGAGGTGCTGGACGAGGAGCAGATGCGCGCCTTGGGCATGGGCTGCCTGCTCGGCGTGTCTCAGGGCAGCGCCCGGCCCGGCCGTCTGGCCATCCTGCAATGGAAGGGCGCCCCCGATCCTGACGCCCAGCCTATCGCCTTCGTCGGCAAGGGCGTGTGCTTCGACAGCGGCGGTATTTCGCTGAAGCCCGCTGACGGCATGGAAGACATGAAGTGGGACATGGGCGGCGCGGGCGCCGTGGCCGGCCTCATGCACGCCCTGGCCGGACGCAAGGCCAAGGTCAACGCCGTCGGCATCCTGGGGCTGGTGGAGAACATGCCCGACGGCAATGCCCAGCGACCGGGCGACATCGTCACCTCCATGTCGGGTCAGACGGTGGAGGTGATCAACACCGACGCTGAGGGCCGGCTCGTGCTGGCGGACGCGCTCTGGTACTGCCAGGAGCGCTTCAAGCCCAAGTTCATGGTCGACCTGGCCACCTTGACCGGCGCCATCATCGTCGCCCTGGGCCACGACTACGCGGGCCTGTTCAGCAACAACGACGAACTGGCGGATGCGCTGTTCGCGGCGGGTCAGGCGGAGGGCGAGAACTTGTGGCGTATGCCTTTGCCGGCCAAGTACGAGAAACAGCTGGAAAGCCCCGCCGCCGACCTGAAGAACATTGGCGGCCGCCCGGGCGGCTCAATCACCGCCGCGCTGTTTATCCAGAAGTTCGTCAACGGCCTGCCCTGGGCGCACCTGGATATCGCCTCCACCGCCTGGAAGAAACCGTCCACCAGCCCCACCGTGCCGGAGGGGGCCAGCGGATTCGGCGTGCGTCTGCTCAACCGCCTGGTGGCGGATAAATACGAAGGCTGACGCCGGTGAGCGCCGCCCCGTGCGAGGTCTGGTTCTACCATCTGGAACGAACAGGGCTGGATCAGGCCTTGCCCGAACTGTTGGACAAGACCTTGGCGCGGGGCTGGCGGGCCCTGGTGCGGGCCACGGGCCCGGAGCGGCTGGAGCATCTGGACGGCTGGTTGTGGAGCTATCGCGACGACAGCTTCCTGCCGCACGGCTTGGCCGGCGAGCCGAACGCCGCGCGCCAGCCGGTGCTGCTGACCACGGAGGCGCAGGGCAACCCCAACCAGGCCGACGCCCTGTTCCTGATCGACGGCGCCGAGCCCGGCGCTTTTGAGGGGTACGCGCGCTGCCTTGTCCTGTTCGACGGCAAGGACGAGGAGCAACTGGCCCTCGCGCGCCGGCAATGGTCGGCCCTCAAGGCTCAGGGCGCGGCGCTGTCCTACTGGAAGCAGGGCGCGCAGGGCGGATGGGAGAAGCAGGCGTGACGGCAAAACCCGCCCACGCAGAATTCGGATCGCGCAAGCCTCAGAAACCGTCGTCAAGTGACGTTTAGGCTAACCCCTTGGCCGTCTCGTACCGCTCGGCCAACGCCAGCCATTCGCCCTCGGCCTTGTTCAGATTGTCCTGCGCCCTGGCCCGGTCTCGGCCCAGTTGGGCCAGTTCGTTGGGGCGCTTGAAGTTTTTCGGATCGGCCAGGGCCAGGTCGACCTCGGCCAGCTGCTTGGTCAGGCGGGCGACCTTGGCCTCCACCGCATCCAGCTCCTTCTTGAGCGGCGCGAGCTGGGCGCGGGCCTGGGCGGCGGCCTTCTTGGCGTCAATCTTGGCCGGACCGGAGGCCACGGCCTTTTCCGCGCGGGACGCCTGGCGGGCGCGGTCGAGGACGTGTTTGGCGTAATCGTCCATGTCGCCGTCGAAGGGCTTGATGCTCCCGTCCGCCGCCAGCCACAGCCGGTCCGCCACCAGCTCCATCAGCGAGCGGTCGTGGGTGATCAGCACCACCGCGCCCTCGTAGTCGTTGAGCGCGTCGAGCAGAGCTCGGCGGCTATCAATGTCCAGGTGGTTGGTCGGTTCGTCGAGGATCAGCAGGTGCGGGGCCTGGGCGGCCACCAGATTGAGCAGCAGTCGCGCCCGTTCGCCCCCTGACAGGTCCTTATGCTGGGTCTCCGCCTTCGTCGCGTTCAGGCCGTATTGCGCCAGGCGCGAGCGGCGGCTCGCCTCGGTGGCTTCCGGCAGCATCTGGCGCATCAAGTCGAGCGGGGTGTCCATCGGCTCCAGCGCCTCGATCTGATGCTGGTGGAACCAGCCGACCTTGAGCCGACTGTCTCGGTGCATGGCCCCGCTCATCTTGGGCAGGGCTCCGGCGATCAGCTTGGCGAAGGTCGACTTGCCCGCGCCGTTGACGCCCAGAAGGCCGATGCGGTCGTCGATGTCGAGCCGCAGCGTCAGGTCCTTCAGGATCGTGCGGCCGTCATAGCCCGCGCTAACGCCTTCGAGGCGGATCAGGGGCGGCGCCATGGGGCGTTCGGGCGAGGGCAGGGTGAAGCTCTGCACATGCTCGGCGCCGATGGCGGCGATGGGCGGCAGCTTGGCCAACCGCTTCATGCGCGATTGGGCCTGGGCGGCCTTGGAGGCCTTGGCCTTGAACCGGTCGACGAAGGCCTGCAGGTGAGCCCGCTCGGCGTCCTG
>Ga0182013_10001823_pt1 | contig 28706 bp, 25 predicted proteins | sample 612S2MmetaG_FD_120487 | JGI IMG/M metagenome (GOLD analysis project Ga0182013, IMG submission 120487) | Permafrost microbial communities from Stordalen Mire, Sweden - 612S2M metaG | ecosystem: Environmental > Terrestrial > Soil > Wetlands > Permafrost | place: Sweden: Stordalen | collected... | reverse complement strand
GAACGGGAATATGCAGCAACCCGGGCCGCGGGCAGGTCCGGCGCAACACCTGAAACCGTGTCGCGGTCCCGCGGTAATCGCCATCCCCGGAAATCGTCGGGGCAACCGGAGCCACGCAAGCCGAACCCCAGCAAGGACACCAAAGCAGCGCCACTCATCAAACGGATTTAAAGCTTGCCTCTCATGCCAACCGGCGTTGACGCAGACCCTACATCGTAACGACTTCGTATCGTTATCCTCGGGCTCGACCCGAGGGTCGGCCTGCGCAGATCTCGTACCCTGCCTGAGAGCACGGGGCCCGCACCACCAGATGCCAGGGTCAGGCCCTGGCATGACGTATTGGCGGCCGCCGCGCCATCCATTCGGCCGATCGGTATCAGCGACCCGTGCTCATGCATTGACGCCGTCGCCGTGGCGAAATTCAGGCGCCACCTGCACATAATTGGTGTTGTAGGTTGTCGCTCCGCACGGCGCCGAGCGATCCATGGCCAGAGCGTTCGCGCACCCTTTGGTGTCGGTGCCGGTCGCGTCGGGGGTGAACCAGGCACCCTCTTTGATCGACACCACACCAGGCGCGATCCGGTCGGTCACGTGCGCCGGTAACTCCGTGGCGCCCTGGTCGTTGAAGATGCGCACACGCTGGCCGTTGACGATCCCACGCGCCGCCGCGTCCTCGACATTCAACCACACGTCGTCCGGATCCACGCGCGCGAGACCGGGCTGATTGCCATGCGTCGAATGCGTGCGCGCCCGGGATTTTGGCGAGCACAGCATCAAGGGGAACGCGGCGTCAGGCCCAGGAGGGGCGATCCAGGTGGGAATGGGGGGAATGGCGCCGAGGCCGTACGGGTCGGGGGTGGCGGCGAGGGTCGTCGAATAAACTTCAATCTTACCAGATGGCGTCTTGAACGGATGCTGCTCGGGATCGCGGATTTGCGCGGCGAACGCCATCGCGTCGCGCGGCGGCGGAAACCGCGCGACACCCTGTTCCGCGAACGCATCGAAATCGTCGATCGACTTGCTGGTGAATTCGCGCAGCCACTCCGCCTCGGATTTGGTGTTGTAGCCATTGATGCCAAGCCGGCGCGACAGGTCTTCGAAGATGTCGATATCGTTGCGGCATTCGTACATCGGCTCGATCGCCTGGCGCATGTAGATCGCGTAGTGACCCGCGCCGGACCACGGCACATGGACGTCGTTGCGTTCCCAGAAGGTCGTCGCGGGCAACACGATGTCGGCCATGCGTACCGTTGGGGTCAGGAAGTGATCCTGTCCGACTATGAACTCGACGCCGTCGAGCGATGCCGCGATCTTGCCGGCGTTGGGCGCCTGATTGAACAATCCGCCGGCGGCGGAATAAATCAGCTTGATGTCGGCCGGATAACCGCCCGCCTTACCGCGCGCCAACAAATCCGCCAGCAACGGCGTCGAGACCCGCGCGTCAATTGGGTTCCTCCCAGTGGGCAACGAGCCAATGCCCATTCGCCCGGTCGCGCCATTACTGGTCCCGGAATTACCGCCCACGATTCCCACATTGCCGGTAATCGCCGCCAAAGCGTACGCCGCCCGATGGAACTGCTCTCCATACAAAGTTCGTCCTGGGCCATACCCCGTCTGTAGCGCCGCCGGCTTGCTGCTACCGAATTCGATCGCCAGCCGCCGGATCACATCCGCCGGAATGCCAGTGATCTCCGCGGCCCATTCAGGCGTTTTATCGATCCCATCCGGCTCACCGAACAGATACGCGCGGTACGAGGAACCCGCGGGCGCACCCTCCGGCAGATGCGCCTCGTCAAACCCCAGTACGTAACGATCGCAATACGCCTGATCATGCAGTCCTCGGGCCACGATTTCCCGCGTCATCGCGATCAGCGCCGCCGCGTCGGTCGAGGGACGGATGAACACATGCTCGTCCGCGATCTGCCGGCTGGTCATCGTGCGCCGCGGATCGACGCAAATGATTTTCGTGCCGTTCTGCTTCGCCCATTTCAGATACGGCATCGTTCCGGTGCCGAACGTGCCGTCCCCCGGACTCCACCCCCACATCAGGATCAACTTCGAATTGACATAGTCCGTCGGCTCGCGCCCGGAGGACTTGTATTCCGTTCCATACGTGATCCGGACGGCGAACACCTCCGCCTCGGCCGACATGTTCGACCACAATTCCGTGCAACCGCCGAACATGTTGAGGAATCGTTGCGCCGCCACCCTGCCATGCAGCATCGATTGCGAACCGGAACGCGAGCCGTCCAGGATCGCCGCGTTGCCGTAAGTTTCCCGCACCCGCAGCATCTCGCGCGCCACCGTATCCAACGCTTCGTCCCAGGTAATGCGCTCGAACTGCCCCGAACCGCGCGGCCCCGTCCGCCGCATCGGATATCGCAACCGGTCGGGGTGATACGTCCGCTCGATTTGCCCGACGCCGCGGGCACAGGCGGGCAGCGGCGGATGCTCGGGATTCCAGCGCCGCATGTCGGTGCTGATGTGAACGATCCGTCCCTCGGACACATGCGCGTTGACCACGCAACGGCCGCCGCAATTGTGCCCGCAGGTGCTGGTGACGATCGTCTCGCCCACGTTCGGAACGGCGCGCGGTGCTTCGTAAACGGTATTCATTGGCCCTGTTCCATAATGATAAGGAGGCGAGCCCGCCGCGGCCTCGTCCACGAAACGTTCAGCACCAATCGGCGCTCACGCCGTTTCGAACGCCGGCATGACGTCCTTGGCGAACCACTCCAATTGCTCCAGGCACAGCGACAACGGCAAGCCCAGAGGCTGCGCGACCGTCACGCGCGACAAGCCGGGATAACGCTCTTCGAGCTTCTTCAATTGCTCGATGATGTCGGCTGGCGTGCCGGTCAGGAAGCCGCCCGCCCGCACCGCGTCCTCGATCCGCGGCAGTTTCACATTTGGCACCAGCCGAGGGTCGCGCATCGCCTCGATCTGCTCGTCGGTCAATGCTTTGACCAGCCGCAGTTCGCCGAACATTTTCATGTTCTCTTCGTAATAGATCGCGGCTTCCTTCATGCCGGCTTCCTTGCTTTTGGCGATATGGAACTGGAACCCGACCGCCATCCGCTCACCCAGTTCCAGGTTCATGCCGATACGCTCATGCGCGGCCTGCCACTCGCGCATGATCCGGTCCGTCGCGCCGCCTTCGGCCGAGCCCCCGCCGATCACGCCCTGGATGCCGTGACCCGCCATGAAGTCGAGCGCCCGGGCCGTGCCGCCCTGAATCGGCTGCCAGCATTCCACCGGCAGCTTCGCCGGCCGCGGCACCAGGGTCAGTTCCTTCAGCGTGTAGCCACGATAAGGCACCTCCGGCGGCAGGGTGTAATACTTACCCTTGTGCGAAAAGGACTCGTTGTTGAAGGCCTTGAAAATAATATCGACCTGTTCTTCGAACAGCTCCCGATTCGCCGCCTGGTCCAGCAGCGGCGCGCCAAATGTTTCGACCTCGCGCGTGTGATACCCGCGGCCCACCCCGAACACCACGCGCCCCTTCGTCAGGATATCGGCGACCGCGAAATCCTCGGCGAGGCGCAGCGGGTGCCACATCGGCGTGATGTTGAACCCGGTGTGAAACTTCAACCGCTTCGTCAGATGTGTCAGGTGCACGGCCAACATGATGATGTTGGGCAGGCACTCGGTCCCTTCGGGCTGGAAGTGATGCTCCGCCATCCACAGCGCGCCATAACCCAGGCGATCCATCGCCTGGGCCTGCGCTTCGGCCTTGTGGTGGGCGGTGATCAGTTGCTCGTTGCCGTAGCGCCGGGAATTGATCGGCGTGCCGAGGTAGCCAACGTTTTCCAGGTCGATATGGCCGGCGTACGAACTGTCGAATTGCTTGATCATGGCGTTTCCTTCCGGGGCCTTGGCGCCCGATAATCGTCGAGGTCATGGTACTCCGCCTGACCGGCTTGGCAACTCCGCCGCCCCTTGTCGCGTTATCAATTAAGCCCTCGGACATGTGGCGCCGCGGCAAAACGTGAAAAATCAGAGGCTTGGCCAGAAATACTCGGCAACAATCGTTGAATGGCATGACCGGCCCAGGGGGCCTAGATAGGCTTTTGATACGGAGTCACGGCTGACCTCGCGGCGCGCCGAGACCTCGAACCAAAACGGGACCAGAACAGGATCGCAGCATATGAGTGGACCGACGGGGCAGACCGTGCCGGAGACTGTGTCCTCGCTCTGGACGCAGCAGACGCTCAAATCCCGCATCCCCTGCGTTGGCATCGGTGTCCATTCCGGTCGTCGCGTCAGCCTGACGTTGCTGCCCGCCCCCGCCGGTCATGGTATCGTCTTCCGCCGCACCGACCTCAATCGCGATATTCCGGCGACATATAATCGCGTTGTCGATACCAAACTTTGCACCACCATCGGCGAAGGCTCTGCCCGGGTTGGCACGATCGAGCATCTGATGGCCGCTTTGGGCGGCGCCGGTGTCGATAACGTGATGATCGAGGTCGATGGCCCGGAAGTGCCGATCATGGATGGTTCCGCCGCCCCATTCTCCTTCCTGTTGGAATGTGCCGGGGTCGTCTCCCTGAACACCCCTCGCAAAGTGGTCGAGATCCTGCGTCCCGTGCGCGTTACCGAGGGCAAAGCCTTCGCGGAACTGCGTCCCTGCGACAATCAAGGGGTCCGTAGCGCGGTTCCTACTCTGGACCTGGAAGTTTCGATCGACTTCGCTGAAGCCGCGATCGGACGGCAAACCCGCACTCTGCGTCTGACGCCAGAAAACTTTCGTGAAGCCGTGGCGCCCGCCCGTACCTTCGCGCTCGCCAGCGACATCGACCAATTGCGGGAACTCGGACTCGCCAAGGGCGGCAGCCTCGATAACGCGGTGGTGGTGGATGGGTCGAAGATCCTCAACCCGGGCGGCCTGCGCATGAAGGACGAGTTCGTCGCGCATAAACTGCTGGACGCCGTGGGCGATCTGATGCTCGCCGGAGCCGCGCTGCATGGCCGGTTCATCGCCAACCGCCCAGGACACGCGCTGAATAACAAGTTATTGCGGGCATTGTTCGCGCGTCAGGCCAATTGGGCCGACATCACGCGCGAACAGCAGGCCGACGCCGTCGCCGCCTGAAATCGCGCCCCTTCGCGGCGAGCCACGGCGTGATATAAGCGCCCCGATGAACCAGAGACTCTTGCCCTCGCGCGCCCTTTTGCTGCTGTTCTGCCTCGCCGCCCCGTTGCTGAGCGGATGCGGGGGGGAATCGGACGCCGAGAAAGCCGCGGCCGCCGGTCCGACGCCCCCGGTCGAGGTGCTGTACAACAACGGCCTCGATGCGTTGAACGCAAAGCGGTATCCGACCGCCACCGATCAGTTCAACACGCTCGAGCAAAATTACCCGTTCTCAACCTGGGCGGTAAACGCTCAGATTATGCAGGGTTACGCTCAGTACCTGCAGAACAAATACACCGACGCGATCGCGACACTGGACCGCTTCATCCAGTTGCATCCGGCGCACCGCGACATCGCCTATATCTATTACCTGCGCGCGCTTTGCTATTACGAGCAGATCGCGGACATCCAACGCGACCAGGCCGGCACCGAGCAAGCCATGGCCGCGTTGCAGGAAGTCGTCACCCGGTTCCCCAACAGCGCGTTCGCCAATGACGCGCGGCTGAAGATCGATCTTTGCCGCGACCATCTGGCGGGCAAGGAAATGGAGATCGGCCGCTACTACCAGAAACAGCACCTCTATGAGGCCGCCTTGGGCCGTTTTCAGCGCGTGGTCGATGAATACCAGACCACCGCGCACGTCCCCGAGGCTCTGGCCCGCATGGTCGAGGTCTACCTTGCTTTGGGCCTGGTCGATCAGGCGAAAAAAACCGCCGCGGTCCTTGGGTACAACGATCCTGGCAGTGTTTGGTACCAGGATTCGTATACCAAGCTGGCCGCCCTTGGGGAGGTCTCGGCGCAAGGCCTGCCCGCCCCATCGAATGGGTCGCGCGGGTTCCTTGGCCGTGCCTGGCACACGCTATTCTGATGTCCTGACCGGCGGCGCGCGATGCTGACGGCGCTGTCCATCCGCGATGTGGTGCTGATCGATCGTTTGGACCTCTCGTTCGGTCCTGGCCTGACCGTGCTCACCGGCGAGACCGGAGCCGGGAAATCGATCTTGCTGGACAGTTTGGGGCTGGCGCTTGGCGAACGCGCGGAAGCCGGCCTCGTCCGAACCGGGTGCGACCAGGCCAGCGTGGCGGCATGCTTCTCATTGCCGATCGACCATCCCGCGCTGGCGGTCCTCGCCGAGCAGGGACTGGAGGCCGAGGACGAAATCGTGCTGCGCCGGATCGTCACCAGGGACGGGCGGTCGCGTGCTTTCGTCAACGATCAACCGGCTGGTGTCGCCTTGTTGCGCCGGATCGGTGCGCTGCTGGTGGAAGTGCAAGGCCAGCACGAGCAAATGGGCCTCGCGGACCCGGCCAGTCACACGACATTCCTGGATATCTTCGGTGTTCCCGGTGACCGGCGAGACGCGGTGGCGGATGCCTGGCGCGCGTGGCGGCAGGCCGTGCACCGCCTGGAAGCCGCCCGCGCCGCGATCGACTCCGCGCGACGGGATGAGGAATGGTTGCGCCACGCCGTCACCGAACTGGCCACTTTAGGCCCGCGCGTGGATGAAGAGGACCAACTCGTCGCGGATCGCCAGCGGTTGCAACAAAATGAACGCCAGGCGGAGGCCATCGCGGCGGCGATCGCGGAACTTAGCCCGCGTGACCGGCGTGGCTCGGGCGGTCCGGCGGCGGTTTTGCGGTCCGCCTCGCGGTTGCTGCAACGTCTGGTTCCCGCGCATCTGGTGGATCAGACCAATCCGGCCCAGACGGCGTTGCTGGCTCTGGAACGGGCGGAAGAGGCGTTGGCCGAGGTCGACCTGATCCTGGGGCGTCTCGCCGCCGATGCCGACGCCGATCCGCGTTTGTTGGAGCAGACCGAGGAGCGTCTGTTCGCGCTGCGGGCGGCGGCACGCAAGCATGGCGTGGCCGTCGTCGAATTGCCCGCTCTGCTGGATCGGTTGTCGGAAAGGCTGGCGCATCTGGAATCCGGTGAGGCGGAACTGATCGACCTGGAACGCGCCGCCAAGGAGACCCGCGCCGAATACGTGGCCACCGCTGGCGTTCTGACCGAGGCCCGTCGCGCCGCCGCGGCCCGATTGCGCGACGCGGTCATGGCCGAACTACCGCCGCTGCGCTTCGACAAGGCGCGATTCTTCGTCGAGGTCACGGACATGCCGGAAACCGCCTGGGGCGCCGGTGGCACCGATCAGGTGCGTTTTCTGATCGCGACCAATCCTGGGCAGGAACCGGGGCCATTGGCGAAAATCGCCTCTGGCGGCGAATTGTCACGCCTGATGCTGGCGGTGAAGGTCGTGCTGTCGGCCGGCTCGACCGTGCCGACGCTGGTGTTCGATGAGGTCGACTCCGGCATCGGTGGCGCGACCGCCGCGTCAGTGGGGGAGCGTCTGGCGCGAGTTGCCGAGGCGGTGCAGGTGCTGGTAGTCACCCACAGTCCGCAGGTCGCGGCGCGTGGCTCGGCGCATTTTCTCGTTTCCAAGGCAGCCAAGGGTGGGCGCACGGCGACCACCGTCGAACCGCTCGGCAAGCGGGACCGACGCGAGGAAATCGCCAGAATGCTCGCGGGCGAAACGGTCACGGCGGCGGCGCGGGCGGCGGCCGCGGACCTGTTGGGCGCGGCGGGCGGTTGATCAGCCTCGCGCCGAAGCGATCGCCTGCAGGCCAAACCCGAGAAAGATAACGCCGGACGCGCGCGTGACCCACAGCGCGTGCCGGCGGTACCATCGCCGCACCGGTCCGGCACCAATGATCGTGATGAGAACAACGTCGGCCGTAATGAACCCCACGCACGCGGCCCCAAGCAGCGACGGCAACGCCGTCCAGTCCAGCGCCGACGCATGTTCGGCCAGCAGAGCGGTGAACATCGCGACCGCCACTGGATAAGCCTTCGGATTCGATAACCCAAACGCCAGACCGCGCCGCAACGGATCGCGCGGCACAAAACTCGTCGATCCATCGTCGAGCCGCCGCGCCGTCACCGCCCGATATCCCAGCCAGCACAAATAAGCGCCGCACACCGCGTCCAACACACTAAAGATCGTCGTGCCGATCGTTTTGGCTCCAATGATCGCCACCAGCGCGAGCGTCGCCCATGCGATGTCGCCGACGAAGTGTCCGGCGAGAAACAGCGCGCCCGAACGCCGTCCGCTGCCCGCGCCAATGCCCAGTAAAGCCAGGAACGCGGGACCCGGTGCCAGCGTGTAAGCCGCTCCGGCGACAGCGGAAGCCAGCAAAAGGCCTGGGGTCACCCGCCGAACGCCTGATCCCAAGGCTCCGGCAACATCCGGTAACCGTCGCCGTCACGCACCAAACGAGCGAACCCGGGGAAATGAACGTGCATTCCCGCGATCAACTGGCGGTCCGTGGTGACCATGTCGAAGGTGCGCTTGCGAGTCGCGGCGGCCTGATGCGGATCGGTATCGAACTCAATCGTGACCTCGGGCCGCGGCACCTGAATTTCCGGCACGTGAATGATATCGCCCCAGATCAGCAACGAATCCTGGCCGGAACTGACCATGTAGCCGCTATGTCCGGGTGTGTGGCCATGCAACGGAACGGAGGTCACGCCGGGGAAGACTTCCTCGGCGCGAGCGAAGGTGCGAGTGACGTTATGATAAGGCGCCATCTGTTCGCGCGCGCATTGAAAATACAGTTTCTTCGCGCGCGCGCTGGCGCGGCTCATGGCGCCATCGTCCTGCCAATGCCGAGGTTCGTTTTCATGCACCACCAACTCGGCGTTGGGGAAGAACTTGCGGCCTGTCTTCGGATCGGTGAGACCCGCGGAATGATCCGGATGCATATGCGTCAGGATCACGGTATCGATGTCGGCCGGATCGACCCCGGCGGCTTTCAGGTTTTGTTGCAGTTTGCCCGCCGTCGGCAGCAAATAGTCGCCCGATCCCGTCTCAACCAGCGCGAGTCGGCCGGCCGAATAAATCAAATAGCAATTAACCGACGTCCGCCGGCCCGGCCGGAATTGCGCGTCCAGCAATCCCTGGGCGTCGTCGCGCGTGATGCTCCGCAACACCTCCAGCGTGCCATCGAGATAGCCATCCGACAGCGCGGTGACAACGATGTCGCCAATCCGGCGGTGATAAAAACCAGGGATCTGGCCGGTGGGAATTTGAATCATCAGGGTACTCCGCGCGTCATGGTCCAGATCGACCGGGTCATCTCTCGCCGCACTATGTTGATGCGAACGGCGTGGTCAAGCTGGGTGAAAAGATCACACCGCGTGCTCCTTCGTCCGCAGCGCCGCGATCTGCTCGGCCGAATAGCCGAGTTCAGACAGGATCGTTTCGGTATCCGCGCCAAGCTCGGGCCCGCCGTGACGAATCACCGCGGGTGTGACCGAAAACCGTGCCGCCGGCCGTGCCTGCCGCAACAGACCCGCCTCGGGATGTTCGACCTCCACAACGATCCCGTTCGCCTTGACCTGAGGATCCTGGATCATCGCCGAGCGAGTCAGAACGGGCGCGCATGGAACCCCCCCGCGCGTCAACACGTCCAGCCATTCCGTCGCCGGCTTCGTCTTCAAAACCTCCTGCGTCATGGTCAGGCGGTCGTTGATATTTTTCTGGCGCAGAGCCGGGGTCGTGAAACGCGGATCGGTCAACCATTCCGGCTTGTCCAACGCCCGGGTCAGCGCCAGCCATTCCTTGTTGGTCTGCACCGCCGCGCTGATGTAATCGGTCGCGGTCTCGTAGATCAGATCGATGAAGCTCGCCGCCTCCTGTTGCGGAAATTCACCTCCGACAAACGTCTGGCTGCCCATATCGGAGGCCCACAGAAACGCGATGATCGCATCCAGCATCGACAGCCGCACGTGCTGGCCCACGCCGGTGCGCTCGCGCGCCAGCAGTGCCGCCGTGATCGCCTGAGACGCCACGACCGCGGTCAACTTATCCGGAACGATCGTTCGCACCAGCCGAGGCCGTTCCGTATCCGACCCAGCCTGGACCGACGCCAGTCCCGACACGCCCTGGATCAGCGGATCATAAACCGGCTTGCCCGCGTATGGTCCCGTCTCACCAAATCCGGAGATCGAGACGTAGATAATGTCCGGCTTGACCGCCCGCAGCGCGTCCTCACCGAACCCCATCCGCTCGGCGACGCCAGGTCGGAAATTTTGAATGAACACATCCGCCGTCGCCACCAGGCGCAGCAACACTTCCTTCGCCGCCGGATCGCGCAAATCCAACGCGACCGATCGTTTGTTACGGTTGTTGTTCAAAAACGACGCGGAAAATCCATTCCGCCGGTTGTTCGCGGCGCGCGTGTGATCGCCCCCATCGGGGTTTTCGACCTTGATCACATCGGCGCCCTGATCCGCCAAAATCATCGTGGCCAAAGGCCCCGAGATCATGGAAGTCAAATCGACGACGCGATAACCATCTAAAGGACCTGGCATTCCTGGCTCCTGACAACGCCCGATCATACGTCACCCTCTCAATGGCGTCAGCACCTCCGCCGTTGCGGTCCCCAACCTGGGCGCGGCGCTTCTGATGGTCGGCCGTACGCCGTCGAACGACAACGCCGAGCCTGTCAATTTGTAATCCTCGCCCGGCACATCCTGCAGGATACCCAAAGCCCGCGTTTGCGGTTCGTTCAGCGCCTCCGGCAGCGTGTTGATCGGCGCGGCGGGAACGCCCACCGCCTCCAACCGCTCGATCCAGGTGGCGCGAGGTTGGGTGCGAAGGATCTCCGTCATCAGCACGACCAAAGTGGTAAGATTTCGTAGCCCCGATCGGTTGGTGGCGAAACGTTCGTCCTCGCTCCATTCCGGCTTGCCCAACGCGCGCGCCAACTTGGCGAACAGCCGGTCGTTGCCGCAGCAGATGATAAACGGCCCGTCCTTGGCCTCGAACGCCTCATAAGGTGCCAACGCCGGATGACCCGAGCGATGCCTCGGCGGCATGCGGCCCTCGTTGACCCACGCATCGCCGCGTTGCGCGGCCCAGACCAGGGCGGTTTCCAGCAAGGACGCGGTGACGATCGTGCCGCGACCCGTTTGATGCCGACGTTGCAGCGCGGCCAGGGCGCCAATGACGATCCACATGCCTGTGCCCTGATCGCAGACAGCGACGCCCATGCGCATCGGCGGATCGTCGGGACCGCCATTGGTGCTCGACAGCCCGCTGTACGCCTGGATCAACGGTTCGTATCCGGGACGATCTCGCATCGGACCGATATGACCGAACGCGGAAATCGCGCAGTAGATCAGCCTCGGATGCCGCGCCGTCAGCGACGGCCCATCGATCCCCAACGCCTCGGGCACCCCAGGCCGCAGACTATGCACCAGGATGTCCGCGGTTGCCGCGAGGCGTTCGAAGTCGGCTTTCCCCGCCTCGCTTTTCAGATCGAGCGCCACGGACTTCTTGTTGCGGTTGACCATGTGGAACGTCAAAGCATCGCCGTGGCGAAAATCCGGTCCCATGCGCCGCGCATCGTCGCCGCCCTCGATGCGTTCGATCTTCAACACCTCGGCGCCGAGGTCGCCCAATATGGCGCCCGCGAATGGGGCCGACAGAACCTGACCGAGTTCGAGTACACGAATTCCCTCAAGCATGGATTTCCCTCCCGGCGGACGCCGCGGCATCATGCCACCAACATGCCAGGAGGGAAGCCATGACCGATCTGCCCAAACGGATCGAAATCCACGAGGAAGGCCCGCGCGAGGGCTTCCAGATCGAAGCAGGCCCGATCAGCACGGCGGATAAGGTGCGGTTCTGCGAGGCTCTGGCGGAAACCGGGTTGCACGATGTCCAGTGCGTCTCCTTCGTCGATGCGCGCCGTGTGCCGGGCATGGCGGACGCGGTTGAGGTCGCGCAAACGATCCGCCAGCGTCCTGACGTTCAATACACCGGGATCGCACTTAACCTCCGCGGCTACGAACGCGCGGTACAAACGCCGCTGCATATCACCGGCGGCATTCAAATGAGCACGTCGCACACGTTCTCGATCCACAACACCAACAAGAATAATGAGGAAACGCTGATCGAGCAGCGCCGCCAACTCGACTTCTTCAAGGCGCGTGGCATTCCCGTTGAATCCGCGATCGTGATGACCGCGTTCGGCTGCAATTTCGAAGGCGAGATCCCGCCGGAAACAGTTCGAGAATGTGTTGGCAAGTTGCTGGATCTGGCCGACGAGTATGACATCGTGCTGGATCGCGTTCGCATCGCCGACACCGTCGGTTGGGCGTCCCCTGCATCGGTGCAACGTGTTGTCGGCTTGATCCGCGAGAGGTGGCCGGACCTGAAGCTCGCTCTGCATCTGCACGACACCCGCGGCACCGGCATCGCCAACGCGTTGATGGGCATGCAGATGGGCATCGCCAGTTTCGATAGTTCTTGCGCCGGCCTTGGTGGTTGCCCGTTCGCCGGCCATAAGGGAGCGGCCGGGAACATTTGCACCGAGGACCTGGTGTTCATGGCGCATGAAATGGGCATCGAAACCGGTATCGACCTTGACGCGTTGATCGGCTGCGCCCGCATGGCTGAAGACATCGTTGGCCATCCGCTCCCCGGCAAAGTCATGCACGGCGGCAGCCTCTCGAAATACCGCGCGGGAGCTCACGCATGAGCGACGTCCTGGTTGAAAAGCGCGGTGCCGTCCAATGGATCACGATCAACCGAGAAGAACGCCGCAACGCGATGAACGACGCGGTGGTGCTGGCGATCATGGATGGGCTGACCGCCGCGACCGCCGAACCCGACATTCGCGCCATCGTCCTGACCGGCGCCGGTGACCGCGCCTTTTGCGCCGGCGCCGATCTGTCGGCTGGCTCCGGTTCATTCAAGTACGATTATTCCCAGGTCGGCATTCCCTTCGTGCGATTGATGAAGCAGGCACGGGACCTGACCATCCCCTTGATTGCCCGGGTCAACGGCCACACCATGGCCGGCGGCATGGGCATGCTGGGCATGTGCGACATGGCCATCGCGGTGGACAACGCCCGCTTCGGCATGCCGGAGGTCAAGGTTGGCGTCTTCCCAATGCAGATCATGGCCGTGCTGCAGCGGTTGATCCCCAACCGGAAGCTGTACGAGATGGCGTTGACCGGCGAGCCGATCACCGCCGCCGAAGCACTGGAGCTCGGCCTGATCAACTACATCGTGCCCGCCGCGGAACTCGATACCAAAGTGAACTGGCTGCTGTCCCGCCTTCTCGACAAGAGTCCCACCGCGATCCGCCGCGGCAAGTATGCCATGCGCCAAACGGAAAGCATGAGTTTCGATCAGTCAGCGATTTTCATGGAAGCGCAGATCGGCACCCTGGCGCTGACCGAAGACGCCGCCGAAGGCCGTCAGGCCTTCATCGAAAAGCGCCAACCCCTCTGGCCTGGGCGCTAAACCTACCCTCAATTGACCCGCGCTTCCTTTCCCTCCCAGAACGGCTTGCGCAGGTCAGTCTTGAGGATTTTACCCGCACCGGACAACGGCAAAGGCTCCTCCCTTAAATCGATGGTGCGCGGGCACTTATATCCGGCGATCAGCGTGTGGCAGTGCGCGATCAACTCGTCGGGCGTCGCCGTCATGCCAGGTTTCAGCCGGACGATCGCATGCACCCGTTCGCCCCACGTCTCATCCGGCACGCCGATCACCGCGCATTCGACCACCGCCTTGTGACTGTACAGAGCTTCCTCGGTCTCCGCCGAATACACGTTCTCGCCGCCGCTGATGATCATGTCCTTCACGCGGTCGACGATGAAGATAAATCCCTCCTCGTCCATGTAAGCGCCGTCGCCGGTATGCAGCCATCCGTTTCGTAACGTCCGGGCCGTCATTTCCGGCTGTTTCCAGTAACCCAGCATTACCATCGGACCGCGCGCGCAAATTTCACCAATCGTGCCGCGAGGAACTTCATTGTCGTCCAGATCGTGAATCCGGATCTCGCAATCGAGCACCGCCTGACCGGCGGACTTGACCCGTCCGGCATCCGGCCCCTCAAAGCAAATGTAGCGAGGATCCAACGCAGTCAGCAGGGGCGATGCCTCCGACTGGCCATACAAATGAACGAACTTCACACCGGGCATCACTTCCGTCGCGCGCCGTACCACTGCCTCCGGCATCGGCGAAGCACCGAACAGCAGCCGCTCCATGCTCGACAAATCGTGCTTCATCGCGTCCGGGTGGTTCACCAGCATGTTGATCATGGTTGGCACGATCAGCAGCAAGGTAATGCGGTATTGCTCGATCATCTTCATCAGCGCGACCGGTTCGTACCGCGGCAGGAAGTAATGCGTGCCGCGGTACCCGGTCACGAGGTACGTCATCGCGTTATCGGCCAGATGGAACATCGGCGCGGCGTGAACAAACCGCGTGTCCGGACTGGCCAGCGTGCTTGGATAGATGTTCAAGGCGTTCGACATGATGTTGTTATGGCTCAACATCACGCCCTTCGACCGCCCCGTCGTCCCACCGGTATAAAAAATCCCCGCCAGATCGTTGTTCGATCCAATTGAATCGGCGAACGGCGCGGCGTTCAAGAGCAACGTCTCGTAATCCAGCAGATTGACCGGCGCCGCGCCCTCTCCAATGTAAACCACCTGCTTTAAATCCGGCGTTTCCGGCAACACTTTTGGCAACACCGGCGCGAACGTATCGTCGATCATCAACGCGGCGCAGCCCGAATCCGCCAACCAGAACACGATCTCGGGCGGTGCCAACCGCGTGTTGATCGGCACGAACACAAAACCGCCCAACGATAACCCGAACAAGCATTCCAAATAGCGGTCGGAGTTCAACGACAGAATGCCAATCCGGTCGCCCGGCTTAAATCCCAGCCCATGCATCGCGCCGGCGAGTCGTTGGATCCGCTCCTCGAATTCCCGCCAGGTGCGCCTGCGATCGCCACATACGATCGCGAGCTCGCCCGCCCCGGTCTGTACCGCGCGGCGCACGAATTGCGAGATTTGCGTCATTCAGACCCTCCCTTGTCAGGCTCAGAAGACCACATCGATAACCAGGTTGGCAACGACCGGCTTAACCGAAGAATGGATGCTGGGCGCCGCGTGTGCCCTTCCGATCCAGGATCGCCAGTGCCTCGGCCAGGTCGTCGCCGGTCAGTTTCACGCCAAATCGGTTCCTGAGCGCATCGGGAAATTCCGCCTCCCGATCCAGCGTGAACCGCTCCACCCGGCCTTCCGGCCCACGTACCGTGATCCGGCCATTAAACAGGGTGTGGCGCGTCGCGTCCGCGCCCGGCCGGGCGACGATCAAATGGCTGACGAACGGACTGGCCGGATGGGTCGCGGTGAACCAGTTCGCGACCTCGAAATCGACGGGCAGTCTGGGATGCGGCGACAACCGATAGATGCTTTGCCAATCGTCGCCGGATTTCGCCTGCAATGTCAGTTCGTCACCGACCGGCAACAGCCGCATGACGTCGTGCGGTGTTCGCTGTTCAATCAGCGGGCGGAATTCGAGCGGTGCGGTCGGTGTCTGGTTGCCAAAGCCGACATCGGCCAGGAACGGTCCTTCCGGCAGATCGACCCGCAGCAGCATGTGCGTCGCCGGCCCGGACGCATCGGCCGCCATGCCGCGAATGACCCGCGCCAGGAGTCGCGTGGCCTGGAACCCGAGCGCGGTCAGCGCGGCATGCAGCAGCGTATTCTGCTCGAAGCAGTAGCCGCCGCGTTCGCTCGCGACCATTTTGTCCTGCAACGATCTTAGGTCCAACCGAGGCGTCCGCCCCAACAGCACGTCGATGTTCTCGAACGGAATGGTCGCGGTGTGCGCCGCGATCACCGCGCGCAAGGTTGCCAGATCCGGAACGCGCGGTCCGGCATAACTGATCCGCCGCAACCAGGCGTCAACCTCGAAGGCATCGTCAGACATCGAATTCCTCTCCGGGACCATCGCCAGGCCGCGGCCCGATTAGTAACCCATTAACCGGGCGGGAATAGCATGTGGGCCAGTTAGCAATGGCCACCGCGTAGCGGCAACACGGAGGCGACTGTGCCGAACTTCGACGAAACAGTGATCGTCGCGGACAACGATTCGATGATGCGCGGCCTGCTGCGCACCGTGCTGGATCAGCCCGGCCGGACCGTGCTGCTCTGCGCCGATGGGCTGGAGGCCGTGGAACTCGCGACCCAGACCCTGGCCACGCTGGTGCTGCTCGATTTGCGGATGCCCAGGATGGGCGGGATCGAAGCGTGCATGCGGATCCGGGAGTTGCCGCGCTACGCGGACGTCCCCATTGTCATACTGACCGTATTCGACGGGGAGGCTCTGAAGCGGCGCGCCATGATGGCGGGCGCGACGTCGTTCCTGGCCAAACCGTTCTCACGCGGCGCCTTGCTGCAGGCGATCAACCCGTTGATCGAGGCCCGCAAGCGCGGGCTGGAACTGGAGCGCGGACTGACCAGCGGGTGAAATTCGCGCCATTTGTCATTAGGGAAGCATTCATTGCTTGCCCCGAGTGCCATGCGCGGACGACAATGGTACGATGATCAGGAGACATGCCCTATCGCCGGAGGGCACCGGCTGCGAGGATGCCAGAACGGAGTACGCCAGGACGGGAGACCAGCGTTCCCCCGGTCCGACCTTCGCCGCGCTCGATCTCGGGACGAACAACTGCCGGATGCTGGTTGGCACGCCGTGCGGCAACGGTTTTCGGGTGCTGGACAGCTATTCCAGGATCGTCCGTCTGGGCGAAGGCCTGCATGACTCCGGCACGCTCTGCCCCACCGCGATGGATCGGGCCGTGGCAGCCTTACAGGATTGCGCGGAAAAACTGGCCCGATCTCGCCCGCGCATGGTGCGCGCCATCGCCACGGAGGCGTGCCGGCGCGCGCGGAACGGGGCGGAGTTCCTGGACCGGGTCAAACGCGAGACCGGCCTCGAGGTTGGGGTCATTTCCAGCCGGGAGGAAGCAGAACTCGCGCTGGAATCCTGCACCCCGTTGCTACAGGGCGCGGGACGTAGGGCCTTGCTGTTCGATATCGGCGGCGGTTCCACCGAACTGGCCTGGGTGCGCGTCGAATGCGGCATGCCGTCGCTGATTGGTTATGCCTCGCTGCCGGTGGGCGTCGTGACCCTGGCCGAGCGCTTTGGCGCCGCCGTTTTCACGGAAGAGGGATTCGACGCGATGGTGGAGGACGTGACCGCTCGCCTGGTCGCGTTCGAAGGCGTGCATTGCATTGGCCGCGAAATCCGCGATGGCGGCGTGCGCCTTCTGGGCACCTCCGGCACCGTGACCACTCTGGCGAGCGTGGTGCTGAACCTGGAGCGTTACCGTCGTGCTCTCGTCGATGGCATCGCGCTCAGTCGGCAGGACGCCGACGAGGCGTTGTCCAGCCTCCGCGCGATGGATCGCGATGCGTTGGCGCTGCATCCCTGCGTGGGTCCCGACCGTGCCGACTTCGTCATGCCCGGCTGTGCGATCTACGCCGCGATCGCCTCGATGTGGCCGGCCCCCGACGTGGTCGTGGCCGATCGTGGCCTGCGCGAGGGCATGCTTCTGCGCATGATCCGCGCCGACCGCGCCCGGCTTGAACGCCGGCGGAGCATACCGGAACGGTCATGAGCGTCTCGTCGTGAGCAAGAATGCCGTCCCGCCGGGCGGGCGAAAACTGACGGTCAACGTCAAAACCGCCAAGAAACGCAGCCCAGCCTCCGCTGAGTGGCTGCGGCGGCAGTTGAACGATCCGTATGTCGTGGCGGCGAAGCAGCAAGGCTGGCGCTCGAGGGCGGCGTTCAAGCTGCTGGAAATGGACGATCGTTTTCACATGATCGCCCGCGATGCCCGGGTCATCGATCTCGGCGCGGCCCCCGGTGGCTGGGCTCAGGTCGCGGTTCGGCGCGGCGCGGCACGAGTGATCGGAGTCGATCTGTTGCCGATGGATCCCATCTCAGGGACGACCTTGATCCAGGGCGACTTCAACGATCCCGATATGCCGGAGCGCCTGGCGTCCGAGTTGGGTGGCAAGGCCGATCTGGTGCTCTCCGATATGGCGCCCAACACCACAGGCCATTCCGCGACCGACCACCTGCGGATCATGGCTCTGGCCGAGCTGGCCGCCCACTTCGCGCGGGAGGTCTTGGCGCCCGAAGGCTCGTTTGTCGCGAAGGTGTTTCAGGGTGGCTCGGAGCGGGCGATGCTGGACGCTTTGAAGCGGGATTTCACCAGCGTGCGGCACGCGAAACCGCCGGCCAGCCGCAAGGAGTCGAGCGAACTCTACGTGGTGGCGATGGGTTTTCGCGGCGGCTCCGCGTCCGATTGACGCGTCAGGCCGGGTTCGGCCGCGACCGGATCAGCGCCCGCATCGCGCCGCCCGCCAGCAGTCCCCAGAATGCTCCGCTGATCCCGAAGAAACTCAGGCCTGACGCGGTCACCAGGAACGTGATCAGCGCGGCCTCGCGCCCGTCCGCCTCGGCCATCGCGCCCATCAACGCGCCTCCTAACGCTCCCAGCAGAGCCAGGCCTGCGACCGCCTCGATCAGCACGGGCGGTGAAACGGCGATGAGGCTGGTCGCCGCTCCCGCCAATAATCCGAACACGATGTAGGTCGCGCCGGCGACCACGGCAGCCCAGTACCGCCGCGCTGGATCGGGATGCGCGTCGGGACCCGCGCATAACGCGGCGGTGATCGCGGCGAGATTGACCGCGTGGCCGCCGAACGGCGCCGCCAGCAAGGTGAACAGCCCGGTGACCCGAAACAGCGGCCCAGCGGGAGGCGTGTAGCCATTGACCGCGAGCACCGCCATGCCAGGAATATTTTGCGATGCCATCGTCACCAGGAAAAGCGGCAGCGCGAGCCCGATCATCGCCGACGTCGACCAGACCGGAACCATCACCATGGGTGCCGCCAGCCAATCGACTGTCTCATTCGCCGGGCCCTGAAACATCAGCAATACGACCATCACCGCCACAGCCGCGGGTACCGCATACAGCCGCCAGAAGCGCCAAACCACAGCCCAGACCAGGATCACCGGCAGCGCCATGGCCGGCGTGACCGCCACCGCGTGGATCGGCGCGAGGCACAAACTCAACAAGACGCCCGCCAGCATCGCGTTGGCGAGGGAGGGTGGGATCGCCGCTACCGCTCGCCCCAAAGGGCGCCACAGTCCGGCGATCACGATCAGCGCGCCACTGAGCAGGAACGCGCCGACCGCCGCCTGAAATCCTCCGTCCGGGACCACTGACGACGCCAGCAGCGCTCCCCCGGGCGTTGACCAGGCGATACTGATCGGCTGCCGATACCAAAGGCTGAGCACGATCGCGCAAACCCCCATCGCCACCGCCAGCGCCATCAGCCCTGACGCCGCCTGGGCCGGCGACGCACCCACGGACGTCAGCCCTTTCAACACGACCGCGAAGGACGACGCGAACCCGACGAACGCCGCCAGAATGCCGCCGAAGAAAGCCTGCCGCGTCACTCAGCGATGCGCGATGGACACCGGATCGCCCAATGGTTCGGCGGTGAGGAAGCCGAGTTGGTCGTTTTCCAGCACCAGACAGGTCATCTACCCGCCGAACACGGCGCCGGTGTCGATCGCGATGCGATTATGCCGGATGACCGGCGCTTTCACCGGCGAGTGCCCGTGCACGACCACTGCGCCAAAATTCATCTCGGAATAAAGAAACGGCTGCCGCATGCGCAGCACATCGTCCCGCGCCTGCTCCGACAGTGGGACGCCCGGCCGAACACCCGCGTGGACGAAGGCGTATCCCCCTTCCTGGTGCATGAGTTTTAGTTCCCGCAGGAACCGCATATGCGCGTCCGGAACGTGCTGGCGCCAGGTCTCGCGCGGGGAGTCCGGATCGACGCCGTAGCTTTGCAGCGACGGCCGCCCGCCGGTGAACAGCCAGTCGGTCGCCGCCGCCCGTTCCCCGTTCAGGGCTTCGATCATCGTGTTTTCGTGATTGCCCATCAGGTTGACCATGTCGGTCCCCGAGATCGGCGATCCGTCGATCAGACGCTCGATCACGCCGCGCGTGTCCACGCCACGATCGACATAGTCGCCCACGTGCAATAACAACGCCGACGCGATCGGCCGGCGCGCGAGATCTTCCTGGATCTTCGCATGCAAACTCGCGAGTTGCGCGGCGCAGCCATGGATATCGCCGATGGCGTAGACCCGGCGGCCGGGCGGCAATGTGGCGGGGGCGGGAGAAAGCTCGATCATGACATCATCGGCTATCAGCCCAATTGGCCTTTGGGCAAGGGGGTGCGGGGTGGACGCGTGGGACGGGTCTGGCTCAGGGTAGCGCATGGCTCTTCGTTATCTGCTGATCGTGCCGCTGCTGTTGCTGTTGTCCTGGCATCGCTCGCGTGCCGCCGAACCAACCTTGCGGGTCGGCGTGCAATCCGCCTTCGTCGTCGATCCGCACGTCCTGTTTATCGGGCCCAACATGGCCGCGGCGCGGCATCTCTACGATAGCTTTGTTGGCAAGGACGCCGACGCGCGCTGGACGCCGACGTTGGCCATCTCCTGGCGACAGGTCGATCCGTTGACATGGGAGTTCGCGTTGCGCCCGAACGTGCGCTTCAGCGATGGCTCGCCTTTCACCTCCGAGGACGTTGTCGCCAGCGTCAGGCGCATTCCCACGATCCCGAATAACCCCGGTCCCTACACGACCAATCTCCGCACCATTACAAGCACGGTCGCTGTTGATCCGCTGACGATCCGGGTCACCACCGACCGCCCCAATCCTTTGTTGCCAGGTCAGTTCACCAACATCTTCATCCTGTCGAAATCCGTCGTCGGCGCGCCGCCCGAGGACTTCTCGTCAGCCCGCGCCACGATCGGCACTGGCCCGTTTCGCCTGGTGTCATTCCGCTACGGCGACGTCGCGGAGCTTGAACCGAATCCGTATTACTGGGGTCCGCCCTCACCCTGGAAACACGTGACGCTGCGCGTGATCGGCAACGACGCGGCGCGCGAGGCGGCATTGCTGGCCGGCGACCTCGACCTGATCGAGAACGTACCGCCCGAAGATGTTGCCCGGCTGCGCGCGACCCGCGATATCGCGGTGTTCGCGCGGCCGGCCGATCGGGTGGCGTTTTTGTTGCCGAACGTCGCGCCTGATACGCTGCCGTTGTTGACCGATCGGCAAGGCAAGCAATTGCCGAGCAATCCCCTACGTGATGCGCGCGTGCGCCAGGCGCTGTCGCTCGGGCTGGATCGGACGGCTCTGGTCGAGCGTGCTTTGTCCGGTCAGGGTGCCGCGACGATGCAGTTGGTACCGGAGGGTTTTGGCGGCTGGGACCCGTCCGTGCCGGTTCCCGCGGTGAACCCGGTGGCGGCCCGAGCGAAACTGGCGGAAGCCGGCTTTCCGGATGGGTTCGGCATGACGTTGGCGTGTCCCAACGATCGCTGGGTTTCCGATGCGCGCGTTTGCCAGGCCGTCGCGCAAATGCTGTCACGTTCCGGTTTCGCGATGAAGGTCGAGACGATGCCGGGCAGCGTGTTCTTTCCCCGCTCCCGCGCCGGCAAGAACGAATGGCCGCTGATCATGTACGAGTTGTCGCTGTCGTCACTGCGGGATGGCCAATACATCCTGCAACTTGTCGCGGAGACGCATGACGACTCGCGCGCGATTGGCGACGGCAATCGCGGTGGATTTTCCAACCCCGATTTAGACCAGATCATCGAGGCCGCCGTGATTCGTTCCGATGCCGGCCGCGACGCCGCCATACGCCACGCCCTCGCCGAAACCGTCGCCAGACTGGGCGTTATCCCAATGTACATCGAGCCAACCATCGCGGCGACCCGCGGTGGCGTCGTGTATCATCCCCGTCTGGATCAGCAATTGGTGGCGACCGAGGCGGTCCCGCGGTAGGTCTCGTTGCGTAAGGCGAACTATCGATGGAATGCGTGTGACGCTCTCTCAGCCGTCATGACCGGGCTTGACCCGGTCATCTATCGCCGCACTGCGCTGGGCGATTGCCGCGGCGCCCCGGACACGGCAGGGTTATCTCAATCGCAAACGGAGGCACGGCCATGCTCGACAATCCGCCGCTCGTGACCATTCATCGTGGCTTTCGGCGTCCCGCTCCCGGGCTGATCGAAAGCTTCCGAGGCGCGCAAACCTCGCACCTCGCAGATGCGATGGATGGACGTGGCGCGTTGGATTACCGGATTAAACCCGTCGATCCGGCGAATGCGAGTTTCGTTGGTCCGGCGATCACCGCGTTCGCTTATCCCGCCGACGTGCTCGCCGTGTTCACCGCGTTGTCCGAGGCGCAGCCGGGCGACGTGATCGTCTGCGCGAACGACGCATTCACGAAAACCGCCGTGATCGGTGATCTCGCCGCCGGAATGATGAAGAACGCGGGTGTCGCGGCCTTCGTGACCGATGGTCTGGCGCGTGACAAAGCCGGCATTGTCGAGGCGGGCCTGCCCTTGTTCTGCGCGGGGATTCAGCCGAACTCACCCGCGATGAACGGCCCAGGAGTGGTTGGCGCGGCGATTAATTTGGGCGATGTGCATGTGAACCCGGGCGATGTGATTGTCGGCGATGCTGACGGCGTGGTTGTCATTCCCGCCAATCGTTTGGAGGTCGTTTTGGAGCGCCTGCGCCGGATTCAGCAGGCCGAGACCCGCGCCGTGCAACGCGTGCTGGAAGGCGCGACGATGTCGGAGGCCGCGCGCAAGTTGATCGAGCAGGCGACGATTATCGAGTGAGCGGTCAGCCCGGTATTGTCAACTGGATCAGCGGCTGCCATGCGCTCGCCGTCTGTTCCAGCCCGCGGCAGGCATCGATTAACCCATCGAACCGTTGTGGCGTGATGGCGAGACCGGAAACGATCGGGCTGATACGTTTCGCTTCTTCTTCGAAATCCCAGATAAACTCGCGGCCGGTGCCCTCCCGCGTAAAGCTGCGCCCGTCCTTGGTGAAAATCGTCACCCGCGGACCGAACAGCGTGCGATGTGCCATCGGGATCAGCGTGATCCGGTTCATGAGTTCCAGAACCTCGGGCGGATCGGTCTCTCCTGGCGCAGGTTGGCCACCGCGCAGCAACGGATAGCCGCGGGTCACCGCGCCATACGCCGAGAAATACTGTGTCGATCCCACCGGTGGCGGATTCTCGATCACTCGAACCGGAAACGCCGGGCTTGGATAAAGTGTCTCCAGCCAGTTCACCACCGCCTCGATACGATCGATATCGTGGTAATGGATGTCATGCTCTTCGCACAGCCTCGCCGTCACATCGACGTGCGCGATATTATATCCGGCGGTTGAATAAATCCGGTACAGCGTTTCCAGGAACATCCACTCGGAACCCAGACCTTCGGTGATCTTGCTGAGATCGGTACGATTGAGCCCCGTGAAGCTGTACCGAAGCTGACCGAGATTATTCCCGGTGTAGGAGTGGTAGAACCCGGCTTCACCCTCCAATGTGGTCTCGCCGCCGGGCGTGCCATGCTTCGCCAGTGCCACGGCCAACAAGGCATTGCGGACCGCGCCGCCCTCGCGCAACGAACGTCCGCCGCTGCGAATACCCTCCAGATTGCCACTGGCGAGATTGACGCACTGAGCAATCGCGCCGTTGATCTGGTTCGCGTCCAACCCATAAATCTTCGCCGCCGCGACCGCGGCGCCAAATATCCCGAACACCGGTCCGGAATGGAAGCCGCGCGACATCACCGTCGGAATAAACTCCGACGCCATGCGCTCCATGACTTCGTAGGCGGCGGCGATGGCGGTAAGAAAGGTCTTGCCTGAGCAACCGGTCACTTCCGCCGCGGCGAGGGCAGCCGGCATGATGGCGATGCCAGGATGCGTCAGCATGCGGAACGTATCCCACTTACCGCCGGCGAAAATCATCTCCGCGTTGACGAACGCCGCGCCGGCCTTCGTGAACTTCTCACCGCTGCACAGCGCGGTGGCGACGCCCGCGCCCCCCGCTTCTTCCTCGCGCATGATGGCCAGAGCCTGATGTGTCGCCGGCATGTCATGCGCCACTAACGCCGAACTCAATGCCTGCAACGTGACACCCTTCGCGCGATCCACCACGGCGCCTGGCAGATCCTCAAACTTAAGGTTGGCGACGAACGCGGCGAACTGCCGGCTGAGAGACATGGTGACGTCCTTTCGAGAGATTACAACGGTCGCATGGGCGGCAACGCGGCCGCGGGATCGAGATCCAGTTCATGCAGCCCGATATTCCACAGGCAAAAATCAGACGGCGGCGGTTGGATTTCCGCCAGCGCGCCGTCGCGGAACAACTGCTCCAGCCGTGATCCTTTGAAGATCCCGTGCGCTCCGCCAAGCGTCAGTGCCACGCGTGTGATGCGGCTGGTCGCGACGCCGACCATGTATTTCGCCCGAAACATCGCAGCCATCGTCTCGGGCGTGGGCCCATGCTGGTCGCGTAACCACGCGGACCGATACGTGATCAACCGCGCCGCTTCCAGATCGACACTCAATTCCGCCACATGTCTCCGCACGTCCGGATGCCACGCCATCGACTGGGCGTACCCCTCCGGCCGCCGTTCGGTCACGACTTCGCGCAGTTCGTCGTAAGCCGCGCCCGCGAGCCCCAGATAAACCGCCGTGTAGGAACCCCAGAACCAGTTCGCGCCGCCAAGCCGAAACGGACGGATATCGTCGGACCGATAAATCACCGATGCGTCCGGAACAAAGCACTCATTCAGCACAAGCGAGTCGCTGCGGGTGGCGCGCATTCCGAGCGTATCCCAATTGGCGATCACCTCGCGCCCCTCGGCGTCCGGCGGGATCAACGCGAGCATCCCCGCGGTCGGCGATGTCGCGGTTTCCGGATACACCAGCACCATGACGTAATCCGCCGCCTCGATCATCGAGGCGAACATCTTCCGTCCGGTGATGCGATATCCGCCATCGACCGGCCGCGCGCGCACCGACAGCGGCCGCTCTCCAATCAGCGACGTATGCCCGGTCTCGGAAAAATTGCCGCCGAGCATCTTCTCCTGGCGCACCACGAGATCGACGATCTTACGTTTCGCTTCAACCGTGACCTCATCGCTCTCGACGATCGGCATCACCACCGAGGCGTGCATATTGAACGCGAGCGCGGTAGCGGGACAACCGCGACCCAAAGCTTCGTAAGCGATGGTGTGACTGAGAAAATCAAATCCCGATCCGCCCCATTCACGCGGAATGGTCAGATGCAGGAACCCTTCCTGACGTAAGCGTTGGTAGTTTTCGGTCGGGTGCGACGCATCACGATCATGCTGGGCCGAGCGCACCGCGAAATCGGCCGCCAGTTCCAGACAACGGTCTCGCAGGTGCCTTTGTTCGGCGCTCAGGTCGAAATCCACGTCACTTCAATCCGGCGAGTTCCGCGACGGCCTCTAGCTGCTCGGCGTGGCGGGAGACCGGATTGAGCAACAAATGATTGGCACCGGATGCCATCAGTTCCTCCAATCGTTCCGCCACGTGTTCCGGCGTCCCGTGGATGCCCGACGCATCGGTCCCGGCCGGGTTGTGATAAACTTCGGTGAACCAGCGATTCAATTCCGCGCGTGCGACGGCGGGCCGCTCATCCACCACCATGAAGACCCGCTTGGAAATCGGGAACGTTGCCGGGTCGCGTCCGGCCTTCTCCAGTTCCCGCTTGAGGATTGGCACGGATTCCTGAAACTCGGCGATGCTCGATCCGCCCGAGCCCATCCATCCATCCGCGATCCGAGCGGCACGGCGCACGGCATTGGGATGACCAACCCCCATCCACAACGGCGGCCGAGGTTTCCGCGCCGGCCGTTGACCCAACGATACGTTATCGACCTGATACATCTCACCGTGGAAGGTGACCGTCTCGTTCGACCACAATGCCTTGATCAGTTCGACTTCTTCACGGAACCGGGTCACCCGCGCCGCGGCGGGGATCTGAAAGTCCCGGTAATGATGCTCTCGCCCAAGCCCGACCGCCAAAATCGCTCTTCCACCGCTGACGAAATCCAATGTCGCCCACTGATGCGCGACCATCAGCGGGTTGTGGATCGGCAACACGACGACGGAGGCTCCGACGCCGATGCGTGTGGTGATCGCGGCGGCGTAGGTCAAAATCACCACCGGATCGAAACATGTGGCCTGGTCCACGGTGTTTTCGGTGACCCATAAATCGCGGAAGCCAAGCTCCTCGGCACGCCGGGCGACCGCCGCGACGGTTGTCATTGCCAGTTTGTCGGGCGACCGATGCGGCAACGACATGCCAAGAGGAATCAGGTCTTTCAGGGCCACGATACGACGCTCCTAAACCTTCTCGATCACTTCCATTTGCGCGCCGTCCGGACATTCCAGGAAGCAAACGCGGCGGCCGACGTCGCGCGGCAGTTCTTCCAGGATTTTGACGCCTCGCTCCCGCAGGCTCGCCAGCGTTCCCACATAATCGTCGGTGTTCACCGCGAGATGCTCGATGCCGTAGTGCTGCTCGTGGTTTTGCGTCGCGTTGATATCGGTCACGTTCAGTTGCAGCCCGTGCAAATCGAGATTGAACCCGGTGTCGGTCTTTTGCTTCAACGTCGCGCCAAAATTCTCGATATAAAATTGGATCGTCTTCGCCGGATCGCGGGTCTTGATATGCACGTGGTTGAGTTTGAACGCCATGTTGGTTCTCCCCGGTGTGGCTGCCCGATTGGGCGCGCATCCTGTCCTTCGGTCAAGATCGTGGCATTGTGCCGCCAACAAATCGAAGGAGGGTTCCATGACCGTCGCCCGCCAATTGGCCGCGTTTCTGACTGAAACCAAAAACCTGCCGGACCACGCGCTGGATAACGCGGCGATGATCGTCGCCAGCACGCTCGCCAGCGCGGCCTGTGGCACCAGGATCGAATCAGCCCAGATCATCCGTGCCATGGCGCAGGAGAGGGGAGGACGAGGCGATGCCGCCATCTGGTTCGACACCGGGGAGAAATTTCCCGTCGCCAGCGCCATCCAGGTCAACGCGGTGCTGAGTGACGCCGCCGCCTCCGACGACAGCGATCTGCGAAACATCGTGCACGCCGGCACGCCATTGACCGCCGCGTCGCTGGCGTTCGCCGAACGCGAGGGCGTCGCCGGTCATGCGGTCCTTGAAGCGATCGTTCTCGGCTACGAAGCGGCGGGACGGATCAGCGAGGCGATCACCCCGGGCTTCAAGGAGCGCGGCTTCCACGGCTGTCTCGGTGCCGCGTTCGCGTCGGCGGTCGCGTCGGGACGAATGTTGAACCTGGACGCGGAGCAGATGGCGCAAGCGATCGCTCTGACCGCCGTTTCGGTTGGCGGTTTGGCGACCGCGGCGGACACCAGTTTTTCCCGCGAATACCACGCCGGCCTCGCGGCGATGCATGGCGCGAACGCGGCCCTCGCGGCCCGCCGGGGCTTCACTGGCGAACCGAGAATTCTCGAGACCCGCCATGGTTTTTTCGAAGCGTTCGGCGGCGTCGACGGCGCGACGGCGGCCGAAGTCGCCACCCGCGATCTGGGAGGCAGTTGGGATATCGTCACCGACATGGCGATCAAGCTGGTTCCCGGCGGCCATCCTTACCATGCGATCGCCGAGGCCGCCGCGAACGCCGCGCGTCAGGCCGCCGTCTCCGCCGAACAAATCGCCAGCATTACGATCCACCGTCCAGGAATGAGGACATTAAGTGGTCCGCTGCATCCGGCGGATTTGATCGACATGGCGCACAGTCCCGCTTACTTCGCCGCCGCCGGTGCCGCCGATCGCGATTTCTCCTGGACGCATGCGAGCGCGGCGAAGATCGCCGATCCCATTATCGATGCCCTGATCGATAAAGTCAGTGTCGGTACCGAGCCGACTGAGAACCTGTCTCGCTACCGGCAAGGTGCGACCGTCGTGATCCGGGTCCAGGATGGCCGTGCGTTTTCCAGTACGGTGTTCGAACCGAAGGGGTCCGCCGCGTCGGGCCTGTCCTGGAACGATGTCAATCTGAAATATCGGACGCTCATGCCCGCCTCCGGACTGCCGGAGCAGGAGATCGAAATGAGCCTCACCTTGATCCACGATATGCGGCATCTCGCCGACGTGTCGCGGCTCACCGGTTTGCTGCGAGTGGTCCAGACCTGAACATCCCTCTATAGTCGGCGAAGGCTGTATCAAAAGCAGCCAGGGGAGGACGTGCCATGAAGCGCTACGCTCCGATTCTGACTGCGATCATCCTGACGATGGGCTTGTTCGCGACCGCGGCATCCGCGCAAAAAGCAGGGGGCGTCCTGCGCGTTTATCATCGGGACAGTCCCGCCAGCATGTCGATCCACGAGGAGGGCACGGTCGGCGTCATCATGCCGATGATGGGTGTGATGAATAACCTCGTGCTCTACGACCAACATGTCGCTCGTAACGAACCCGGCACCATCGTCCCCGATCTCGCGACCTCCTGGTCCTGGAGCGCGGACGGCATGGCATTGACGTTCCAACTGCGAGACGGCGTCCGGTGGCACGACGGCAAACCGTTCACCGCCGCCGATGTCAAATGCACATTCGATCTGCTGACCAATCAGAGCAAAGAAAAGCTCCGGTTGAATTACCGCGAAAGCTGGTGGGTCAACATCGCGAACGCCTCGGTCGATGGTCCTCAAACGGCGACCATTCACCTGAAGCGGCCGCAGCCCGCGATCCTGGCGTTGTTGGCCTCGGGCGAAGCGCCGATGTACCCTTGCCACGTCAGCCCGCG
>Ga0182013_10001821_pt1 | contig 28734 bp, 18 predicted proteins | sample 612S2MmetaG_FD_120487 | JGI IMG/M metagenome (GOLD analysis project Ga0182013, IMG submission 120487) | Permafrost microbial communities from Stordalen Mire, Sweden - 612S2M metaG | ecosystem: Environmental > Terrestrial > Soil > Wetlands > Permafrost | place: Sweden: Stordalen | collected... | reverse complement strand
CATCGCCAACTCCTTTGCGCCGGTCGATGACGCCTTCGACGCGGCAGTTTGCGGGGAGGGGCGCGGCGGTTCCGGGCATTCCACGGGGATTGGGTTCAGTGGTTCCTTCGGCTATGGGTGTGGTTTTGAGGATTTCGACGCCTGCGGCTTTGAAATTCATCAGGCCGGTGCAGGAATTTGAGCTCTGCGCAAATGCGCAGGGAGCCAGGAGGGAAAGGGAAATGATCGTCGCCTTCAAGGATTGTGACTTCATATTGCCTCACCTTTTCTAGGACGTGGCAATGTTAACACCCAGGGAAGGCGTTGATGGAAATGCATAGGCAGCTTGTTGTGGGAGTTTGAAGGATTGATCGATGACGGGCTGTTGTAAAGGGCAATAAAAAACCCTGGCATACGGACCGGCTTTGAGGCGGCCCGTATGCCAGGGTGTTGATGCGAACGCTAAAGCTTAGAAGTAAGCTTTGGCGCCGAGTTGGTAGACACGCGGATCGGCAGCGCCGCTGGTTGTGCCTTCGTTGCTGTTGTACGCGTTGGCACCAGTGCCGAGAGCGCCGGTGAGAACACCGGTGTTGACGCCGGTGATCTGGGTGTGGTTCCAGGCGTTGAAGGCATCAGCCTTGAACTGGATTCCAGTCCGCTCGGTGAAGTGGAAGTCCTTGAACACCGAGATGCTCCAGGAGTCACGTCCGGGGCCTTGTACGCTGTTCTTGCCAGCATTGCCATAGGTCAACGGAGCGGGCTGCGCGAACGCACCCACGCCATTAAACCATTGCTGCCTGGAATGTATAGCCTTGACTGGCCCGACGCGGTCGGCGTAGGAGCTTTCACCACCGGCAAAGCCGAGAGTGTTGGAGCCCGCACCGATGGTCAACGGGTTTCCGGCATTCATGGCGCCTACGCCGGAGATTGTCCATCCGCCAACCAGGTTATGAGCCATCCCCTTCGAATGCTCGAAGATAGGCAGGGTGTAATCGAAGTTGACTACACCGATCTGACGCCGGTCATAGCCGGAGGTGCCGAACGAGTAGCGTGGGTTAATGGAGCTTTCGAGGTTGTTAAAGAGCTGGGCATCGATTACATCCCAGGCGTGAGAGTAGGTGTATGCAGCGCCCAGAGTGAGACCCTGCCAGGCAGTGGCCCGGAAGGTGGCCTGCAACCCATGGTAGTGGGCAGTGCCTTCGTCACCAACGATGTTGATGTCGCTGAAGCCGCGGTACTGCCGGAAGTAGTTGCCATTGACGCCGCCGGCTCCGCCGCAAGAGGGGCCGCAAACCTGCGTGCGGTCCGTAATGTCGGAGGGGTACATGCCGTTGAGGTCAACTGTTTGTGACATGTGAACAGAGTTGTTGCCAACATAACCAATGCTGGCCACCATGTTGCTGCGCAACTGTTGCTCGATTCCCAAGCTGTACTGATATACCGTCGTAATCGGCAGGTTGCTCTGTACGCCTGTGAATCCTTGCGGAGTTGTGGGAGACAAACCAGCGCTTACGCCATTGGTGTAAGAGACCGCCGGGTTATCCATGTAAGCAAAGTTGGTGGTGGAGCTGTTGCTGAACGGGATGTTGGCGCCCATGTTGTACTCTTCGTTGCCGGCATTGCGCTCAAAGAACATGCCGCTGCCGCCACGGAGGATTGTCTTCTGGTTTCCGAACATATCGTAGGCAAAGCCGATGCGGGGAGCCCAGTTCCAATTGTGGTTGGTCACAAGACCCTTGGGAACGCCGTTGCGTCCTGAGAGGCCAATTCCATTCATATAGAAGGGAACTGTCGGGAGGAGGGTTCCGCCAACCAGCTTGAATCCGGGGCCGGCAGTGTTCAAAGCGCCAGTGGTGCCAATGAACTGCGCTGCCTGCGTCGAATCCCAGAGGTTGGGATAGAAGTTAGACATGCGGCCGTTGGTGTCAAAGGCGTGGGGCAGGGCTTCCAAACGGACGCCCAGGTTGAGGGTGAGGCGATGGGTAAGGCGCCAGTCGTCCATGGCATACTCATCGATTGTGTTGAAGGAGATGGAGACGGCATCCTGCGTCTGCGCCTGGCCGAAGTCATGCGCATCGCCGAGGAGGAAGTCGGCAAGTCCGACGCCCGGAGCAGGGTTCGGGTTGCTAACGGACGATGGTGCTTGGGTGGCGCCGCCGTAGAAGTGATACGTTCCGGCGGTGTCGGTGAAGATTCTCTGGTTCTTGTGGCCGTTATACCATCCAAAACCGACCTTGATGTTGTGTGCGCCCTTGCTCCAGGAAAGATCGTCCTTGACCTGGTTGGCGCGCCACGTATTGACCCATGGCCAGTTTCCGTTGTCCATGCTTGCGCCGTAGGTGCCGCCGCTGAAGTCGATTCCGGGGACCTTGTTGATGGTGTTGGCGAGCGGGAACAGCGGTGTGGTCACGAAGCCGGCTGGCGTGTGCCACGCGTTGGTGTTGGTGATGAGAATGTTGTTGCCGCTTTCGTTGTAGGCAATTTCATTCAGCAGGTTGGGGCGGAGCTGGTAGGTCGCATGGAGAACAGCTGCCCAAGAAGGAACGACTTCGAGCGAACCGATGGTGGGATAGGTATTGCCTGTCCAAGCCACGGTGGGTGCGCCCTGGGTGAGCGAATCATAGATCAGGTGGCCGAACACCGAGAACTTATCGTTGAACTGGTGATCGACGCGACCGATTTCTTCGCGGTAGAAGGTGTCTGTGTTGGCCCCGGAGATGTAATAGTGCCCGGTGGTGTCGTTCGGGGGCAGCATGATGCCGGCCGCAAGGTAGGCCTTGGCAGTCGGGTCAACGAGGTTCAGCGGGATGACATCGCCGGGGAACTGCTCTCCGGGTGTCAGACTGTCGGCGGCGAACTTTGCGATCGCGACCGGATCAGTGGTGGTGGGCACATAGATGTGATTGCCTTCACCGGTCATGTTGGGGGCGTTGACTACAGCCGTGCCCGAGCCGCCAAAGCCAAACATTGCGGCCGTCGGCACGGCGTTACGGATTGCGCCGCCGTTGATTTCTCTGCGCCATTCCATGTTGTAGAAGAAGAACGTCTGGGGCTTGCTGGACTTGAACTGGACCGGCCCGCCGATGTTGAAGCCAAACGCGTTGTAGCGAAGTTCCGCTTTGGTGGGATTTGCCGCCTGTCTTGCCGACCAGGAGAAAGCATCCAACTTGTCGTTGCGGTCATACTCCCAAGCTCCACCATGGAACTGCTTGGTGCCATTCTTGATGGCCATGCTGATCATGCCGCCGGAGGAGTTGCCGAGGTCGGCAGCAAAGTTGCTGGTGGTAATGGTGAACTGCCCGAGGGCGTCCTGCGAGGGGGAGACGAGCAGAATGCCGCCGCCGCCACGATCATAGGCTTCGCCGCCATCGATGAGCCAGTTGTTGTCGTCCGACCGCATGCCGTTGAACTGGATGGAGCGGTTCTGGAACTGTGCGCCTGGTGAATCGAAATCGGGCATGTTGTTGGCCGCGCCGGGAACCAGGGTGGTGAGCTGGAGCACGTTGCGTCCGTTGGTGGAAATATTTTCCATCTGGTTGGCCGTAATGGTCTGGCTGATTTCGTTGGTTTCGGACTGAACTTGGAGCGCTTCAGCCTCAACCGTGACGCTTTGACCGACACTGCCGACCTGGAGCGCGGCGTCAGCGCGGAGTGTGTCACCAACCTGGAGGTTGATGTCCTTCTGCTCGAAGGTTTTGAAGCCCTGGGCCTCAATCTGAACCTGGTAGTGTCCGATTGGGAGTTCACGGGCGGAATAGCTTCCCGTGCTGTTGGATTCGGCGTTACGGATGAATCCGTTGTCCGTGTTGGTGACCGTGACCTTGGCGTTTGGTACGACGGCGCCAGTAGGATCGGTGACCGTACCGCCGATATTGCCTGTTCCCTGGGCGTTTGCCATGACACTCAGCAATACGAACCCAAAAATGAACAACATCGGTACTCGCACCATGTTATAGATGCGTTTTCCAACTGCTGTTTTCACTCTGTCCTCCTGAATTAACGGTTTCTAGTCGAAAGTTTCGAGACAACCCCATACACACGACCGCCCTGACTTTGAAGGGCGGACTTTGTACAGGTGCTATCCCAGTTCTGTTCAATTACCGCAGAGAATTAAAACAGCCAGTGCAAACGCTGTGAAGGGGTGTCACAGTGGAGGTTTTGGATAAGCACCGTGATTCACGCGAATAAAAGGCGAAACTATTCGCCTCAAAAGGGGGCATGCTGAACCGCGGAGCGCCCTCTTGAAACTAGAATTCCAGGTGCTGGAGATGGGTTTTCGGGGGCTAAACCTCCGGGCGTTTTTTGATTTAAGTGTTTTGAATATAGATGTATACGGAATGAAGGTGGAAACGGATCCGAGTGGCAAGTTCGATCTGTCCGGCGGGGGATGGGAGGAGCTCAGGAGCCGGATATATGCTTTCCAGGATAACGGGTTCCGTATCGAAACAAAACACGTAGAAATGGGGTGATTTTATGCCTCAAAAAGATAATAAAAAAGCGCCTTTTAAGGCGTCATTTTTGGGGCAATTTGCGGGGTGGGAGTGAATGCAATTGAGGTGCGGGCCGCGAATCGTGAGGGATGCTTTCTCTACTTTGCTTCGTCGATGACTTCGATTGCCCTAACTTCCGCGTAGTTAACCTCTGGCGAGAAGGTAAGGAGGAGCTTGCCCTGGCCATTGGGATGGAGGCCGTGGAATTCGCGAACCACGGGCCGGAAGGCCCCACCCGCTGACTTGAAGATATCGAAATCCTGGAGGAGCATGATGCCATTGCAGGTGACATCGAAGACCCTGCAGCCCACGCCGTGGCACTCCGCGGCGGGAATCAAGGGGCTGAAGAACGACTCGAGGAAGTGGAGCTTGACCGTATAGGATCCCGGCGGAACGGGGATGGAGTAGCTGAAATTACCGTGCCGCTCGCCGGAGTATAGGTCTGGAACTCTTGGCCCAATCTCGGGGTTTGGATAGGCCCAGTAGCGCCCATCGATGAAGAACTTGTCGCCGCTCCAGCGCGTGCCATCGGCATCGACAAAATCGGACGGGGTAGCTCTGATCCGGATCGGTTCCGTTTTTCCCGGTTTACCCGGAGTGAGTTCAATGGCACTTACGAAAGCCCCCTCACCCCACTCGGACTGGAAGCGGAGGTGGACTTTGCCGTCGGCGGCAGGGCGGACATCTTTGAAGGCGCGAATGTCCAACGGGGCAGACCCACCATCGGCAACGGGGTCGAAGTTGACCAACAAGGGATGTCCATTGAGGTCGATCTCAAAGTGGCGCAGATTCTGCGCATCCTCTTTCCGGTCGGCGTCCGACAAGCGAAGCGGGTCGGCAAAAAAGAGCTTGAGCTCGTAGACTCCGGGAGGCAGCGGAATGTTGTACTCAAATCCGCGCTCCGATTGCGGAGCCATCTGGTCGACTGACGCGGCCTCACGAATGGATTTAAACAGTCCTGCATCTGCTACTGGCGGGAAGAAGCGCGAGGGGCCGGGTTTGACGACGCCTCCTTCGAAGTAACGATCGGAATCCCAGCTGTGCCCCCACTGATCGATGTAAGGGGCGCCAGTGTGACCGGCGGCAAAACGGATGGCGCCCGATTCAGGAGCTACGGTGATGGCAGGAATAGCCACAGGGAGCCCCGCGGCATTTTGCGCCGACTGGGAGCTCGGGTCGGGGGAACCGTCGGCGAGCTGTTGGCGGGGATGGGGATGCCTGGACTCGAACCACATATAGCCGAGCACGGCGACTCCAAGCCCGAGAAGTACAACTGCGCCGACTAGAAGCTGGTTTGATCGGCGCGGCTCACGCTCCACCGGTTCAACGAGTATGGGCTGTGGCGCCGGTGGCGGCGGTGCGTCAATGTGCCGATTCTCAAAGATAGGCAGGTATTGACCTTTGGGAATCGTGATGACGACAGGCTCGTCCTTGCCCTCATTGATGAAGTGGTGTTCCAGCTTCATCCGCAAAACGCGGGCTTGCGAGCGAACGATATTGTCGTCGTTGGGGTTGTAGCTGGGCCGACGGCCGTAGACGTAGATCCCGATCTGCTGTTCAGTCGCTTCTTCTGACTTGTCTTCGAGGGCGCATCGGCACACATGCAAAAAGAAGGCTCGAAGGCGCGGTGATTTTTCAAAAGTCACGCTGGAGGCCACACGATGCACCAATTCCTCTTGCTGCCGGTCAATCTCGGCAGGAGCTTTTTTGGGATGCATCACGGTGACAACTTCAAGACTCATCAGAGCAACTCCGGCGCTTCAGGGCTGTTTGCAGCCAATCGTTAGTAAAGCGATTTGCATGGGCAAAAAACCACACTGCTAAGGATGTTTGTTGCAGAAGTGCATTGTCAAGCGAAAACGATGGCCAGACAATGGTTTTCTGAGTACATGTGCATTTTTGCACGACCGCAAACCGCACATTTGGGTGGACGGTATCCGGCTGATGGCGGTCCAGAGTTTGGGGCGAGTTAACAACTTGGAGCGCTGATTCTGCTGCGAGATATGGGATTGGCTTGGGTCTATTCAATCTTGGATGGTCAATCCGGAAAAGCGGAGATTTCTTTGGTGGACAGATAACGTAAGTCGTGTCGGCTGTCTGCCCTGCGGTTACCTGATCGGTTTTTTTTGCAGAGCCTACTTCTGCGAACCGAATGGTGACAAATCTCCTCGCCGATGGATGTTTACAGTTGCCCGAGTGGCCGGCTTTGGCACTTCCGGTAACTTCGGGAAGGTTCTCAGTAGCAGTGAAGATACCAGTTCGGAGCCCAGAAGCGGGCCTAAAAAACGCGTATAACTCGAAGAAACGGAACAGATTAGCGTGGATTTCCGCTGCATTGGAAACCGCTTGCCTGGCCGGGATGAGGGAGGAGCGGAGAGGAGTCATTGTGGACCTTGGCCCGCGCGCTCCTTTTACCCCAGGGGGCTGGCTTGATGATCCCCGGACCACTTTTTCCCGTCTGATCCGTGAAACATCGGACCGATACGATGGCCGGCATGGGACCGGCCGTTCGCGGGTTATGAGGAGACGGCTGAATAATCACCAGCAATTCAAGCGCCAATCCGCTCGGGGTGGCCCACGGCTTGCGCCGGAGCGCTCAATTGCCTCTGGTTACCTGGGTTCGTTTTCGACTTTCGGCGACGTTGGGAGGGCGTCGGCCTGGTGGAGCTTGTCCTGGAGGGATTGCTCTTTCGAGTGCTGGAGGGAACGGGTCTTATCGAATTCAGCCTTGGCGTCCTCTTTCCGGCCCACGGATTGATAGAACCGTCCGAGACGCCAATGAACCATGGAGTCTTCGGGGGTGAGCTTCACAGCGATCAAGAGCTCGCGAAGGGCGTCATCCTTGCGCCCCTGGTCTCCATAGAGGATGCCGAGGTCGAGATGGGCGATGGGAATGGACGGCTGGATTCTAACGGCGTGCTCAAGGTCCTTTACGGCATCGTCGGGATGCTTGAGCCGAATCTCCGAATCGCCGAGATAGGCCAGCGAAAGGGCATGTTCCGGATTGTTAGCGAGTTCAGCCTGAAACTCTTTTTCCGCTTCGTCGAATTTCAGGGCCTTCCAGAGCAGGTAGCCATAACCAAAATGCACATTGGGCGTAGTGGGACCGGCCTTGACCGCGGCCTGGAACTCGGTGAGCGCTCCAGCATCGTTTTCCATCTCGTTATAGGCTTCGCCGAGGAGCATATCGGCTTCGGCGGACTCGGCGTTTAACGAGAGGATCTCGTGATAGGTGTCGACAACGCACTGGTACTGCTTTGACCAGAGGCAGCTTTGAGCAAGGTTCATGCGCAACTGAAGGTTTTCAGGATCGCCCGCCGCGGCCTGCTTCAAGTAGGGAATTGCAGCGGCGTAGTTACCTAAACCAAAATGCGCCATACCGATCAGCGTGACGAGCCGAAGGGCTTGTGGGGAGGATTTTGGCTCAGTTTTGAGCGCAGGCTCAAAGGCCTGGATCGCGCCACGCAAGTCTCCGGACTTGAAGAGGGAAAGACCAAGATTGATGCGCAAACTCGGAAAGTTCGGGTTGAGGCTCAAGCCTTTGTGGTAGAGGGTGATCGCCTCTTTGTAGTGTTCCTGGCGCGCTTCAAGAAGGCCAAGATGGGCGTAGGCTTCAGCAGAATTCGGTTGGGTGGCGAGCAGCGACCGCCAGGCGGCTTCAGCTCCGACGGCATCGCCCTGCTGCTCGAGCGCAAGAGCAGACTGCCTCTGTCTTTCGCGAGGGGATGGCGGCTGGCCAAGGCATTGGACTACACAGGCCGTCGTAAGGCACAACACACCGATTAGCTCTAGAGACCTAGCCGACATCCCATTTTTCCCCATGCAGATTTTCGCGCCGTGCGGAGCGATGATGCAAAACCCTCAAGATCTAATGTACTCGTGCGGGAGGCGGCAGACGGTGGCGGTTCGGGCCAATCAAAGCTAAAGCCCGCTGAGTGAGCGGGCCTTAGGCTTTGAAGGGCATTTCCTGTTCAGGCGGCCGGATTGGAACACGAGGTCTGGGTTCGCGGCCTCGCAATTCGATGCGGTCCAGGCTCAGCGGGTCAGTACGACGTAGCTGCGTCCCGCATAGAGGCGGAAGCCGGCGGAGTCGGGCAGGATCTGGAGTGGCATGGGGTGTTTGAGGTCGCTGTCAGTGTTGGAGGCGGCTGACAAAACCTCATGCGCGCCGAGGTCTGTGACGAGGAACTTGTTTCCCTCAATGAAGCCTATGCCGTAGGCGCCGGGCGCCAGGTTTTGGCCGGCCACTTGAATCGGAACTTCGGTGATGAAATAGGCCTGGTACTTGGCAGCAATGCCGGTGGAGTAGCCGCTGGTGTCGACCATGGTGGTGAGGACAAAGAAACCGTCCGCGAACTTGATGCCGCTGGAATTGCGTACCTGCGTAGTTGCTGTTTGTCCGCGATAAAACACCGTTTGCGGAATCAGTTTGGTCATTTCGGCTGGCTTCAGGATCTTTGCGTCACCCTGTGCCAAAGCTGCCATCGACGCTATTACAACAAGGGCGACCATGAGCCCGGTTTTGCTGACACTTCTCAAGACCTGCATCCAAAAACCTCCGTGTTTTTGACGTGTTCTGAAGTATAGCGCAAAGGAGTTATGTCTGGCCGCTCGGCGCCGCGGACAGGGTTGTGACGCAGACAGCGCCACAACCAATAGAAAACAGCCAATGCCGGATGAGGGACTCCTATAATGTTCGAAGCGCTCAATAGTGAAGCTTGGATCCGAGGCTGGATTCCGCACAAGAGGTGTTTTACCCGCTCTGATGAACCGGCTTAGAACCATCGCGAACGGCGTGGTGGTGAACACCGCGAGGCGCATGCCGGTGAGGGCTGCGGTTGTATCTTCACGTGCGGCGGGGCTGCGCCGCCGGCAACGTCCGGGATGGCGAGCTTACTCACGGCGATTTTTACACTCAGCTTTTGCCGCCACGGTGCTGCTGATGGGGTTGCGCGGCGGACTGGCTGTGGAACCCACGACGCCGCTGGCTAATCTTGGCCGGCAGGCGTGGGTGATGGAAAATGGACTGCCTCAAAACACGGTACAGGCGTTGGTGCAAACACAGGACGGATTCGTGTGGCTGGGGACTGAAGCGGGACTGGTGCGGTTTGACGGCATCGGGTTTCAGGTTTTCGACCGCAATTCGACTCCGTCCCTGCCGGGCAATGATGTTTGCTGCCTGCTCAGAGCCCGGGATGGCGGATTGTGGGTGGGGACCAGCGAAGGGCTGGCGCGCTGGAAGGATGGCGAGGTTAGAGCCTATTCGACGCGCGACGGACTGCCGGGCAACGGGATTCGGGCTTTGGCAGAAGGCAGCGGCGGGGAACTGTGGGTGTCGACGGACCAGGGGTGGGCGCGGCTGAGCGGCGACAAGTTCGTTGCGGCCGAAGATGGGCATCCGGGCATTTCGACTACATCGGTTTCGGCAAGAGGGATCAGCGGTTTCCGGGTCGACACGCCGGCGATCGCGGGCGAGTTGTGGAGAAAGAACGCGGAGAAGGACGGATTGCCCAAGGAGGCAATCGAGTTTTCAGCGGATTTGAACAGCGAAGAGCATGCCATTGCCAGCAAGAATGCGCTGGTGGTCTTGCACGGCGACCGTGTGGCTGCGCGGCTGACTGTGGGCAAGGAGCTACCTGGAAATCGAATCCAGGCGCTGCTTGCAGACCGTGAGGGGAGTTTGTGGATCGGAACCGACGATGGGATGGCTCGATGGTCTGAAGGCAAGCTGGAACGGCTGCCGGTGACGGATGCTTTGGCCACGGCGTCGGTGCTGGCGCTGATGGAGGATCGCGAAGGCAACATCTGGGTGGGGACCGAATCCGATGGCCTGCATATTCTGCGCGACGAGCGATTCCGGATCTTCGATGCACGCGAGGGGCTTTCGTCCGATGCCACGACCGCAGTGATGGAGGACGCAGCTGGGACGCTTTGGGTGGGAACGCAAGACAGCGGCCTGAATGCGCTGCGTCGCGATGGAAACGGAATGGCGTTGGCGCGGAAGTGGTCCGTTCGGGATGGACTGGCCAGCGACGTGATTCTTTCGCTCGCGGCTGCGTCCCAAGGCGATGTGTGGGTGGGCACTCCGGACGGCCTGAACCGAATTCGCGGAAACAGCGTGGCGACTTTCACCTCGATCGACGGGCTGCCGGACGACTTTATTCGCTCGCTTCTTGTTGATGTTGACGGGTCGCTGTGGATTGGCACGCGGCGCGGCTTGACGCACTGGATGACGGGGAAGAAGAGAGTTGGAGGCTCGCTGTCCGATGCGCCGATGGTGACCTATACTCATGCCAACGGGCTGGGGAGCGACCTGGTGGGTGCTGTGGCCAGGGATACAAAAGGCGATATGTGGATAGCGACCCTGGCGGGGCTATCGCGGTTGCATGGCGGCGCGATCGCAAATTTCACCACGGCAAACGGGCTTTCAAGCAACGTGATCACCTCTCTGCTGCCGCTTGCGGACGGGACGCTGCTGATTGGAACCCAGGACCAGGGTTGGAATGTGTGGAACGGGGCCAAATTCAGCGTGGCAGGGAAAAGCAGCCTGGAGCAGACTTCGGTTCACGCGATTCTGGACGACGGTGGAGGGCATTTTTGGTTTGCCACGGGGAACGGAATCGCGCGGTGCGATTGCGGCGCAGGAAATGAAGGCGGGTCTGCGGCAGGCAATGGGCACTTGATTGAATTCGGCATTGCCGACGGATTACACAGCCGCGAAACGGCGACCAACAGCCATCCTTCGGCCTGGCGGTCACGGGACGGGCATCTATGGTTTGCCACGCCGAAGGGGTTAGTGGAAGTGGACCCGGCGCACTTTCCCGTCAACGCGATTCCGCCACCGGTTGCACTGGAGCGGTTTCAGGTGGACGACGTGAGCCAAAGCCTGCACGGAAACGATGCCGGGCTGAAGGTGCAGGCCGGCCATGTGCGCTTTGAATTTGACTACGCGGGGTTGAGTTTTGTCGCGCCTCTGAAAGGGCGCTATCGCTACATGCTCGAAGGCTTTGACCATGGCTGGACGGAGGCCGGAGCGCGGCGTACCGCTTATTACACGAATATTCCGCCAGGCAAGTACACGTTTAGAGTGCAGGCGGCCAACAACGATGGCCTTTGGAACGCGGAAGGCGCGGCACTGAGCTTTGAATTGCGGCCGCATTTCTATCAGACATGGTGGTTCTATGCGCTGCTGCTGGCGTGCGTGGTGGCGGCCATTGTGCTGCTGCTGAGGCGTCGCCTTAACCTGGCCGAGCGGGAGTTTCGAGCGGTGCTGGGCGAGCGAAGCAGGATTGCGCGCGAGATTCACGACACGCTTGCGCAAGGTTATGTGGGCATCTCGGTTCAGTTGGAGGTGCTGGCGGAGCTGTTGCGCCAGCGGAAGGTGGAAGACGCAGGAAAGCATCTGGACAAAACGCGGGATTATGTTCGCGAAGGACTGGCTGATGCACGGCAGTCCATTTGGGCGCTGCGCACGCAGGATGCGGATGAGACGACGCTGCCTGTGAAACTTCGGCGGATTGCGGAAGGAACTGGAGGCAACGGCCTCAAATCAGAATTCAGTCTTTTTGGTGCTTATCGTCCATTGCCCGCGGAAACCGAGCGCGAATTGCTACGGATAGCGCAGGAAGCCGTCCATAATGTGAAGAAGCATGCCGGGGCCAGGCAACTTTGGGTAGAGCTGAAGTACGAGGCTGGAACGGTCGCTCTGGAAGTTCGGGACGATGGGCGGGGAGTTGATCTTGACAGGATGCAGGCAGCGGGACACTTTGGGTTGACGGGAATGCGAGAGCGCGCGGCGGCGATTGGCGGGGAACTGGAAGTGAAGAGCACTCAGGGAGCCGGAACCTCGGTACGGTTGCGCGCGCCGGCACCAGAAGCCGGGCGAGAACAGATGGGAGAGGCATAGTGACGATGGAATCGATTCGTGTGCTGATTGTGGAAGACCACAACGTGGTTCGCCAGGGGCTTGTCGCCCTGCTGAATGTGGTGGACGGCTTGACGGTGGTGGGCGAGGCAGCGGACGGTCTAGAAGCGATCGATCAGTTTCGCAAACATCAGCCGGATGTGACGCTGATGGACTTGCGGCTGCCGCGGATGGGCGGCGTTGAAGCAATTCAGCGGATACGCGTGGAAGCACCGCAGGCGCGCATCATTGTGCTGACCACTTATGACGGGGATGAAGACATCTATCGGGCGCTGAAGGCCGGCGCGCGCGCCTATTTGTTGAAAGGCATGACCAGCGAAGACCTGGTGACGACCATTCGCGCGGTTCATGCCGGCAAGTCGCATATTCCGCCTGCAATTGCAGAAAAGCTGGCAGAGCGCATGGGGACTGAGGATTTGACTCCGCGGGAGTTAGATGTGCTGAAAGAGATCGTGAATGGAAAGAGCAACAAAGAGATTGCGACGGAGTTGAACGTGTCAGAAGCGACGGTGAAGACGCACATCAACAGTTTGCTGGGCAAGCTGGGCGTGACGGACCGGACCCAGGCGGCGACAGCGGCCATCCAGCGAGGTATTGTTCCTCTCGAGTCATTGAGGAAGGCCAAGTCATGAGCCAAACCATGAGGACGAAAAGGGCGATTCTTGGCGGAGCGGTTCTTGCGTTGCTGGCATTCCAGGCGTCGGCGCAGCGGGCGCCTTGGCGTCAAGCTACGGCGGCGGAACTGGCCTCGGTGGTACCGTCGCGGGCTTCGGTTGAGAACGAGCATATTGAAACGGAGATGCGCACCGCTTCGGGAATTGTGGACGAGCGCGGTCACTTTATCGCCGGAGTGGTGTTGATTACCGCCGGCTACTCGGCGGACGGGAAGTACTCGCATTACCTGATCGTGCAGGCGCCGATGCGGATCGGCGACATCCAACTAAGGCCGGGCGAATATGCCTTTGGATGGACCCGATCGGAGACGGGCGAGACGCTGAACGTCCACTTTAATGTGGCGGCAACGGGAGCGCTGGTAGGCACAACGGATGCACACAGAATCAAGAATCCAACCCGTTTGGAGAGTCTGCACATTTGGCCGCCGGAGGAGAAAGCCATCATCCAGATTGGGCGGTTTGGGATTCCGTACAGGCTGGGCGGCGAGTAACGGCGATGGGGGCAATCTCCACCCTTCGGATGATTCTGCTTTGCGGATTGCCCAGCGTATACTCTCTGCATGTTTGAGCCATTGCGTGCAGCCGCTCTTTTGGGACTGCTGGCGGGGGTCGCCTTTGTAAGCCTTTCCGCACAAGTCACAAATTCCCCAACGCCTTCCCCAGGGCAACAAACCGAAAAGACCTCAGAGGACGCCCAGGCCCCTTCTACCGGTGGCGTGAATACAGGTCCGCCTCATGCGGCGCAATTCGATCCGCAGCATCGGCCGATCACCGCGGGCGGTTTCGTGAAGACCGGGCCGGTGATCTTTGAGGACATCTCGGAAAAAGCCGGGCTGACCAAGTGGACGCACAAGATGGGCACGCCGCAGAAGAAGTACATCATCGAGACCAATGGATCGGGCGTGGGGCTGATCGACTACAACAACGATGGATGGCTCGACATTTACGTGGTGAACGGCTCGACCTTCGATGCGCTGGATGGCAAGGAGACGCCGCCGCACGCGGCGCTCTTCCGCAACAATCACGATGGAACCTTCACCGATGTGGCGGCCCAGGCCGGCGTGACGAACAATCGCTGGGGTGTTGGCGTGGCCATTGCGGACTATGACAATGACGGTTGGCCCGATATCTATGTAAGCAACTGGGGCAAGAACCGGCTCTATCGCAACAACCACAACGGCACCTTTACCGACGTTGCAGAGAAAGCTGGAGTGCAGTTGGGCAACTGGTCCACAGGAGCGACGTGGGGCGACTACGACGGGGATGGGCGACTTGATTTGTTTGTGCCCGGCTATGTCCACTTCGATCGCGACAACCTGCCGTCGGGCGGCGAGAACGGGGTACCGGATACATTCTGTACCTTTCGCGGCGTGCAAGTGAACTGCGGACCAAGGGGCCTGAAAGGCGAGCCGGATCATCTGTTCCGGAACAACGGCGATGGCACCTTTACCGATGTCAGCGAGAAGGCCGGTGTTGCGGACGCGCCTGGCTACTATGGGCTGGCTTCGCTTTTTGTGGATATCAATAACGACGGCAAGATGGATCTGCTGGTGGCCGACGATTCGACGCCGAACTATCTTTATCTGAACAAGGGCGACGGTACATTCGAGGACGTGAGCTATTCGTCGGGCTATGCGCTGAATGAGGCCGGGCGAGAGACCGCGTCGATGGGGATTGGGGCGGGCGACTTTGAGAACAACGGCATGGTGGATGTATTCAACACCACGTTCTCAGACGATTACAAGCCGCTTTACCGCAACGATGGCGAGGGCAACTTGACGGACAGCAGCTACCAGTTGGGGATCGCTGAGGCTTCGGTGCCGTTCCTTGGGTGGGGCAACGGGTTCCTCGACTACGACAACGATGGCTGGAAAGACCTGATCATGGCCGACGGGCATGTCTATCCGCAGGTGGATCAACACGCGTGGGGCACGAGCTTTGCACAGCGACCAATGCTCTTCCACAACCTGGGGGGCAAGAAGTTCGAGGCGGTTGCGGCGGTCGAGGGCTCAGGGCTTGCGGACGTGATTACCGGACGAGGCTTGGCCGTGGGCGACCTGTTCAACGACGGCAAGCTGGATGTGGTGATCAATGTGCTGGACGGGCATCCGGTGATTCTTCGCAATGTATCGGCTGACAAGAATCACTGGGTCGAGTTGAAGCTGGTGGGTGGGCCCAAAAGCCCACGCGATGCAGTGGGCGCAACCGTGTACATGACGGCGAACGGGATGAAGCAACGGGGCGATGTGCTGAGTGGCGGGAGCTATGCATCCAGCAGCGATCCGCGGGTGCATTTCGGTCTTGACCAGGCCACCAAGGTGGACGACATCGAGATTCATTGGCCCGACGGAAAGGTGGAGCATGTCTCAGTCCCTGGCGTGGACCGGATCGTGACGATCACCGAGGGCGCGGACAAGTAGTTTTATGGATTTAGTTGCCCGGTGAAGTTAGATTTGGAATTGGGCCGCGTCTACAACTTACGGTGGAGATTTCTCCGCAACCTGGGCCGGATACCGACCCCCCCGTGGGGCGACTAGAATGGTGGATGCGATGCTTCCCCTTTGCAGGACCCTGCGGATTGCCTGTCTTGCCGGTCTTTTCGCCGGCGCTCTCCTTACGCTTCGGGAGGGCCGTGCCCCCGTTGCGCACGCGGCAGAAGATGCGGCTGCGCAGCGCACGGGCTATTCGAAAGGCGTCGCGGCGCATTACAAGCTCCCCTTTGCTGAGGGGCGGCCGTTTCTGCCTTCCAATGCAACCACCGACACGGGCGAATTCATCGATCCCAAGAGCTTTCCGACAGCGGAGTATTGCGGGCACTGCCACCAGCAGGCACACGCGGAGTGGAGACAGACAGCGCACGCCAATTCGTTTCGGAATCCGTGGTATGTGAAGAACATAAACCTGCTCATTAGTGAACGGGGCATTGAATACACGCGCCATTGCGAGGGTTGCCACAACCCAATTGCGCTCGTTTCCGGGGCACTGACAACGGGATCGAAGATCGATCGCAGGTTTGACAATGACGGCGTTACCTGCACGGTTTGCCACTCCATCCAGAAAGTCTCCACTCTTGGCACCGGCAGCTACGTGCTGGGTGTTCCGGCGGTGCTGGTGGATGAAAACGACAAGCCGATCTACGGGCCGGTCTCCGACAAGGAGATACTAGCAAATCTCGATCGCCACTCCAAGGCCGTGATGCGCGACTTTTATCGCACCAGCGAGTTCTGCGCCGCATGCCACAAGGCGGCGCTGCCGCGCGAGGAGAATCGCTACAAGTGGCAGCGGGCGTTTACGGTTTACGACGAATGGCAGCAGGCCTCCTTTACCAAGCAGTCGCCGCTACCTTTCTACGTCAAGGACAAAGTATCGACATGCCAGACGTGCCACATGGAAAAGGTGCCGATCACTTCTCACGATTACGGATCGGAGCCGGGCAAGTTTGCGTCGCATCGCTGGCTGGGCGCGAACACGTTGATGTTCAAGTATTACGGCTACAACGAGCAACTGGATAAGACGATCGCGTTTCTGCGCAACAACGTGCTCAACGTGGATATCTTCGCGCTGGAGCAGAACGGCGGCAAAGTGATTGCACCGCTCGGCAGCGAAGCGTTTACAGTTGCGCCGGGCGACGATCTTACGGTCACAGTTGTAATCCAGAACAAGGGGATCGCGCATAATCTTGTTCCCGAGCAGCGCGATTTCTACGAGAGCTGGGTTGAGTTCGAGGCGAAAGATGCTGCCGGGCGCTCGCTCACTCATTCCGGTGGATTGAGGGCCGACGGTTCGCTCGACCCGACCGCGCACAGCTTCACCAACAGGCTGATTAATACCGACGGAAAACTGAACGATCTGCACCAGGTGTGGAATACGCGCGTGATCGCCTATAACAACAGCATTGTTTCGGGCCGCTCGCAGATTGTCCGGTACGAGTTCCAGGTGCCGAAAGACGCAACGGGACCGATCACGATCACCGCGAAAGTCGACTACCGCCGCTTCAATCAGCACTTCATAGACTTTGCGATGGGGAAGAAGCACTACGATGAACCGGTAGTCGAGATGGCCGCGCGTACGCGGACTCTTGTTATCGGCTCGAACCCAGCGACGCAGCCCGAAGCGGCGGACAATCCGGTGTGGATGCGGTGGAACAATTACGGCATCGGGCTGCTCGATGCGCAACAATATGCGGAGAGCGAGCACGCTTTTGAAGTTGTGGCGCAATTGCGGCCCGATTATGCGGACGCCTACACAAACATTGCGATCGCGGACTTCTCGTGGCAGCGCTATGCGGGCTCGCGGACCAACCTCGAGCAGGCGCTGAAGCTGGCTCCGCACAACGCACGGGCTCTTTATTACCTCGCGCTGGTGGATCGCATTCAGGGGCATCCCGATGCCGCAATCGCAGACTTGCTCGACGTGATCACTCAGTTTCCGCGTTCGCGCGATGCGCACCGGGAGCTCGGCTTCTCTTTCTATCAGCAGCACAAATACCAGGAGGCCCGCACGGAGTACGAGACTGTGCAGTCGATTGATCCCGACGACCTTTCCGCGCACTACATTCTCTCCATCGTTTATCGCCGGCTGGGAATGCAGAAGGAAGCAGCGCACGAGGCCGCGGCCTTTGCCGACCAGAAAGATGACCCTACCGCCAACGTGTATGCGCTCGAATTCTTGCGGACGCATCCTGAGGTGACAGCGGAGAGCGTGCCGTGGCATGTGCATCGAGACCAAGCGGCCGGGAACGATGTCACCGGTAAGGGAAGCGGCCAATGAAGGGTTGGCTTCCGGGGCTTTGCTTGTTTTTGGCGGCCGGTTCGCAGGCGTTTGCATCTTCTGAGAGCCAACGTGCGCATGGCGCTGCTATCTTCGCCGCGAATGGCTGCGGGCACTGCCACAGCATTCATAAAGTGGGGGGGCACAAGGGTCCGGACCTCTCGGGTGTGGGCCGGGTCTTGTCAAAGACCAAGATGCGTGAGCAGATTCTTCACGGCGGAAACGAGATGCCATCCTTCACTGACGATCTTGAACCGGGCGAGGTCAGCGACCTGGTTGCCTATCTTCGCTCGTGCCGCGAAAAGCCGACGAAGAAATGACGCGCGCCGCCTCGCGCCAGCAGGGAGCTTCAAAGTTACCCGTGGATAGAGTCGGGCAAAGGCGTGGGCTGCTTGACGAGCAGGCGATCAAGCGGGGCGGTGGCGAGAATGCGGGCGATGGTGACGGCCCCGGTTCCGTCGCCGTAGGGATTTACCATGCCGGCGAGACCCTTGCGAAACTCGGGACTAAGAGCACGTTCGATGGCACCGCGGATTGCCGCGGTGTCAGCATTGACGTCGACGATGTTGCGGGCGCGCTCGCGGCCTTGCTGACGCATGCCCACGTTGACTACCGGCAACGCAAAGGAAGCGGCTTCCATGATGCCGCTGGACGAGTTGCCGATGAGCGCATCCGCATGGCCGAGCAGGCTCCAGTAAGTGACTGCGTCGAGGTTAACGAACACGTGCGTGTTGGCGCGGGTTGCCGCGAGAGCCTTGGTGCGTTGGATGAGCGCGAGACCGCCGGCGTCGGCGTTGGGATAGACAAAGATGAGTTGGCCGGGGGTCTGGGCCAGCGCTGCGAAGAAGGCTTCGGCCTCAGCATTGGTGTCGCAGAGGATGGTTACAGGATGCCAGGCCGCGACGAGAGTGGGCGACGAAAGTGTGAGGCCGAGACGCGCTTCCAGCGTCGCACGGTCAAGCAACGTGGAGCGCCGCAGGTGGTCGAGCGAGGGCGCACCGGCACAATGCACGCGCCACGGCTCTTCGCCCATGGAGATGACGCGGCGGCGCGCGGTTTCAGTCGAAGTGAAGTGAATGTGAGCGAGTTTGGTGAGGGCGTTGCGCACGTGGTCGTCGATGGCGCCCTGGCTCACTTCGCCGCCCTCTATATGCGCAACAGGGATGCGGAGCGCGAGAGCGGTGGAAGCAGGTGCAAGCATTTCGTAGCGGTCGGCTATCAACAGCAACAGATCGGGGCGCCAGGCGGTGAGGGCGTCTGCGAGTCCCAGGATCGCGAGGCCGATGGTCTTAGCCATACCTGTGCCGGTGTCAGAGCTGAGCAGGCACTCGATGCGGGCCTTGATCGGAAAACCGTCGCGCTCAATCTCCTGGAGCGTCAAGCCGAACGCGGGCGAGAGATGCGGCCCGAGAACGAAGACGCCCAACTCGATAGCGGGGTTGGCGGCGAGCTCTCGTAGAGGCCAGTAGAGATGGCTATAGTCCGCGCGTGAGGTGGTTACGACGCCAATGCGGCGCCGCGTCGTGGATGCATCCGTGGCGGAAGGAGGTACGCCAATCGAGTTCATACCCATGCACGTGAGCCGGAGTCGCGCGCGAGCGCAAGTGGTGGCGATTCAAACCCGGGTCGCGCGAGAAAATCGCGCCAGGGGATCTCTTTGAGGGATGGAGCCACAGGAGAAGTATAAACTTAGCGCGGCATGACGCCGCTTGAACGGGTTACGCAGGCGGCCAGTGCAACAGAACAAGACGCTCGCGTAAACTGAAGGCTCAATAGGATTGGGGATTTGCGGCGATGGGGATGATGACGATACGAAGGACGTTGTTGGTTGGGTTTGTGCTTCTGGCCGCCGCGACGGCTAAACCCGAAACGCGCATCGACGCAGAGGCCATCCGGTTGAACAACCGAGGCGTAGCTCAGATGGGCCAGCAACTCACGGAGCGTGCGGAGGACAGCTTCGCTCAAGCCTTCAAGAAGGACCCGAAATTTGCCCAGGCGGCGGTCAACGAGGGCATTGCGCTGCTTACGCTGCAGAAGTTGGACGAGGCCAAGGCGGCATTTAAACAGGCGCTCGTGCTGGACCCGAACAGTGCGCAAGCGTGGTACAACCAGGGGCTTGCGCAGCGCTCAGGCAACGAGTTGGAGTTGGCGGTGGCCAGCTTTCAGCAAGCTGTAAAGATCGACCCTCGCGATGCTGACTCCTTGTATTTTGAAGGCGCCTGCTACCAGGAGATGAAGGAGTTCGATAAGGCTATCGCCATTTTCGAGGAGACGCTTGCGATTAATCCGTTGCACGCCTCTGCTGAATTCGGGCTGGCGCGAGCGTTGCAGCGCACAGGCAAGACAGCAGAGGCGAAGGAGCACTTTGCGCGGTTTCAGCATTTGACCAATTCCAAAATCTCTTCAGCTCTCGGCCTGACCTATGGCGAGCAGGGGCACTACTCCATTGTGACGACAGTTGAAGAGGCGGAAGAAGTCCAGCATGCGATGATCCCTGTGAAGCTGGTGGCAGAGCCGATGCTTTCTCTTACGCCAGCAGCAGGCACGCCGGCAGCTTCATTTGCCGGGAGCGGCGGGGCCTGCATGTTGGATGTGACCGGCTCTGGGCAGATGGATCTGGTGCTGATGCAGACGGGCGCGCAGGCTATTCGCGTTCTGCATCGCGGCGGCGACGGACATTTTGAAGAACTGGATGCAGCGGCGACCGGACTGAAAGCAGAGGGCCGCGCAGTGGCCTGCGCAGTTGGCGACTACGACGGCGACGCGCTGAATGACTTGGCCGTGGCGCTTGACGGCGGAGTGCTGCTCTACAAGAACCTGGGACATGGACAGTTCAAGAACGTGACGGCGGAGAGCGGTCTGGTGGCGCGCAATCGACCGTCGGGCATCACGTTTGTGGATTACGACCACGACGGCGATCTGGATCTGCTGCTGACAGGTACGCCTCTCAATCCAGGCGGCGCGCCTAACGTGCTGTGGCGCAACAACGGCAATGGGACATTTACGGAGCAGACGGAAGAGACCGGACTGGGTGGAAGCGGCAATACCGTGGCTGCGATTCTGACGGACTTCAACAATGACCGCGCCGTGGATCTGGCGATTACGGGCGATGGTCTGTCGCCGCTGATTTATGTGAATCCGCGCGAGGGGAAGTATCCGACGCAGCCGCTGTATGAAGATGTAAAGCTGCCGCCCAGCAAAGGCATCGCGGTGCTTGACTACAACAAAGACGGCTGGATGGATATCGCCGTGAGCCATGCGGGCGCGCCGGGGCTAACGCTATGGCGCAACGTGGAGGCTCCGGATCACGTTGGGCGGCGTTTCGAGCGCGTTGAGTTGCCGCTAAGAGATGCCCAGCGCGGATGGGGGTTGACGCCTGTCGATATAGACAACGATGGCTGGATCGATTTGGCGGCGATTGTCGAGACGAAAGCCGGGCCGCAGGTGCGCGTCTTTCGCAACCGCGGCGACGGCAGCTTTGAAGATGTGAGTACGCAACTGGGCCTGGACAAGATCGCGTTACATTCACCTCGCGGGCTGATCGTGTCTGAAATTACCGGCAGCGGCGCGGCTGACCTGATCGTTACGCAGGAGGATGCTCCTCCGGTGCTGCTGCGCAATGTTGGCGCGAACAAGAATCACTTTGTGCGTTTGGATCTGACGGGCTTTGCCGATAACAAGACCGCATTGGGCGTAAAGGTGGAAGTATTTGCGAATGGGCTTTGGCAGAAGTGGGAACTGGCGGGCGCATCGGGGTATCAGACGCAGGCTGCGCCGCAGATTCTGGTTGGTCTGGGCAATGCGCCGAAGATCGACCTGTTGCGCATCCTGTGGCCGACGGGAGTGCTGCAGGATGAGATCGATTTGCCTGAGCAACATGTGATTGCGATGAAAGAGGCGGACCGGCGCGGTAGCTCCTGCCCGGTGCTGTTTGTGTGGGATGGGCATGGCTACAAGTTTGTGACGGACGTAATTGGCGCAGCAGTGGTGGGGCACTGGTTCACGCCGCAGCGGCGCAACATTCCGAATCCGGGAGAGTGGGTCAAAGTTGACGGCGCGAATGTGGCGCTGGTGAACGGCAAAGTGAGCCTGCGCTTCATGGAGCCGATGGAAGAGGTGAATTACATTGACCAACTTCGGCTGCTGGCGGTGGATCATCCCGGCGATGTGGAAGTGAATCCGGATGAGCGCTTCCTCGACGATCCACCATTCGCATCTGGGCGCGTGGTTGCGAGCGCGGAGACGCGATTGCCGCTGGGCGCGCGAGACGGCGAGGGACGCGATGTGCTGGACAAGTTGAGCCGGCACGATCATGTTTTTGCCAGCGGCTTTACCGCTCTGCCCTACGACGGCTTTGCGAAGCTTCACGCGCTTACGCTGGACCTGGGCGCCGTGAAGCCGATGGCTCCGCTGCGGTTGCTGATGAGCGGATACGTGAACTACTTCAGCGCGACCTCACTTTATGCAGCCTGGCAGGCGGGGGTCAAGCCAATTTCGCCTTACGTTGAAGCTGAGTTGCCCAATGGCACCTGGCAGCGCATAGCGGGCGAGGCAGGGTTCCCGGCGGGGCTGGAGCGGACCATCGTGGTCGATCTTAGCGGGAAGTTGCCGGCGGGTACGAGACGCATCCGGCTGATGACGAATCTGCAGATCTATTGGGACCAGGTGCTGATTGACCAGAGTGAGGACGCAAGGGCGCTTACGAACGAAGTTCCGCTTGTGTCGGCGACGCTGCACTTCCGCGGTTATCCAACGCAGATTGAAGGCGCCAGTCCAGGCGACCTGGACTATGACTATAATCGCGTGAGCCTGAGCGGTCCCTTCCAACATGAGCGCGGCAACTACACACACTTGGGAGACGTGACACCGCTTCTGACGGGCGTGGACGACCGGTTTGCGATCTTGGGGAGCGGCGAAGAGATTCGAGCCGAGTTCGACACCAGCAAACTGCCTCTGTTGCCGGAACACTGGAAGCGCGATTATTTCTTCTATGCCAACGGCTATGTGAAAGACATGGATTGGTGGGACGCTTCGCCGTTCACAGTTGCTCAACTGCCGTTTCATGGCATGACGGCTTATCCATATCCAGCCGGGGAAAAGTATCCGAGCGATGCGGGAGCGCTTGAATACCAGTTGAACTGGAATGACAGGTTCGATTCAGGAGAGCCTGTGCGGTCGTATCGGTTCAACTATCAACTGTTGCCCTCCACGCCATCGGAGGATCAGGCGGCTGAGCCAAGCGGTGGAGCGCGGCGATGAACGAGATTGTGCTGGCGCCGGCAGAAAAGCAACTGGAACTGTTGCGCGCGAGGCAGATCTCAGTGACTGAACTTGCCGAAGCACACATCGAGCAGATTGAACGGCTGAATCCGGAACTGAACGTCTTTGCCGACTTTGACGCGGAACGCGTGAGAGCGCGGGCGCGGAGTTTGGATGCAGCGAAGGAGCCACGCGGTCCGCTGCATGGATTGCCGGTGACGATCAAGTCTTCAATTGCCACAGCGGGGTATCGGTGCGAAATCGGAAGCCTGCTGCACAAAGGCGAGGTTCCTGCTGAAGATGCGGTGGTGGTGGGAAGGCTTCGCGCGGCGGGAGCGTTGATTCTGGGCACGACCAATTGCCCGGAGTTCCTGATGGCATACGAGACCGCGAATCTGCTCTACGGACGCGTGCGCAATCCATGGGACTTGGACCGTTCGCCGGGCGGATCGAGCGGGGGCGAATCGGCAGCCATTGCGGCGGGGCTTTCGGCGGCAGGGCTGGGTAGCGACAGCGGCGGCTCGGTGCGGGTACCGGCGCACTTTACGGGCATCTGCTCACTCAAGCCTACGCCGGGCCGAATTCCAGGGCGCGGCCATCTGCCGCCGTGCGTGGGGCCTTTCGCAATACTGGGAGCCATTGGACCCATAGCGCGGACCATGGGCGATGTAGGACTACTGTTTCGCACGCTGGCAGGTCAGGACCTGAGCGACCCTGTGAGCCCACCGTTGACGCTCAGCAAGCCTTCATTCGACGAACTGCGCGCACAAACAGTTGGATTCTTTGAGGACGATGGCCTGGTTCCGGTCACAGAAGAGACACGAGGCGCGGTGCGCGCGGCAGTGCAGGCGTTGCGCGAAGCAGGTTTTCGTGTTGAGCCCTTCCGTCCGCGCGAACTGGAGCAGTTGCGGAAGATTTGGTGGACTTTCTTTGTCCAATGCGGCGCCATGTTCTATGAGCCCGAGATTCGTGGAAGGCGCGATCGGCTGAGTCCGATTTTCGTGGAGTTTCTATCGATTGCCGAGGCCGCTGGCCCGTTGACCGCGAGGGAATTGCTGGATGCCTGGGCGGGGCTGGATCTGTTGCGGTCGAAGGTTCTGGAGGAGATGAGAGAGTTTCCGGTGTTGCTCTGTCCGGTCGCGAGCATCCCTGCCTTTCGCCACGATGAGCGGACCTGGTGCGTCGAAGGCCAGTCCGTGAGCTACCTTGACGCGGTGCGCTTTACGCAATGGTTCAATGCGCTGGGGGCTCCGGCGGCCGTGGTGCCGGTCAGCAGTTCCCCTGAGGGGCTGCCGATTGGTGTGCAGGTGGTGGCGCGGCCCTTCCAGGATGAGACGGCCCTGGGGGTCGCCGCTTGCGTCGATGCGGCCTTCGGCTATCGTCCACCCCCTATTGCGCTGAACTGATTGGACTTAGTAGCCTTCATAACTCGCCGGCGACGTGGTTCGCCTCTGAAAAGGTATTCGAGGCGGTACGGCGCGTCTCAACCTTTCGATGGATGCGCTTCATCTGAGGCGGCGGTACACTGACGTTTCCCCAGAATGGAGCGCACAGGGTGCGTGTAAGTTGGCAAGAACGCTTTGCCGAGTCACCTGACGTGCTAATTGACGCATCCGGCCACCGAACAGTGGTGCGGGTGCTCGATTTCGCGATAGGGGGAGACGAAGTCACCATCATGGCGGGGCCTTGCTCGGTTGAATCCGAGGCCCAACTGATGGCGACTGCGCACCATGTGCGCCGCAATGGCGCGCAGGTCCTGCGCGGTGGCGCCTTCAAGCCTCGCAGTTCCCCTTATGCATTCCAGGGTTTGGGCGCCGAGGGGCTCAAACTGCTTGTCAAGGCGCGCGAGGAGACCGGCCTGGCCATCGTGACCGAAGTGATGTCGGAGAACGACGTTGCCCTGGTTGCCGAGTATGCCGACATTTTGCAGATCGGCTCGCGCAGCATGGAGAACTATTCGCTGCTGGAGGCAGCGGCGCGATCGGGAAGGCCGATTCTGCTAAAGCGCGGCATGGTTGCCACGATTGCGGATATGCTGCGCTCGGCACAGGTAATTCTGGACAACGGCAACCCCAACGTCATCCTTTGCGAGCGCGGCATTCGAACTTTCGAAACAGCTTTGCGCAATACCTTCGATGCCGCCGGCATTGCCCTGCTCAAGCAGATTTGCCGTCTTCCCGTGATTGCCGACCCCAGCCACGCGTGCGGCCATCGCGAACTGGTTTCAGCACTGGCGCGTATCGGCATCGCCGCGGGGGCGGATGGCTTGCTGGTCGAGGTGCATCCGAATCCCGATAAGGCATTGAGCGACGGCGACCAGTCGCTGGACTTTGCGGAATTCGAAGCCATGATGGCGGCGCTTCAGCCATGGATCGCACTGAGCAATATCGCGGCGATTGAGAGCGAGTCTCTTCAAAACGGCCTCACCGCAATCCATCCCGTGGAGGCATTGGGATGAGATTGTTTTTTCGTGCGCTGTCGATGGCTGCAATGGTTGCCGCGCTGGTTCCGGTGTGTGGTTCCGCGCCCGGCATCACAAAGACACCAGCCGAAGACATCATTGTTACCGCCGCACCTGTCTACCATCCGCTGGCGGCCCTGAGTGGTGAGGAACGCTTCCCAGAAGGCGCACAGCTTATGCTTGTTCACCAGGGTAACGCGGCGCCGCTGGTGAAAGGCTTTGCCGCCACCGCGGATGCAAATGTCTCCTTTGATGGCAAGTCGGTACTCTTCGCAGGGAAACGGACTGCCGGTGATCCGTGGCAGATTTGGGAGCTATCCAATGCGGATGTTTCGGTGCGCAAGCTCATCGCCAGCAAAACTGACGCCATTCGTCCCTTCTACTTGCCCGCTGGGCAGTTGGTTTACGCATTGCGAACGTCAGCGGGCTATCAACTGGTTGTTGCAGGCAAGAATGACGCTCACGCACCTGATCGCATCTCGGCCGATCCAGGATCGACGGTGCTCCCTATTTCCTATCTTCCGGCCAATGCGATTCCTGTAGACGTGCTGGTCGACGGGCGCATTTTGTTTGAAGCGAATTTCCCGCTTGGCTCGGGAAACACACCGGAGCTTTACCTGGTCTATTCGGATGGCTCAGGCGTTGAGTCGTACCGATGCGATCATGGGCGTGCGCGGTGGGGTGGCAAGCAGTTGACTTCCGGTGACGTGGTTTTCACACACGGGGGTTCACTGGCGCGGTTTACTTCGCCGATTGCGCATGAGGTTCCGGTCGTTGCGCCGCGGGGCGAATACGCCGGAGACCTTGCGGAAACTCCGCAAGGAGATTGGCTGGTCAGTTCGCGGAGTTCTTCCGGCGCGCATTATGCGCTCAAGTTGCTGAAGGCGAGCGTGGCAAACTCCGCACCGATCGCATTGCAAACAGTGATCGCTGTGAGCGGTGAGAATCTAGTCGATCCGGCTCTGATCGCGCCACGTAAAAGGCCCAATCATCATCCGACTGCACTGCATCCCTGGAACTACGCAAACCTGCTTGCGCTTGATTCGCGCTTGTCGCGCGAAGGCGATTTGCAGACGGCGCCCGCATTGGTTCGACTGGAGACGATGGACTCACAAGGGCACGCAGTTGTGAACGGCACAGCGCCGGTGGAGGCCGATGGATCATTTTTCGTGCAGGCACCTGGCGACAAACCGATTCGTTTTGCATTGCTCAACGCGAAGGGGACGGTCATCCGCCAGGAGCACGGCTGGTCCTGGATTCGCAGCGGCGAACAGCGGATATGTATCGGCTGCCATACCGGACCCGAGCGCGCGTCAGAGAATCGCGTGCCGGCGGTTTTGATGCGTACAACGGTCCCCGTAGACTTGACCGGCGCAAAGGCCGTTAGCCAAACGCAGACCAGTGCGCTGGGAGGCAAGTGATATGAAGCATGCATTTTTATGGGCTTTTTGCGCGCTCGTGTTCGCGCCAGTCTCCTCCGGGGCGCAGGCAGTGAAGGTTACGCCGCCGCCTTCCGCCCAATCTGGAATCCGCTTTGAAGACGCCACCGATAAGGCGGGAATTCACTTTACACATAGTTTTGGGTCGCGCCAGTTGGGCTCGCTGCTTGAAGGAACCGGCGGAGGGTGCGTCTGGTTCGACTACGACAATTCGGGCCGGCAGTCGCTTTATGTTGTGAGCGGCCGTCCGCTCGACGATACGATGCATCCCTATCCGCTGAAGGACAAGCCGAGTCCGCTGCCTCACAATCATTTATTTCGCAATGATGGCAACGGGCATTTTACCGACGTAACCGCGCAGTCGGGACTGGACCCTGACATGTACTCCATCGCAGTCACGGCCGGAGATTACAACAACGACGGCCTGGAAGATCTGCTGGTAACCGGTTACGGCAAGGTGGTTCTGTATCGCAACGACGGCAACGGTCATTTTACCGACGTGACCGCAAAGGCCGGCATCAAGGTGAATGGGTGGTCGATCAGTTCGACGTGGCTCGATTATGACAAAGATGGCTGCCTGGATCTGTTTGTGGGCCGCTACGTCAAATTCGACCCAACCTATCATGCGTACTACGCCGCGGATAACTACCCTGGGCCTCTTGACTACGCTGGCGAAACCAACGTTCTCTATCACAATAACTGCGACGGGACCTTTACCGATGTGACGGACAAGTCAGGCATCGGTGCATATGTGGGCCGCACGATGGGAGTGACCGCAGCGGATTTCGACAACGATGGCTGGGATGATATCTACGTTGCCAACGACCGCACCGAAAACTTTCTCTTTCACAACAAACACGATGGCACCTTCGAAGAAATTGCGAACGATACCGATACGGCCTTCGGCCAGAGTGGCGAGGCAACGTCGTCGATGGGGCCGGTCTTCACCGATTTCGAAGGCCGCGGGCTGCTTGACCTGTGGGTGACCGATGGCCACTACAACCGTTTTTTGCGGAACACGGGGTCGAAGGGCTTTGAAGACGCGGGCGCGTCAAACGGCATCTCGCAGGCGAATGCGCAATACGTAAGTTGGGGAAGCGGCGTCTACGATTTCGATAACGACGGCCAGCCGGACATCCTGATCTTTCACGGCGGATTGATCCATCTAATTCCGCAGGAGCACACGTTATTCCGCGGGCTTGGAAACGGAAAATTCGAAGACGTTTCGCGCCAGGCCGGCCAGGTGTTGAGCAATCGGACAGTGGCTCGCGGGGCCTGCTTTGCCGACTATAACAACGACGGCAAGGTCGGCGCTTACCTGGTGAACCTGGGCGCACAGGGAACTCTTCTACAGAATGTCACGACAGACACCGGTCACTGGATTGAGATCAAGCTGGCAGGCACAAAGAGCAATCGCGATGGAATCGGCGCTCGGATTGAGATTGTCGCTGCGGGTAAGCGGCAGACAGCTGAGCGCGTGGCAGGATCGGGTTATCTCTCCCAGAACGATGGCCGCCTGCACTTTGGTCTGGGCTCCGCAATTACCGTAGACAAACTCGTTGTTCACTGGCCCAGTGGGCGGGAGCAAACGCTGGAGAAGGTCGCAGCCGACCGCGTTGTCACAGTCGAGGAGCCGAAAGAATGAGATCGACCTCGGAGCAGTTCGCTCGATGCTTGAGCCGGATAGGCGGGCCGTTCGCGGTTATGCTTGTTGTGGCGATTGCGCTGTGGCCTGCGT
>Ga0182013_10001820_pt1 | contig 28746 bp, 26 predicted proteins | sample 612S2MmetaG_FD_120487 | JGI IMG/M metagenome (GOLD analysis project Ga0182013, IMG submission 120487) | Permafrost microbial communities from Stordalen Mire, Sweden - 612S2M metaG | ecosystem: Environmental > Terrestrial > Soil > Wetlands > Permafrost | place: Sweden: Stordalen | collected... | reverse complement strand
TATACAGAAGACTCGCTGTCAGCTACCAACTGGATTACTGCACTGCGAGCCATAGCGAAAAACCAGCCCTGCAAGCCACTCGAATCCGCCTTGGCAAAGCCTTATGCCCGACAGACTCCTAGACTGCGGATTTGACCACGGAAAAGCCCGCCCTACTCGACCGCCAGGCCCTTCTTCGGCCGCCGGTTCGACTGCAGAATGCGTTTGCGCATACGCAGCGACTTCGGCGTCACCTCCACCAGCTCGTCCTCCGCGATGAACTCGATGGACTGTTCCAGCGTGAGATTGCGATAAGGCACCAATCGCAGAGCTTCGTCCGCACCTGAGGCCCGCATGTTGGACATCTTCTTTTCGCGCACGCAATTCACGTCCAGATCGTTATCACGCGAATGCTCACCGATGACCATGCCCTCGTAGACCTCCACGCCATCGGGGACAAAGAGAATTCCGCGGTCCTGCAATCCGTCGAGCGCGTATGTCGTCGTCGTACCCTGGCGGTCTGAGATCAGCGCGCCCGAAACCCGCTGCGGAATCTCGCCCTGGTACGCGACATATCCGTCCAGAATCGCGTTCATCACAATCGTGCCGCGCGTCTCCGTCAGCATCTCGGAACGCAGTCCGATCAGGCCCCGGCTCGGTATCCGAAACTCCATCCGCACCCGGCCCGACCCGTGATTGGTCATCTTCGTCATCTCGCCCTTGCGCGGTCCCAGCCGCTCAATCACCGTGCCCACGAAATTCTCCGGAATATCGATCATCAGTTGCTCGACAGGCTCCATCAGCTCTCCGTCGATGCGCTTGGTCACGATCTCCGGCCGGCTCACCATCATCTCGAAGCCCTCGCGCCGCATCATCTCGATCAGGATTGCCAGTTGCAGCTCCCCGCGCCCCAGCACCTTGAATGAGTCGGGCGAGCCCGTCTCCTGCATCTTCAGCGAGACGTTGGTCAGCAACTCCTTCTCCAGCCGGTCGCGCAGGTTGCGCGAGGTCACCCACTTGCCCTCGCGTCCGGCAAATGGCGAATTATTCACATTGAACTGGATCGCAATCGTCGGCTCATCGATGATGATCGGGGGCAGCGGCCGCGGATCTTCCACGTCGCAAAAGCTCTCGCCGATGGTGATGCCTGGAATCCCGGCAACCGCCACGATATCCCCAATCTGGGTCTCGTCGATGTCAATCCGCTTCAGGCCGGAGAAGCTGAACAGCTTGGTGATCTTATGCTTCGAAAACGTGCCGTCGATGCGCGCGACGTTGTACTCCTGCCCGGTGCGCATGGTGCCATTGAAGACTCGCGCGATTGCCAGCCGCCCCAGGTAGTCTGAGTAGTCGAGGTTCGTCACCAGGATCTGCACCGGGCCTTCCGGGTCGCCCTTGGCCACCGGAATCGTCTGAATGATCTGCTCGAACAGCGGCTGCAGGTCGGTGCCCGGCGTGGCCAGATCCAGCGTCGCCGTACCCACCTTGCCATTGGTGTAGAGCACCGGAAAGTCGAGCATATCCTCGTCCGCATCCAGGTCGATGAACAGGTCGTACACCTCGTTCAGCACCTCCTGCGGACGTGCGTCCGGCCGGTCAATCTTGTTGATCACCACCATCGGCGTCAGCTTCGCTTCCAGCGCCTTCGACAGCACATAACGCGTCTGCGGCAGCGGCCCCTCGGATGCATCCACCAGCAGCACAATCCCATCCACCATCTTCAGCGCGCGCTCCACCTCGCCGCCAAAGTCCGCGTGTCCCGGCGTATCCACAATATTGATCTTGTTGTCGTGGTAGTAGAGCGCGGTGTTCTTGGCCAGGATGGTAATCCCGCGCTCGCGCTCCAGGTCGTTTGAGTCCATCACCCGGTCCGCCACCGCCTCGTTGGCGCGGAACGTCCCGCTCTGCCGCAGCATCGCATCCACCAGCGTTGTCTTGCCGTGGTCCACGTGGGCGACGATGGCGATGTTGTAGATCGGCTTCTGCGCGAGCCGGGCCGCGGCCTTCGCAGTGGCTTGGGGTGTCTCAACAGCCGCCGGAGTCGTGCTCTCGGCTGCCTCTAGGTTCGGTATGGCTTGGCTGCTCACTGCGTCTGGTTATCCTGTCTGGGCGCGTTGGAAGAATGCAAAAAGGCGAAAATGCGCTCCATCCCTAGTCTACCGCACGACATAGACGGATTTGTCGCTGGGACCTGAATCCTGGCGTCTCGCCGCGTCTTAGCTGCCGTAAAACGAGCCCGCCAGCTCGATTGTCGGCCCGCATTGGATCGCGCTTAAAGTCGAACGCGGCACACCTTGAAGGGCGGCCGCATCCGATTCTTACCTGTCCTGTCTTACCGTTTCAGCACATCTACTGCAAACTGCAACATCGACTGCATCTTGCATTCATCAGCTTACTGCTACTGCGTGGTGCATTCATCAGTACATCGACTCACTTGTTGCATTCATCAGTACACTTGCACTCCGTGCAAAGGCCGCCGAGGAACTTGCGTAAGCTTCAGGGCCTTCTCCGTCGGGAGCGGAGTGGTTGGCGAGCTTTTGGCCCTGCATCGCCAACCATCTGGAGATAGAATGCCTGACTCCACGGAGCCGTGCAGTGATCTGCGTCACATCGCATTCACCCCCCGGCAACGCCAATCCGGAGTGCGCACGGAGGGGGATTTACTGCGCCGCAGCCGCAACCGGCACCGGTTTCACCTGGACCGTCACCCCGTTCATCTCGCCCTTGACGATCAGCGCCTGCGATGCATCGGCGTACGTGCGGGTCGGCTTCTGGTCGCCCTTGCCGGGAATGATGTCGGCGGCATTCGTGACTTTGAGCGTGTACTCGCCTTCGGTGACGTAGGGGAAGTGGAACTGGCCGGTGTAGGGGTTGATTTCGGTTACGGTGCAGGTGGAATCGTCATCCGCATTGTGCAGTTCCACGTCACCACGGTTAATCGAAGCGCCCGTCTCAGAGTTGAGAACGGTGCCCGAGATGGAGTGCAGCTTGGCCACCGGAATCTCGATATCGTTGCCGTTGGATTCCTCGCCGTCTTTCAGCGTGATCGTCTTCGCGTCGCGCGGGCGTACGCCGTCGCCAAGATAGATGTCCCAACGGTAGTCCCGATCCACAATCCCGCCCGTGCTGGTGGCACTTACGTCAGCGCCCTCTAGCTCCAGGGTAGTTCGGAGCAGGTAGTCGCCCGCAGGCAGGCCCGTCATGCGGAAGTGGCCCTGATCGTCGGTATGGGCCCCGGTGGTAAGACCCTCCAGGGTCTCGAACTTCACCCACTGGCCGTCCTTGTCCTTGCGCAGCAAAGAGACCGTGGCCCCGGAGTAAGGCTCGCCATCGTCGAAGCGGACCGTGCCGGCGAGGGCCGCGCCTCGGTTCAGGACGATGTCGGCCGTCGATGTGTGGCTCGCCGTCACCACGACTGCCTTCAGCGTTGCCGCCATGGATTTCTTCTCCTCTTCGGAAGCGCGATCGTAATCGTCGGGGTCGGCTCCAGCCAGCGGCGAGGCGTAGCCAAGCTTCCCAGCGATCACGTAATAGGTGCCGGGCAGCACATCCTGCAGCACGAAGGCCCCATCCAATCCGGCCTGGACCGTAGCCGTGCTGACGGCCGCCTTCTTCTCGCCTGCATCTGCTTCCGCCCCCGGCAGCAGAATCACGTAGGCCATGCGCCCGGGTAGATGCGAATCGCCCAGATAGACGTGCCCGGTTACGCTGCCAGTGGCAGGTGGCGTCGCAGGCGCGACGGGAGGGGCGGGCGCTTCAGTAGTCGCGGGCGCTTCAGTATCCACAGGCGTTTGCGCGGCAAGCACTCGCGAAACGATGAGGAGCACGACCAGGAGACGAAGAAGTTTCAACACGATCCTCGGACTGCGGATGCGGCTGAGGAGATTGTATGGGAAACTGCTTCGGAGGCCTATAATTGCCCGCAGGAGAGAACCAATGGGCGTGGTCGAGGACGTACGGAAAGCGCTTCAGGATGTTGTGGCTCCGGACCTCAAAGCTCTCCAGGTCGAGGTGAAGGAGGGGTTCGCTTCCGTGGATAAGATAGCAGCGATCCGGCACGAGCTCGTGCTGGCCGAGTTGCGCAACGCCCAGGTGATCGCCGAGACCCGGCACGAGGCCATCCTCAAAGCGCTGGACATCGACAAGCGTCTGGAGCGGGTCGAGGCACGGCAGGCAGCTCAACAAGCGACGGCTTAAGAAATACGGGGATTCTCTAGCCCTCCGACTTCGCTTAGGGCTCAGAATGACAAGTTCGTGATGCTGCCAACTGGCAACTCACAACTGACAACCTGCAACCGACAACTTCTTCTACCAGCGCCCCCACGCCCGGCTGATGTAGTCCAACAGCGTCATCGTAATCAGCACCAGAAACGTGAAGAAGCCCGCGCCCACCGTCATCTTGATCAGGTTCGACTGATACTTCACGTGCATGAAGAACAGGATCACGATCACTCCCTTGAAGCAGGCGATCGCCAGCGCAATAATCGGATTGAACACTCCCAGATCGACGCCAGCCGCAAACACGGTCAGCGCCGTGCCAATCAGCAGCGTCACGTAGACCAGCGCATACTGCGCCGGCGTCACAATATGGTGCTCCGCGTGTTCCGGATTGATCACGTTCGCGGGATCGTGATGATGTTCGCTCATTGGCTTCTTCCTTTCGCTGGCCTTGCTACTTCAGCGGGTGACGGTTGATCAGGTAGAGCAGTGGGAACAGAAATATCCACACAATATCGACAAAGTGCCAGTAAAGACCGAAGTTTTCTATGGGCGCCACATAGCCGGCACTGAACTCGCCGCGTTGCGCGCGCACCAGCAGCCAGAAGAGGATCGCAATCCCGATGATCATGTGCAGCGCGTGCATGCCGGTCATGGCGAAGTAGAGGAAGAAGAACAGTTGCGTGTGCTGCAACTGGTCCTCCGGCACAGGATTCCCCACCGGCTTGCCGGTCTTCTCGTCGATCGGAGGATGGGCGAACTGTGAGACGTCGAAGCTGGTGCCGGGAATATGGTGCAGCTCAAACTTTTCCTTGTATTCGAAATACTTCACACCCAGGAAGGCGCATCCGAAAATCGTGGTGAGGATCAGCATCCACACCAGCAGCTTGCGCTTGCGCACCTCTGCCGCCCACACGCCCAGCGCCATGAAGAAGCCTGAGGTGATGAGGATGGCCGTATTGGCCGCGCCCATGCCGATGTTTAGCGTGTTCGACGCGGCGACAAAGGCATCGTAGTACCAGTTGCGGAACAGCAGGTAGGCGAAAAACATCCCGCCGAAGAACATGATCTCGGTCAGCAGGAACAGCCACATACCGAAGCTGCCCGCCTCGCGCTGCTGTTCCTCGGTCTCGAAGTGGTGCCGGTGCTGCGGCAGGTAGACGTGTTCGTGCTCGCCCGCATCATGCACCGGAGCTTCGCCCTGCGTGGTTGCGATCGCGCTATCCAACGGTGGTCACCTCTTGTGCGGTCTTGTGTTCCAGCCACTCATAGTCGTAGGCTTCGTGGTCCATGATCGGGATCTCGGTAAAGTTTTCCGTCAGCGGCGGAGACTGGATCTGCCACTCCAGGCCGGTCGCCTGCCACGGATTGTCGCCTGCAACTGCGCCATACTTCAGCGACCAGGCCAGATAAATGATGGGCAGCAGGTAGCCAATGCCCAGCACCGTCGCCCCCGCGGTCGAGAGCACGTTCAGCACCTGGTACTCCGGCGGATATGCGTGATAGCGCCGCGGCATGCCCAGGTAGCCGAGGATGAACTGCGGCAGAAACGTCAGGTTGAATCCGATGAAGGTCACCACCGCCGCCATCTTCGAGATGGCCTCCGGATACATCCGCCCCGTCATCTTGGGCCACCAGAAGTGCACCCCCGACAGGAACGCCATCAGCATTCCGCCCACCATCACGAAATGGAAGTGCGCGACGATAAAGTAAGTCTCGGTTAGCTGGATGTCCATCCCCAGCGAGCCCAGGAACACGCCGGTGAGTCCGCCGATGGTGAATAGCCCCATGAATCCGAACGCGTACAGCATCGGCGTCTCAAATGTGATCGACCCCTTCTGCAGCGTGAACGACCAGTTGAAAATCTTGATCGCCGACGGCACCGCGACCAGCATAGTCAGCAGCGAAAACACCAGCGCCGAGTAGTTCGACACTCCCATGATGAACATGTGGTGTTCCCACACAAAGAACCCGAACAGCGCAATCGCCACCGAGCTGAACGCCACCGCCGTATAGCCGAAGACGCGCTTGCGGCTGAACGTGCTGATGACCTCGGAGATGACGCCCATGCCGGGCAGGATCATGATGTATACCGCCGGGTGCGAGTAGAACCAGAACAGATGCTGGAACAGCAGCGGATCGCCGCCCTTGGTCGGGTCGAAGACGCCGATGCCCACCAGCCTCTCCAGCGCGACCAGCACAATCGCAATCGCCAGCACCGGCGTTCCCAGCACCATCAGGATGGACGCCGCGTAGTGCGCCCACACGAACAGCGGCATGCGGAACCACGTCATCCCCGGACAGCGCATCCGGTGGATGGTCACAATAAAGTTCAGTCCGGTAAAGATGGAGCTGAAGCCCGCGACGAAGATCGCCGTGGCCGTCGTCACCACATGGGTGTTCAGGTAGTGGGTAGACAGCGGCGTGGTAAACGTCCAACCCGTGTCCACTCCGCCCAGCACCAGCGCGGTCAGGGTCAGCGTCCCGCCAATGACGTACAGATACCAGCTCAGCAGATTGATCTTGGGGAAAGCCAGGTCACGCGCGCCCAGCATGATCGGGATCAGGAAGTTGCCCAGCGTCGCCGGTACCGACGGCACCAGGAACAGGAAAATCATGATGACGCCGTGCATGGTGAAGAACTTGTTGTACGTGTCCGACGCAACCAGGTCCGGCTGCGGCGTCAACAGCTCCAGCCGGATCAGCCCGGCAAACGCACCGCCAATAAAGAAGAAGAACGTAATCGAAAACAGGTACAGCATCGCGATCCGCTTATGGTCGCCGGTCAACAGCCAGCTCAACAGTCCATGCTCCGCGGTAATGAAGTTCTTCTTCGGGACCTGCGCGGTGCTCTGGTCGGGCAATCGCAGAATTGTGTCGTTCGATTCGCTCATGGTTTTACCACCCCTGACGCCGGAGGCGTCGCCTGGTCGGACTCTGAAGTGTCCAGAGTCTGCTGCACACGATAGTTGGTGTTCAAGTTCTTCAGATACTCGACCAGATCGATCAGGCCGTCTTCGCTGATCTGCCCCTGATACGTCGGCATAATGGGCGTGTAGCCCGCCGTAACATGCTGCGACGGATTCAGGATCGCGTCCCGCAGATACGCGTCGTTCACCAGCACCTGCGAGCCGTTGGTCAACTGCAGCTTCGACCCATAAACCCCTGCCAGGTTCGGCCCGCGCGCCGCCGCATTGCCGGAGTGGCACGCATTGCATCCCATGCTGGCAAAGATCCGCTCCCCGTTCTGCGCCAGCGACATCCCGCTGGTCGACTCCTCGGTCCACTTCTTGTAGTCCGCCGGCGACAGCACCGTAATCGTGCCGATCATCGCCGAATGGTTGGTCCCGCAGTATTGCGTGCAGAACAGGTGATACTCGCCCGGCGTCGTCGCCTCGAACCACACCGTGCTGTAACGCCCCGGAATCACCTCGCGCTTGATGCGGAACTCCGGAATGGAGAAGCTGTGAAACACATCCTGCGAGATCATCGTCAACTGGATCGGCTGCCCGGTGGGCACATGCAGCGCATTGATCTCATGCTGCCCGCCGGGATGCTCCGCCTTCCACATCCACTGCTTCCCGACGATGTAGATGTTCATGGAGTTAACCGGCGGGCTATAGATGCGGAAGTAGAGCAGCGCGCCCCAAACAAACGTGATCAGGAAGATGCCGAGCGGAATAATCGTCCAGGTCGCCTCCAGCAGGGTCGAGCCTTCAATCTGGGTGGCAACCGGATGCACCGACTTGCGGTAGCGCAGCGAAAATGTAACCAGAATGGCCGCCACCAGCAGGACCCCGGTGATCGTCATCCCCAGCAGAAAGAAGTACAGCGCGTCCATGTACGGCGCAATGGTCGACGCCTCCCGCGGAAACAGCGCGGAGTTGTTGAGCCACTTAATCAGAAATTGCCATAAGACTGGACTAATTCCCATCGTTATCCTTCATCGTCCGTTCGCTTGCTGGTCAAATCGTGCTCCCGGCCAAGCCGTATATCCCGCCGGAACATCACAAACATAAAGCTCCCAAGACTCACCACCGTCACCATTCCGCCCAATTGCACGATGCGCGCCACAATCAACGAATGCTTGTTGGTCTGCGGATCGTAGTGGTAGCAATACGTCAGAATATTGGCAACCGGCGAGCCGATCTTGTTGCCCGAGGCCTCAATCAGGCCCAGCATAATGTCCTTCGGCGAGTACTCCACGCCCAGGTAGTACTGCGCCAGGTGGCCATCCGTGGTCGCCAGTTCAATGGCGCTCGCGTGTGCGAACTGGTCCAGCTTGCCATCCGGCCCCGGCACGCGCACATAGCCGAATCCCACCGCATTTGAAACCGCGTCGATCGCGGCCTGCTGCCCGGTAAGGAAGTGCCATCCGTCCGCCGTCTCCGGCCGGCCATACCGCTTCACGTAGAACGCCTTCTTCTTCGCCGCAATCGCCGGCGTCTCGCTCGGATCGATGCTGATGATCACAATGTCGAAGTCCTTGCCCGGCGTCAGCCTTACCATCTCCAGCGCTCCGGCCAGCCCGTCCATCTCCTCCGAGCACAGCATCGGACAGTTGTAATACACCAGCGAAACGATCGCCGGACGTTTGCCGAAGTAGTCTCCCAGGCGCACCGTCTTGCCCGTATCGTCGACAAACTGCGCATCCAGCGGCAGCAACTGATTCAAGTGCTGCTCCACGCCCACCTTCTGCAGCACGGTCGGCAGTTGGTCGCCGCTGTTCTCGCCCACCTGCTTGTCCCCGTAGCTCGACACCTGCGCGCACGCAGACACCGCGAACATCGCGCAGCCCACCACAGCGCCCATCGCGCCCCGCGCCACCATCCGCCGAATTGTCCGCCGCTGCATCATTTTCACCGCCGCTTCCTCTTCTTGCCCGTCATTCTGACTCGAAGAGTCAGAATCTCCGTAGTTGTCTTTTCTCGAGCCGCCTCACTTCGGGGGAATTACTTCCGCCACCTTGCCGTAGTTCGCCTTCTGCTCGCGTGCTTCCATTGTCGTCAGCTCATAGCCGGTGCGCGCAAATCCTGTCGTCAAAGGCGCCTGAATCTCCGGCTTGCCGGCATGGGCAACCGATTCGCCGGTGCCCGCAACAGCGCTTTCCACCGGCAGCCCACGCTGCGCGATCAACTCCATCGCGTGCTCAATAGGGATGCGAATCGTTCCCGGCATTCCATCGACCGTGCTGGTGTGCTCCAGCAACAGGTCCTCCCGCGCATGCAGGTCGGCCGTAGCCTGGTTGCCGTCGTCGATATCCAGCCGCGGATCGGGAAACGTCGAGGTGACCTGCTGCAGCTCCTTCTGCCGGATCTCCGGATTGCTCTCCAGGTCCTTGCCCTTGCCGGCCGGCACCGCACCAGACGCTATCGTCCACTTCGTCGCAGGTCCATCCATCTTCTCCCACAGGTTGTTGATCACGCGTCCCATGCCATAGCAGAAGAAGAAAAAGATAATCAGAAACCCAACCAGCCCGCTCAGGAACACCACCACGCCCCCGGCATTGACGTCCGTGGTCTCGTACCCCGGATGCTCGGAGTCTACCTTGCCCGCAAGGTTAGACGGCCTGGTGTCGCCCACGCTGTCCTTGCCCATGTCGTGACCTTCAGTGTGCATGCTCAGGCTCCAGAATCTCTTCCAGGTGCGGATCGTTGGTGCTCACCAGCGGCCGCGCCATCAGCTGCGTAATGTAATAAGCTGCCCACAGCGCAATCACCGTCGCCGGCACAGTGATATACGCCAGTATCCCCACATTGCCGGCCAGGTGCAGATTGCCCGCCGCGTTCGCGAAGTTCGGCTCAATCAGCCAGAACATATCCACGCAGCGCGCGAAGATCATAAAGCAGGTGATCCAGATCATCTTCTGCTTGTTCCGCTTCAGGTCGCGCGACAGCAGCAGGCAGAACGGGATCAGCCAGTGGCATACAAAATCCAGCGTGCAGATGGTCCACCATCCGCCGTGAATGCGGTTCAGGTACCACGGAATTTCGTCCGGCAGGTTGCCCGACCAGATGATCAGGAACTCGGCAAACGTCAGGTAAATATTCAACATCACGAAGGCAAACAGAAACTTGCCGAGATCGTGCTGCTCGGTAGTGCGCAGCAGCGTCTTCATCGGTTCGTAGCGCGACAGCAAAATCACGCTGAGGATGCTCAGCGCCAGCACTGCATAGCCCTGCGCCACCAGAAACTGCAATCCCCAGATCGACGAGTACCAGGTCACGTCCAGCGATTTGATCCATATGATCGCTGCTGCGGTCAGCACAATCACGTAGATCAGAATTCCCGGGCCGCTGAGGTTCTCAAATCGGGTCCGCCAGCGTTCGAAACTTGGCTCAGTCCCGCGTTCAGGATCGGCATCGCGCTCCAGCGACCACCGGTTCAACAGGTACATAAACGTCAATAGGATGGCGAAGATCACCGCGTACTCGACGATCATCGCGTACGGGTTCAGCATCGGCCGCTTGAAGTTCGCCGTCAGCGCCTGCTCCTTGGTAATCCAGTGGTTCAGCAGCGCGTTGTTGGTGGAGTCCGCATCCGGGTAAAGCACCCACTGGTAGAGATGCCTGCCCAGCGTGGGCGCCAGAATCGGGATAAACAGCAGCGCCACCAGCGGCAGCGTGCGCGTCATCGCCTCCAGCGGACGCCGCAGCAGAAGCCCCCACTTGCCGCCGGTCACATACTGCAGCATCAACAGGACCAGCGCGCCGCCGGCAAAGTTGAAGCACGTCATGGTCCCCATCAGATAGGCGCGGAGCAAGTGGTTCCGGCCCTCGCTCGTCCACGAGAAGCACAGGAAGCTCAGGGCCGCGAAGACGACGGCGATGACGATGGCGCGCGCCCGCCACGTCACCAGCACCTCCGGCGCGGCCAGCGACTCCGGCAGCACCCGCGGCCCATGGTCAGTCCGCTGGGCTTGTGTGCCGTGTTCTCCGTGATGTTCGTGTCCAGATGACATTGGTTATCGGCCTTGTTGAAAAATGATCGCGTTCATTGCTTGTTCCCGCTTGTTCATTGCTTATTTCCGGTTGCAGGTTGCGCGGCCCCGGTCGAGTTCTTCGGGTTAGGTTCGACCGGTGGCGGAATGCCGTTGTCCTGGTTGTTCGGGGTTCCGTAGACGGCAGTCGGCGGCAGCGCCCACTCGTTCGCAAAGTTGGCTGGCAGGCCCTCACGCTCGGCAATCGCCGAAAGCGACTCCACCTGCGCCCCCGGAGCCGCGTCGCTGGGCTTTGCCGCCTGGCTCAGTTGCAGCGCCTTGATATACGCGACCACTGCCCAGCGGTCCTGCGGCGGCAGTGGCGCCGAGTAGTCCGGCATCGCGCCAAAGCCATGCGTCATCACATTGAAAAAATGTCCCAGCGGCGCAGCCATCAGTCGCGCCGTATGGAAGTTACCCGCCGGACGATATCCGCGCTGCACAATCATGCCTGCGCCATTGCCCACCCGCGAGTGGCAGGGCGTGCAGTAGATGTTGTACCGCTCCTGACCGCGCTCCAGCACCTCCATCGTCACCGGAAACGGCATCACATCGCCCTCTTTGCCGTCGATCAGCCCGGTATAGAAGTATGTGTCCTCGCGGAGTTGCCCACGCGCCACCGTGTTCTCCACCTGCGGCCGTGCCGAACGCCCATCCGCGTAAAAATCGGTGCCGCGCTGCGGGATGAACTTGGGCTGGTTATGCATGTCCTGCCGGCAACCGGCCAGCAGCAGCGCAGCCCCCATCCCACCCACTGCGACAACCTTGCGCACGCTGTTCCCTGTTCCCTGACCCCTGTTCCCTGTCCTTGGCATTAGTGTTCCACCTCCACCACAGAGACCGGCGAGAACTGCTCCAGAAAGGCCCGGGTTTCAAGAATGGAAAACTTGGGATCGTGCGCCTCAAGACACAGGAAGAACTTGTCGGTGGTCGCGCCATCGCGGAAGTTGGGCGCATTGAACAGCGGATGATACAACTGCGGCAGCCCGTTCAGCGCCAGCATGCCAAACGCAGCCGAAAGTCCCGCGAACAGAATCGTCCACTCGTACGCGGGAATAATGAACGCCGGCCAACTGAACAGCGGCCTGCCCGCAATGTTCATCGGGTAAGACCACACCGTGATCCACGTCTCCATCAGGAACGCCGTCGTCACGCCCAGCAGGCCGCCCAGCAGACACACCAGCGGCACCCGGTTCTTGTGGAAGTGCAGCGCCTCCGCCGCCTCTTCCACCGGGTAGGGCGTGTAGCACTCCATGCGGCGATACCCCTCCGCGCGCGCCTGCTCAGTCGCAAGCACCAGCTCGCCCGGAGTATTGAACTCCGCCAGCAATCCGTAGATTCCCTCGCGCGGCGGCATCAGACAGTCTCCTTCGCTACGGTCTCGGCATCTGCGCCGCCTTTGTGGACCTTCGTCTGCGGCAGCATCATCCGTATCTCCGACATCGGAATCATGGGCAGGAAGCGCACAAACAGCAGGAACAGGAACGTGAACAGCCCCCACGTGCCGATGAACGTCATATAGTCCCAGCGGGTCGCGCGGTAGGTGCCCCAACTGCTGGGCAGGTAGTCGCGATACAAGCTGGTCACCACGATCACAAACCGCTCAAACCACATCCCGGTGTTGATCACAAACGACAGCAAAAACAGGTACAGCGCATTCACCCGCAGCTTGCGCGACCACAGCGTGGTCAGCGGTATCGCCAGATTGGTCAGGATCAGCACCCAGTATGCCCAGCCCATCGGCCCGAACATCCGGTTCCACATCATGAAGAACTCCCAATGGCTGGCCGAATACCAGCTCATGAAGACTTCCATGCAGTAGCCATACCCCACAATGCAACCGGTGCCCAGCATCACCTTGGCCATATTGTCCAAGTGGCGCAGCGTCACCAGGTCTTCCAGGTGGTAGAACTTGCGGATCGGAACCGCCAGCGTAATCACCATGGCAAACCCCGAGTAGATGGCCCCGGCAACAAAATACGGTGGGAAGATCGTCGTGTGCCAGCCCGCCATCGCCGCCACCGCGAAGTCGAAGCTGATGACCGTGTGTACCGAGAGCACCAGCGGCGTTGAAAGCCCCGCCAGCAGCAGCGACGCCGTCTCATACCGGATCCAATGCCGGGTCGAGCCGCGCCAACCCATCGACATCATTCCGTAAAAGTACTTCGCCACCGGCGACACCGCGCGATCGCGCAGCGTGCCGAAATCCGGGATCATGCCGATGTACCAGAACACCACCGAGATGGTCGCGTAGGTCGACACCGCAAACACGTCCCACGCCAGCGGGCTGCGGAACTGCGGCCACACATTCATCGTGTTCGGGTAAGGGAACAGCCAATAGCCCAGCCAAGGACGGCCAACGTGCAGCAGCGGGAACATGCCCGCGCAGACCACCGCGAAGATCGTCATCGCCTCCGCGAACCGGTTGATCGAGTTCCGCCAGGTCTGCTTGAACAGCAGCAGAATCGCCGAGATCAGTGTGCCCGCGTGGCCGATACCGATCCACCATACAAAATTGATGATCGCGAATCCCCAGGCGCCCGGTATCGTGACGCCCCAGATGCCCACGCCCTTCAGGAACAGCCACGTCACCGCAATGATCAGGAACGTCGCCACGCCCCCGGCAACCGCCAGCCCGCCAAACCAGCCCAGCGGCGTATTCGAGGTCAGCACAATGCCCGCGATCTTCTGCGTCACCGACTTGAAGTTGTGGCCCGGCGCGATCACCGCGTACTCGCCCGTGCGCGGATCGATCATCGGATCCAGCACTGGATCGACGTTCGGGTCTTGGATGGGGGACTTGGTCGCCATCTTATGCGAGCTCCGGATTGGGGTTGATGACGCCGGCTGTATACGTCGTGCGAGGCCGGAAGTTCAGGTCCGCCAGCACCTGGTAGTCGCGTTCTTTCGCCTTGCGCTTCGCCACTTCGCTGTGCGGGTCGTTGATATTGCCAAAGGTGATTGCGCTCGCCGGGCACGCCTGCTGGCACGCAGTCACCACATCGCCGTCGCGCAGCGGACGGTTCTCCTTGTCGGCCTCGATCTTCGCCGCCTCGATACGCTGCACGCAGTAGCTGCACTTCTCCATCACCCCGCGCGATCGCACCGTCACATCCGGGTTGCGCATAAACTTCAAGCTCTCGGTATCGAAGTCCGAGTACAGCAGGAAGTTGAACCGCCGCACCTTGTACACGCAGTTGTTGCTGCAGTAGCGCGTCCCCACGCAGCGGTTGTACACCATCATGTTCAGGCCTTCCGGTGTGTGTACCGTCGCGCCAACCGGGCACACCTGCTCGCATCCCGCGTTCTCGCAATGCTGGCAAGCCATCGGCTGGAAGTGCGCGCGCGGCGCATGAAGGTCGCCCTCGAAGTACGTATCGATGCGGATCCACTGCATATGGCGGCCAATCTTCACCTGCTCGCGCCCCACCACCGCAATGTTGTTCTCCGCGTAGCAACTCACCACACACGCGTTACAACCAATGCACGAGTTCAGGTCGATCGCCATGCCCCACTTGTTCTGGATCGTCTGCGACGAAACGTCCTTGTGGTCGTAGCGCCAAGCATCCGGGAAGAAGGTCTCATCCTTGCCCGGCGTCTCGCCCAGCGGCGAGTAGCCGACCTTGTCGATCAGCGCGCCCTTTACATCGCCTTCATTCTCATGCGCGAAGTTGGGGTTCTTCGTCACTTCGGCCAGCGTCGCGTAGCGGATGATCGCCCGCTCCATCGCCTCGTGTCCGGGCAGCGAATACGTGCCTTCCTTGTCGGACTCCTTGATGTTCAGGTCCTGCTGCGCGAACGCCCCGCGGTGCTCAATCGTGTCGACCTTGGTGACGCAGATATCGTAGATGCCGCCGGTGCGGGTGAGCTTTCCCCTGATGGTGTGCTGGTGGTCCGAGGTGCGTAGAAGGTATGCGTTGAAGCCAACCCCCGCCCCCACGCGCCCGGCCTCGGCCCCGCGCCCAAACCCGAGATGCACCGTTACCGCGCCATCCGCGTGTCCCGGCACCACCAGCACCGGCGCAATCACCTTGCGGCCGTTCGCGCTGATCTCGATCGCATCGTTCTGCTCGACGCCCAGGCCCTCCGCCGTCGCCAGACTCATCAACGCGGCGTTGTCCCAGCTCAGGTTCGTGATCTGCTTGGGCAACTCCTGCAGCCAGCCCACATTGGCAAACCGCCCATCGTAGAGCGACGGATCGGGGCGGAAGGCGATTTGCAGGGCGTCTGCCTGTGGCACGTTTGCCGGAGGAGCAGAGGCTTTCGCAGCCGGCAGCACAGCGTTCGCCGGTCCCGGCTTGGGCGTGAACGCCGTGCCCTCTACCCAGCCATCGTGCAGCGCCTTGCGCCATGCTGTCGCAAAGTCGCCCTTCAGATACGTCTTCGCATTCGCCAGCACTGCGTCGTACGCCGACGCCTGCGGATTGTCCAGCAGCGCCTGCAACACGTCATGCGCCGAGTGCCCGCCATACAGCGGCGCAATCATCGGCTGGATGATCGAAATCGTCCCGTCGTACGCGCGCGCATCCGACCAGCTCTCCAGATAGTGCGCCTTGTGGATGTGCCACACGCTCACCGCGCCCGTCTCGTCCACATGCGAGCCCAGATGCACCGTGTTCGGCACCTTCTCAAACGCCGCCGCAAACTCCAGATCGACCGGCGCCGAGTACATCGGATTCACGCCCAGCATCACCAGCCACTTCACCTTGCCGGCGTCCATATCCCCGGCCAGCGCCTTCAGGTCGGCCACCTGCTCGCTCGGCAACGGGTTCACCGTGTCGGTATAGATCACCGTCTTGCCAACGTTGCCCAGCGCCGCGTTCAGCGCATATGCCGCAACGTGGACCTCCCACGCAGCCTGCTCTCCGGGGATGACCACGCACTTGCCGGCGTTCGCCTGGAGGTCCTTTTGAAGGGACGCAAAGAACTTCTGCTGCTCGGGGTCGGTGAGCCCAGCGCTCGAACCGCCCGCCAGCGCGAGGGCAAACTTCTCAACATCGCCGGGCTTCAACGCCAGCCGATGTTCTGCCTTGAATCCAGTCACCGTCGCCATGCTCTCGACGACGTACATGCGGTTCATGGTCTTGCCTTCTTCGTAGCGGTGCCGCTCCGCATACGCCGCCGCCAGCGGCAGGAAGCCGGGATGCGCAATCCCGCCCAGAAAGTCTGCGTCCAGCGACAAAATCACATCCGCATTTTCCAGCTTGTACTGCGCGTCGGTATAGCTGCCGAAGGCCGCCTTGGAGGTGGACATGGCCGAATCGCGATTGACCGGCTCCCACTGCACCAGCTTGGCCGCCGGATACTTCGCCTGCACCTGCTTCCACTGCATAGCCAGCGTCGGCGAGGTGATCGTCTCACTCAGGAAGTAAACCCCCGTGCCGTCCCCGCTCTTCTTCACCGCCTTCGAAAATGCCTGCTGGAAGTCCGCCCAGTCGCCCGTCTGCCCGCGGTACTTCACTTCCTTCGACCGGTCCGGATCGTACAAATCCAGCAGCGTCGCCTGGGTAAACGCATCCGACTTGCCCTTGGCCATCGGATGGTCCGGGTTCCCATCCACCTTGATCGGGCGGAACGCGTCCGACTTCACCAGCACCGGGATCGCGCCCGTCGGGAACGGAAACGCCGTGGCAAAGTACATCGGCTTGCCCAAAATCAGGTCCTCGGGCGCCTTCACATACGGGAAGATCGGCTCATCCGGCTGCTTGGTGCATCCCGCCAGCCCGGCCAGCGCCAGCGACGCGCCCATCACCTTCAAAAAACCGCGCCGGCTGACCGCATCCACCCACTCGCTCGCCTGCCGCGGAAACTCCCGCTCCAGCATCTCGTGGAAGCCCGGCGCCTCCGCCAGCTCATCCAGATTCTTCCAGAACCGCTTGCCGCTCTTGCCATCCAGCTTCGCCCGCACCTCGGCCAGCGTCATCTTCGCTTTGTTGTCATTCCCGAAGGGAATCTGCTGTTGCTTTTCGAGCGCACCCGCCGGCGCAATCTGGGTCACCACCTGCGCGGCGGTCGGGGCAGCCTTCCCCGTCGGGGTCCCCGGCGAGCGGTCTTGGCTCGCTGGGGTGACTGTTCCCTGTCCCCTGTTCCCTGTCTTTTGTTCCCTGTTCCCTGTCTTGTTCATCGGTGGCATGTCTCGCAGCTCGTAAGCTCGTTCGGTGGCCGGATATGGTATTGCGCGGTCAGGTAGCGGCCAAAATCAATCTGGCTGGTGAACTTTTGGTAGGGCGCGGGCAGACTCAGCCCCGGCGGCACGTCGCTCACCGTTGTCCCGGGGTCATTGATCTGTAGCATCGCTACCTGAGGGTTGCTGCTTCCCGGGTCCTTGGTCGTGCAGCTCACCGCCTGCGCTGTAGGGCCCGCTCCCGTTGCGCCCTTGCCCGTCGGTCCGCACCACACCGGCTTGTCGCTCGACGGTCCCGCCCACGCCATGTTGTAGATCTCGCTGGTGGGCCGCAGATTCTCCGCCGGGTTGCGGTGGCAGTTCAGGCACCACTCCATCTGCAAGCTGTTCTGCATATACATCAACGGCATCTCATCCACCCGGCCGTGGCAGCTCGCGCACCCGATGCCCTTGTTCACATGGATCTCGTGGTTGAAATACACAAAGTCGGGCAGGTCATGCACCTTGATCCACCGGATCGAAGCCCCCGTCGCCCAGCTATCCCGCACCGGCTGTAACAGCCCCGCGTTGGTCCATATCTGCGCATGGCAGTTGATACAGGTCTTGGTCGGCGGTATGCCCGCATAGCTCGACACCTCCACTGTGGTGTGGCAGTACTGGCACTGCAACCCCAGCCCCTCCACGTGGTGCTTATGGCTGAACGGGATCGGCTGGTCCGGCCGCTGCCCCTGCCGCGTCACCCACGGCGAGCGCTGCAACTGGTCCAGCGTGACGCCGAGCGCGATGACGATCAGGCCCGTCAATACCAGACTTGCGCGGGCCAGCGCGTTCGAACTGCGGTCAAAAACTTGCGCCATGAGTGCGTTCCTGTGTCCTCTGCCTGGTCTCGATGGAAGATATGGATGCTGCGTACGGCGAATTCGTGGTGGATGGTACCGGCGACGGTTGGCGCTCTTGGGGCGCCGGCGGTCAGTTCATATCAGGACATCTCGCGTGCGGAATACGAGTATAGCAGCGGAAATAGCCTCGCAAAAACTGCCTTTGTCAGTGACGCAGATCACGCTCTTCACGACGATTGAGAAGTCGAGTATAGCAGTGGGAAATGCCAAATCCAACCCGGCCACACACCGCGCAAGTACTTTTATTTTTAGGAATATCCGATTATCGAACTCTGGCCCCAGGGTGCCGTCCAGTGTGCGCCCAACCTGCGCCCAGACTGCCGCGCTCTGACCCGTGCCGACACCCAACCCGCAGCCCATAGTCTGCCACGAATCGCCACCCTTGGGCAACGCACTTCCGCCACTATTAACTACGATGCCCCCCGCCGCGGAGCTTCTGAGCGTCGCATTGGCTCTAGCCGTCATTCTGAGCGCGCCCTTCGAACGCGAAGAACCCCGACGAAGCTCAAAGCAACTCCGCCGCTCGAGCCTTTCTCCCTCCAAACCCGCTTTTCGCGCATTTCGCAAATTGCTCCGCTCACAAACTCCAATACACCTCGTCCCACTCGCATACGTAAGAGGATTATGGTGATGCCTATACGCAAACCCCTGCTACTCTCACACGGAGAATCCATGTCGTAAGTCAACTAGCAGTAAAACTGCGAGGAAAGATTCATGGCGCAAGACCTTATCGGACACGAGAATCACCATGGCTTGGCGTTGCTGGTTACGGGTGCGTTGATCGCGATTTCGGGTCGACTCGCTCCGTGCCAAACATGCTTTGTTGGGCCTTCAGCTACTCTGCCGGTCATGGTCGCGCCCTCTGAGCAGATGCCTGCATATGAAGTAGCGACAATCAAACCCTGGGATGGGAACGGGTTCGAGATATCCCCCCTCCGGGCATACATTCAGGGGGCGTTCGGCGTCTCGCGCAACGTGATTGGCTCGGTCATCGGCCCGGACTGGATCGACAGCACTAGATATGTGATCCAGGCGAAGCCGCCGGCCTCGATACAGATCGCCATGCAAACCATGACCGCCGCGGAACGAACAAGAGAAATCGACATGATGCAGCAGTCTCTGCTCGCCGACCGGTTCAAGCTGAAGGCGCACTTCGAGACCAGAGAGATGCCGGTGTACGAGTTGGTGCTGGCGAAGGGTGGCTTAAAGTTGAAGGAGAATGCAGATTCGACCAAAGCACGCCTCGCGATGAACGCGTCTTCCGTTCGGGCGACGGCCGCGCCGATCCATTCCCTGATCGACATTTTGGAGTGCGCGGCGGACGTCGGCGGACGCGAAGTGATCGATAAAACGGGACTGACCGGGACTTACGATTATTCGGTCAAGTGGACGCCACTCCAGACCGTGGCAGCTCCCGACGGCGGCAGCGGAACCGCCCCACCACCCGGCGCGGAAGGTGCATCGCTGTTCACCGCCATCGAGGAGCAGCTTGGACTCAAGCTGGTCTCCGCCAAAGGACCATCACAAGTGCTGGTCATCGATCATATTGAGCACCCTTCGGAGAATTAGCAGCACTGGTATGCGTCCTGTGGCGAAGCCCACCCTCGAACCTTGAAACCCTGGATAGCACAAGAAGCGAGGACAGGCTTATGATGGCCCTATCGGAAGACCCGTGCCACCCTGACGGTCTTGTGAAGCACATGGAGAGTTTATGGGAGACGAGCACCCGGACCTGAAGAAGCGATTACGTATCTTGGCTGGGGTGTGTGCCGGGATATTCATTGCCGGCCGCATCCTCAACGGGCACGCATTTCCTGGCCAAGGGTTTAACCCATTCCAGTGGGACAGTTTATTGATGGGGGCTCTCGGGGCGATTGCGGCGAGGATTTGTTTCGGGTTTTTGGGACAGCGTAAGGTGATAACGACACTCGGCATCGGTGAGACCGCAGCAAAGAAACTCCAATAGCTTACCGCCGCCGGCCCGAACCTCGAACCTCGACAACACGTCGGCCCATGCCTGGAGAAGTCCGGGGGTAATGGAAATGTGCATTATAATGGGAGTAGGCTAGGTGGATCGAGGATGATTGCCATGAAGACACTGACCGTCACGTCGCGGGGACAGGTTACCTTTCGCAAGGAAATCCTGCAGCACCTTGGCATTCAACCCGGAGAAAAAATTGAACTCGAGTTGCTCCCTGGAGGGCGGGGAGTTCTCAAAGCCGCCCGGCCATCGAAGAAGATAAATGGCTTCCTGGGCCTGCTCGCGGGTCGAACCAAGAAAACCGCCTCAATCGACCAGATCAACCAGGCAGCCGAGGAGGGCTGGGCAGGCAGGAAATGAAGATTACTGTAGATACCAACGTGCTTATTCGGGCTGCTGTGGGCGACGACGAAATACAGGCGATGGCTGCGGACAGGATTCTGGAGAGTGCTGAGGTCATCGCGGTAACGCTCCCTTGCTTGTGCGAGTTTGTTTGGGTACTACGTCGGTTATACGAATTCGACCGGGTGGACATCGCAGCCGCCATCCGGGCGCTGGCCGATACGGCAAATGTTACCCTCAATCGGCCGGCGGTTGAGGCTGGACTTGCTGTTTTGCATGCCGGTGGCGATTTTGCAGATGGGCTCATCGCCTATGAGGGAAAGTGGCTCGGCGCAGATACGTTCGTCTCCTTCGACAGAAAGGCCGTTGCTCTTCTCGCCAAACAGAAGTACGAAACAAGACTTCTGTAGGCGACCCCGGTGCCTGACGCCTGGCACCCTGATGTTTGGGGGTCTGGCGCTTGCGCCCCATCTCCTGTCGCCATAAACTACACGTGCTGTTGGCTTGGAAGAACCCACGCGATGAGATCGGCGAATGCAAGAGATCGCGACTCCAGACTGCCCAAGCCTGCAACCCGCAGACTGATTGAGTCGTTCGTCCGACAGATGATTCAGCGAAACATTTTAAGATCCGCACTAGTCCTCCTCCTGGTCTCGCTTCAAGTCTTCCCAGCCTCTGCATGGGTATTTCCTGAGCACCGTGACATTGCCGCGCTCGCAATGCAAAAGCTCGATGCAGACCGGCAAGCCCGTCTGCAGGCGCTTTGGTCAGAGGCTCGCACCGGATACGAGCAGCGCCTGTGTGCGCAGTCGTCCGATCCGGCGCAAACAAATTGTGTCGACTTCGCAGCATGGGCTGCGATCTCAGGAGATCACTCCTGCTCGGCGCAGGAGATGCTCGGCACGGCCCTCAGCGCCCCCTGGGTCTCAGGCGTAGAACGCGTTAGCGCCCGCCTGAAGGCGCAACTCGCCGCTGCTTCGCGACAAAGTGACCGGACCAATGCAGTACGCAACTCCGATCTCGCGCTGGAGCGTACCGACCCGGAGTATGTTACCCGCGCCAGTTCCAACAACGCCCACTTCCTGCTGGCGCGGCCCGGCGTCAATATGGATCCCGAAGCCTATGTACGTCTCGCACTTGGCCCAACCGCCGAAGTCAACGCTTTGGCAACCTACGCTTGGTATCACCTGCGCGCGCTCGACCGGGCGCGTACCGTCTCCCGCGGGTTGGTCCCCGCTGCCACGCACGCCAGTGCAGTCCGCGCGGCGCTCGCCGATGAAGCTTTCGCGTTGCACTTCCTCGAGGACAGCTTCGCGGCAGGCCACATCGCGGGAAACTGGGGAACGACAGCCGTGCGCAAGGGGACGCACGACTTTTATAGTGAGCACGGTCTTGCGCTGACCACATGGAACGGCGAGCGTTTTGTCGGCATGGGCGATGCTTTCATGAAGCCGGCTGACGCCGATCGCGCGGCCAATGCGGTTCGCGACAGCCTGGCTCAAGTTATAGATTCCTTCGATGGCAAGATCAACCTGACCGACTCCGACTCCGACGCCCCAAACTACAGTGAAGCCAATTCTTTCAATGTCTGTAACGAAGCGCACTTCCCTACCGCCGCCGGCACCCGCGCGGACATCCACCAACTAGTACCCATTCTGCTGCAGTCACCTGTACCTGCATTGGCCGCGGGCGCAGGCGAGTTACCTCGTTTTCGCACCGAACTTGGGGCCTTCTTCGGCTTATCGACGGGGTTTCGGGAGGGATTGTTGACCCATGGCTTTGGTCCCCATGAGGCAAATGTAAGTGCCATCTCCGGTTTTGAAGTAGCGGCCCGCGCAGGCTTGGGTCTGGATGGTGTCCTCAACGATTCCAGCGACGGATTGGTCTTCGTCGAATTCGGCGTTCGGGATGACACCGATGCCAGCGGCACATCCACCATCCCCGGCCGCGGCGCAATCTGCGCAAGGCTCCGGATGCCTTTCTGGCTGGTCCCAGGCGACGTCGCTCTCGCGGCGCCTGTGCTTGCCTTCACATCGCCGGCGAAGCTGCAAAAAATGCTGGTAGGAGCAGCCAACGGAGGACTCATCCCCTGGCAGGCTGGGATCGCAACCCGCGCCGGGCGCCTGCAGTTTGTTCTCGGGCGTGAAGTGGGCGTAAGCATCTATCGCGATGGCGCCGATCACCCGTTTCTGCTGCCCACCCCAGGCGTGCCGCCAAATAACACGACCCAGGTAAGCCTCAACTTCTTGCAAGTAGAGTTTCCCGTTTTCGAATTCCGCCTTTTCCGCGATTTTTCAGTCAACCAGAGTTCCGGCCTTATGCTGCAGCCCTACGTAGGCTTTGACACACCCACTTGGGTTTCAGTCGTCTCCCCCGCGGGTGCGCCGAACCCCGATGCGCACACCATCGTCACCACTGGCGTGCGTGTCGTCTTCGACTGGCGACACTACCTCAAATAATCCCACCACCCCAACCTCGTACTTGGCACCTTACCTGCTACCCGTCACCTTGTACCTTTAAGCACATGCCCCGCCCCAAGCACAATCCTCGCCCGCCCCGCTACGACTCCGCCGCCGCCCTCGCGCACCTCTCCGCTGCCGATCCCAAACTCGGCCGCCTCATCCAGCGCGCCGGCCCCTTCACCCTGCGCGTCGCCAGCGCGCAATCGCCCTTCGAGGCGCTGCTTGAATCCATCGTCTACCAGCAGCTCCACGGCAAAGCCGCCGCCACCATCCACCGCCGCCTGCTGGAGTCCTTCCTACTCCCCGCAGACGCATCAGACCACCGCGAAGCGGTCGAGAACGGTGCGAAGCACTCGTTAAGGGTGGGTTCCCACCCCACCCCACAGCAGATCCTCGATGCGCCCAACCAGCAGCTTCGCGCCGCCGGCCTCTCCGCCAACAAGTCGCTAGCTCTAAGAGACCTCGCCGCCAAAACCATCGACGGCACCGTCCCCACCCTCGCCCGCATCCGCCGCATGTCCGACCAGGCCATCATCGACCACCTCACCCAGGTCCGCGGCATCGGCGTCTGGACAGTCCATATGATGCTCATCTTCCGCCTCGGCCGTCCCGACGTGTTGCCCACCAGCGACTACGGCGTCCGCAAAGGCTTCGCCCTGACCTTCGGCAAGCTCAGACCGACCGACAAGGTCACCCCGCTCGATCTCCCCACCCCCGCCGAGATGGAGAAGCGCGCAAAAAAATGGCATCCCTGGTGCTCCGTCGCCAGCTGGTACCTCTGGCGCGCCTGCGACCTCGCCGCCGGCAAACTCCCGCCAACCGCATGACGACTCACGCACGGCTGAATACGCAACTCCTCGCGTCACGTTCTCAGATTCTCCGCCGCAATCTCTTCCCTCGCGGTACCCTTGTTAATTAGTCCATGGTGAAACGTCCCGCCTCGAAGCCCGCCAAGCCCATCGCCCCCCCCGCCAACCGCTACGTCTGCGTGCATGGCCACTTCTATCAGCCGCCGCGCGAGAACCCCTGGCTCGAAACCGTCGAAGTCCAGGACTCCGCCGCGCCCTATCACGACTGGAACGACCGCATCTCCGCAGAGTGCTACGCCCCCAACGGCGCCTCCCGCATCACCAACCGCAAAAACGAAATCGTCCGCATCGTCAACAACTACGCCCGCATGAGCTTCAACTTCGGCCCCACCCTGCTCAAGTGGATGGCCGACAAAGCCCCGCGCACCTATCGCATGATCCTCGACGCCGACCGCGCCAGCGCCCAGCATTACAGCGGCCACGGCTCCGCGCTCGCCCAGGTCTACAACCACATCATCATGCCGCTGGCCAGCCGCCGCGACGCCATCACCCAGATCCGCTGGGGCATCGCCGACTTCGAACACCGCTTCGGCCGCCGTCCCGAAGGCATGTGGCTCGCCGAAACCGCGGTCAACCGCAGCGTGCTCGACCTGATGGCCGCTGAGGGCATCAAGTTCACTATCCTCGCCCCCCACCAGTGCGCCCACATCCGCCCCATCGCAACTGAACCGCCTTCAACCAACAACCAGCAACCAACAACCAGCAACACGTGGCAACCCACCCCCAACGCCACAGTCGACCCCACCCGCCCCTACACCGTCCCCCTCGACGAGGGTCGCAGCATCGCCGTCTTCTTCTACGACGGCCCCACCTCCCGCTCCATCGCCTTCGAAGGTCTGCTCAACAGCGGCGAGGCCTTCGGCAGCCGCCTGCTCGACGGCTTTCATCCGCCCTCGGCCAACACTCCCGCCCGTCCCGAGCTCTCCCACGTCGCTACCGACGGCGAAAGCTATGGCCACCACCACAAGTACGGCGAGATGGCGCTCTCCTACGCCATGCACTGGATCGAGGACAACGGCCACGCCAAGCTCACCAACTACGGCGAGTTCCTGGAGAAGTTCCCTCCCCAGTGGGAGGCCGAGGTGGTTGAGGACACCTCCTGGAGCTGCGTCCATGGCGTGGAGCGTTGGCGCTCCAACTGCGGCTGCAACGGCGGCAAACCCGGCTGGAACCAGCTATGGCGCGCGCCCCTGCGCGAAGCCCTCGACCTCCTGCGCGACTCGACCGCCCCACTCGCCGAAGGATTAGCCAAAGGCCTGCTTACCGACCTCTGGGCCGCCCGCGACGCCTACATCGACATCGTTCTCGACCGCTCCCCCGCCTCCAAGGACCGCTTCTTCGCCCGCCACGCCACCCACGTCCTCACCCCAGAGGAGCGCATCACCGCCCTCGAACTGCTCGAGCTCGAACGCCACACCCAGCTCATGTACACCTCCTGCGGCTGGTTCTTCGACGAGATCTCCGGCATTGAGACCATCCAGATCATCGCCTACGCCGGGCGGGTCCTCCAGCTCGCCGCCAAGTTGTTCGGCCAGCCTGGCACTGACATCGAGCAGCAATTCCTCACCATCCTCGCCCGCGCCAAATCCAACCTGCCCGAGATCGGCGACGGCGCCGAGCTCTACCGCAACTACGTCAGCGGAGTCCGCATCGGCCTGGAGCAGGTCGGCGCCCACTACGCCATCAGCTCCATCTTCCGCAGCTATCCCGAAGATGGCGAGCTCTTCTGCTTCGATCTGCACCGCGACGCGCAGGAGTCGATGAACTCCGGCAGCGGCAAAATCGCCCTCGGCCGCGCCCACATCCGCTCCCGCATCACCGACGAGACCGAGGAAATCTGTTACGCCGTCCTCCACCTCGGCGACCAGAACCTCTCCGCCGCCGTCCGCCGCTACACCGCCACCGAACCCGCCGACGTTGCCGCCTTCGCCGCCTTCTCCAACGACGTCCGCACCGCCGTCCGCCGCGCCAATCTGCCCGAAATCATCCGCCTCATCGACCGCTTCTTCGGCACCCTCGCCTACTCCCTCACCTCGCTCTTCGCCGACGAGCAGCAGCGCATCCTGCGCACCATCCTCGACCGCACCCTGGCCGAGATGGAAGACTCCCTGCGCAAAATCTACGAGGACCACGCCTCCCTGCTCCGCTTCCTCACCGAGTCGGGCATGGCCGCCCCGCCCGCGCTCGCCATCGCCGCCAACTTCGCCCTCAACGCCAGCCTCCGCCGCGCCTTCGAGGCCGACAACTTCGACGCCGCCGACATCGTCGCCCTGCTCGCCCGCGCCGCCGCCGACCAGGTCGTCATCGACACCGCCGTGCTCAGCTTCACCGCCGGCGAACGCATGAAGCGCGCCATGGTCCAGCTCGAGGCCGCCGCCGAAACCGACCGCGCCATGAAGAGCGCGCTGCAAACCGCCCTCGCCATCGCCGTCGCCCTCCACGCCATGCCCTTCGACGTCAACCTCTGGCAGGCCCAGAACATCTGGAACGACCTCTATCGCCGCAGCGACAAAAACTACTGGCCGCCCGACTGGAAGGTCGCCTTCAAAAGACTCGGAGAAGCCCTCTACATCTGCGTCGACGACCTCACCATCGACCAAGCCGTCTCCACCTTCTAACCCCGCTCTTCTAGCGCCATCGCCTTCAGCGCTGAAAGCGCGCCCTATCTTAGCCTAGGGCATAACCCTAGGACGGCTTTAGCCGTGTGATAATCAGCCGCGCCGCAGGCGCACCCGCTCTGCCGACGGCCGGAGTGCAGCGCTTGAGCGCGTAACGACCGAGATTGCCTTTACGGCATCCCCTCCGCCACGATCCCTCGCTTCCCCGCTCCCAATCGCGTAAAGTTGCAGTCATCCATCAATGAGCCTCTTCGCCCTCAAGCCCACGCACGCTCCGGTCAAGGCCTACTACGCCGCCCTCGCCCAGTTCCACCTCCACGGCCACGACACAGAAGGCAACACCCGCTCCGCCTTCGCCGACCTCCTCAAGAAGTGCTGCCACCCCTACGCCTGGCACCTCGTCGAGGAGTACCAATTCAAAGGCACCGCCAAACAATCCCTCCGCGCCGACGGAGCCCTCGTCGACGATCTCACCCTCCAGCATGGCATCTGGGAAGCCAAAGACTCCTCCGACGACCTCCAGGCTGAAATCAAGAAGAAAGTCGCCGCTGGATACCCGCTCACCAACATCCTCTTCCAGTCGCCTGACCGCGCCGTCCTCTACCAGGACAACCGCATCGCCCTCGACTGCGACCTCACCAAACCCGAAAACCTCATCGAAATCCTCGAACTCTTCTTCGAGCACCGCCAGCCCCACGAGGTCGACTGGGAAGAAGCCGTCACCAAGTTCGCCGAGAAGATCCCCGACCTCGCCCGCGGCGTCACCACCATCCTCGAAGCCGAAGACAAAAAGAATCCCGCCTTCCGCGAGAACTTCCAATCCTTCGCCGAACTTTGCCGCCAGTCCATCAACCCCGACCTCACCGACGACGCCATCCGCAAGCCGGGGTCCCCGGCGACAGGTCTTCGTCGCTGGGGTGGAAGATGCTCGTCCAGCATCTCCTCACCGAGCGCATCTTCCGCAAGGTCTTCAACAATCAGGAATTCCTCTCCCGCAACGTCATCGCCGCCGAAATCGAAAAGGTCATCCGCTCCATCACCGCCCGCCACTTCTCCCGCGACGAGTTCCTCAAGCCGCTCGACCGCTTCTACACCGCCATCGAGAAGGCCGCCGAGTCCCAGACCGGCTACACCGAAAAGCAGCACTTCCTCAACGCCGTCTACGAGAAGTTCTTCCAGCGCTTCGACACTAAACAGGCCGACACCCACGGCATCGTCTACACCCCGCAGCCCATCGTCGACTTCATGGTCCGCAGCGTCGAGGAAATCCTCCACGCCGAGTTCGGCAAATCCCTCTCCGACTCCGGCGTCCACATCCTCGACCCCTTCGACATGCGATTTAGCGCCAACGGCGCGCCGCCATCTTAGCCTGGGGCAACGCCCCAGGTCACGGTCCACCCAAAAAGCTCGAGGGCTGAAGGCCCGACCCATCAAACCCTCCCGCGGACACTATACTTGCGGCCATGCCGCAATCGTTCGCCCTCATCATCGTCCACCTCGTCTTCAGCACCAAAGATCGCGCACCCGTCCTGAATCCCTCAATCCGCACCACCCTCCACGCCTACCTCGCCACGGTGGCGCGCAACGCGGGATGCGTGAGAGAATGCAGGGATGCGTCTGAAGAAATCGCGCTGATTTTCAAAAGGGCCGAGTAGGGGCCGACGGGGACAGGGGCCCATTGGTCTCCCTGGAGACCCAGTAGATCATCGCCGCGCCCCGCGAATCCCTTGACACGCCCGGTATAATGAGAGCAGTGGGGATCTCTCGGGCGTGGGGCCTGAATCTATCTATCGCGGGGTGGGCGAAGCGGCTAACTAGCTGATTCCAGATTAGTTACTAAATAACCCCTTTACTTCCTAGATCATAGCCTTCAACTCGTTTGTTTTCTGCGTCATGCAGAAATTGATAGGGGGGAGGGGGGGTGCCTTAGTAGCTGCGCTGGTACATCCGCGACACCCGGTCGTGCCACGCCAGGCGATCTTCGTCCAGCGCGGCCCACAGAAAGCCCAGCCCCAGCGGGCACGCCGACAGCAGGATGGCCACGATCCGCCGCCGCATCGCCCCGCGCGTCGGGTTTTCGTCGTCGAAGGTGCACAGCGCGATCCGCGCCATCCGCATCCCCGGCGTGGCCTCGGCGAAGCTGAAAAACAGGCCCTGGTAGAGCAGGTACAGAAACCCTCCTGCAACCGCTGCCGCAGCCGGGATCATGTTGGGTGCAAGCCCGCTCTGGGCCCCGAATGAACCGGCAATCCTGCCCACCACCACACGCAGCGGC
>Ga0182013_10001819_pt1 | contig 28748 bp, 22 predicted proteins | sample 612S2MmetaG_FD_120487 | JGI IMG/M metagenome (GOLD analysis project Ga0182013, IMG submission 120487) | Permafrost microbial communities from Stordalen Mire, Sweden - 612S2M metaG | ecosystem: Environmental > Terrestrial > Soil > Wetlands > Permafrost | place: Sweden: Stordalen | collected... | reverse complement strand
TGGAAAAACTCACCTACTGGATTTTTCGTGTTGACGCGACGAAGGAACAGAGCTGGAAACAATACACCTTCGCGCTGCTGATTTTCAGCCTCGTGAGTCTGCTGTTCACTTATGCAATTCTGCGACTGCAAAATCTTCTGCCGCTGAATCCGCAACACTTTAGCGCGTTGTCGGAGCATCTCGCGTTCAACACCGCCGTCAGCTTCACGACGAACACGAACTGGCAGAGTTATGGCGGCGAATCCACGATGTCATATCTCTCGCAGATGGTCGCGCTGACCATCCACAACTTTTTCTCCGCCGCCGTCGGCATGGCGGTCGCGGCGGCGCTCGTGCGCGGCATCGCACGGCACACGGCGACGACCATCGGCAATTTCTGGGTGGATCTGACGCGCATCACTTATTATTTGCTGCTGCCGGTCTGCCTCGTGTTCGCGCTGGTGCTCGTGTCGCAGGGCATGATCCAGAATTTCAAGCCCTACACGACGGCCACCGTCATCGAACCGCAGACCGTTTCCGTCCAGGTCACCGATGCGAACGGCAAGGGCGTGGTGGATGCCAAGGGCAACCCGGTGATGACGAACCAGGTGATCAGCACGCAGTCCATCGTGCAAGGCCCGATGGCGTCGCAGGTCGCCATCAAAATGCTCGGCACGAACGGCGGCGGCTACACGAATGCCAACGCCGCGCATCCGTTTGAAAATCCCACGCCGCTCTCGAACTTTTTGCAAATGCTCGCGCTTCTTTGTATCGGCAGCGCGCTGACCTATCACCTTGGCCGCGAAACGAAAAATCAAAAGCACGGCTGGTCGGTCTGGTCGGCGATGTTCGCCATGTGCCTCGCCGGCGTCCTGGTTTGCTGGTGGGCGGAAGCCAAAGGAAATCCGATTCATCAGCAGCTTGGCGTCGCTGTCGCCGATGGCAACATGGAAGGCAAGGAAGTCCGCTTCGGCATTTTTGATTCCGCGCTCTTCGCGACGGTCACGACCGATGCCTCATGCGGCGCGGTCAATTCCATGCACGATTCCTTCACGCCGCTCGGCGGGCTGGTGCCGCTGTTCAACATCCAGACCGGCGAGGTCATTTTCGGCGGCGTCGGCGCGGGACTTTACGGCATGTTGATTTTTGTCGTGCTGACCGTGTTCATTGCCGGGCTGATGGTTGGCCGCACGCCGGAATATCTCGGCAAAAAAATTGAATCCTACGACGTGAAAATGGTGCTGCTCGCGTTCATCATCCTCGCGTTCATCATCCTTGGCTTCACGGCCTGGGCGTCCGTAAGCAACTGGGGCACCTCCAGCCTCGCCAACAATGGCCCGCACGGCTTGAGCGAAATGCTTTACGCCTACACCTCCGGCGCGGGCAACAACGGCAGCGCCTTCGCCGGCCTGAACGCCAACACGCCGTGGTATGACACGACCCTCGGCGTGGACATGCTGCTTGGCCGTTTTGGCATGATTGTGCCGCTGCTGGCGCTCGCCGGTTCACTCGCGCGGAAAAAAATCGTCCCCGCCAGCGCCGGCACTTTTCCGGTCAGCGGCTTCACCTTCGTTGTGCTGCTCGTCGGCACTGTTATCCTCGTCGGCGCGCTGACGTTTCTGCCCGCGCTCGCGCTTGGGCCGATTGTTGAACATTTTTTAATGCTGAAAGGAAATTTGTTTTAACCCGCATTTTTTATGACGCACAAACCCGTTTCCATTTTTGACCCGAAGATTCTCACGCCCGCGCTGGGCGACACGTTCCGCAAGCTCGACCCGCGGCTAATGGTGAAAAATCCTGTCATGTTCGTCACGCTCGTCGGCGCGGCCATCAGCACCGTCGAGATTTTCCGCTCGCCCGGCCAGACCGGATTTGTTTTGCAGATCGCGATCTGGCTTTGGTTCACGGTTCTCTTCGCGAATTTCGCTGAAGCCGTCGCCGAAGGCCGTGGCAAAGCGCAGGCGAAGGCGTTGCGCCAGACCCGCACGCAGACGAGCGCGAATCAAATTTCCGACGACGGAAAAATCAAAACCGTGGACGCCGACTCGCTGCGTAAAAATGATATCATCGTCGTCCGCGCGGGTGAAATCATTCCTGCCGACGGCGAAATTGTCCACGGCGCGGCGACCGTGGACGAATCCGCCATCACCGGCGAATCCGCACCTGTCGTCCGCGAAGCCGGCGGCGACCGCAGCGCCGTCACCGGCGGCACGCGCGTGCTGTCCGACGAAATCAAGATCCGCATCACATGCAATCCCGGCGAAGGGTTTTTGGACCGCATGATTTCGCTCGTCGAAGGCGCGAGCCGCCAGAAAACGCCGAATGAACTCGCGCTCACGATTTTGCTCGCCGCGCTCACGATTGTGTTCCTGCTCGCGGTCGTGACGCTGAAGCCGCTCGGCATCTATTCCGGCGTGACGTTTTCCAATTCCGTTTTGATCGCGTTGCTCGTGTGTTTGATTCCGACGACCATCGGCGGTTTGTTAAGCGCCATCGGCATCGCTGGCATGGACCGATTGCTTCAACGAAATGTTCTGGCGATGAGCGGCCGCGCGGTCGAGGCGGCGGGTGACGTGGATGTTTTGCTTCTGGACAAGACCGGCACCATCACGCTCGGCAACCGCCAGGCCACGGCGTTTTTGCCGGCGTCCGGCGTGACGGAACAGGAACTTGCCGACGCCGCACAGCTCGCGTCGTTGGCCGACGAAACGCCCGAAGGCCGCAGCATCGTCGTGCTGGCGAAAAACTTTGGCATCCGCGAGCGGGAAATCCACGAACTGTCCGGCGCGCAATTTGTTCCCTTCACCGCGCAGACGCGCATGAGCGGCGTAAATTACGAGGGCCAGCAAATCCGCAAAGGCGCGGCGATGGCGGTGAAACAATTTCTCGGCGGCAACTTGCCGGTAGCTGTCGAGAACGCTGTAGAAAACATTTCACGTTCCGGCGGCACGCCGCTCGTTGTCGCCTCGCAGTCGCGCGCGCTGGGCGTGATTCATTTAAAGGACATCGTGAAGGGCGGCCTGGCCGAACGTTTCAAGCGGTTTCGCGCGATGGGAATCCGCACCGTGATGATCACGGGTGACAACAAGCTGACCGCCGCCGCCATCGCGCAGGAGGCGGGCGTGGATGATTTTCTTGCCGAGGCGAAACCGGAGGACAAACTCGCGCTCATCCGCAAGGAGCAGACCGGCGGACGCATGGTTGCAATGATCGGTGACGGCACAAACGACGCGCCCGCGCTAGCCCAGGCCGATGTTGGCGTGGCGATGAACACCGGCACGCAGGCTGCCAAGGAGGCTGGCAACATGGTTGACCTCGACTCGAACCCGACGAAGCTTTTGGAAATCATCGAAATCGGCAAACAGCTTTTGATCACGCGCGGCGCGCTGACGACATTCAGCATCGCGAACGACGTGGCGAAATATTTCGCCATCATTCCCGCCATGCTCATGGTGACGTTCCCGGTCATCGCGCCGCTGAACATCATGCACCTGCACAGTCCTAACAGCGCGATATTGAGCGCGGTCATCTTCAACGCGCTCGTCATCATCGCGCTGATTCCGCTGGCGTTGCGCGGCGTGAAGTTTCGTCCGCTCGGTGCGGCGCAAATCTTGCAACGCAACCTGCTCATCTATGGCGTCGGCGGCGTCATTGTACCGTTCGTCGGAATCAAGGCGATTGACGTCATCGTCGCCGGCATGCATCTCGCGTAATTCAACCTGAAAAAACTTATGAAAAATCTCTTTGCTGAATTCGGCCGTTCGATTGTGGCGACACTGTTCTTCGCCGTCATTTGTTGCGGCTTGTATCCGCTCGTCGTATTTGCGGCGTCGCAACTGCTTTTTCCACATCAGGCCAACGGCAGCCTGCTCGTGGACAAATCCGGCGCGGTGCGCGGCTCGGCGTTGCTCGCGCAGAATTTTACCGGCGCGCAATACTTCCATCCGCGTCCGTCGGCGGCGGGTGCGAATGGTTATGACCCGACCAGTTCCAGCGGCAGCAACCTCGGCCCGACCTCGTCCAACCTCGTCGCCAACATCACGGGAAACATCGCCACCTACCGTTCCGATAACAACATGGCGACGAACGCGCCGGTGCCCGCCGATGCCGTGACGGAATCCGCCAGTGGGCTTGATCCGCACATCAGCGTGGCCAATGCGGAAATCCAAATTGCGCGCGTCGCCAAGGCGCGCGGGTTGTCCGTAGATCGCGTGCGCGAACTGGTGAAACAAAACAAGGCCGGCCGCGACCTTGGCGTTTTCGGCGAGCCGCGCGTGAATGTGATGACGTTGAACTTCGCGCTCGACCAGTTGCCGCAGAAATAGTTTCCTTGTGGCATGGAATCGCCAGCAATCGAACGTTTGAAGCCGGAAGATTTTCTCCGGCTCATTGAGAAAAGCCGGCTGGGAAAATTAAAGATTTATCTCGGCCACGCCGCCGGCGTTGGCAAGACCTACGCGATGCTCGAAGAGGCGCACCGGCTCAAAAGCGCTGGCGTGGACGTGGTCGTCGGCTGGATTGAATCGCACGGGCGCAAGGAAACGGAGGCGCTCATCGGCGATCTGGAAATCATCCTGCGCAAAAAAGTCCCGCATGGCGACACTGCGGTGGAGATTCTCGACGTTCCGAAAATTCTTGAGCGCAGGCCGACGGTTTGCGTCGTGGACGAACTGCCGTTTAGCAACATCGGCGGTTCGTCAAATCCGAAGCGATATTTGGACGTGCAAGAGCTCTTGCTCGCTGGCATCAACGTCATCACCGCGATGAACATCCAGCATCTTGAAAGCCTGCACGACACCGTATTGCGCGCGACCGGCGTGGATGTTCGCGAGCGTGTGCCCGACCGGTTCGTGCTTGAGGCCGACCATGTCGTGAACGTGGATTTGACCGCCGAGGAATTGCGCGAGCGGCTGCGAATGGGGAAAATTTATCCCGCCAACCGGGCGCTTGCCGCGCTGGAAAATTTTTTCACAGAAAACAACCTAAACGAGCTGCGCGAACTGGCGTTGCGCGAAACAGCCAACGCACTGGACCAGCGCCCGCGTGCCGGCACAAAGTCGCCGACGGATGTCAGTGAAAAGATCGCCGTCTGCATCAGCACGAATCCGGTTACGACGGCGAGGCTGTTGCGCTCGACGTCGCGACTGGCAGGGCGTTTGAACCGCGAGTGGATGGCGGTTTATGTTCGGCGGAAAAAGGAAGATCCGCTGCGCATCCCGTCCGATTTGCAGCGGCAATTCATCCAGAACGTCCAGCTCGCGACGGAACTTGGCGGGAGCGTCACGGTTCTGGAAAGCGAAGATGTCTGCGCGGCTCTGCTGAAGTATTGCCACGAAAATGACGTCCATCTTGTCGTGCTCGGTACGAGCGAAAGGAAATGGTGGCAGTTCATGCGTCCGGATGTCCTGGAGTTTTTTATGCACCACGCGCCGGGCATCGACATCCACATCGTTGACCCGAACAACTAAAAACGCGCTGGAAAATATTTCCAGCGCGTTTTAATTTCGTGTTGAAACTTACGTCGTCGTCGCCATTTCCGGCTCTGCTGAATCGAGGAAACCCTGCAAGTGGCGCACACGTGTCGGGTGGCGGAGCTTGCGCAGCGCCTTGGCCTCAATCTGCCGGATACGTTCGCGAGTGACGTTATACATCTTGCCGATTTCCTCGAGCGTGCGTTCGTAGCCGTCGAGCAAGCCGAAACGCATTTCGAGAATTTTCCGTTCGCGCTCGGTCAAGGTCGTCAGCACATCGCTCAATTTTTCGCGGAGCAAACTGTAGCTGGTCACATCCGACGGATTTTCTGCCGACTTGTCTTCGATGAAATCGCCGACGCTCACATCGCCATCGTCGCCGACAGGCGCGTGGAGAGAAACCGGCTGTTGCGCCATTTTCAGCAAAGCGTGGATGCGCGATACGGGCATGTGCATTTCGTCCGCCAGTTCCTCCGGAGTAGGTTCACGGCCAAGCTCCTGCGTCAATTGCTTCTGTGCGCGCCAGAGCTTGTTCATGATTTCAATCATGTGAACCGGAATGCGGATTGTGCGCGCCTGATCCGCGATCGAGCGCGTGATGGCCTGACGAATCCACCAGATCGCATAAGTAGAAAACTTGTAGCCGCGGCGATATTCAAACTTCTCAACGCCTTTCATCAAGCCGATGTTACCTTCCTGGATCAAATCGAGGAATGACTGTCCGCGGTTCGTGTATTTCTTGGCGACAGACACAACGAGTCGCAAGTTGGCCTCGGCCATGTGAGTCTTGGCCTTGAGCCCACGGTCGGCGGCGGCTCGCAAATCCTTGAACGCTTTCAAAAACTCCTCGCGCGGCATCCGCACGAATTGTTCGAGCGTCTGGATTTTCGCGCGCTCGGCTTCAAGCGCGGAGCGGCGTTCAGCGGTGGTGCGAAGTTCCTCGAGCTCCTTTATGTGCCGGGCGCTGGCCAGGAATTTGTCGTGGATGTTGCCCGCGACGACAATCATTTCCTCGACGACTTTCTGTTTGTAGAAAAACTTCGCAAACATTTCCTGGAGCTTCGCGCACATTTTTTTCAATTCTTTAGCCAGCTTGTCTTTGCGGCCTTTTTGTGCGGCCTTCTGCCAGTTGAAATACTTCGCATCCACCTTTTGGTCGAACGCGTGCATTTTTTTTATGAGCTTCCGCAGATCTCGAAGGTGTCCGTCGCGGTTAGCGACCTTTTTATCAACAATGACGCGGTCGAAACGCTCCTTCGGCGGCTCGGACAAAAGTTTTTCGGCGATGGCGATGTGTTCCTTTGCTGTGAAACCAAGGCCGTAAATGATCGCTTTCATGGCGACTTCGGCCTCTTCGATTTTTTTACAAATTTCAACTTCCTGCTCGCGCGTGAGCAGGGGAACCTTGCCCATCTGGTTCATATACATCCGGACCGGGTCGTCGAGAATTTCCAGTCGCGCGTCCTCGTCAGCCTCTTCCTGCTGCTGCGGCTGTTCAGGATGCTTTGCGCGTTCGGCGCGTTCCGCCTCGGCCTGATCCATGACGATTTCAACATCCAGGCTGCGAAGCTTGGAAAGCAGTGCGTCGAGATCGTCTGGGCTCAAATTTTCCGGCAGCACGTCGTTGATGTCATCGTAAGTGACGTAGCCATGCTCTTGAGCAAGATGTAGAAGTGTTTTGATCGTTTCCGTCAAATCCACTGTCGGCTGTGCGGGCGCGGGCGTCGGTCCGTTCGAGTGGCCGTTCTGCATACGCTTTTCAGCCTCGGCAATGGAGCCAGCCGTATGTTCGGTTTTTCCATTCGCCGCCGGCTTGTCGACGGATTTTTTTGCATTGCTGGAAATGATAAAACGCCGCCTTACCGGTGCGGTTTTTGCCTTGACGCTTTTTCCGCCGGTTCGACGAGTGTGCAACGCCTTTGCTGACGTGGTTGTTTTTCGCTTCAACATAATTATGAGACCCAAATAAACCGCATTGGTTCAGAGAAATCGCGGCGACTCTGCCTTGCTAAAGGCGGCGGCCTTGGAATGTTCACCGTATTCACTCGCCTGTGAATCTTGGAAACTACGAACTCCAGAAGACTGACGCGGTTCCAGAATAGCTTCTTTTGCACGGAATTCAAGCATTATCTCGCAAGGAAAAGCGACGGCTAAAATCGCTTGGAAACTTGCCGTAAAGCATTCAGGACAAGCGATATAAAGTACTTCTAATCAAATCAAATTTTGCACATCCAAGACATCCTTGCTTATTTGCTCACGCAACTCATTTGGTGAATTGAATTTCTGTTCGTCACGCAGTTTTCGGCCGATTTCAACCACCAATTCTTCGCCGTAAATATCTCCGGTAAATTCCAGCAGGTGGGCTTCGACCCGAAGCTGCGGCTTCCGATTTGCGACGGTCGGACGCAAACCGATGTTGAGCGCGACGCGAAATGTTTTTCCTTTCAGGGTTGCGCAGCCGGAATAGACACCGTTCGGCGGAAGAATCAAATTCGCCGCATCCAGATTCGCCGTCGGGAAACCAAGCTGGCGGCCAAGTTTGTCGCCTTCTATGACGCGGCCTGCTATGGCCCAAGGTCGGCCCAGCATCTGGCTCGCTGCGTCAAAATCACTGGCGCGGATGGTTTCGCGGATTCGCGTGCTGCTGACAATTTCTCCGTCAAGTGAAACTGCCGCTAGTCCGTGGACTTGAAAGCCTATTTCACCGCCAAGCTTCTTCAGCAATGCGACATTGCCGCCGCGCTTGTGTCCAAAAACAAAATCTGCGCCGACGCAAATGCTGTGAATTTTCCCGAAGTCATGCGCCAAATTGCGAATGAATTCCTCACCGGATTGGTCGCTGAACTTTTTATCGAATTGAATGAGCAGCAAAGCGTCCGCGCCGAGCGATTCAATCGCGCGCAATTTTTGCGGCAGCGAATAAATCAGCAGCGGCACGCGATCCGGCGCAACGACGGAATTCGGATGCCGGTCAAACGTCACAACCACCGCAACGGCGTCGTGCTGGCGCGCATCGGAAATTGTCTGGCGGATGATTTGCTGATGGCCGAGATGCACGCCATCGAAAAAGCCTATCGCAAGGCAGACTTTTCTACCTTGGGCATTCAATTCGTTCGCGGCGCGGATGATTTTCATGACGCGGCCAGTTTCAAGAACGGAATAACTCTTTTCTCCAGTTCATTTGGCGGAAGATTCAAAATTTCATCCAACCGCTTTGCGTCGGCAACGTCAAATTTTCCGGAAACGCAGCGGCGCAGCTTTGCCAGATGTGCACCGCAGCCGAGTTTCTGGCCGAGATCGTGGGCGATGCTACGGACATAAGTTCCCTTTGTGCAGGTAACGCGAAATTCACCGAGCGGCTCGGAATAATTTGTGAAACGAAAATTGTAGATGTGTATCAGGCGCGGTTCACGCACAACTTCGATGCCCTTGCGCGCGAGCTTGTAAAGCGGCACGCCGTTCATTTTGATGGCCGAAACCATCGGCGGCATTTGCATCTGGTCGCCAATGAACTTGTTGGCCTCCTCGTTTAACATTTCGAGCGTCAGCGGCGGAACTGGCTTCGTTTCGAGAATTTCGCCGTCGGCGTCGTAGCTGTTCGTCGTCTCGCCAAATTTGATCGTGCCTTCATAAACTTTGTCGTCACCCATCAATTTTTCGGAGAGCTTCGTGCCGCGTCCGAGGACGATGATGAGCAATCCAGTGGCGTTCGGGTCAAGCGTCCCGCAGTGGCCGACTTTTTTGATCTGAAAGCGGCGGCGGATGGCGTCCACGACATCGTGCGAAGTCGGGCCGGCGGGTTTATCAATGAGAATCGCGCCGTCGAGCGAGGAAAAATCTTGCATGTAAAATTACCGGGCGTTATCCAAAGCCTTTTTCACGGCGGCGATCACTCTGCGCTGAACCGAAAGCGGCTTGCCGGGAATTCTTGCGCCCGCCGCGGCCGAATGTCCGCCGCCACCGAATTGCGCGGCGATTTCGTTCACGTTGATCTTGTCACTTTTCGAGCGCAGGCTGATGCGAGTGAGTTCAGGTTCAATTTCCTCAAAGACGCATGCAATGATGACCGGCTCAATGGCGCGGATATGGTCAATGAGTCCTTCGGAGTCATTGCTCTCGGCGCCTGTGCGGGTGAAGTCGGCTTTTTTCAACCACAGATAGGCAATCTGGTTTTCGTGCACGAGGCGAAACTTGCTGTAGACATGCTTGAGCAAACGGGCTCGGGAAAGCGGATAGCTTTGATAAACTTCGTCTCCAATTTTTGCGAGATTTGCCCCGCGCGTGACAAGTTCCGCGCCGGTATGAAATGTGCCTGGGCGCGTCGTGGGATATTGAAACGAGCCAGTATCGGTGGAAACAGCAGTGAAAAGATTGTCGGCGATCAGCTTCGTGATGGGCCAGCGCGCGACTTTGAGAAGACGGAAAATCAATTCACCGGACGAAGGCTCGCGCGCGGACACCCAGTTCACATCGGCGTAGCGCGTGTTGCTTTCGTGATGGTCGATGTTGATGAATACTTTCCGGTCGCCGACGCATTCTCCAGCATTGCCAAGCCGTTCGAAGCTTGCGCAATCGGTGGCGATGACGCAGTCGAATTTCTGGCCGCGCTTCGGTTTTTGAAACAGGCCGTCAGGGTCGAGAAATTTTAATTTTTGCGGAACGGAATCCTCGTTCCAAACGGTGACCTTTTTACCTTCGTTTTGCAGCGCCAGCGCCAGACCGAGCTGCGAGCCGATGCAATCGCCGTCAGGCCGGACGTGGCCAACGATGCAAAAGGTTTTGTGCTCGCGTATGGCTTCTATGATCCGGTCAATGATTTTGGGATAACTTTTCACGGCTCTTCGGTCGGACCGCTTTCAACAGGCGCGGATTTTTCCAGTTCCTCGATGATTTGCAGCACCTTGTTGCCGCGAACAATAGAATCGTCAAAGACAAATTTCAGCGCGGGCGTGTATTTCAAAATGATGGAGCGCGCCACGAGATTCTGGATGCGCACGCGATGCTCGGTGAGCAATTGAAATCCGCGCTTTTGCTGATCCGCATTGCCAAGGATACTGACGAAAACGACGGCGGATTTTAAATCACCGGCCACGTCAACGTCATTGACGGTGATCAATCCCGCGTCGCTGACATGAAATTCGCGCCGGACGGCCTCGCCGATTTCGCGCTTCAAAAGTTCGCGCACACGTTGGAGTCGGAGACTGGCCATTTTTCGTTCTTAAAATTGTAAATTGTTGGATCGCAAATCGTCTTAACGATACAACTATTAAACGCCTGTCATAATTTCGCCGCTACTTTTTCAATCGCGTAACATTCAATCGCGTCACCGACCTGGAAATCACTGTAGCCTTCAATGCGGATGCCGCATTCCATGCCCGCGCGGACTTCGTTGACCTCGTCCTGAAAGCGGCGCAGCGATTGAAGAATGCCCTCGTAAATCACATCTTTGCGGCGGCGCACGCGGACTTTTCCCCTAACGATACGTCCGCTGGAAACCATGCAGCCGGCGACCGGAACGCCTTTTGACAATTCAAAAATCTGCCGGATTTCCGCCGAGCCGACGACGGTTTCCCTGACGAGCGGGTCAAGCAATCCGGCCATCGCCTCTTTTACCTGGTCGATCAACTCGTAAATGATCGCGTAAAGTTTGATTTGAACTCCAGCGTGCTTGGCCTTTTCGGCGGCGGTGCTGTCGAGACGCGTGTGAAAACCAAGAATGACCGCGCTCGACGCCGATGCGAGTGCCACGTCGTTTTCGGTGATCGTGCCGACGTCGCTGTGGATGATTTCAAGCGAAACTTTTTCCGCCTCGATTTTCTTGAGCGCCTCAACGATGGCCTCGACTGAACCTTGAGTGTCGGCCTTGACGACGACCTTGAGAACCTTGTCCTGATTCGCGGCGAGCGTGGCAAAAAGATTTTCGAGCGTGACCTTTTTGTCCTCCTGTCCGGCGGCGCGGGCTTCGAGGAAACGCTGCTCAGCCAGTTCACGAGCGGCTTTTTCGTCTTCGACAACAGAAAATTCCAAACCTGCATCCGGCACGCCATTTAAACCGAGAACACGGACGGCAACTGACGGCCCGGCTTCCTTGAGCCGCTGGCCTTCTTCGTTGATGAGCGCACGGACGCGACCGTAAAATTCGCCGCACAAAATAATGTCGCCGAGGTGCAGCGTCCCTTTACGCACCAGCACCGTTGCAGTTGGACCGCCAGGTTCGACTCCGGATTCAATAACGTTGCCCTTGGCGTTGCGGTCAGGGTTCGCCTTGAGTTCGAGCAAATCAGCCTGGAGCAAAATCATTTCGAGCAGCTTGTCAATGCCCGCTTTGGTCAGCGCGGAACACTCGACGAAAATCGTATCGCCGCCCCAGTCATCGGGAACAAGCCCCTTGTCCTGCAACTGCTGGCGTACCTTCATCGCGTTTGCATTCGGATGGTCAATCTTGTTGACCGCGACGAGAATTGGAACCTTGGCGGCTTTCGCATGCGCGAGCGCTTCCAAAGTTTGCGGCATGACGCCGTCATTCGCCGCGACGACGAGTACGACGATGTCCGTGACATTCGCTCCGCGTGCGCGCATGGAGCTGAACGCCGCATGGCCGGGCGTGTCGAGAAAAGTGATCTGCGCGAGTTCTTTTTTGCGTTCTGGATGAGGCACAGAAATCGTGTAAGCGCCGATGTGCTGCGTAATGCCGCCCGATTCGCCGGCGGCTACATTTGCCTTGCGGATGACATCAAGCAGCGACGTTTTGCCGTGGTCAACGTGGCCCATGATGGTCACGACCGGTGCGCGTGGTTTGAGTGTCTCCAGCTTGTCCTCAATATCGAGATCTATTTTTTTCTCGACCGCGTGCACGACGCCTGCGCCGCGCTCGCGTTTCTCAACTTCAAACCGGAAACCATATTTTGCACAAAGCTGTTGGGCGATTTTTTCGTCTATCGCCTGGTTAACGGTTGCGAAAACGCCTAGGCCCATCAAATCGGCGATGACCTTGAACGGCTTTTGCTTCAATTGCGTGGCCAGTTCCCGGACGACAATCGGCGGCTTGATGACAATGACTTCGCCGGTCGTCGGCGCGACAAATTTTGGCGCTTGTGGTGCGGCTGGCTTCGGCTGTTCTCGTTGATGTGATGGGGATTGGCGACTATCACGTCCTCCCCGTTGAAATTGCTGGCGCGAATCTCCGCGTTGCGGCGTTCCCGGGCGCGGCGGCGGAAGTTTGACTCCTCTATCACCGCCGCGCGAAGGGTGCTGGCGCGACGGTGATAACTGAATGAATCCTACTTTCTCACCGACTTTCGGGCCGACGGGTTGTGGGGGCGGCGGTGGCGGCAATTCAATTTTTGCCTCTATGATCACGGGTAGTTCCTTGACCTCCGGTTTCGGTTCGGGCGGCGGTGGCGGCGCGGTGATGAGAACTATTTTTTCCTCGACGACTGCGGGCTTGGGCGGTTCGGGTGCGGGCTTGGGAGCGAGGCGGGCGGCTGCTTCGGGAAAAGTTTTGATCAGTTCTTCTTCGAGCCATTCGGCGCTGATTTTATCCAGTGAACTGGACGGAACCTTGGCGGCGGCTATGCCCATGGACTTGGCCTTCTCGATGATTTGCTTGTTCTCGAGGCCGAGCTTTTTCGAAATGTCGTAAATACGAACGGGCATAAAAATCTTCAACCATCGCCGGGCAGATTGTGCGTGTGGCCTTCATGGCTAAATCGCGCAAACAAACTTTGTTCCGGCCTGCGTCATGCAATCAAGTGTTCACGGGCGTTTCACCGACGTTCAACGTGCGGCGTCCTGCTTCGGCGCGCACAGCTTCCAAAACCGCCGCCGCGTTTTCGCCAATCTGCGGAATGTCCGCTATGTCGCCGGCTTCCGCCGACAATAAATCTTCGATGCGCGTCAGGCCAGCGTGTACGAGCGCGTCGGCTTGTTCGCGTGAAATCCCGGGAATCGCGGCAATCGCCTCCACTGCTTCGGCAACTTTTTCATCGAAGCCTTTTGTGACAATGTGTTCCGCGTCAATGTCCACTTCCCAGCCGGTGAGCTTTGCGGTCAAACGAGCATTCTGTCCACGCTTGCCGATGGCGAGCGACAACTGGTCTTCGCTCACCAAAATTTTCAGGCGTTTTCCGGTCTCGTCTATTTCAATGCTTTTAAGCTTGGCCGGTTCGAGCGCCTTGGTGACAAAAGTCTTGATGTCGGACGACCACGGAATGACATCCACTTTTTCGTTGTTCAACTCGCGGACGATGTTTTTCACGCGCTGGCCGCGCATGCCGACGCACGCGCCGACGGGATCCACTTTCGGGTCGCGCGAATAAACCGCCATCTTGGTGCGGAAACCTGGTTCGCGGGCAATGCCCTTGATCTCAATCGTGCCGTCGTTGATTTCAGAAACTTCTAGCTGGAAAAGCTTGATGATGAAACGCGGGTCGGCGCGGGACAAAATGATTTCAGGCCCGTGAGGCCCTTCCTCGACGGCCTTGACATAGCAGCGTATGCGTTCGCCGACCTGATATTCCTCAATGTTGACGCGCTCGCGGTTTGGCAGCAACGCCTCGTATTTTCCCAAATCCAAAATGACATCGGAACGCTCGAACCGGCGGACCGTGCCGCTGATGATGTCGCCCACGCGGTCTTTGAACTCGGCAAAGATCATGGATTTTTCCGCCTGCCGGATTTTTTGCATCAACGCCTGCTTGGCGAACTGTGTCGCGACGCGGCCAAAGCCGGTGGGGGTGACTTCCTTTTCGAGTTCGTCGCCGACCTGCGCCTCGGGCTTGATGCGCCGGGCGTCAAAGACGGAGATCTGGTCGTGCTGCGAAATGACTTTGTCTGTGACGATCAGTTTTGCGAACGCCTTAATGTCGCCGTTTTTCTGGTCTATCTCGACGCGCAATTCGCGCGCCGGGCCGACTGCCTTTTTCGCGGCGGACAGCAGCGCCTCCTGGACAGCGCCAATCAGGACATCACGGTTGATGCCTTTTTCGCGTTCCCAGAATTCCAAAACTGCTAAAAAATCTGCGTTCATAACTTAATCGCGGCGCCTGCCGCGTCCGCATCCGGCGAATAAAAAAGCCGGAAGATGTATATCTCCGACTTTTACATGCTGGCGAACCAGCCACTTTACCATTCTTGACGAATAAGAATAATTTTTTAACGTCAGTCCGTCAAGCTCAAATGAGCCCTGTCAATTCAAGCCTTTCATCAGCCCACGCTCATGCCCAGCAGGAATTCGATGTTGCTCTTGTTCTTTTTGAGCTTGCCCAAAAGCAGGTCCATCGCCTCGACGGGCGGAACGCCGGTGAGTGCGCGGCGCAGCAAAACAATGCGGCTCAATTCGTCCGGATGATACAGGAGCTCCTCTTTGCGCGTGCCGGAGCGCTCGATGTTGATGGACGGGAAAATGCGGCGGTCAACCAGAGCGCGGTCCAGATGAACCTCCATGTTGCCCGTGCCTTTGAACTCTTCAAAGATGACTTCATCCATTCGTGAACCCGTGTCTACGAGTGCCGTCGCCATGATTGTGAGAGAGCCGCCTTCCTCGATGTTTCGCGCCGCGCCGAAAAACCGTTTCGGCTTGTGCAATGCATTGGCGTCCACGCCGCCGGACAAAATTTTGCCGGAGTGCGGCTGCACGGTGTTGTAGGCGCGCGCAAGGCGCGTGATGGAATCGAGCAGGATCACGACGTCGCGCTTGTGCTCGATCATGCGCTTTGCTTTTTCGATGACCATTTCGGCGACCTGCACATGGCGTTCCGGCGGCTCGTCGAACGTGGATGAAATAACTTCCGCGCCTTTGCAGGAGCGTTCCATGTCCGTGACTTCTTCGGGGCGTTCGTCAATCAACAGGATGAACAGATAGGTTTCGGGATTATTTTTAAGGATGGCATTCGCCATCTTCTGCATCAAAACCGTCTTGCCCGTGCGCGGCGGCGCGACGATTAGTCCGCGCGTGCCCTTGCCTACCGGGCAGACCAAGTCCAGGACGCGCGTGCTCAATTCGTCCGAAGCAGTTTCCAAGATGAACCGCTTGTTCGGGAACAGCGGCGTAAGATTGTCGAAATGTGTCTTGTCCTTCGCCTTGTCCGGCTCCTCGCCGTCCACGGCCTCGACCTTGAGCAGCGCAAAGAACTTTTCCTTTTCCTTCGGCGGACGGATTTGCCCCGCGATCAAGTTGCCCGTCTGCAAATCGAAACGGCGGATTTGCGACGGCGAAATATAAATATCCTCGGGGCAGGGGAGGTAATTGAAGCTTTGCGACCGCAAAAACCCGAAGCCTTCCGGCAGGATTTCCAGCACGCCCTCTGAGAACAGCACACCAGCGCGTTCGGCGTTCTTTTGCAGGACATGGAAAATGACCTCGTGCTTGCGCATCGTCCCGAAATTTTCCACGCCCAGTTCCTTCGCCATGCCGTTCAATTCCATCATGCTCATCGCCTGGAGCTTGGCGATGTTGATGGACGCGGCGATCTTGTCGCGCTGATAACCGCGCCGCTCCTCCGATTTGATGTCGTCGTGGGTTGGCTCGACCGGCGTGGACGGCGGACGTAAACCGGCGGAACCGGACTGTTCGGGCGCGGCGGCGGGAATTTCCTCGGCTGGCGGCGCAACTGGTGCGGGAGCTGGCGTTGAAGAAGGTGCAGATACGGGTGCAGGCGCTTCGGCGGCGGGTGCAGCTTCCACCGGCGGTGTCGCTTTGGGCTTTTTGGTATAAACTCTGGGCATAATATAAAATATGATTTCCGAACTGGCTGGGATTTCGATTGCCTTCCGGCGTCTGTGGTCGCAAAAGCCGTCACGCATTGGACGTTTTGCGACCGGATTAGTTCAAAATAGGATTTCCGCTAAAGCTTCGAGGTCGTCCTCAACACGGTAGGGGAAATATTGCAGTCAGTTCGCGGATAGACTGGAGCAAGCCAGCCACGTTGTCAAATCAGATTTTTCTTGAGATTTTCCCTCCGGCGGCGCGTAATCGGGAATCGCATGAAAAATTTCCTGGCAGGGTTTGGCGTGGCCGTGTTGATTGCCTGCGCGTTGATTGTGTTTCAGCAACGCCAGGCACAGGATAAATTGCGCGCGGAAGATGAATCGATGCGCCGGCAAATCGCGCAATTGAAAGCGGACAACGAGAAGCTTTCAAACTTCGCCGCCCAGACAAAAAGTTCCCCATCGCTCCCGGACGATCAATTTAATGAATTGCTCAAATTACGCGGCGAGGTTGATGTGCTTCGCAGACAGACAAATGAACTCGGACAATTACGCGAAGAGAACCGGCAAATGCAAAAAGAATTTACCGACGCATTTAAATCAATGCCCAGCCCCGAACAGGCATTGTTCAATAAGAGGCGCATTCAAACCGTAAATGCATTGAAGCAGCTAGGGCTCGCAATGAAGGTTTTTGCCGGCGACAACAATGACCAATACGCAACCAATTTTGACCAGCTTACAAATGAGCTTGGAGGCATTACAAACTTTGGAGACAACATCCCATTGCAATCGTTTGAATTCGTGAATGTCGGATTGGTGAACGATTCAATGCCGGATACAATAATCTTCCGAGAACAAAACCCACGCCAGAATCTAAATGGAGAATGGGAGCGTGCTTACGGCCTGTCTGATGGCAGTGTGCAGACCATAAAGTCAGCCGATGGAAATTTTGATGCTTATGAACAGAAGCACATGGTTGCGCCGCCGCCCGGCCAATAATCCGCCAATTTACAGTTGCCACGCGCCAGCGGCTGATTAGAGTGTCCACGTTCAAATGAAAATCTCATTGCCCATCCTTGCCCTGGTGCTGCTCACCTTTTGCCGCGCGTCGGCGCAGGTCGACGTCGAGGTCGTCATGGACCAGGAACAATTCCTGCCCAGCGAATCCGTGCCGGTAGCCGTGCGCGTCACCAACCGTTCCGGCCAGCCGCTGCACCTGGGCGCGGACGCCGACTGGCTCACCTTCAACGTGGAATCCGTGGACGGCTTCATCGTGATGAAAAACGCCGAGGTGCCCGTGCTGGGCGAATTCGACCTCGGCTCCTCACAGGTCGCCACCAAGCGCGTGGACTTGCAGCCTTATTTCGACCTCAAGCGCCAGGGCCGTTACCGCATCGTCGCCACCCTGCGCATCAAGGCGTGGAGCGTGGAGACACCCAGCCTGCCGAAGGAGTTCGACGTCATCAGCGGCGCGGAACTGTGGTCGCAGGATTTCGGCGTGCCGATACCCGCCGGCGTGACAAACCAGCCGCCCGAGGTCCGCAAATACACCCTGGAAGAGGCAAACTACCTGCGCGAACAACTGCGGATGTATGTCATGGTGAGCGACCCGGCCGGATCGCATGTGTTCAAGGTCTCGCCCATCGGCCCCATGGTTTCGTTCAGCCAGCCGGAAGTGCAGCTCGATCCCCTGAGCGACCTCCACCTCATCTACCAAAGCGGTGCCAAGACGTTCACCTATTCCGTGGTCAACCCCGACGGCACGATTCTGCTCCAGGACATTTACGATTACGTGGACAAGCGCCCGCGCCTGGCACTGAACCCAACCGGCGACGTCGTGGTCATCGGTGGCGTGCGCCGGCTCAAGCCGGGCGAACTGCCCGTCGTGAAACTGCCCGCCGACCTGCCCCCTCCCGCCAAGCCTTGAAAGCGGTTGAACCTTTCAATTATTTCAATGCTTTTAATTTGAAAACCTTGTGTCCCCAATCGCCTGGCAAACACTGCAACTCATCACCAATACCGGCGGCGTGATTCAAGTTGGTGACACCAATGCCACTAATTTGGAGAGGTTCTATCGTGTCGGCGTGCAATGATTACAAGTCGGTGACGAGCATTGAAACAATTCTTCCTGCGCTTGATTGTTGCCACATCCCAAATGGACTTGTTGTAAAAATTCCCGCTTGCCATTCTTCGCATTTCCCGTATTTTCCATTCTGCCTGAACGCCGCGTGTGCGGATCCGCCTTCGTAACAGTATTTGGAGGCGGCTTGGCTGGTCGCAGGAAACTGCGGCGAGACAAATGTTCATTGAGGCTGAGAAAAAACAGTTAACAAACAACCTAACCCTTAACCTCCGTTGCCAGTCGCAGCGTCGGTAGTTAGGCAATGGAGTCTTCAAGTCGCCCGCATCGCGGGTTGCTCAAAGCCTCCGTCGGTTCAAACACAGAATAGTTATGCTCACAATGGAAGAAGCCATGAAGCAAAGCGCCACAAGCTTTGCGCAGGGCGAAATTGTCAAAGGCAAGATCATCGAGCTTCGCAAGAACGAAGTCCTGGTGGACATCGGCTACAAAAGCGAAGGCGTCATCCCTGGCAACGAATTTATTGATATCAAGGCCGTCAAGGTCGGCGACGAGATTGACGTGCTCATCGAGAAGCTTGAAAACAAGGAAGGCACCGTGGTCCTCTCGCACGAGAAGGCGGAGTTCAAAAAGAACTGGGACAAGATCCAGACGATTTGCAACGAAGGAGGCATCATCAAGGGCAAGGTCACGGCCATCGTCAAGGGCGGCCTGGTGGTCAACGTCGGCGTCGAGGCGTTTTTGCCGGCGTCGCAGATTGACGTCATCACGCCGAAGAATCTCGCCGGCTTTGTCGGCAACACTTACGAGTTCAAGGTCGTCAAAATCAACCAGGAGCGCCAGAACATCGTGCTGTCGCGCCGCGAATTGATCGAGTCCGAGCGCAATGAGAAGCGCGGCAAGCTGCTTGCCGACATGACCCCCGGCGACATCCGCAAGGGCACGGTCAAGAACATCACCGATTTCGGCGCGTTCATTGACTTGAACGGCATTGACGGTCTGCTCCACATCACGGACATGAGCTGGGGCCGCATCGGTCATCCGTCTGAATTGCTCAAGGTCGGCCAGGAAATTGACGTGGTCGTCCTCGACGTGAACAAGGAAAAGGAACGCGTAAGCCTCGGCCTCAAGCAGAAGCTCGCCAACCCGTGGGACAGCATCGAGACGAAATTTCCCGTCGGCGCGAAGGTCAAGGGCAAGGTCGTCAGCCTCGTGCCTTACGGCGCGTTTGTGCAGCTCGAACCCGGCGTCGAAGGGCTCATCCACGTCACCGAACTTTCCTGGACCAAGCGCATCGCCAAACCGAGCGACGTGCTCAAGCAGGATCAGGAAGTCGAAGCGGTCGTTCTCGGCATCAACCGCGAGGAGCAGAAAATTTCCCTCGGCATCCGCCAGCTCGAATCCAATCCGTGGGACGGCGCTGCTGCGAAATACACCGTCGGCACCAAGGTCAAGGGCCAGGTGCGCAACCTCACCAGCTACGGCGCGTTTGTCGAGCTGGAGGAAGGCATTGACGGCATGATCCACGTGTCCGACATGTCATGGACCCGCAAGATCAATCATCCGAGCGAAGTCATGAAGAAGGGCGACGAAATCGAGGCGACCGTGCTCGAAGTGGATCGTCCGAACCAGCGCATCGCGCTCGGCATGAAGCAGCTCGGCACCGACCCGTGGTCGAACATCGAGAAGCTTTACAAGGTCGGCGACCTCGTCACCGGCAAGGTCACCAAGCTCGCCAGCTTCGGCGCATTCGTCGGCCTGCAGCATGAGATTGACGGACTCGTCCACATCTCGCAGATCAGCGAGGAACGCGTGGAGAAAATCAAGAATGTGCTCAAGGTCGGGCAGGATGTTTCGGCGCGCGTCGTGAAAATTGACAAGAACGAACGCCGCATCGGCTTGTCCATCAAGGCCGCCAGCTACAGCGACGAGCAGCTTAAGGAAGAGCAGAAGATCCTCGACCAGCTCAAGCCCGGCGAAGACCTCGTGGCGTTGCAGCACGCCTTCGACGCCGCCGACGAAATGGTCAAAGACTAATCGTCCTGGGCAAAATCAAATTATGCCAACCGGCGGACTGGAAACAGTCCGCCGGTTTTTTATTCCTTCGCCCGTCGGACGGGAGAGGGTGGTGCGGAGCGCCGGGTGAGGGAAAGGTGTTCCTAATCTTTCAATCTCCGATGTCGGTAATGCAGAATCTTGAACTCCGGCGTGTCGCGAAGTTCCTCCGCCAGCTCAAACTTGTCCTCGAACGGCGGGAAAAAAGTGTCGCCGCCCTCCACCTCGCGTTTGACGAGCGTGAGATACAGGTCTGAACAGCGCGGCAACGCCTGCTCGTAAATCTGCGCGCCACCGCAGATGAAGATATCATTGGGAAACTCAGCCGGATCCAATTTGTCCAGCGACTTGAAAATCAGGATTTCCGTCTCCTGCTTTTCACCGAGCTTCGTGAAATGGAATTGATAGGCACGCTTCAGGAATTTCCCTCCGCGCCACTCGTGGTATTGCCCGAAGATTTCCGGATGCTTTTTGATGAGCCGCTGCGGATGTTTCGTCAGCACCAGATTCTTGCGGTTGGGCAGCGGGCGGCCGAGGCTCTCGAACGTCTTGCGCCCCATCACAATCAGGTTGCCCATCGTGGTTTGCTTGAACCACTTGAAATCCTCCGGCAGATGCCACGGGATTTTGTTCCCCGCGCCGATCACGCGGTTCAGCGACATTGCGGCGATGGCTTTGAAGTGTTTCATTTCTTTCGCAAGACGATGAACAAATTGTCCGCAAGATTCAAACCACTTAGTATCTTCTCCACACAGCGGTAAATCATCTTCACCGGCTTCAACGCCGGGTTTTGTTTGTAGGCCGTCGTGCGTTTGAGCAGGGCCGCGCGCTGTTCGTCCGGGACAAAACCGCCTTTCCCCCGGAAATCCTGCCAGATGACGATGGGATTAAAGTGCATCGAGCCGGCCGCGCAAATCTCGAAATGTTCCGTCATCGAAAATTCTCCCAGCGTTTTGGCCGTGAAATAATTCACGTGTTGCGGGAAAATATAGCGATATTTCCTGCCAAGCATACGGACGGCGAGCGATTTCATGTTCGGAACGAGGATAAAACAATGACCGCCCGGCTTCAATAGCGCGGCCGTCCTGCCCAAAAATTTCTTCGGCTCCAGAAGATGTTCCATGACGGCCCAGAACGTGATCGCATCAAAACGCATTTCCCCAAAATCATGATTCAAAAATGAATTGCCGATGATTTCAATTCCCCGGCCGCGCGCATAATCCAGCGCCGGCTTTGAAATGTCCGTGCCCGTCACCCGGTAATTGCCCCGCGATTTCAGCTGGTGCAAAAACGCCCCGGTCGAACATCCCACATCCAGAACCGCCCCCTGCGGACAAAAGGACTGGAAGAGCCGCAGTTCCCGCTCGAATCGTACGCCGGCATAATCGCTCTCAAGCTTTTCGTGCGACAGGTAGAACGGCGTGCCGAGATTGTTGTAGAATTCGCCGCCCATTTCCGCCGGAACGGGATTGGCGTAGATCATCCCGCAATTCCTGCAGCGCACGAGCGCCAGCTCCTTTTTCTGCAGAAACGCAGCCCCGTCATTCTTCCCACAAAGCGGACATTCGCGATGAATGTTCGCGCTCATTCAAACGGCAATCGGCGCCTTGATGACCGGATGCGGGTCGTAGCCCAGCAGTTCAAAATCCTCGAACTTGAATTTGTGGATGTTCTTCACCGCCGGGTTCAACTTCATCTGCGGCAGCAGACGCGGCTCGCGGGAGATCTGCAGCTTCGCCTGTTCGACATGGTTCGAATAAAGATGCAAATCTCCGAACGTGTGGATGAAATCGCCCGGCTTCAACCCGCACACCTGCGCCACCATCAGCGTGAGCAGCGCGTAGCTGGCGATGTTGAACGGCACGCCGAGGAAAACATCCGCACTGCGCTGGTAAAGCTGGCAGCTCAACTCCCCGTCGCTCACGTAAAACTGAAACAGCGTGTGGCACGGCGGCAACGCCATCGTCTCCAGCTCGCCCGGATTCCACGCACTGACGATGAGCCGCCGGCTGTCGGGATTCTTCTTGATGGACGCGATGACATGGTCAATCTGGTTGATGCTGCGGCCGTCCGCCGTGCGCCAGTCCGTCCATTGCGCGCCATAAACGCGGCCGAGGTCGCCGTCCTTGTCCGCCCACTCGTCCCAGATCGTCACGCCATGCTCGTTGAGCCATTTCACATTCGTGTCGCCGCGCAAAAACCAGAGCAGCTCGTAGATGATGGACTTGGTGTGGACCTTCTTGGTGGTGAGCAGGGGAAACGAATCGCGCAGCGAATAGCGGACTTGCGCGCCAAACAGGGAATACGTGCCCGTGCCGGTGCGGTCGGCCTTGAGCTTGCCGTTATCAAGCACTTGCCGGAGCAAATCGAGGTATTGAATCATCGCGGCAAAAAGTTAAACACGAAAGAAGCGAAAGGGCGAAAAGAAATTTCAACGGCCACCGCGAGCTTGAAGCTCCCAAGCCATTGTAATGTGATAACGCCACACAAATTGATCTAGATGATAACTGTTGGTCGCTACGGAAACCACCTTTACACTTGGTCGCCAGGCAAAAATTATTCCTCGAGACTTCGATCCATTGCGCCTTTGCGTTGAATTTCCCCGCATTAGCTGCAAAACTGCCCGCCATGCGAATCCTCGCCCTCGATCACGGAACCAAGCGCATCGGCGTCGCCGTCAGCGACGAGACCAAGACCATCGCGCAGCCGCTGGAATACATCCTCGCGGAGCCGTTCGCGCCGTTTCTGGACCGGCTCAAGAAAATCCTCGTGGAGAAGGAGGTGGAACTCATCCTCATCGGCCAGCCGCGCAACATGGACGGCAGTTACGGTCCGGCGGCGCAAAAGGTGGAGGCGTTTGTGGCGGTGTTGAAGAGCGCCATCACCGTGCCCATCAAGATGTGGGACGAGCGGCTCACGTCCAAGATGGCCAACCGGATTCTCATCCAGGGCAATGTCCGCCGCGACAAGCGCAAGGAGAAGGTGGACAAGATGGCGGCGGCAATCTTGTTGCAGAGCTATCTGGACGGAATTTAAACACCAAGGCACAAAGTTATGAAGCCACAGAGTCACAGAGGCACAGAGATTAAAAATCGTTTTCCCCTATGCGACTCTGTGTCTCTGTGGCGAAAAGTTCCTTTCTTCGTGCCTTGGTGCCTTGGTGGTTTATGAATTTGAAATTCAAACTCGTCATCGCTTACGACGGCACAGCTTACCAAGGGTGGCAGGTGCAAAAGATCGGCACGGGCGTGCAGGAGAAGATCGAGGCGGCGTTCGGTAAAATGTTTCCGAGCGTCAAGCGCATCCACAGCTCCAGTCGCACGGATACCGGCGTGCACGCGCTCGGCATGGTGGCGCATGTGGAGATTCCGCGCGCGGAATTCAAGATGCCCGCCGCCCGGCTCGCGCTCGCGCTCAATGCCTTTCTGCCGGACGACATCCGCGTGCTGTCGGCGGTGCGCGCGCCGGAGAAGTTTCATGCGCGCTTCAACGCGACGGGAAAACAATACCGCTACTTCGTGTGGAATCATCCGGCGATGAATCCCTTGCTGCAAAACCGCGCGTGGCATTTCCCGATCAAGCTGGATCTGGCGAAGATGCGCGCGGCGGCAAAGCTGTTCATCGGCAAGAAAGACTTCCGGTGTTTCGCCGGCACGCGCAGTTATGAGATGGCGTCGAACGTCCGTACGTTGACGCGCTGCGACATCAAGAAGTCGGGCGCACATTATACATTCATAATTGAGGGCGACGGGTTTCTTTACAAGATGTGCCGGGGCATCGTGGGAACGCTGGTGCAGGTGGGGCAGGGAAAGATTCCGCTGGCGAAGGTTGAGGAGATTCTGTCCAGCCGCGACCGCCGCGTGGCGGGCATGACCGCGCCGGCGCATGGATTGGTGCTGTGGAAGGTGTTTTATAAAAAGCCAGCAGTTCGTAGTCAGTAGTCAGTGGCATCAGTTGCTATGCCGTGCTACTGACAAAGAACTACTAACCACTGACTCATATGAACATTGTTTTAGTCGAACCGGAGATTCCGCCGAACACGGGCAACGTGGCCCGGTTGTGCGCTGCCACGAAATCCGTGCTGCATCTCATCGAGCCGTTCGGCTTCAAGCTGGATGATTCGCAGCTCAAGCGCGCGGGGATGGATTACTGGCAGCAGGTGGAGTGGCATCGTTGGAAGAACTGGACGGCGTTTGCGGAAAAATTGCCGGCGAACGCGCGGCTGTGGTTCATCGAATCCGACGGCGCGAAGAATTACAGCGATGTGAAATTTTCGGCGGATGATTATCTGGTGTTCGGTCGTGAGACGGCGGGTCTGCCGAAACAACTACTGGAGCAGCATCGCGAAAGCTGGCTGCGGATTCCGATGTTCAATGAGGAATCACGTTCGTTAAATTTGTCGAACTGCGTGGCGTTGGTGTTGTTTGAGGCGTTGCGGCAGCAGGGATTTCAACGCGAGATTCGTTGAAGTGTTGAACCGGAGCATCTTGACCCGGTTTAACGATTTAAACCAGACATACACTTGGTTAATGACATTGTGTAGTTTTCTCCAAATAGCGTCTTCAAAATTTTCTTTCTAACGAATTTTTCCAGAACTTAACAAATGGAACTTGTTCACCGCATCCGTTTTTGACACGGAAAAGCGGTGAATAATTCACGTCGAAAAAATGGGAATCGCTTTGATTTGACGTGCTGATTTGAGTTTTTCACAGGTTGTTCACGGCGCGATTTCGGTGAACAACCTGTGCATATCAATTCATTGAAGGAAGCAAAAGATTTGTTATGATGTTCACAGTTCATTGAATGAACGAAGCGGGCAGAGGCGGTCGAAAGATTGAAGCTGAACGTTTCCAGGATAATCCCGGGTGACCGGGGAAAAGCCGGGTCAGGCTGGTTGACACGGCTCCTCATAAACCGACCGAAAGGTTGGCGGCGGAGGCAGAATTCACAGGTTCCTCTGGCACGTTCGCACGTGTCAAAAGCGAATGAGGGACCGGCGGCTAGGGACGATAAGAAACCGTTCCGAGCCGGGTCAAGTAGTCCGGGCAGGTTTCGAGCCTGGGCGAATCGCAGTTGCCGGGACAGGCAAACGGTTGCTACTGCGTATCAGCACGGTGCGGGTGACTCTGGCGGGATTCAAAAATAAAAAGTTGAGTTCGCCAAAAGAAAAACGCCGAAAGGCGGACAAAAAGAGTGTCGCATCGGGAAGGTCACGATGGCTTTGGCAGGCTGCGTGAAAACTTCCGAAGGCCGGCGATGTTAAAAACGACACCGCTGGACTGTGAGAAAAAGCAATCTTAGAGAGAAGAGGCGAGACCCGTGGCGTCGGGCGAACGCGCCGTCAAAAGCGGCGGCAGACCCGGAGCTAATGGTGGAGACGCGAAAGAAAATCATAGGCGTGTCTCAACCTGGTTCGCAGGCCGGTGGCGCAACCACCAGTTGAAGCGAGCTGAAAAGCCTCACTCGAAATTCAGCGACCGCAAGGCGCTGGACGGCCCTGCTACGAGGCCGGAAACTCCGCTTGCCGTGGAGAATGGCGTCGGGAAGCCAGCAGCCCCCGCGAGGGTGCGCGCCTAATGTTGGCTTGGGAAAGAGAGATTGGCGAACTCCCATCCCCAATTTGTCCCCGTTTGACCGAAAGGTCAGGCGGGGACTTATTTTTTCAGTTCCTCCTCATCGTCATCCTTATGCTCATCAATTGAAATCCAAATATTCTATGATGAGAATGACGACGTGGATTCCAATAAAAAATACTTGCCCGTTCAACGCTTTGAGCGCAACTTTTACTGACAAAATTTAACCAACAAAGTTTATGGGACACATTTACAACAACATCATCGAAACCGTCGGTCGCACTCCGCTGGTCAAATTGAACAAGGTCACCGCCGGATTGCCGGCCACCATCGCGCTCAAATGCGAATTTTTCAACCCGCTCGGCAGCGTCAAAGACCGCATCGGCATGGCGATGATCGAGGACGCCGAAAAGCGCGGAGTCTTGAAGAAAGACACCGTCATCATCGAGCCGACTTCCGGCAACACCGGCATTGCGCTCGCATTTGTTGCGGCGGCCAAAGGCTACAAGTTGATTCTGACGATGCCCGAAACGATGTCCCTCGAACGACGCACGCTGTTGGCGATGCTCGGTGCGAAGCTTGTTTTGACCCCCGGTGCTGAAGGCATGAAAGGCGCGATTGCGCGCGCCGAGGCTTTGGCGAAGGACACGCCGAACTCGTGGATTCCGCAGCAGTTCAACAATCCGGCAAATCCGGCAATCCACTCGAAAACCACGGCGGTTGAACTTTGGGATGACACGGACGGCAAGATTGACATTTTGGTCGCGGCGGTCGGAACCGGCGGCACGATCACCGGCTGCGTGGAATATATTAAACCGAAAAAATCTTCGTTCCAGGCCATCGCCGTCGAGCCGAAGGATTCACCGGTCATTTCGCAGACGCTTGCGGGGCAGCCGGTCAAGCCCGGTCCGCACAAGATTCAAGGCACGGGCGCGGGATTTGTGCCGCAAAATTTGCATTTGAAGGACAGCGCAGGCAATCCGCAGATCGTCGAGTGCGTGCAGGTTTCCAACGATGACGCGTTTGCGATGGCGCGGCGCCTGGCGAAGGAAGAGGGAATTTTGGTCGGCATTTCCACCGGAGCAAATGTCATTGCCGCGATTGAAGTTGCGAAACGCCCTGAAAACAAGGGCAAACTCATCGTCACCGTGGCCTGTTCGACGGGCGAACGATACCTGAGCACAGCACTCGCCGCCGAAGCCCGCGCGGAAGTCGGAGGCTGAAAATTTTCGCAGATTGCGCCGATAAAACCGGATTTCTTAACGGCAAATATTTGTCTATGGAAGGTTGCTTTATCAGCCTGCCAAAAATAGTTGTTGCATTAGCTTGGCTTTATTCGTAGTTAATAGCCCGTCGAAGGTTTGATGTCTGCGGTTGGAAGGGTTTTCTAAATCATATTTCCGCTGCGGCAATTTCCAAAAAATTCAAAGTTCAACACCGGTTTTCGGGCGGATTTTTTAACCTTTGGACACACAACATTTATGAGCGACACAAAAAACAACGGCGACAAGCCGTCGGACGCCGGTTCGGGCTACCTCGAAATCTCCGAAAAGGGATTCGGGTTTCTCCGCACCGCACAGAACCATTTTCATCCCAAGCCGACCGACATCTTCGTCACGCCCGACACCATCCGGCGCAATTTTTTGCGCGAGGGCAGCCATGTCGCGGGCACCACGCAGCCGCCGCACCGCGGCACAAGCCCGCAGCTCAAGACGGTTGACACGGTCAACGACATGCCGTTCGAGGCTTACACCAAGGCCGTCCGCTTTGAAAATCTCACGACAATTGACCCGATTGAGAAATTCAATCTGGAAACGTCGCCGGATCTGATCGAGACACGAGTCATTGATCTCGTCACCCCGATTGGCCGTGGCACGCGCGGATTGATTGTCGCGCCGCCGCGCACGGGCAAGACGACCATCCTCAAGCAGATCGCCAACGCCATCACCGCGAATCATCCCGAAGTTTTCGTAATGGTGCTGTTGATTGACGAACGGCCCGAGGAAGTTACGGATTTTCAACGCTCGGTCAAGGCCGAGGTCGTCGCGTCGTCCAACGACATGGATCTGGAGACGCACGTCCGCCTGTCGCGCTTCATGATTGAGCGCTGCCGCCGCATGGTTGAATCCGGCAAGGACGTTTTCGTGCTGCTCGATTCCATCACCCGCGTGGCCCGCGCCTACAACAGCGTTCACGGTGGCAGCGGCCGCACGATGACCGGCGGCGTGGATGCGCGCGCGCTGGAAATCCCCCGCAAGATGTTCGCCTCGGCGCGCAAGATTGAAGAGGGCGGCTCGCTCACGATTCTGGCGACGGCGCTGGTGGATACCGGTTCGCGCATGGACGAATTGATTTTCCAGGAATTCAAGGGCACGGGCAACATGGAGCTGATCCTTGACCGCAAGCTTTCCGACCGCCGTTTGTTTCCGGCGATTGACATCCCGAAAAGCGGCACGCGCAAGGAGGAAAAACTTTTCCCCGCGAAAAATCTCGAGGCCATCCGCAAACTGCGCCGGATGATGGTGGACTTGAATCCCATCGAGGCGATGGAAACTCTCACCGCCGCGCTCAAGAAAAACAAGACCAACGACGAGCTGCTCGCGAAGCTGGAAAAAGGTTCGTGATTGGTTGAATTGTGAATCGTTAATCGGATTCCAATGCAACGATTCAACGATACGACAAAGAACGACTTGCATTCCCGTCCGCCGCTTGAACGGATGTTGCGCATCCATCAGACGCTTTCAACCGGAAAATTTCCAAACGCAGTCACGCTCGCCCGTGAACTGGAGGTCAGCACCAAATCCGTCCATCGCGACATCGAGTTCATGCGCGACCGGCTTGGCCTGCCGATTGAATTCAACGTCGGCAAAAACGGCTATTTTT
>Ga0182013_10001818_pt1 | contig 28748 bp, 25 predicted proteins | sample 612S2MmetaG_FD_120487 | JGI IMG/M metagenome (GOLD analysis project Ga0182013, IMG submission 120487) | Permafrost microbial communities from Stordalen Mire, Sweden - 612S2M metaG | ecosystem: Environmental > Terrestrial > Soil > Wetlands > Permafrost | place: Sweden: Stordalen | collected... | reverse complement strand
TGAGCAACTAGGCGGCGGGCGGGCCAACTGGGCGGCGGTTGGGCTCGGGGCAAAAACTAGGGTCGGACCTAGGGTCGCGCCCTGGGGACAAGACCGGGCTGTCGGCGTTGACTTAGAGCCATGGACAGCTCACCAACGCCGGGGCCGACCGTTCGTCTTCTTCTCGAGGTCGACCGGGCTCCCGACGGACGGCTCGAAGGACGGATAAGCACCGACGGCGCTGACGCCTGGAGCCCGTTCTCTGGCGTGCTCGAGTTGCTCAAGGTGCTCGAGGAGCATGCCTAGCCCGCATTGCGACCCTCGCTCACAAGTACCTACCTAGGAACAAGCACCTACCAAAAAAGGAGTAACCCATGAAGATCAAGACCAACCGTTCGGGCCAAGAGGGCAGGCTTCTTCGCCGGTCAGTCAACGGACGGGTACTGGGCGGCGTCGCCGCCGGGTTCGCCAAGCACTTTGACTTCGATGTGACGTACGTCCGGCTGGCCCTGGTCGTGTTGTCGTTTGTAGGTGGTGCGGGCGTCCCCCTTTACCTGGCGGCGTGGATCTTGGTGCCCGAGGAAGGCTCCAACATCGCCATCGTCGATGGCCTGCTGGCCCAGACCGGCGGTCAACCGTCATGACAGAACACGGCACGGCTACGGCTCTCCTGACTTCGAGCGGGCGCCCTTCCTCGGCGCCAGCTCCTACGGGCGGCAAACCCCGCCGGGCGCGCCTGGTCCTGTGGGCCGCTGGTGTTATCGCCCTTGTCGGCTTGGTGGGCGGAGGAGCGGCATCCTCGCACCTGACCTCATCACTGAGCGACTACGACGCTCCTGGGTCTGCCGTCGTACTGGCCCAGCACCAGGTACAACAGGCCACGGGCACCAACCCAGAAGAGGGCTACGAAGTTGTCGTCCGCACCGCCGCGCCGATCGCAGAGCCGTCAGCGCTGCCGGCCCGAGTGGCGACGGTAGTCGCCCTTCTCCGAGCGCGTCCAGAGGTCAAAAGCGTGCTCGATTATGCCAACACCGGGGATCCGGCCATGATCTCCAAAGGTGGCGACTTCACCGTTGTGGTAGCGACCGTTGGCGCCGTGCAGGAAAAGCAGGCCGTCACCGCCCTGGAGCGCGCCATCGCCGCCCAGCCGTCGCTGAAAGGGAACAGTTGGCTCGGAGGGCCGACGGTCGCCGACGTCCAGCTGGCCGCCGTATCTTCTCAGGACCTGGGCCACGCCGAGCTCTACGCGCTGCCGTTCCTGGTCCTGTTGCTTTTCTTCGTGTTCCGAGGCCTCCGGGCGGCGGCCGTACCCCTCCTGGGCGCGGTGTTCGCCATAGCGGTGACGCTGGGCGTCATGGGCCTGGTCATGTTGGTTGTTCCTCTGTCGGTCTTCGCCCTCAACCTGGTCATCGCGCTGGGCTTAGGCCTCTCGGTCGACTTCAGCCTCTTGGTCGTGTCGCGTTTTCGTGAGGAGCTCGGCCGGCAAGGGTCGGTCCAGGCGGCGTTGGCTACCGCAAGACAAACCGCAGGGCATACCGTCCTTTTCAGTTCGGTCACCATCGCGGCGGCCATGGCCACACTCGCTATCTTCCCCGAGCGCTTCGTCTACTCCATGGGAATTGCCGGGGCCATCGTGGTACTGGCGGCGGGAGCTTTCGCCCTGTTCGTCCTGCCATCGCTCCTGGCCGTCTTCGGCCCGCGCGTCACGGCGCCCGCCCGGTCGCGCCGGTCCCGCCCAGCCACGGCCAGCGCACCTGAAGGAAGTGGCCGTTGGTACCGGATAGCGGCTCTCGTCATGCGCAGGCCCCTCGCCTGGGCGGCAACCGCCGTCCTGGTCCTGGTGGTCCTGGCCGCACCGTTCTTGCACGTCTCTTTCACCGGCGCCGATGCGAGCACCCTGCCGACCAGTAGTTCGGCTGGCGCCGCCTACGAACTTGTGCAGACCAAGTTTGCCGCCTTTTCTGAGGCACCGGCGAGCCTCGTGGTCGATGCGGCGACGGCCACAAGACAACGCCTGCAGGCCTATGCCGATGCCGCGGCCGCCGTTCCGGGCGTCAAAGCGGTCTCGTCTTTCCAGCACCTGGGCGGGCCCCTATGGGAGTCCAACGTGGCGTTGTCCTCGGCACCGTTGTCGCCGGCCGCTCAGCGCTCCGTCGAGGCGCTGGAGTCACTGCAAGGCCCCGGGAGGGACGCCGTCATAGGACAGACTTCCTCCTTCCTCAGCCTGGAAAATAGCCTCAAGTCACATCTGCCGACCGTGCTCGGGCTGATCGTACTGATCGCGCTCGTCATGCTGTTCGCCATGACGCGCTCGGTGCTGCTCCCCGTAATGGCCGTTGTTATGAACATCTTCACCATCGGCGCCGCCTTCGGCCTGCTCGTGTGGGCCTTCCAGTGGGGCCACCTGAGGCAGCTGCTGGGGTTCAGCGCCCCGGGCGCGCTGCAGTCGACCTCGCTCATCATCATCCTCGCCGTGGTGTTCGGGCTCTCCACCGACTATGGCGTTTTCCTTCTGGGAAGGATGAAGGAGGAGCACGACGCCGGGGCCGCTCCGGGCGATGCGGTGGCCCGCGGCCTCGACCGCACCGGTGGGATTGTCAGCGCCGCGGCGGTTTGCCTGGCCTTGGCCATCGGTGCTCTGGTGCTGTCCCACCTCGTCTTCGTAAAAGAGCTGGGGCTCGGTGTAGCCTTCGCCGTAGTCCTCGATGCCACGATAGTCAGGGCAGTCCTCGTCCCGGCCTTGATGAGGCTCCTCGGCCGAGCCTGTTGGTGGTCTCCTGGGTCGGTCCGGCGAGCCCCGCGGCCAGTCCCAGTGCTGGCTCGGCCGATGCAGCCACTGGTCCCCGGGGCCCTGCTCAGCGACGACCTCCCGGTGGCGAAGTAAGGACAGCCGGGCACCCGACGCCGCGTAGTACCGCCGGTGCGCGTTGGGCTTTGTACCAAACCATCATTAGCCTCTAAAAGGAGAACTGCACATGACGAACGTAATGACTGAGCCCACCACTTACCTTGTCCGTCCCGAAGGACGAGTCGCTTACAACGTCTCGGGCCAAGGTCCTCTTGTCGTGCTCGTGCCGGGCATGGGCGACCTACGCGGGGCCTACCGGTTCCTCGCTCCCCGGTTGCGCGAGGCCGGGTACCGCGTAGCCTGCACCGAGCTCCGTGGCCACGGCGACAGCGACGCCACATTCAGTTCCTACGGTGACGTTGAGACGGCGGACGACATCGTCGCGCTCATCGACGAGCTGGGCGGCCCCGCTGTCGTCATAGGCAACTCCATGGGCGCCGGGTCGGCAGTCCTGGTGGCGGCGGACCGCCCCCTCCTCGTTCGAGGACTGGTGCTTATTGGCCCGTTCGTCCGGAGCCCCAAGACCAGCGCCATGAAACGGGCTGTGCTGCGAACGGCAATGGCCGCCCCGTGGGCGGCGATCTCGTGGAAAGGTTACTTGCCCAAGTTGTACGCGGGCCGCAAGCCAGCCGATTTCGACGAATACCGCGCTGAGGTGATCAAGAGCCTCCATAAACCGGGGCACGCAAAGGCGTTCTCGCTCACCACCCGCACAGACCACAAGGCCGCAGAAGCGCGCCTGGCTGAAGTCAAGGCGCCTGTTTTGGTCGTGATGGGTGAAGACGACCCCGACTTCCCCTCACCCGAGGTAGAGGCCGATTGGATCGCCGGCGCCCTGCATGCAGAGGTGGCCATGGTCCCCGAGGCCGGGCACTACCCCCAATCACAAAGACCTGATGTCACGACCGATGCGGTCGTGCGGTTCTTGAAAGGACTGGACAGCTGAACACGATGGATCCCACCGATGTAGCCGTCGGTGAGATGAACGAGCTTCACGTCGTTCACCGCTCAGGCCGCAGCTAGTGCTGCCTTACGAGCACCAAGTAGCTCGTGATGCAGCGGTGTGGCGATCACTGATATACCATTAGACTACACACGATAACTACGATTATGCCACGTAAGCAATCGAACACTGAAACCAAGGAAAACTAATGGGAACCCAGCCAAAGAAGCCGACTAGCAAAGGCCCAGCCGAATGGTTCACCGGGGACGTCTGGATCGACCGCCTCGTCGAACCAAACGACCACTCGCAACTCAACGTCGGCGCCGTTCACTTCACCCCCGGCGCCCGCACCGCATGGCACTCCCACGACGGCGGCCAGACCCTCTACGTCACCGAAGGAAAAGGCCTCGTGCAGTCACGCGGCGAGGAGATCGGCGAACTCCGCCCCGGCGACGTCCACCTTACCCCGAATGGCCAAGAACACTGGCACGGCGCCGCTCACGACCACTTCATGACCCACATCTCCATCACCCAGGGCCCGGCCACCTGGGGTGACCATGTCACCGACGACCAATACGGCCGAACGGCATAGCCAGCCGACCACCACCGACCCCGTCGCGCCCCCGAATTACCCATCTGGCACCTATGCTTGGTGAGCGTGAGCGACCACCGTACGGAAGGAGCCGCTCAGGCTCGATAGGTGACCGGCGCGAAGTCGACAGCGGTTGATATCCGCCGTGAGCGGCGCCGGTCTCGGCACGGTTGTTGGGAGCACCTGGTTGTGGCCCCGCTATGGGTGGCCTACGGTGCCAATCTCGGGACGCTGATGCGGACCTGCGACGCCGTCGGTGCCTGCATGGCTGTCCCTCCGACCGATCATTACCGCCAGGCCCTGGACCATGGCGACACCTTGGGGGGGCGCTTTCGCCCTCACGTTCATTGGGCGCGGCCAGGCAAGGACGCCTGGATCGAGTCGATGCGGGCCCAGGGCTGGCGGATCATGGCCATCGAGTTGGCGGACGGCGCCGTACCGCTACCTCGACTGGGAACGGCGCGCCAGCCGACGGTTGTCCTCCTCGGCCACGAGCACGAGGGCATCCCGCCCCGGTGGGTCGAGAGCGCCGACGTCTGCGTGGAGATCCCGATGGTCGGCAAAGGGGCCAGCCTCAATGTCGCCGTCGCCGGCAGTTTGGTGCTCTACCGTCTCGCCGGCTTGTGCTGAGCCGTAGGCAATCAGCCCGCGTTTAGCCCGCGTCACACGGCGTCCAGGCCCGTCCATGACAGACGGGACACGCACCGTGAGCAGGGACAACAGGAGGAATGCCAAACGGCGCGACTGGGGCATTGACGGCCGTGATGGTCGCCGGTGGTGTGAAGGGTCCCGCTCAGGTATGGTTTACTTATCGTCGATACTTAGTAACAGTCGACACTTAGTAACATAAGCACGTATCGAGGAGGGCCCAGGACCCCATGCCGGTCGACGCTGCGAAGGCTGACATAAGGACGGAGCCGGGCGGGCCCTCGCCCCAGGCGCTGGCCAGCCGGTTACGGCTGTCGATGATCCGCCTGAGCCGCCAGCTGCGTCGTTACGACCCTTCGGAGCTCACCATCGCCCAGCTTTCGTTGCTGGCCAGTGTCGTACGGGGTGGCCCGATCGGCGTCGGACAGCTGGCCGAGATCGAAGAGCTGCCCTCGCCGGCGGTGACACGCCTGGCCGACAAGTTAGAAGAGGCCGGCCTCGTCACCCGCCGAGCTAACCCCACCGACCGCCGAGGCGTTCACTTGGTGGCGACCGTTGCGGGCGAGCGACTGCTCGCTCAGCGCTGGGAGTCCGGCAACGCCTGGCTCGCCGGGCACCTCATTGCGCTGAGCGATGAGGACCGTGTGGCGTTGGAACGCGCCGTGACGGTACTCGAGTCTTTTACCACACAAAACCCCGAAGAGAAGGAGGTGCTGGCATGAACGCCGGCACGACCACGTTGCCGTCTGTCCCGTCACCGGTCGTGGGGCCCCACTACAAATGGGTCGTCCTTTCCAACACCACCGTCGGGGTGTTGTTGGCCACCCTCAACGGGACCAGCCTCATGATCGCTTTGCCGGTCATTTTCCGGGGCATCCACCTGGACCCGCTGCAGGCCGCGAACTTCCCTTACCTGCTCTGGATCATGATGGGCTACACATTGGTGTCGGCCGCCGCCGTCGTGACGGTCGGCCGTATCGGCGACATGTACGGTCGCACGAAGATGTACAACCTTGGCTTCGCCTGGTTCACCGTCGGGGCGGTCCTGCTTTCAGTTGTGTGGAGCACGGGCTCCACCGGGGCTCTGGAGCTCGTAATCCTGCGGATGTTCCAGGCCATTGGCGGGGCGTTGCTCATGGCAAACTCGGCTGCCATCATCACCGACGCCTTCCCCGCCGAACAGCTCGGCTTCGCCCTCGGGATGAACATGGTCGCCGGCATCCTTGGCTCTTTCTTGGGCATCCTCGCCGGCGGGTTCCTGTCCCAGATCGGGTGGCGCTGGGTGTTCCTGGCGAACGTGCCGGTCGGGGTCTTCGGCACTATCTGGGCCTACTTGAAGCTGAAGGAGATCGGCGTCCGTATAAAAGCCAAGATCGATTGGCTGGGCAACGTCGCCTTCGCCGGGGGCCTGGCCATGGTCCTCACCGGGGTGACCTATGGCATCAAGCCCTACGGGCACGCGCTCACCGGCTGGGGCGACCCCTTCGTGCTGGAGATGATCTTTGGGGGCTTGGCTCTGCTCGTCATCTTTGTCGTCGTAGAGAACAAGGTGGCAGAACCGATGTTCCGCCTGTCGCTGTTCCGCATCCGAGCGTTCACCGCCGGCAACGCCGCGTCGTTCCTCGGGGCGATCGGGCGCGGTGGCTTGCAGTTTATGTTGATGATCTGGTTCCAGGGCATCTGGCTGCCCCAGCACGGCTACAGCTTCACGAGGACGCCGCTGTGGGCGGGGATCTACATGTTGCCCTTCATGCTCGGTTTTGCGATCGCTGGGCCCATTTCGGGCAAGCTGTCGGACCGGTATGGCGCTCGGCCCTTCGCTACGAGCGGGATGCTGGTCTCCGCCCTCATGTACTTGGCGATGATGGCCTTCCCGGCCGACTTCTCCTACTGGCCCTTCGCGGCGGTGATGTTCGTCTCTGGGATCGGCGGAGGCCTGTTCGCCTCTCCGAACACCGCCTCGATCATGAACTCGGTCCCCGCTCGTCACCGGGGAGCGGCTTCGGGGATGCGGGTGACGTTCGCCCAAGTCGGGATGCCGCTCTCGATGGGGCTTTTCTTCACGCTGCTCGTGTTCGGTCTTAACTCCAAGGTGCCCGGGGCGATGTACCAAGGCCTGGTCGCCCATGGGGTCCCCGCAGCCAACGCCACGCAATTGGCCCACCTTCCCCCGCTCGGTTACCTCTTTGCGGCTTTCTTGGGCCTCAACCCGCTGAAAAGCCTTCTCGGGCCGGCAGTTCTGGGGCACCTGGCCCCAGCGCAGGCCGCTGCCCTGACCAGTAGGGCCTTCTTCCCGCAACTGATCGGGCCCTCGTTCAAGCATGGCTTGGTGATCATCCTGACCTTCGCCGCGGTCATGAGCGTCATCGCGGCACTCGCTTCTGTACTGCGAGGCCAGAAGTTCATCCACGAGGACGACGAGTCGAGGGACCAAAAGGCGCTGCTCACCTCGGGAATTGCGCCCTCGCCCAACGGCGGCGGCGCCGCGGTCGCCGCGGTACCTGCGGCTTCGGCGACTGCCACGGTCAGCCCAGGCCGCCGGGTGCCCCAACAAGTACCCGGCGATGGTACGCCCGCGCACACGTTGACCGACGCCTTTGCCGCCAGCCCAGTGCCATTGTCGGCAGCCAAGCCTCGCCCGCACAGGTTGTTGCGTGAGCGGGTGCGTCATCCCGGTGGCAGCGCGCACGGGCGTCGCCACTGAGAGCCCGGCCATATGGAGCGCGCAAGTACTAGGCGGTCCCCAAAACTACGGGCCGGCAGCGGGACGGGGTGGCCATCGTGAGGGACCTCGTTGTCGGCATCGACGGCTCGACGACGAGTTGGCGCGCCTTTTCCATGGCCGTCGGTATCGCCATGAGGTACGAAGCTCGCGTGCATGCCTGCTTTGTCTTACATGTGCCGCCGTCCGCGGACCTGGCCGTCTTCGCCGTGCCGGTCACGGCCTTTGTCGACGGCGACGACGGCGGCGATTTGGGGCGAGATGTGGTCAAAGAGCTGAGCCAGGCCGGCGTAAAAGGCGACTTCACCTATGTCAAAGGCGACGTAGCCCATGAGCTCGAAGAACTGGCCCAAAGCTGCCTTGCTGACGTGATAGTGGTGGGGCGCTCCCACCACCCTGCCCTACACCTTGGTGGTGTACCCAGGAAGCTACTGACCACGGGCCGCCGTCCGGTGCTCGTAGTGCCATAAACCGCCGCGGCGCGCTACTACGCCTCCACGCCGGTGGCCCCGGCGGCTGGTGAGCCGGCCGGCGGCTTTGTCGCGCCGACGCCCGGGCTTCGGTCCCGGTAGGCGTGCGCCGACGCCTCGATGAGCTCGACCAACTCGGGCCGGAGGCGGTGAAAGCCCTTTTTGTCGTACCACATGGTCACGGCGGCGCCGACGGCGACCCAGAACACGAGCCCTATGGACGTGAGGAGCAGGCCCCTGTCCAGGCCGGCGTCGCCCGCGCCGTTGAAATAGAGGACCGCCCGTACCGCGCCGACGATCTGGCGCAGCGGCTCGAAGCTGGCCACGAAACGGAAGAAACCGGGGAGCGCCTGGAGAGGCACCGTGCCGCCCGACGACGCCAGCGCGAGGTAGACGAACACTATGAGGGCGAGCAACTGGCCGAGGGCCCCCAGCACGGCGAAGAGAGCCAGCGTCCCGATGCCGACCACGGCGGCGGCGAACCAGCCGTACATCCACAGCTCGAGCCAATGGGGCGCGTCCATCCTCAGCAGTCCGGCCGCCATCCCCATCAGCAGCCCGGTGAACAACAAGGTCGCCGGTACGGCGATCACCCATTTGGCCACCAGGGTCTGCCAGCGCGTGATCTTGCGGGGTAGTTTCTGGCTCCAGCGCGGCCCGATCTCGCTCGCGGCGTAGCCGAGGGTGGAGTCGACGGCGGTGTTCACGATGGTGGCGCCGAGGAACCCGCACATCATGATGAGCAGGGAGATGTAAAAGGCGCTCAAACCGAGGCCGGCATGGGCAGGCAGCGGCCGGTAAGTTTCGGCCAACACCGTGACCGGGTCGGCCAGCAGCGCGGTGCCGGGGCCGCCGGGGGCTGCCTCGGCCTCCAGGTGCTTGCCGACCGAACGTGAGACATCGGCGAGCGCCGGTCCCAAAACTCCTTCGGCCAGGCTGACGCCGAGGGTGCCGGCGCGCGTGTTGGCCATCAGTTCGACCGTGGGCAGCGATGCCGACGAGGAGGCCGTCTTGGGCCCGCCAGCCAGGGCCAAGACCGAGGCCGTGAAGTCGGACGGGACGACAACGGACGCGTAGGCGGAACCCTTGTCCATTTCCGCTTCGGCGTCCGAAAGGGACAGGGCCCTTACCTCCAGCCGGTCGGTCACCGCCGGCGTCTTGGTGAGGGCGCCGACCACCTGGTCGCCGAGATCCACCCGCCCCGAGGTCGTGGTGGCACCGACGTCCTGGTCGACGACGATCACCGGCAGGCCGTGCAGGTGTGCTGTCGGGTCGACGATAGACCCGAAATAGAAGAGGGTCATCAGCACCACCAGCACCGAACCGACGCCAAGGGGGAACGCCCACACCTGCTTGCCTTTGAGGAGCTGCGCCGCTCGAAGTTCCGTGGTGGTCGACTTGGTCGCGCCTGTCATCTTCGCTTACCTTCCTGGCGCCGGGGCCCCGGCCGGTACGGGCCGTCGAGCGGTCAGGTCGACGGCGGGGTCGAGAGAGGATCTGTCCTTGTCCGCCCAGCACGAGGAGCACCCCCGCTGTTGCCCCCGCAGCGGCCCGGCGTACGCGCGGCCCGTTAGCCATACCGAATGTTAGCTGTGCCGAAACTTCGCGAGCCGGGCGACGGCTCCAATCAGCTCGCCCTTAGCTCGCCCTTGGCCCGTCGGACGCCTCGAGGTGCCGGCCCATCGGCCGGCGGCCGGCGTGCCTGAGGACTACGCAGGTCCGTCCCGGCCACCACCAAGTCGCACGGGTCGGCGTTGCCACCGCAGACGACGACGGCGACGCGCTCCGACGGGGAGGGCCGGTAGGCGCCTTCGAGCAGGGCGGCTAGCGCGGTCGCTCCCCCCGGTTCGGCAGCGACGCGCAGGTCGTCCCAGAGCAGCCGGCGGGCTTCGACGATGGCGGCTTCGCTCACGAGCACGGCCTTCACGTTCGCGGCCTGGGCGCTGAGGAACCCGTGTACCCCGATCCGGCGAGCGCCGAGCGCGTCGGACGCCAACCCGCCGACCTCGACGTCCACTGGGGCACCGGCGGCGAGGGCCGCGTACATGGTGGGCGAACCGTGAGGCTCCACCGAAACGACCTGCGCCCTTCGTCCAAACCAGGCGGCAATACCGCCGATCAGGCCACCACCCCCGGTCGCCACGAGGACCGTGGTCAGCTCCGGCGCCTGCTGGTCGAGCTCCAGGCCCACCGTGCCCTGTCCGGCGACGACCTCGTTCTGGTCGTAGGGATGTACATACAGAGCTCCGGGCTCGCCGGCGCGCTCGTAGCTGGCCTCGGCCGCGTCGGCGTAGGAGTTGCCGACCAGCACCGTTGCCGCTCCAAGGCCCCGGATGCCGTCGACCTTCACCTTTGGCGCCGTCACGGGCACGTATACCGCGGCCCGGATGCCAAGCTCACGTGCGGCGTAGGCAACGGCCAGGCCGTGGTTGCCACCAGAGGCGGCGACCACGAGCTCAGGTAGGGCCGGCGCGGAAAGGATCCGGTTGAACGCCCCTCTCGGTTTGAACGACCCCACGTGCTGGAGCAGTTCCAACTTCAGGGTCACTTCGACCCGGCTGCCCTCGGCGCGGACTGACCAATCGATGACCGGAGTGCGCCGCGCCCGCCCCGTGATGCGCTCGGCGGCCTCCTGGACCATCGCAGCCGAAACGACGGGTGCCGGGGCGACGCCTGTCATGGGACCGCTAACTCGTAAAGAGCTGCGACCGCGGCCCGGCCGGCGTGCAGACCGGCTTCGCGCGCCCGTTCGATCTGGTGGAACTCGAGGAGACCGACCCCGCTGGTGTCCGGGGTGACGGTGACTGTGGGGACCACCCATTCGGCCCGTTCCTGGTCGGGCCCTTCGCCCATCTCCATGACGCGCACCAGTGTCTCACCGAGGGATGGCAGGTCCGGCCCGGGCGGCGGCGAAGACGCGGCGCTGACCCGTACCGCTAGCACGGGCCCTTCGAAGACCCCGGCAAAGGCGGCCGTCGGGCAGTTGTCGGTCAGGCTCCCGTCCACCAGCACACGCCCGTCGAGCCTTTGGGGTGGGAACAGCCCGGGGAGGCACAAGGAAGCGGCCACCGGTAGGGAAGCCTTCGAAGGGTGGGAGAGCAAGACGGTGAGGATGGCGATGCCAAGCACACCGCCCAGCTGGCGGGCGCTCGAGTTGACGGCCGACGCGGTGGCGTAGCGACCCGGCCGACGCGGTGGCGTAGCGACCCGCCGGTACCGTGGCCAGCCCGCCGCCGGCCGCCACCACCAGCGTGGAGCCGGCCCCTATCCCACTGGCGATCTGGGCCGGTAACCACTGGCCAAGAAAGTCCGGACGGACGCCTACCTTCGCGGCGTACCAGACGAAGGCGGCCGCCCACACCAGCGCACCGGGGACGACCACGGCACGGGGGCTAAAACGGTCAGCGAGCTTGCCGCACGGTCGGGCCACCAAGGCGGCCACAATCGCCCCGGGCGCCACGGCCAGGCCGGAGACCAGCAGGGAGTAACCCCAGACGTAGTGCAGCCAGAGGATGTGGGCCAGGAGGTAGGTGTAAAGGCCGAGCCCGGCCACCAGCGTGACCAGGTTGCTGACGCCGAACGCCCGCATACGCAACAGGACCGGGTCGAGCACGGGCGATGGGTGGCGCAGTGAGCTGCGAACGGTGAGGGCGGTCCCGACCAGAGCAGCCGCGAAGGCGCCCAGGGTCGCCGGGCTGTCCCAAACCCAGGAGGTCCCCTGGACGACCCCAAGGGTCAGCAGGGCGACAGAGGCGGAGAGAAGCAGCGCACCGCGTAGGTCGGGCATCACGCGCCGGCCCGGAGCGCGGCTCTCCACGATGCAGTGCCGCCCGAGGAACCAGGCGGCGCACCCGAGGGGGACGTTGACAAGGAAGACGAGCCGCCAGTTGTAGGCCTCTACCAACGCCCCGCCGACCGGAGGGCCAAGGCCGGCCGCCAGGGCTCCGGCTGCCGCCCAAAGGCTGAGCGAGTGAGCTCGGTGCTCCGACGAGGAGGCGTGGACTACGATGCCGAGCGACGCCGGTACGAGCATGGCCGCTGCGGCCCCCTGGACCACTCGCAGCGCGACGAGCATCGGCACGGACGTAGAAGCTGCGCATAGTCCCGACGCCACCGTAAAGACGGCCAAGCCGATGCGGAACAGGCGACGCCGGCCGATGAGGTCGGCGAAGCGGCCGAAAAGCACGAGCAGCCCGGCGAAGATGATGTTGTACCCGTTCAGGGCCCACGAGAGGGTGTTGATGCCGGCGGAAGGGAACGCGGCCTCAAGGTTGGGGAACGCCACATTGACGACCGTGGAGTCGAGAAAGGCCAGGAAAGCACCGAAAGCGGCGACCTCCACCGCCACCTTCGGGACGTACCGTCCGCGATGGGGCAGCGGTCCTGGCGCCGCCTGGGGCCCGGCCGGCAGTTCACGCTTGGCTGTCACCATCCACACAGGATCCTCTCTGACCGTCAAGCGAGCGTCACAAGTGACGATAGGCCTTATAGCCACCCCGAAGAAGGAGGAAATGGATGGGGTACCTCGTGCTGCTGGTGCTGCTGGCGGTCGATTTGAGCATCTGCGTGCTCAGCATCGTCGCCGGGGTGAAGGTCATCTCCAAGGCCGGCTACTCCGGCTGGTGGATCCTGATCTCCCTGGTCCCGGTGATCAACTTTGTGATGTTCCTCGTCTTTGCATTCTCGAAGTGGCCCATAGAGGTACGGCTGGAGGAGGCCGAACGCGGGCGCCAGTCCGGGGGCCGCTCGGGGGCGTACGGATGGGATCCTTACGGGGCCGGTGCAAGGGCGGCCGCCGGCGGCCACGCGCCGTGGGGCCAGTCGCCCGGGCGGTCCGGAGGCGCGCCCGGGCCCACGTCCTGGGACTACATGGGCCCCGGGCCGTAAGCCGCGCCCGCCGCCGTCCTGCGGTCGCCGTCCTCCGGTCGCCGTCCTGCGGGACGCGTCAGGGCCCTGCCGGCATGGTCGGAGACCTCTGAGGGTATGTCAAGTAACAGCCCCGGGTTGCTCTCGAGGCGGGGCCCAAGGAGGCAATCTGATGAGCGCGACCGACAAGATGAAGGACAAGGCGCAAGTGGTCAGGGGTGAGGCCAAGACCAAGGTGGGCCGGGCCACCGACGACCGCGGGCTGGAAGCCGACGGTAAGGCTGACCGCGTAGCGGGCAACCTGAAACAGGCCGGCGAGAAGGTCAAAGACGCCCTGAAGCGCTGACGACGATCGCGTCGCGCACCGCCGGTGGGACAACCGCCGGCGGTGCAACCGTGGGCCGGGAGGGATTTGAACCCCCGTAGGCGTCAGCCGGCAGATTTACAGTCTGCTCCCATTGTCCACTCGGGCACCGACCCTCGAGGGATGTGAGGCCCTCAAGAGATGCAAGGCTAGCGTGTTGGGCATGCCTACGTTTGACGTTGTCTCGCAGGTCGACATGCAGGAAGTGCGCAACGCCGTGGACCAGGCGGCGCGGGAAGTAGAGACGCGCTTCGACTTCCGGGCTACGAGTTCGAGCATCGAGTTGTCCGGCCATGAACTGGCGCTGCGCTCGGCCACGGAGGACCGCCTGAAGGCTGTCCTACAGGTACTGGAAGAGAAACTCGTCCGCCGGAAGGTGTCCCTCAAGGCTCTCGACTACGGGAAGCTCGAAGAGGCGGCCAAGGGCACCGTCCGCCAGACCGTGACCCTCAAGGCCGGGATCAATGCCGACCAGTCCCGGGCCATCAACAAGTTCATCAAGGAAAACGGCCCCAAAGGCGTGTCCTCGTCCAACCAGGGCGACCAGGTGCGGGTGACGGCCAAGAAGCGCGATGACCTGCAAGCGACGATCACCGCCCTGAGGGAGCACGACTTCGGGATCCCGCTCCAGTTCGAGAACTTCAGGGACTGACAGGCCGAGCGGGCGGACGCCCCGAGAGGGGGGACGCTCAGAAGCGGTGCGCCCACTCGTGGGACCGCAGCCGGGCAATCCTCTGGTCGGTAGGAGGGTGGTCGCTGAACCACTTGGCAAAGCTCACGCGCCGGCCGGCCAGGGGGTTGACGATGTACAGGGCGGCCATCTCGCGGGGCACGTTCATCGGGACGCGCCTGGACGTGGCGTCGAGCTTTGCCAGGGCCGAGGCCAGGGGCTCACCGTCGCCGATCAAACGGGCGCCGTCCCGGTCGGCCTCGTACTCCCGGCTCCTGGACAGGGCCAGTTGCAGGATCGTGGCGGCCAGGGGCGCCAGGATGATCATGGCCAGGAAGCCGAAGATGTTTTCGTCGTTGTTGCGCCGGCCTCCTCCTGCGCCGCCCAGGCCGCCCATGAACAGACTGCTCCACGCGGCCATCCGGGCCAAGAAGGTGATGCCCATGGCGATGGAGGCGGCCACCGAGGAGGTCAGGATGTCGCGGTTACGGACATGGCTGATCTCGTGGGCCAGTACTCCCCGCAGCTCGGACCAGGTGCAGATCTGCAGGATGCCCTGCGTGACGGCTACAGCGGCGTGCTTAGGGTTGCGGCCCGTGGCGAAGGCGTTGGGTTGGGCCTCAGGCGAGACGTAAAGCTTGGGCATGGGCAACTTGGCCCGGGTCGTAAGGTCCCGCATGATCTCGTAGTACTGGGGCATCTGAGCTTCCGACACGGGAACGGCGCGGGCGGCTTTGATGGCGATCGTGTCGGAGAACCAATAGGAGCCGCCGACGAAAACGAGCCCGACGACCAAGCCGATGATCAGGCCCCCCTCGCCCCAAAAGGCTCCTATGCCGAGGCACAGCGCACCCAGCAGGGCCAACAGGACGGTGGTCTTAATGTTGTTGCGGTTCATGTGTTCACACCTCTGTGAACCAATGTACATAGTGCAGCTGAAAGTCCGCTGAGCAGCCCCTCAGTCGTAGTACCCGGAATGGATATAGAGGCAGGGGACACCCTCGGCCCGGAACATCTCCACATTTCGCACGTCGTCCTCGAGGCAGAGCTTGAGGACGAAGCGGCGGCTGCGGATGTCGTTCAGGGCTTCCTGTTTGAAGTGCCGCGCCGGCCGGTAATCGCCGTCTCGCCGCATTACCAGTAGGTCCCAGCGCAAGTCGTGCCGAGCCAACCAGTCGACAGTGAGCCGGCTGATGCGGGCGGGCCGGGCCGTCAACAACACGACGGCCAAATCCGGCGCCAACAGCCCGAGCAGGGCGGCGACCTCGTCAACAAGGGGGTCCTCGGCCGAGGCCGAGAAGAACGACTCCCAGTCAGGGCGAGGCGCCTTTATGTAGTGCTGGCGAGCGGCGGCGTTAGAGAGCACACCATCGAGGTCGAAAACCACCGCCGCCCCTTCTGCGGGCCCGTTGTGCCAGGTCCACGAGGCGCGGCCGACGTCTTCGGGCGGCCCGGGCGCTTGCTTACCGGCTGTGGCCCTTTCCATGGCGTCAGAATAGGTTGGTGGCAGACGACCTGGTGTTCCCGCTGCCACTAGGTGCCCGGCTGCTGATTTTCGCCAACCTCCACCTCTCGTCTACGGCAACGCCCGCTTCCAGCTTGGCTGCCACCGAGATCGCCCGGGCCATCAGTTACTGGAGCGGACCGGGAGCCGTGGTGCTGGCAGGGGGGTCCTTCGAGCTGGCGGCCGAGCAGGACGACATGGCCGGCGCGCTCGACGCTCACGCCGTCCTACGCGACGCTCTGCGGGACTTTGCCGCCGTCCCGGGCCGGCGGACCGTGGTCCTCCCCGGCAAACGCGACGCCTGGCTGGCCCAGCCCGGCGCAGTTGCCGCCTTGAGGGCGAGCATTGGGGCAGAGGTTGCCTCCGCGGTGGTGGCTGACCTGGTCACGGCCGGTGGCGTCCGCAAGGTCCGCATTGAGCCGGGGGACCGCCTCGAAGCTGGCCCGCCCGTACCGTCGGGACCTGGCGGTCCGCCCGACGTGGGCCGCCAGCGTCTGGCCGATGTCTTGCCCGGGTTGTGGCGGGGCAGCACCAGCGGATGGTTGGCCGGGCTCGGCCAGCTCGACGACCCGGGTGCGGCCAGCCGCTTCATCGCTTCGCGCCTGGTTTACCGCCAGCTGGGCCGGCGCGCCTGGCTTCTCGCCGTGCCTGTCCTGCTAGCCCTCCTACTGCGCCTCCCGGTGGCGTTCTTGCGGCCCGCTCGCCACGTCTCGGGCATTTTGCTGGCCACGACCCTGGGCGCCGCGGTGGTGGAGTCGGCGGTCCTGTTGGCCCTGGCCCTGGTCTCCCTGCGCCAGATCTGGTTGGCCTTCTCCGGGCGCGCCGGCGACCCGCACGACTTGAACGAGGCGGCCCGGGCCGCCGGCCGGGAGCTGGCCAGCACGGGCTGGGCCGGCCTGGTCACCGGCGCCACCAGCCGGGCGGAGCTGAGCCCGGTGGGCACCGGCTTTTACGCCAACGCCGGTTGTTGCGGAGATGTCGTGAGCGAGTACACGGCGCGTGGCGCCACTCTCGGCCTGCCGTCCGCTTTCCTGGCCACCCGTCAGTTGGCCTGGATCGAACTGGAGACGGGGACCGAACTGCACGCCCGGCTTCTTTTCGGGCAGGTCCTGGGGCCGGGGGCGACCTGGGCCGAACGGGCCCTGACGCGACCGCCGCTACTGCCGCACCCCGTGGTCGTGGCCAGTTTCCCGAATGGGCGGCCCTGGCCGGCCGTGCCCGGACGCGTCGTACCGCACCGGCGCTCACGGCGCTTGGCCGCGCTGGTCGTCGCCGCTGCCGGCTTCCTTTCCTTGGTGTCGGACCTGTCGGCACCGGTCGCCCACCACCTCAACGTCTTGCGCCAGCTCCTGCCCCTGGCCGTTCCCCAGGCCGCGGGGGCACTGGCGGCACTAGGCGGGTTGGGGCTGCTCATGTTGGCCCGCGGGATCCGACGCGGCCAACGCCGGGCCTATCTTGTGTGCCAGGCCACCCTGGTGGCGGTCGCCACCTTGCACCTGCTAGGCGGGGGCAGCGTCACCGGCGCCGTCATAGCGCTAGGCGTCGCCGCGTTCCTGTGGCTCCGGCGCGACTCGTTCCGGGCCGGCAGCGACGCGCCTCCGGTCGGCCGGGCCCTCGCTCGCCTGGTTGGCCTGGCCGTGACGGCGATCGTGGCCGGGGCCCTGGCGCTGGAGGGCACCTCCTGGGTCACCACTACAGTGCACCACCGCCGGTCCGCCCGGATCGGGTGGGTACAAGCCTTTCAGGCCACCGTCGAGCGCATGGTCGGGGTGAAGCACGTCGCCTTGCCCGACCGTCTGGACGACTTCTTTTCTCCCGCCATGTTCTCGGTGACGGCCGGCCTGGTGCTGGTCGCGGCCTGGATGGTGTTCCGGCCCGTCGTGGCGCGCTGGCCCCGCCACGGTAGTGGAGGGCTCGAACGGGCCCGGGAGGTCGTCAGGCGGTACGGAGCCGGGACCCTCGATTACTTCACGCTGCGCTCTGACAAGGAGTTTTATTTCTGGGGCGGGACAGTTGTGGCTTACGCCGTCTACAGCGGCGTTTGCCTGGTTTCGCCCGACCCCGTCGGCCCGCCGGCGGAGCGTGAGGGTGCCTGGCGGAGCTTCCGCGAGTTCGCCGATTCTCGGGGCTGGAGCCTGGGCCTGCTCGGGGCCTCGGAAGACTGGTTGCCCATCTACCGGTCCACGGGCATGCATGACCTGTACGTGGGCGACGAGGCCGTCGTTCGTACGGAGCGGTTCGCCCTCGGAGGGGGGAAGTCCAAGGGCTTGCGCCAAGCCGTCAACCGGGTGGCTCGCAACGGCTACACGATCAGCTTCCATGACCCGGCGCACGTGGCCCCGGGCCTGGCTCGGGAGCTGGAAGAGGTCATGACCAAGAGCCGTCGGGGTGGGGTCGAGCGCGGCTTTTCCATGACCTTGGGACGCATATTCGACCCGCGCGACACGGGCCTGCTGCTGGCCGTCGTCCACGGGCCGGTGGGCGAGGACGGGCCCGGGCCGGGGCCGGCGGTGGCCTTCTGCCAGTACGTCCCGGCGCCGGCCATAGAGGGTTTCTCGCTCGACTTAATGCGCCGCGACAACGCCGAACATCCCAACGGTCTCATAGATTTCGCCATCGTCGAGACCATCCGCTACCTACGGGAACGGGGTTACAAGGGCCTCGGGTTGAACTTCGCCACGATGAGGGCTGTCCTGGCCGGAGAAGCGGGCGACGGCCTGCCCCAAAGGGCCCAGGCCTGGTTGGTGCGGCGCATGGGCGGTTCGATGCAGATCGAGTCTTTGTGGCGGTTCAACGCCAAGTTCGACCCCGACTGGCAACCCCGTTATGCGGTCTACGACTCCCCTGAGCACGCCCTGCCGATAGCAGTCGCCGTGGCCCGGGCCGAGTCCATCTGGGAACTGCCGCTCATCGGCCGGTTCCTGGTGCCCTCAGCTCAGCGCCAGGTGGAGGCGGCCGGGGCCGGGAAGGTTGCCAGCTAGTTCCCACGTCAGCTGGATCCCGCGGCGGCTGAGCCCGGCCATTAGGAGCCGGTCCTACGAACTTGGCGAAGTTGGCCGCCGCGGCCGGCGGGTAGACGACTGCGCCACGTAGGCTTCGGGCGGTGCATTGGTGGTCGACCTCCAGGCGGACCGGGCGCCGCACAGCTCGGTCCGGTGCGGCGGCGGTACTCGCCGCGGCCGTGGCCGTGACCGGCCTGAGCAGCCCCGCGGGCGGGGCACCGGCTGGCGCGCCTGTCCCCGCCCTCAGCGGCGCCGAGCAGGCGTTCGCACTTGACCTGCTGCACCGGCTGGCGCCGGGACGGCCCAACCTGGTGCTGTCCCCTTCGAGCATCGCCACCCTGCTGGCCATGCTGGAACCAGGGGCCGCCGGGCCAACCGAGGCTGGCATAGCGCAGGCCCTGGGTTCGGGGGCCATGTCCCCCCAACAGCAGGCCCTGGCCTGGCGTTCATTGAACAACACGCTAAGCCGCCAGGCCGCTTCCGACCACGTGGTGCTGGGCACGGCCAACGAACTGTGGCTCCAGAGCGGGTTCCCGGTGCGCTCCTCCTACCTGGCGCTACTGGCCGCGGACTTCGCTGCCGGGGTCAAGGAGCAGGACCTGGACAGCGACCCGGCGGGGTCGGCCCGCGCCATCGACAGCTGGGTCGCCACCCGTACGGCCGGCCATATAACGAATTTGCTGACGGCGTCGGAGCTTCAGGACGTGGTGGCCGTAATGGTGGACGCCGTCTATATGGACGCCCCGTGGCAGACGCCCTTCGATCCCTCTCTGACCACGTCCGCACCGTTCCATGTCGCCCCCGGGAGCACGACGAACGTCCCGATGATGTCGACCTCCCAGCCGCTGGACGTACCCGTCTCCGCCACGGCCGACCTGGACGCGGCGGAACTGCCCTACAAGGGCGACGATATGTCGGCGGTCGTGCTCATGCCGCCGATCGGGCGACTGGGCAGGTTCGAAAGCCAGCTGACCCCGGCCGGGTTGAGCGCGACAGTCTTGGCGCTGCAACAGGAACGGGCTGACATCAAGCTGCCGAGGTTCAGGCTGGCGACCTCGCTCCGGCTCAACCAGGTGCTGAGCGACATGGGCATGGGCCAGGCATTCACCCCGGAGGCCGACTTCTCTGCCCTATCTCCGCGGTCGTTGGACCTGTCCTTCGTGGTCCACGACGCTCAGATGAACGTGAGCGAGAAGGGGACGGAAGCGTCGGCAGCCACGGGAGGGGGCCTGACGCCCACGGCCATGCCCGCTCCTCCGCCCGTCACGATCGTCTTCGACCACCCGTTCCTGTTCCTGGTGCGGGACAACGCCACCGGGGCGGTGATCTTCGAGGCCCAGCTGACGGATCCTTCCTCGCCGGAGGGCTAGGCGATCTGGGGACGGCCGCTTAGGGCATCCAGGGAAGGGTGATCGTGTGGGCCAGGGACAGGACCGGCGTGGACACGCCGGCGAAGATCGTGAACGCCACGCAGATAGCCAGCACGGCGGTCGTGGCCCCCGGTACCCGCAGCCGGGTCGTGGACGGCGCTCGTAGCGCCACGGCGGAGTCACGGCCTGACAGGCCCGCGCTCGCCATGGCCGCGAGGTCGGAGCCTCCGTACCCGTCTTCGCTCTCGTCCCCCGAGCCTCCCGTCGTCACGGCGGGCGACCCTGTGGCGGCCGGCATGTACATCAACAGGGCGACCCGGAGGTAGAAGAAGGCGGCAATGGCGGCGCCCAGCATGCCGATCAAGCCCAGCACGTACTGCCCTTTGGCGATGGCGGCCGATATCACGACCCATTTCCCGAGGAAGCCGCTGGTAAGGGGGATGCCGGCTTGCCCCAGGAGGAGGACCAGCATGGCCCCGGCCAGCCATGGGCTGCGCGACGCCAGGCCCCGTACCGAGCTCAGGTCGTTGCGGGTCTCGCCTCGGCCCTGAAGGACGCTGACGACGGCAAAGGTGCCGATCACCATGAAGGTGTACGTGAACAGGTAGAAGCACACTGCCGTCATGCCCTGGGTGGTCCCCGCCTGGAGGGCGATGAGGACGTAGCCGACCTGGCTCACCGACGAATAAGCCAGCATGCGCTTCAGGTCGGACTGGACCAGGGCGAGCACAGAGCCGACGAGCACCGACGCCGCGGCCAGCACCCAGATGACGGGCCGCCAGTTGCTGGCTTCGGTGGGCAGTGCCAGCATGAGCACCCGGACCAGGGCGGCGAAGCCGCCGGCCTTGGCCACGGCGGCCATATAACCGACGAAAGGCGTGGGTGCTCCCTGGTAGACGTCGGGTGACCAGAAATGGAAGGGAACGGCGGCGACCTTGAAGCCCAGGCCTACTATCACCAGGCCCATCCCGGCCAATAGGACCCCGCTGTGCACCAGGGTGTTGGCGACGAGGAAGCTGAATATCTCGACGAACTGAGTCGAACCGGTGGCCCCGTAAATTAGGGCGGCCCCGTAGATAAAGATCGCAGAGGAGAACGAGCCCAGGATGAAGTACTTGAGACCGGCCTCGCCCGAGGCCGCCCGGCGGCGGTGGTATGCCGACATCGTGTACAGCGATATGGACAGGATCTCCAGGCCCAGGAAAAGGCTGATGAACCCGGCCGCTTCCGCCATCAGCACGGCCCCCGCCGAGCACAGCAACAGCAGGATGTAGGGTTCGGGGCCGTCGAGGTTTTCCCGCACCAGGTAGCTGTCCGATGTGGCGGCGCCCAGGGCGGTGGCGCACCCGAACAATATGACGAAAAAGGCGCTGAAGTGGTCGTAAATTATCTGGTCCCCAAGGGTCACCGGGACGCCCGTGTAACCGTTTAGGGTGCTCCACTGCACCAAACCGTCGACAACCGTCCCCGTGCCGATGAGGAACGTGATCGCCGCCCACAGCCCGGGGTACCGGCGTTTCGGTACCAGGGCCGCGACCAGCAGGATGACGAGGGCGCCGCCCGCCAGCACGAGCAACGGCATTATCGAGGCGTAATTGACCGCAAGGGTGATGGAGCCCTTGCCCGTGCACAGGCCCGTGACTTTGGCTGTGACCGAGTCGATGGTGCAGCCCGCACCGGCAGCCAACTCGACGGCGCCGCTCATGGGTTTGACCCCGTGCTAGACCCCGTGCCCGCCGCCGTCACCTTCGCTGTAGCTGGGGGCATGTCCACGATTTGGTTGGCGGGTACGGCAAAGGTGCCGTGCCCGACACCCTGAGATGGGATCCTGAAACTGGGGTCGGCGTACTCAATGTGTGCCACCAGGTGGTCGACGGCAGGCTCGATCCGGCTCAGTACGGGTTGGGGGTAGACGCCGATGAAAATGATGCCGGCGAGCAGGGGCGCCACCGCCGCCCTCTCCCCCCAGGTCATGTCCCGCAGTCCCTGGTTTACGGCTTGGGCGGGCCCGTGGAAGACGCGCTGGTAGGCCCACAGCAGGTAGACGGCCCCGAAGACCACCCCGGAGGTAGCCACCACGGCCCACCAACGATGGGTGATGAACGTGCCTAGCAGGACCAGCAGTTCGCCGATGAAGCCGTTGAGCCCCGGCAGCCCGATGTCGCTCATGATGACGGCCATGAAGACCCACCCCAGGATGGGCACGGCGCTCTGCAGGCCCCCGAGCTGGGAGAAGCTGTAGGTCCTCTTGCGTTCCCAGACCATCCCGACGAGCAAGAAGAGCGCCCCCGTCGATAGGCCGTGATTGACCATCTCGACGATGCCGCCCGTGATCCCCTCGCTGGTGAAACCGAACAGCCCGATCACGATGAAACCGACCCCGGCCACCGTCCCGTAGGCCACGAGGCGCTTCAGGTCGCGTTGCATGGCCGCCACGACCGAACCCCAGATGATGCCGATGGCGGCGAGCGTGAGCGCCAGTGGGGCGAGGTTGACCGCCGCCCGGGGGAACAAGAAGATGCCCCAACGCAGGATGCCGTACGCACCGAGCTTGAACAGGATGCCGGCCAGCACCATCGACCCGCCGGTGGGGGCCTGCGTGTAGGCGTCCGGCATCCAGGTATGGAAGGGCACCAGCGGCATTTTGACGGCGAACGCCAAACCGAAAGCCAGCAGGAGCAGCTCCTGGTCAGCGATGGGTAGGTGGACCGTCCCCCGGGCGAGGGCGATGATGTCGAAGGAGGCCTTGGTACCGGAGGGCTCGTGGGCGGAGGCGAGGACGTAGGTGGCGAGGATCCCGACGAACAGGAACGCCGAACCGGCGAAGGTGTAGAGGAAGAACTTGGTGGCGGCGTAGCCCCGCCGCGGGCCATCGCCGTTGACGATGAGGAAGTACCCCGGCACCAGGGTGACCTCGAAGGCCACGAAGAACAAAAAGGCGTCGAGGGACAGGAAGGTCGTCATGCAGGCGGATTCCAGCAGGAGCATCCAGCCCAGGTAGGACTTCGACGATCGTTGCCCGGGGGGGCTGGCCATGGCGATCGGGAACAGCAGGGCCGTCATGGCGACGAGGAAGAGCGATATGCCGTCGACGCCCAGGTACCACGAGATGCTGAGCGGGGCCAACCAGGACTGATGGCTGGTGAACTGGAAACCGGCGTGAGCGTCCCCGGTCTTGAAGGCGATGACCATCCACAGCGCGACGCCAAGCTCGACCACCGCCGCGCCAACCGCCAACGCCCTCACGGCATTGCTTGGTGCCGTCTTGGGCAACAGAGCGACCACGATGGCGGCGCCCAAGGGCAGGAAGACGATCAGGTCGAGGATCGGGAAGCTCATGGCTCAGTTCCCGACTCGGAAGGTGAGGTAGGTGAGCAGCACGACTAGTCCTACGCCGATGCCCAAGGCGTAAGTCCGGACGTAGCCATTTTGTAGATGGCGCAGCACGCGGCCGGAAGCCCCCAGGGCGCGGGCGGTCCCGTTGACCAGCCCGTCGACGACCTTCCTGTCCATGACGAACGCCAGCCCGGAGGCGGCCAGGCGCAGCGGCCCGGAAACCGTAGCCGACACGAGGGCGTCGAAGTACCAGGCCCGGCGCAGGAAATTCGGCTCGAGCCGGGGGTGCTCGGCTGTCCTCCAGGTGGACAGCCCCAGGCCGAGACCGGTTAGAGCCACAGCGGTGGTCAGCAGGGAAAGCGCCCACTTGGTGCCGGTGCTTATGGTGACAGACGTGCCCGCCGGGAACAGGGGGCTCAGGAAGCGGGTCAAGAAGTCCATGTGCCAGGCCGGGAAGTTGATCCCCCCGCCCAGCACGGCCGCGATGGCCAGCACTATGAGGGGGACGGACATGGTCCAGGTCGGGTCTTTGGGGCGGGCCTCGGCATGGGCGGGCGCCGGCAGCCCGGGCCCGGTGCCTTCGTGGCCTTCCACAGTGCCGTGGCCCTCAGCCTCATGGTGCTCATGGCTGGCGACGGCGGCCGGGCGGGCTTCCTCCCAACGGGCCTGACCGGTGAAAACGAGAGCGAACTGGCGGCTCATGTAGTAGGCCGTCAGCCCGGCGGTGAAGACGCCGATGACCCAGAGGACCTTGCTCATCTGCCACGCCGAGGACAAAACGGCGTCCTTGGACCAGAAACCGGCCAGCGGCGGTATGCCCGAGATGGCCAGCCAGCCCACACCGAAGGTGATGGCGGTGATGGGCAGGTACTTGCGTAGCCCGCCCATCTCCTTCATGTTTTGGTGGTCGGCCAGAGCGTGGATCACGGCGCCGGCGGCGAGGAACAGGAGGGCCTTGAAGAAGGCGTGCGTGAGCATGTGGAAAACGCCGTCGACGTAGTCCCCGGCCCCTACCGCCAGGAACATGTAACCGAGCTGGGAGACCGTCGAGTATGCCAGGGCCTTTTTGATGTCGTCCTGGCTGCAGGCGATCGTCGCCGCCAGCAGGGCGGTGCCGGCGCCGACACAGGCGATCACCCATGACGTGGCGTGGGCGTAGTGGAGCAGGGGGGCGACCCGCACCATGAGGTAGACGCCGGCCGTGACCATGGTGGCGGCATGGATGAGGGCCGATATGGGCGTCGGGCCTTCCATGGCGTCGGGCAACCAGATGTACAGCGGGATCTGGGCCGACTTCCCGACGGCGCCGAGGAAGAGCAGCAGCGTTATAGCGGTGGCCGTAGTGCCCTTTATGGCCCCGGGCGCCGCCGCCAACAGGCCCGTGGCGTGGCCGTGGGAAAGCGTCCCGAGCACTGACGAGTAGTTCAAAGAACCAAAGTGGGCGAACATCAAGAACATCGCCAACAGGAACCCGACATCGCCGACCCTGTTGGTCACGAAGGCTTTCTTGGCCGCCACGGCCGCCGTCTGGCGCTGGAACCAGAAGCCCACGAGCCCGTAGGAACAGAAGCCCACGCCTTCCCAGCCCAGGAACGAGAAGAGGAAGTTGTCGGCCAGGACGAGCACGATCATCGAGAAAAGGAACAGGTTGAGGTAGACGAAGAACCTGTCGAAGCCGGGGTCCCGGTGCATGTACCCGATGGAGTACATGTGTATGGCGGTCGACACACCGGTCACGAACAAGGCCATGGTCATGGACAGCGGGTCGACCAGGATCCCGGCGTTGACATGTAGGCCGGCCACCGGGAACCAGGTGAATATCGTCAGGTCGGAGAAGCGGTTGGCGGCGGGCCGCCCGAGCATGGTCACCCAAACAATGAGCGTGGAAACGAAGGAGCCGCCCGCGGCCACCGTGCCCACCCACCCGGCCACCGGCTCACCGAGGCGCCGCCCGGAGACCAGGTTGATGATGAAGCCGAGCAACGGAAGAGCGACTATGGCGTAGGCGGCATTTACCATGGCTCGTCAGCCTTTCAACGAGCTGATGTCGTCGGCCGTGGCGCCGCTGCGCCGCCGGTAGATGGACACGATGATGCCCAGCCCCACGACCACCTCAGCGGCCGCCACGACGAGGATGAAAAAGACGGCATCTTGTCCACCAAGATCGTTGAGCATGCGGGAAAACGTCACAAACGTCAAATTGACGGCGTTGAGCATCAGTTCGATGCACATGTACATGACCAGGATGTTGCGCCTGACCAGGAGCCCGACGGCGCCGATGCCGAACAGGCAGGCAGCCAGCACGAGGTACCAGGCACCGGGTACGGTCATCGGACCACCTCTCCTGTTGAGCCCGACTGCTCCGCACCGCCACTGGCACCGCTACCGCGCTCGGTTGGCGTACCTCGCTCCGCTACGGTCGCCCTAGCCGGGGCCGGACCGGAGCGGGCCGTCCCCCGTCCCCCTACGACCGTGCGGTGCTCGTGCCCGGGCGGAGCCGGCGAAGGCCGCCGCACGAGGACTACGGCGGCGACGACCGCGATTACCAACAGGGCCGACGTCATTTCAAAAGGTAGGAGGTAAGCGGTGAAAATGCTCTGACCGAGCTTCTGGACGTTTTCGCCCGGGCCGTTGAGGGCCCCGGCCCCGGCCTTGGAGCCGGTGGCCCAGTAGTGGACCCGCACAAGCACCAGGAGCTCGGCCAGCGCCACCACCCCAACAAGGATGGCGACGGGGATCAGGCCTTTCAGTTTCTCCGGGGCGCGCTGCTCCTTGCGGTCTACCCCGAGCAGCATGATCACGAACAGGAAAAGGATCACGATGGCGCCGGCATAGACGATGACCTGGACGGCGGCCAGGAAGTCGGCGCCCTGGTCGATAAAGAGAAGCGCAATGCCGAAGATGGTGGTGACCAGGGCCAGGGCGCAGTGCACGGGGTTGCGTTGGAGCACCACGCCGCCTGCGCCGGCCAGGGCCATAAGGGCGCCCACGGCATAGACGGCCCAAGCCGAGGCGCTGGCCAGGTGGGTGACGGCCAAGAGGCTCACAGGGCACCCGCCGGGCCGGCCGCGCCCGGTCGCCTGACCGGTCGGACCGTGCTCACGCCTACGCCCTTCAGCTCGGCGGCGGCCACTTCACGTACCGACACGTCGAAATCGGCGGGCACGTCGGCGGCCTGGGGATCGGACTGGCCGGCTTGAGCCGGCCGGACGCCGTACCCGAGATCCCCGGACCACAGCGGCACGCCTTCGAGGTCGGCCCGTCCCGAGGGTGACGTGGCCCGCATCCACGCTGACGTGTTGCGGTCGTCGCCGGGTTTCCAGTCCTCCCAAGGCAGTGCCTTGGGCTTCCCCGAATCCTCTACGACCAGCTCGGCCTTGGTGTAGATGGCGTCGTCCCGGTTGGTGAAGGAGAACTCGAACAGCTTCGACTCGGTTATCGCCTCGGTCGGGCAGGCCTCGACGCAGAGGTCGCAATGGATACAGCGCAGGAAGTTGATCTCGTACACGAACCCGTACCGCTCGCCGGGCGACACCGGCGCGTCGGGCGGGTTGTCCGCTCCCCGAACGTATATGCACCGGGCGGGGCAGACACCCGCGCACAGTTCGCAACCGATGCACTTCTCCATGCCGTCTTCGTAACGGTTGAGCACGTGCCGACCATGGGCGCGCTCGGGCTTGGGCCGCTTGTGCTCGGGGTACTCGACGGTCACCTTCGGCTTCAGCGGCTGCTTACCGGTGACCAGGAAGCCCTTGAAAAACGAGACGAACCTGTTCTGGTCCAAGAAGCTCATGGCGCGTCCAGCTCCGACATGGCGTTGGTTTCTTGCTGCTGGCCGACTTCGATGGCCCGCTCGAGGACCACGAACGCGATCAGGCTGCCCGAGAGGGCCAACAGCCCGTAACGCCAGCCCACACGGGCCCCGGCAACGATCAGCAGCATGGCGAGGGAACCGGGGATGAGCCGTTTCCAGCCGAGGTCCATGAGCTGGTCGTAGCGCAGCCGGGGCAAGGTGGCCCGGATCCACACGTATATGTAGAGCAGGACTAGCACCTTTATCGTGAACCACACCGGGCCGATCGAGTTGCCGGCGATGCGGGGCCCGTCGGGGCCGCCGAGGAAAAGAGTGGTGAATATGGCCGAGTTGGTGACGAGGGCCATGTACTCGGCCAGGTAGAACAGCGCGAAACCAATCGAGGAGTACTCGAGGTTGAAACCGCCCGCCAGCTCCTCCTCCGCCTCGACGAGGTCAAAGGGGGGCCGCGTCATTTCTGCCGTGATGGCGATGAAGAAGATGGCGGCCGGGGCGCCGTAGGCCCGCAATATGTTCCAGTGGTAAAGGAAGCCGCCGTGCTGGGCGGCGACGATGACGCTCGTGTGGAGCGACCCGCTCAACAGCACGACGGTGGCGACGGTCAGGCCGAGGGCGGCCTCGTAGGAGATCATTTGGGCACTGGCGCGGACCGAGCCCATTAGAGGGTACTTGGAGCCCGAGGACCAGCCTGCCAGCATGACGCCGTAGACGCTGATGCTCGAGGCCATCAGCATGACCAGGATGCCCCACGGTGGGTCCGCCAGCTGCAGCCTGGTGGTGTAACTGCCGATGGTGATGGTCCCCCCCACCGGCACGATCGAGAAGGCCACGAACGCGGGCACGAGGGCGATGATCGGAGCGATCCGGTAGACGAACTTGTCCGCCCGGGCGGGGACCAGCGCCTCCTTGAAGAACAGCTTTATCCCGTCGGCCAGCGACTGCAGCCAGCCCTTGGGCCCGGCCCGGTTGGGCCCCCACCGGTTGCCGAGGCGGGCTACGACCTTGCGCTCGAACATGATCATGAACAGGACGGACACCATGAGCAGGGCGAAGACGATTATCAGCTTCACCAGGACGAACACCCAGACGATCAGGTCTATCCCCCGAGCGAAGACGGGGTCCCCGGTATAGGCGGCGGCCGCGGCGATCATGTCCCGCCCACCGGTTCGACCGTAAGCTCGTTGTAGGCCGCCGAGGCGTCGATGAGCGAGCCGGCGCCGCCCCCGGGCAGGTTGAACGGCAGTACGGCCGACCCGGCGGCGACATGGTCGTCGGCCACGGCCGGCACCACGACGCTCCCACGCGCTGTGCTCACCTTCACCTCGCCCACATGCCCGTCGCCCAGGCGGGACAGGTCTTCCGGGTTGACCCGCAGGGCGAGCGGCGGGTGCAGGCCGGCCAGGGAGGGCGAGCGCTGAACGAGCACCCCGCCGTCCCACATCGGCCGGCTCGCCACCAGGCGCAGCCCCCGCCCGTTCCCGCCGTGGTTGTCGCCCGAGGCCCGCGCCGCGGACGGGGCCGCGGATGGGGCGGGGGAGGCAGCCCCAGCAGGTGCCGGGGAGGCAACGGTAGGGCCCGCCGGCCCGAGGCCGAGCCGTGAGGGTGCCGCCAAGCCGGCCG
>Ga0182013_10001817_pt1 | contig 28749 bp, 23 predicted proteins | sample 612S2MmetaG_FD_120487 | JGI IMG/M metagenome (GOLD analysis project Ga0182013, IMG submission 120487) | Permafrost microbial communities from Stordalen Mire, Sweden - 612S2M metaG | ecosystem: Environmental > Terrestrial > Soil > Wetlands > Permafrost | place: Sweden: Stordalen | collected... | reverse complement strand
TGTTCCCTGTTCCCTGTTCCCTGTTCCCTGTTCCCTGTTCCCTGTTCCCTGTTCCCTGTTCCCTGTTCCCTGTTCCCTGTTCCCTGTTCCCTGTTCCCTGTTCCCTGTTCCCTGTTCCCTGTTTTCTGTTCCCTGTTCCCTGTTCCCTGTTCCCTGTTCCCTGATCCCTGTTCCCTGCTCTTAGAAGTGGTACGCAATGCCGACGGTCGGCACAGAGATCCAGGGGTGATACCAGCGGTTGGTGGCGAACTGGGAGTCGCCGAAGGTGGGCACCTTGGTCACATATCCGCGATATTCGGCGCGGATGTCGAAGCTGGGGCTGATTTCGTAGGCGAAACCGGCGCCGAACAGGCCGCCTATCTGGGTCTGTTGCTTGGCTTGGAGCGTCGTGGTGCCGGAGTTCATGATAGGCAGGAAGATAAGCCCGGCCGGGCCGGCTTCAATAAACGGATTCCAGTTCTTCACGACGAAAGAGTGCACGAAGGCGCCCGAGATCTCCTCAGTACGGGTCAGGACCTTGTAGTGGTTGGGGTTCACGTAGTACCCGATGCTGTTCTGATATGTGATGCCGTAGTTGGCTTCAAGCGCGTTGGTGGGTGAAAGCATATAGCGGTAGCTGAGCAACGCGCCGTAAGCGGGGGTGGAGTTCACCTGCACGGTGGTGGAAGAAGCCGTGAACGGCTCAATCAGTCCGATTCCACTCAAACTGATGTCCTGGCGGCTTTCCTGCGCACGGCCCATGGCCACGCATGCGGCCAGCAAAGCGACTAAAAAGGCGATCTTCTTCATTCGATCCTGATCCTCACGACTTCTTGAACCGTGCGGGTAGCTACGAGCTTTATGAATTCCGCGCACGGGTCCGGCGTCCCAAATGCCTCCGGGCACCGCTCTTGAGAATTGTAAATGGCCGGGGCGGGTTGGGGCGCGTCCGGCGGTTTTCATAAGACTGACAACGGAGTGACATGTTCCTTAGACGCACGGCGCAGGGAGTGGTAAGTAGGAGTAGGGAGCGAGGGGCTAATGTCTAGAGACCCGATCACTGCCCGCCGCCCACAGGCTCGTTACTCTCGCAGTCCCTCGGTCCCGCTCCGACTTCGCTGTTCGTGAGTCCCTAGTCCCTAGTCCCTGTATCCCTGCCTTCACCCCGCCCGCTCCACGTGATAGAAAAACGGCGGTCCCTGTTTTTCGGCCAGCATCTTGAGCGTGCCCAGAAAGGCTTTGGCGGCGTAGGAGAGCGTACCCTGGCGTCGGCTGGCGAGGCGCAAGACGCGGCGCACCTCCAGGTCAGCGACCGGAACGCGCACCAGATCGCCGGTTTCGAGCTCGCGCGCCACGCTCAGGTGCGGCACCAGCGCCACGCCGTTGCCCATGGCCACAAAACGCTTGATGGCTTCGATGGTGGGCAGTTCGATGACCATGTTAAGCCGCGTGCGATGGCGCTGGAAGGCCTCGATCACCTTGCGCCGCAGCGGCGAGGCTACGTTGTGAGCGATGAAATTCTCCTGGCCCAGGTCGCGGATGGAGACGCGCTCGGCCTTAGCGAGCGCGTGCGTGGGGCTCACGATGAAGTCCAGGTTGTCGCCATAGACGGCGACGGTGCGGATCTGCTTGGGATCGGGACGAAAGGAGATGACGCCCAACTCGAAGCTGCGCCGCGTGAGTTCCTCGGGAATGCGCGAGGCCAACATGCGCTGCACCGTCACGTCGATGTGCGGATACGTGCGGCGGAAGGCGTCGATGGCCGGCAGCAGGTACATGCAGGTGTACTCGTTAGCCGCAAGTTGCAGATGGCCGCGCTCCAGGCTCTTCAACTCGTCGAGCGCGCCCACGGCCTCGCGGCGCAGGGCCAGCAGGCGCAAGGCGTAGTCGCGCAGGAGCGCTCCCGCGGCGGTCAGCGCGCCATCGCGCGCGGCGCGGTCGAAGAGAATTTCACCCACCGACTCTTCGAGCTTGCGGATCACCTGGCTGACGGCCGGCTGCGTGCGGTGCAGCCGCGCGGCGGCGCGGGAAAAACTGCGCTCCTCGGCGACGGCGAGAAAGGCTTCGAGCTGATTCAACTCCATGTGCGCTCCTTCGGAATGCAGCTTCCAGCTCTCATCTGTCAGCTTTCAGCCCGCAGCGCCACGATCAAGCTGATAGCTGAAAGCTGAAGGCTGAGAGCTACGTCTATAAGCAAGTCTAATACAATCTAAAAGAATTATAACTTTGCCTTATATTGGCTGCATAAGAGACAATGAAAGAGCTGAACGGGGCCGATCTTCGCGGCCGAGGCAAACACATGATTTCCAATCATCTGGCCTTCTTCGATACCACACTCCGCGACGGCGAGCAGTCGCCGGGCTGCTCGATGACCACGCAAGAGAAGCTGACAATGGCTCATGCTTTGGAGGATCTGGGCGTGGACATTATCGAGGCCGGCTTTGCCATGGCCTCGGAGGGCGATTTTGCGGCCATCGCCACCATTACGCAGGCGGTTCGCAAGCCGCGCATCGCCTCCTTGGCGCGGGCCAAGACAGAGGACATCGAGATGGCGGCGCGGGCGCTGCAGTTTGCCGACCGGGCGCGCATCCATGTCTTTCTGGCGTCGAGCGACCTGCATCTTGAATACAAATTGAAGATCGGCCGCGCCGAAGCGCTCGACCTGTGCGGCGAATCCGTGCGTCTGGCTTGCTCGCTCTCGGACGATGTGGAGTTTTCGCCCGAGGACGCGACGCGCTCGGATCGCGATTTTCTGGTGGAGATGGTGCGCATCGCCGTCGAAGCCGGCGCCACCACGATTAACATGCCCGACACCGTGGGCTACACCACGCCCGAAGAGTACGGCGCGATGTTCCGCGAGGTGCGCGAGCGCGTTCCTGCCATCGACGAGAAGGGCGTCGTCCTCTCCTCGCACTGCCACGACGATCTGGGGCTGGCCGTAGCCAACTCACTGGCGGCCGTGCAGAGCGGCGCGCGGCAGGTGGAGTGCACCATCAACGGCATCGGCGAGCGGGCCGGCAACGCGGCCCTCGAAGAGATTGCCGCGGCGCTTTACGTGCGTGCCGAACGCTTTGGCGTGGAAACCAGCATCAAGCTCGATCAGCTCTATCCCACCAGCGAGGTTCTCGGCCAGCTCATCACCTTCAGGCCCTCGCCCAACAAAGCCGTGGTGGGCGCAAACGCCTTTGCCCACGAGTCGGGCATTCATCAGCACGGCGTGCTGGCCAACCCGCTTTGCTACGAGATCATGACGCCGCAACTAGTCGGCGTCTCGAAGACGCATCTCGTGCTCGGCAAGCACTCCGGCCGCGCGGCCTTGAGACACAGGTTGGAACAGCTCGGATTCACGGTCAGTCGCGAGGAATTGCAGCACGTATACTACCGCTTTGTTGCCCTGGCCGACCGCAAGAAAAACATCTACGACCAGGATTTGATCGGGTTGCTGCCCGACAACATTCGCGAGACGCGGAGGGAGCCGGTCTCGGAGCTGGACTGAGCGAGCGGAGGCAGGGCATCAGGGAATAAAATTGAATAAACCAGCACTTGAAGCCCACGGTTGAAATTGAATCGTGAAACCGCACGACTCGCGTCGTGCCGCAAGCGCAGCAAAACAAGCGGGCTCTAGCCCCCGAGGGGTGCATCTTGATGAAACTGACGAAGAGAAGACGCCTCATCGTGGAACTCGCTGCAACAGCAATCGGAGCGTTTTTGTTTTTGCTTCTATTGTTCATTACGCATGCAAATAGGGTTCTGTTTTTCATTGCATTTCCGTTTTTGCGGCTCGGTATAACGATCGGCGGTTGGATCAATCATGCCTTCCCGCCGCAAGGAGGGGGTTGGTTCCAGGGACTGGCAATCATCCTTCTGGTTGACGCTATTCTCGTGTGGTTATTTGTTTGGATCGTTTTTATGTTCGTAGTGAAGCTACTTGAAAGATTCATCATCCGAAAGGGAGAGAAAGAATGAAACTGAAGATTCTGGTTACGCCCGGAGACGGCATCGGCCCTGAAATCGTCGAGCAGGCCATCGGGGTTCTCGAAGAGGCAACGCAGGCCGGCGGCCACACGCTCGAGCTGGACTATAGGCGCATCGGCGGCGTAGCCATTGAAAAGGACGGCACACCGCTGCCCGCCGGCACGCTGGCTGCGGCGCTCGATTCCGAGGCCGTATTTTTGGGCGCCGTGGGCGACGACAAATTCGATTCTCTCCCCGCAAGCAAGCGTCCCGAGGCCGGTCTGCTCGGACTGCGCGCGCAACTGGGCGGCTTCGCCAACCTGCGCCCCGTTTTCGCGTTCAAGGAACTGACGGTCAACAGCCCCCTGCGGCCGGAGATCATCGACGGGACTGATATTTTATTTGTCCGCGAACTGCTCGGCGGCCTCTATTACGGTCAGCCCCGCGGCTGGGACAAGGAAAAGGGCGAAGGCTATAACACCATGCGCTACACGCGCGGCGAAGTGGAACGCGTAGCCCGCACCTCCTTCCAGTTGGCGCAAAAGCGCCGCAAGCTGGTGACCAGCGTGGACAAGGCCAATGTGCTCGAAGTATCGCAGCTCTGGCGCGACACGGTGATCGAGGTCTCCAAAGAGTTTCCCGATGTGAAGCTGGAGCACCAGTTCGTCGATGCCATGTCGATGCACCTGATGAAGCGTCCGCGCGATTTCGATGTGGTGGTCGTGGAGAACACGTTCGGCGACATTCTCACCGACGAGGCTTCGGTGATTACCGGCTCGCTGGGCATGTTGCCCTCCGGAACCGTGGGCGGCAAGATCAATTTGTACGAGCCGGCGCACGGCTCCGCGCCCAAGCACGCCAACAAGAACATCGCCAACCCGCTGGCCACCATTCTCACCGGCGCCATGCTTCTGCGCCACTCCTTCGGGCTGGATGCCGAGGCCGACGCGATTGTGAAGGCGGTGCGCAAGGTGCTTGAAGCAGGCTTCCGCACCCAGGACCTGGCGCGCACCAATCCCGAGGGACTGACCGTGCTCGGAACCCGCGAGATGGGCGCAAAGGTGCGGGAGACCGTCAAGACTTTGCTAGTCAATGCATAGAACCTGGGCATAGAACTTGGGTGCCCCATCCTAACCGCGTTTTGTGCGGTTAGGGTGGGAGAGCAAGAACCCTGGTTCGGAACAAAGGGAATACTCAATGAGTTCAGCTCTGAAAACATTATTCGAAAAGGTCTGGGAGCAGCACGTGGTGGTTGAGCCGGAAGGCGAACCCACGCTGCTCTACATCGATCTGCAACTCGTGCACGAGGTCACTTCGCCGCAGGCGTTCGAGGGGCTACGGCTGGCCGGGCGCAAGGTGCGCCGTCCCGATCGCACCGTGGCGACCGTGGACCACAACGTGCCCACGACGAAAGAGGGACGGCTGAACATTGTCGATCCCATCTCCGCCACGCAGATCAAAACTTTGCGCAAGAACTGCGCCGGCTTCGGCGTTGAGCTCTTCGATGTCGATTCGCCGAACCAGGGCGTGGTGCATGTGGTCGGGCCCGAACTCGGACTCACCAAGCCGGGCATGACGATTGTCTGCGGCGACTCGCACACCGCGACGCACGGCGCATTCGGAGCATTGGCTTTCGGCATCGGCACCAGCGAGGTGGAGCACGTGCTGGCGACGCAGACGCTGCCGCAGTCGAAGCCCAGGACCTTCCGCATTGCCGTCGAGGGCAAGCTGCCGCTCGGCGTTACGGCCAAGGACATCATCCTCGCCATCATCGGCAAGATCGGCACCGACGGCGCCACGGGCTCGGTGATCGAGTACGCGGGCTCGGCGATTCGGTCCCTCTCGATGGAAGGCCGCATGACGATTTGCAACATGAGCATCGAGGCGGGCGCGCGCGCCGGCATGATCGCGCCGGACGAGACTACGTTTGCGTATTTGAAGGACCGAAAATTCGCTCCAAAAGTGGAAGCGTGGAACGCCGCGGTTGCAGAGTGGTCAAAATTGAAGAGCGACGAGGGCGCGACGTTCGACCGCGAGTTGACCGTCGACGCCGCGGCGCTCGAGCCCTACGTGAGTTGGGGCACGAGCCCCGGCATGGTGGCGCCGATCTCCGCGGCCGTTCCGGAGCCGAAGAGCGCCAAGACCGAGATCGAGCAGAAGGGTTACGAGCGGGCGCTGGAATACATGGGACTCAAGTCTGGAACTCCGCTGGATGCAATCCAAATCGACCGCGTCTTTATTGGCTCCTGCACCAACGGCCGCATTGAAGATCTGCGCGCGGCAGCAAGGATCGCCGCGGGCCGAAAAGTATCGAGCCACGTCAACGCCATGGTCGTTCCCGGTTCGCAACTGGTCAAGACCGAAGCCGAGAAAGAAGGCCTGGACAGGATCTTCCTCGAAGCGGGATTTGAGTGGCGCGAGCCGGGTTGCTCGATGTGCCTGGCCATGAATCCCGATATTCTTTTGCCGGGCGAGCGCTGCGCCTCGACCTCGAACCGCAACTTCGAGGGCCGCCAGGGACGCGGCAGCCGCACCCATCTGGTTTCGCCGGAGATGGCCGCGGCGGCGGCGATCGAAGGTCATTTTGTCGACATTCGCAATTGGGAGGTGAAGGCCTGATGGAAAAGTTCACGACGCTCACTGCATTGGCGGCTCCGCTGGATCGCGCCAACGTCGACACCGACCAGATCATTCCCAAGCAGTTTTTGAAGCGCATCGAGCGCACGGGCTACGGCGATTTTCTGTTCTTCGACTGGCGGCAGACGCCCGGCGGAGAGCCAGTTGCCAATTTCGTCCTTAACGATCCGCGCTACAAGGGCGCGAAGATTCTCGTGGCCGGCAAGAACTTCGGCTGCGGATCGAGCCGCGAGCACGCCGCCTGGGCGTTGAGCGACTTCGGCTTCCGCGCCGTTATCGCGCCCAGCTTTGCCGACATTTTCTTTTCGAATGCGGGCAAGAACGGCATCGTGCTGGCGCGGCTTACTGAGCAGGAGGTCGATACACTTCTCCAAAACGCACAAAAAAATCCAACCTATCAGTTGACGGTCTCGCTCGAAGCACAGACGGTGACGGATGGCCGCGGCTTCAGCGCGAAGTTCGAGATCGATCCCTTCCGCAAGTTCTGTTTGCTCGAAGGGCTTGACGATATCGGCCTGACGCTGCGCCACGCCGCGGAACTGGACAAGTTTGAGCAGCAACACGAGGCGGCAGCGTGGCTGAGGGCGAAGTAAAGCAGCTATCAGCTCTTAGCTTTTAGCTCATCTTGCTTGAACGAACGGCATCGGCAGATGACAAAAGCGGCATTCAGCCAGGCTGTTTCATTTGAATGATGAAGTGAATCGCAGCACGAACCAGCTAAAAGCTAATAGCTAAAAGCTAGAAGCTGGCGGCGAAAGAAGAGAGCCCATGACTATCGAAGGCAAGCGACAAAGCATCCCGATGACCGAAGGCCCCAGCCGGGCTGCGGCGCGCTCGTATCTGCGCGGCGTCGGTTTCAGCAAAGAAGACCTGCACAAGCCGATCATCGGCGTGGCCAACACCTGGACCGAGATTGGCACCTGCAACGTGCACCTGCGCGAGATCGCGGAGGCGCTCAAGCAGGGCATTCGCGAGGCGGGCGGCACGCCGATGGAGTTCAACACCATCACCATCCACGACGGCATCACCATGGGCACGCAGGGCATGAAGGCCTCATTGGTTTCGCGCGAAGTGATTGCCGACTCCATCGAGCTGGTGGCCCGCGGCAATCTCTTCGACGGTCTGGTGGGTATCGGCGGCTGCGACAAGAATATGCCGGGCATCATCATGGCGCTTTGCCGGCTGGACATTCCGGGCATGATGCTCTACGGCGGATCGATCGCGCCGGGCAAGCTGAACGGTGTGGACATTACGATTCAGAATGTCTTCGAGGGCATCGGCTCCTACGCCGCGGGACGCATCGACGATGCGGGACTGGAGGCGCTGGAAGCCAACGCCTGTCCGGGCGCGGGCGCATGCGGCGGCCAGTTCACGGCCAACACCATGGCCATGAGCGGCGAGATTCTGGGCATCTCGCCGATTGAACTTTCCGGCGTTCCCGCCACCGACCCCAACAAGCTCGAAGCCACGCGCAAGGCCGGCCACATCTTGATGGACGCCGTACGCGCCAATCGCAAACCCTCCCAGATCATCACCCGCAAATCCCTTGAGAACACCATCGCCAGCGTAGCCGCGAGCGGCGGCTCGACCAACGCCGTGCTGCATCTGCTCGCCATCGCGAAGGAGATGGATATCCCGCTCTCGATCGACGATTTCGATGCGATCTCCGCGCGCACGCCTTACATTTGCTCGCTTACGCCCGCAGGCAAGTACGTGGCCTCGGACTATCAGGCGGCGGGCGGCTCGCGGTTGCTGGCCAAGCGCATGATCGACGCGGGATTTGCCGATGGCTCGGTGCTGACCATCAGCGGCAAAACGCTGGCCGAAGAGGCCGCGCTTGCGAAGGAGACCCCGGGCCAGGATGTGATTCATACCTTCGAGAAGCCCATCAAGCCCAATGGCGGCCTGGTGATTCTCAAGGGCAATCTCGCGCCCGAGGGCTGCGTGATGAAGATTGCCGCGGCGAACAAGTTGAACCATCGCGGCCCTGCGCGCGTCTTCGATTGCGAAGAAGACTGTTTCAAGGTCGTGCAGGCGGGCGGCATCAAGCCCGGCGACGTGGTGGTGATTCGCTACGAAGGCCCCAAGGGCGGGCCGGGCATGCGCGAGATGTTGCAGGTAACAGCGGCCATCTCGTCGAACGCGGAGCTCAGCGCAAATGTCGCATTGCTCACCGACGGCCGCTTCAGCGGCGCAACGCGCGGCTTCACCGCGGGCCATGTGGCTCCGGAGGCCTTTGTCGGCGGGCCGATTGCGGCGGTGCGCGAAGGCGACATCATCTCCTTCGACATTCCCAAGCGCACACTCAACGTGGAGATCGGCGCCGAAGAAATGGCGGCGCGGCTCAAGGACTTCAAGCCGCCGGCGCTGCGCTGGCCCAAGGGCGTCTTCCGCAAGTACGTGGATCGGGTTACGTCGGCGTCGCTGGGGGCAACGACGTAAGAGGAGAGAACAGAGAACAGAGAACAGAGAACCGGAGCCTAGTGACCGGCGAAACGTGAAAGGGCACGACCGGGGAACCCTCCCCGTGGGTGGGTCTCGTGCCAAGCGCGCCGTAGGCGCAATGGTTGTTAGCCCCGCGCTTTAGCGTGGGGAAGGGAAGCGAAACACATATGGAGCCCCGTAGGGGCGATGGTCGACACAGCAAGCACGAGCTAGGAGCTAATGGCTAGCAGCTTTCTTTGAGGAGTTGGTTATGGCGAACAAGGAAAACGCGAAGACGAAAGAACACGCATCGCATGGAAGCGCGGCAGCAACCGCCGCGCAGACGGAAGACTCGCACGCTCACCTCATCGCGCCCACGCGCCTGACGGGCGCGGAGATTCTGTGGGCCACGCTGGTGGGCGAGGGCGTTACCGACGTCTTCGGCTATCCGGGCGGCGCTATTCTGCCCGCCTACGATGCGCTGCGCAAGTTCCCCATCCGTCACGTGCTGGTGCGCCACGAGCAGGGCGCGGCGCACATGGCCGATGGCTATGCGCGCGCCTCGGGCGAAGTGGGCGTGGCCATTGCCACCAGCGGTCCCGGCGCGACCAACCTCGTCACCGGCATCGCCACCGCCATGCTCGACTCGATCCCCATCGTGTGCATCACCGGCAACGTGTCGAGCAAAGTGCTGGGCACGGACGCATTTCAGGAAGTCGACATCACCGGCATTACGCTGCCTGTGACCAAACACAACTTCCTCGTCAACAAGCCCGAGGACCTGGCGCGGGTGTTGCGTGAAGCGTTTCAGATTGCGCGTTCCGGCCGTCCCGGCCCGGTGCTGGTGGATATTACAAAGGACGCGCAGCAGGCGTCTGCGATCTTCGACTTTGAAGCCGCAAAGCCGCGTCCCTACCGCCCGCATCCCATGCTGCGCGTTGAGGAATCGGAACTCGCCGCAGCCGCTGAGCTGATCCGCAATGCCAAGCAGCCGGTGATTCTCGCCGGACACGGCATTATCGAGTCCGGCGCCATGGAGCAAGTGCGCACGCTGGCCGAGCGCGCCGAGATTCCCGTGGGCCTTACGCTGCTCGGCATCGGCGGTTTTCCGGCCTCGCATCCGCTGTGCCTGGGCATGATGGGCATGCACGGCGAGTCGTGGGTGAACAGCGCCATTCAGGAAGCCGATCTGCTCATCGCCTGCGGCATGCGCTTCGACGATCGCGTGACCGGCTCGCTCGCCACCTACGCCACCAAGGCCAAGAAGATTCATATCGAAGTCGACCCCGCGGAGATCAACAAGAACGTGAAGGCCGACGTGGCGCTGGTGGGCGATCTGCGCGAAGTGCTGGAAAAGTTGCTGCCGCGCATCGGTAGTTCGGGTTCTGGGGGCCGCGAGGGCGCGGCGTGGCTCAAGACCATCGAGTCCAGCAAGGGCGCGTCGGCGGTGCGCGACATCAAGAACCTGCCCGACTCCGGGCACCTCTACGCGGCGCACGTGATGCACGATTTGTGGCGGCTGACCGGCGGCAACGCCGTCATTGTGACAGATGTTGGCCAGCACCAGATGTGGGAGGCGCAGTACTATCATCACGACCAGCCGCGCACGCTCATCACCTCGGGCGGCCTGGGCACCATGGGCTTCGCGCTGCCGGCGGCCATCGGCGCCAAGTTTGCCTGCCCCGAAAAAGAAGTGTGGGTCGTGGCCGGCGACGGCGGCTTCCAGATGACTGCGGCGGAACTGGCCACCATCGCGCAGGAGAAGATCAAGATCAACATCGCCATCATCAACAACGGCTACCTGGGCATGGTGCGGCAGTGGCAGGAGTTCTTCTACGAGCGCAACTACGAGGCCACGCCGCTGCGCAGCCCCGACTTTGTGAAGCTGGCCGATGCCCACGGCATTCCGGGGCGCGCGGTGCGCAAGCGTTCCGAACTCGAAGCCGCGGTTGAGGAAGCGCGCGCCAACCCGGGCGCCTTCCTGCTCAACTTCATGGTGGAGAAGGAAGACTCGGTGTACCCGATGATTGCCGCGGGCAGCGCGCTGCACGAGATGATTCGCCGCCCCAGCCGCGATCCGCTGGAAGAGCAGACGGAGGATAAGTAGGAGAGACAGCTTCTAGCTGCTAGCTTCTAGCTCCTAGCTGCATGGTGCAGCTTCGAGCCACAGCGGTGTTCCTGTTGCTTCGGTGCAATGAGTGGTTTGTTTCTCTCCACTCAATCGCAGGAAGCTGGGAACACCGATGAAAGAGCTGGAAGCTAGGAGCTAGAAGCTAGGAGCTTGCTTTTATGCTGCATACTTTCGTTGCATACGTTGAAGACAAACCCGGCGTTCTGACGCGCGTGGCGTCGCTGTTCCGGCGCCTGAACATCAACATCATTTCGCTCACGGTGGGCCGCAGCGAGCGCGCGGGGCTCTCCCGCATGACCATCGTCGCCGAAGCCTCGGCCGAGGCCGGCGATCGCATCCGCGCCAGTTTGTATAAACTCGAGAATGTCGTCGATGTGGACGACATCGCCCAGGCGCCGTCGGTCACGCGCGAGCTGGCGCTTATCAAAGTCGCCGCCAATCCGCAGAACCGCGCGCAGATATTCGATCTGGTCGAGGTCTTCCGCGCGCGCATCGTCGATCTCACCTCGGAATCGCTGATGATCGAGATGACGGGCGTCGAAAGCAAGATCGAAGGGCTCATCGAGGTGCTGCGCGAGGACGAAGGGCGCATTCTCGAGATCTGCCGCAGCGGCAAGTTGACCATGCGCCGCGGCCATCACCTCAGCAGCGTCCTCAAGGCCATGCGCGCCGCAGCGGAAGAACCCGTGGAAGAGGCCGTCGAAGCCCTCGAAGACAACGCGGCCGTCGAGCCGGAGTAGCCGCGCCGGAGCGATCCTGCCGAAGCTTTTTTGAGATCAACATTTCACCCAGCAAACAAAGGAAAAGAGAGAAAAACATGGCGAAGACTTTCTATGATCACGATGCCGACCTGTCCCTGATTCAGGCCAAAAAAGTAGCCATCATCGGCTACGGCTCGCAAGGGCACGCTCATGCCCTCAACCTCAAGGACTCCGGCGTCCAGGTCAAAGTCGGCCTGCCCGCCTCGGAGGCGGAGTCCGTTGCCAAGGCGCAGAAGGCGGGCTTCGAAGTGGTTCCGGCGGCTGAAGCGACGAAGTGGGCCGATGTGATCATGATCCTCGCGCCCGACCAGATTCAAGCCAAGATCTATGCCACAGATATCGAGCCGAACCTCACAGCGGGCAAGCTGCTGATGTTCGCGCACGGCTTCAATATCCACTTCAAGACCATCGTTCCGGCGGCGGGCATCGACGTGGGCATGGCCGCGCCCAAAGCGCCCGGCCATCGCGTGCGCGAGGTCTTCATCGAGGGCGGCGGCGTACCCGGCCTCATCGCCGTTCACCAGGACGCCACAGGCAACGCCCATGCGCTCATCCTCAGCTACCTCAAGGGTATCGGCTGCACCCGCGCCGGAGTTCTCGAGACGACTTTCAAGGAGGAGACCGAGACCGATCTCTTCGGCGAGCAGGCCGTGCTCTGCGGCGGCATCAGCGCGCTCATCAAGGCCGGCTTTGAGACGCTGGTCGAGGCAGGCTATCAGCCGGAGAGCGCCTATTTCGAGTGCATGCACGAGCTCAAGCTGATCGTGGACCTGATCTATCGCGGCGGCCTGGCCTACATGCGCTACTCCATCTCCGACACCGCCGAATTCGGCGACTACGTCAGCGGCCCGCGCGTCATCAACGAAGAGAGCCGCAAGGCGATGCGCGCCATCCTCAAGGAGATCCAGGACGGCAGCTTCGCCAAGCGCTTCCTTGCCGACCTGAACACCGGCTGCAAGGAGTTCACGGCCTTCCGCGAAGCCGAAGCCAAGCACCCGGTCGAGATCATCGGCAAGCAGCTCCGCGCGCAGATGCCGTTCCTCGATCCGGTGACGGTGGAGGAAGTGGCGAAGACGCGGTAAGAGCTTTTTCGATGCAAGTGCCGACCCTGCGGATAAGACTCTGCGGGGTCGCTTTGTTTTTGGAGAGTTTTCCGCTATAAAGAACAAGTCAAAGAAGGCTGGGAAGATGAAACTCCCGAACGGGGAATCCGCCATATTGGACCTGCGGAAGATTCACGACTACTGTCTCTCCCTGGTTCATCCCCGCGGCAAGCACAAGGCGCGCGTTTTCGAATTGGTTCTGGGAATGACAGCCGAAGATTCCGTCGTTCTCGCCGGCGCACTGCAACGTGTCGCGGCCGAGAACGAGGCCATTCAAGGGGCTTCCGATAAGTATGGCGATCGGTTCATAATAGACTTTGATTTGGAGCACAAAGGAAGGACGGCCGCGGTTCGAAGCTGCTGGATTGTGCTGGCCGGCGAGATCATGCCACGCTTTGTTACGTGTTACATTCTCTAGGAAGGAGCCTATGACCCAACTCGAATTGCTTGCGGAGGTTGCATTGCTGCGGGATCTTCCCGACCGCGGTCTGGTGCGCGGCCAGGTCGGGACGGTTGTCGAGATTCTTTCCCCCGGTGCCGTCGAAATCGAATTCAGCGACGACGAAGGCCGGACCTACGCCACAGCGGCTCTCGCCGTCGCAGACCTGGTCCGCCTTCACCACACCCCGCTCGAACAAGTCGCCTGAGCCGGGTTAATGCGCAGATGCCGTTTCTCGATCCGGTGACGGTGGAGGAAGTGGCGAAGACGCGGTGAAGCTCAATTCAACAGGACTGAACGGGCCATGCAAGGCGCGCTTTGCATGGCCCGTTTAGTTGCTATCGATGTTGAGATCAATGGGACCGGTATCTTGCCCAGTAGGCTCATCATATGGATCCAGAAGAAAGCCCCAAAGCTCCGCCGGAGGGACGGAATACTGCTCCGGTTTCCGCGGGTTATAAAGCACCTGGATTTTCTGATTGACTAGATCCTTCGGTGAACCGTCAGAAGTAAACGGGTCACAAACAGCTAGCCTCCCGTCGTTCGGGCGAGAAAGAGTCAGTCTCCCGGAGTAGTAATCGTCGTTGACGATGTAAGAGAAATCGCCCACATCGACCTGGTAGGAGCCTCGTCCCGCGTTAACGGCCACTTTACCAACTGACTGGATCGTCCCTTCGGTGACAGGCCAGTTCGCAGCTTTCTCTGGACGCACCGGCCGGCGGACAAGCCAGACCACAAGCGAGACCGCAAGGTAAGCAAATACACCAAGGAAGAGGATGATTAGACCCGGCGAAGAATGCATGACCAGGATAATAACCTAATCAAATCCCTTTCGAGATGTGCTCCTCAAGCATGCAAAGAAGGGGGTGTCCCAGGTCCGGACTCTCGGAACTGAGAAAGCACGCTCAATCATTCCGCTCCCGGCCGCGCGGCTCGCGCCAGCCGAAGGCGCTCTCAAAATGCTCGAATTCGGCTGCTTTGCCCGGCTCCAGATACACGCTGATCACGTCGAAACGCGCTTGCGGGGAAGAGCCGTCGGGCAATTGCCGCATGTATTGCCGGACCAGCCGCCTCAGCATTTTGCGCTTATGCATGTCGACCGAGGTTTCGGCAGGGGCCAGATCGCGGGCCGTGCGGGTCTTGACCTCAAAGAAGCAGAGCACGGGCCCCTGCCATGCCACCAGGTCGAGGTCGCCAGCCTGGTGGCCTGACGACCATCGCCGCGCCACCACGGTATAGCCCTGGCGGAGCAGGTAAAAGCAGGCGGCCTCTTCGCCCTCGATCCCGGTGAGCAGGTGGGTGGGTTGGTCAGGCTCCCGGCCACGGCGCAGGGCCAGGGAGTCCAGGCCGGCCAAGGCGCGCCGCAGACCTTCAGCACGCATTTGTGACGCCCAATTCATTGCCAACCATTGTGGCCCGTATGGCCGGGCAGCGCAAATGGCACGCGGGGCAAATTGCCTGCGGGGATTGAGCGCCTCAGACACGATACCGATCACGGTTGGCGGAGGCGGTTCGCCTTGCGGGCGCCGTTCCCAAAGTGAAACCAGCGGATTCAATTCCGGAATAGCCGCTCAATCCACCGCGCCCTGGAGGTGTTTGCCTGGCCTTATTTGTCCGAAACTTGAACTGTACCGGCAAGGAGATCGGCCATGGCTCAGGGTATGTTCGGGGGCATGTTCACCCATCGCGACGCGGCTCCGCCGTCTGCGGTCTTGGACCAGTTTGCGGTGGAGGAGGGCGACCCGGCCAGCCAGATGGATCGCAGCTTCCAGTACGCATTGGATGCGCTGCCGTCCAATGTGATGTTTTGCGATCGCGATCTGATTCTGCGCTACATGAATAAGTCGTCGCGCAAGACGCTGCTTACGCTCCAGCAGTACCTTCCGCTGCCCGTGGACCAGCTCATCGGCAAATCGATCCATGTCATGCATCGGGATCCCGCGAGGATCGATCAGATCCTCGGCGCAAAGGAACACGCCGGAAGGCATCAGCTTCCGCACAAGGCCACCATCGCACTCGGCCCCGTCAAACTGGACCAGCAGATCGAGCCGATGGTGAATGAACGCGGCGAGTACATCGGCGTCGTGGTTCTGTGGGGCATCAGCACCCAGCAGACGATCGATGCGCTCAGAAAAGCGCAGGACACGCAGCGCACCGACATCGAGCATTTGAACGGCAATTTGCAAATGGTGGCCACGGCCACGCATGAGATCGAGTCCAGCATCGCGGAGATTGCGAAGAATGCGACCGACCTTGCCAACGCCTCCGAGAAGTCGCGCCAGGCAAGCGCGGAGAGCAAGACCTCGATCTTGAGCCTGCAGACCTCGAGCAGCGGCGTGGCCAAAGTGGCGGACCTGATTGCTTCCATCGCCACCCAGACCAGCGTGCTGGCGCTGAACGCGAATATCGAGGCCGCGCGCGCGGGCGCGCACGGCAAGGGCTTCGCGGTTGTCGCCAGTGAGGTGCGCAAGCTCGCCGAGCAAACCGCCGCGGCCACGTCGGAGATTCAGGCCAAGGTGACCGCGATCGGCGCCGACGTTACCACGGCGATTGCCCACATTGACAGCATCGCTGCACAAACCGAAGAACTTTCGGGGCTTTCACACCAGATGGCCGCCGCAGCGGAAGAGCAGCATCTGGCCACGCAGGAGATGGCGCACAATCTGGAGCGCGCCGCGCACCGCACTTCGGAGATCGCCAACATGCGGCTGGCCGAGTAGGGCGTCCGCATCGTAAGAATGCCTGGGCCGCGGGGATTCGAGAATCCCCGCGGCCCAAAGTTTTGCGCGCTCGAAAAACCGCGCCTGCGATCAGGCCGTCACTGCCGCAACCGCGCTCACCTCGTGCTCTCTTTGGGCTGTAGTGAGAGGAGAACATGCCGAGAGAGGGGCACTCTACGCGGGACCGCGGCACTTCCGCGGAATCGGCTCCTTATCCGCCAAAGCCGGTACCATAGTGGAGAGGTGAGGGAAGTGAAGCCGGGAAAGCTTGCGGTGCGGATTTGGGTGATGGGAATTGTTGGGTTTGTGCTTTCGCTTCCGGCTGCGGCCGCTACGGTGCACACCAACCCCATGAACTACGATCCCCAGGTGCGCGCGGCCTACGAGCGCTTTTACAACCTCGATTATCCCGGCGCGGTGGCGCGCTTCGAGCAGTTTCACGCGGCGCATCCCGGCGATCCGCAGGCGACGGCCTACCTGCTGAATGTGCTGATCTTTCAGGAGCTGTACCGGCAGGATCTTCTCGACACCACGTTCTATGCGAACGACGGATTCCTGACCGGCCGCCACGCCACCGACGAAGACCCCGCGAAACGCGATCAGATCTTTGCGCTGGCCGATGAGGCGGTGCGCGAGGCCGACTGGCGCTTGAGCAAGAATCCCAACGACGTGGATGCGCTCTTTGCCCGCGCCTGGGTGCGCAGTTTGCGCTGCACCTACGTGGCCATGGTGGAGCGGGGGTTCGGCGCGGGATTCCGCCTGGCGACGAAAGCCAAGGACGACGCCGCGCGCGCCTTAGAAATCGATCCCGACTACGTGGACGCGAAGTTGATCGCGGGCGTCTACGAGTACGTGGTGGGCGCGCTCCCGTGGCCGTTCAAGCTGATGATCGGCTTTGCCGGAATCACCGGCTCCAAATCCACCGGGCTCGCGATGCTGGAAGACGCGGGCAAGCGCGGCGTAATCACCAGCGTCGAGTCGCGTACCGTGATCGCGCTCTTTTTGCGGCGCGAGGCGAGGTACAAGGAGGCCATCGAGGTGGTGCGGGAGTTGAAGCGCGAGTATCCCCGCGATTTTCTCTTCTGCCTTGAAGAAGCCAACCTGAGAAGAGACGCAGGCGAGGGAATGGTGGCCGTGGACGCTTACCGGCAACTCGTGGCCGACGCGTCCAGGCCGGGCTATTTTGCTTCGTCGAAGCTGGAGCTGGCCTACTTCGGATTCGGCGACGCGCTGCGCGGCCAGCGCCACAACGACGAAGCGGCGCAGGCCTTTGAGCGGGCCGCGGGAACCGAGGGCGTGGGCTCGGAGCTGAAGATCCGCTCGCTGCTCGATGCCGGCGAGTGCCACGACCTGATTGGCGAGCGCGCTCTCGCCGTGCGCGATTACCAGGAGGCCATCGACGCCGGGCCCAATACGTCGCGCGCCGGAGAGGCGAAGAAGTACCTGCGCACGCCCTACGGGGGAAATTGAAGGAGAATAGCGGAGCTAGCGGAGTTAGCGGTGCTGGCGGGGTTAGACGAGCGAGCGGGGTTCGTGCGGGGGCGGGAAGTTGATGCTCTGCCGTCGGCAGCGGAAGCAGGGAACCGGCGCGCGCGACGCCGCGTATCCTCCTAAGCAGTTAAAGTTCGTTTTGGGAGAATCGGTTATGACCGTCTTCTGTCAGCGTTGCGGAACTGGATTGCCGCCCAGCGCCCATTTCTGTTCGAACTGCGGTGCGGCCATCCCTGCCGTGCAGCCACTGTGGGGCCGGCCGCTGATCCGCCCGCGGATCGGCCGCCAGATCGGCGGGGTCTGCATGGCCTTTGCGCAAGCCAATGGGTGGGATGCGGCCGTGGTCCGGATCATCGCGGTTCTCGGCCTCATCTTTTCCAGCGGACTGGTCGGCGTGGCCTACGTGGCTCTCTGGATCGGCATTCCTGAGGAGACGCCACCCATGCCGGGAGCGTATCCTCCAACTGTATGAACGGCGTCTCTCTTCTGGACGGCTCAGGCCTGGGATTCACCGACGCAGGCACGGGCCCAGCGGTAGTTTTCCTGCATCCGACTCCTCTCGACCGCGATTTCTGGCGACCTCTCATCAAGGAGCTTGCCGGCATTCGCGCGGTTGTTCCCGATCTGCGCGGCCACGGCGTCTCTGAGCTGGGTACCGGGCTGCCGGTGGGCGCTTTCGGCCTGGTTCCCGACGCGCCCGTGCTCACCATGGAGCAGTTGGCCACCGATGTCCTCGCGCTGATGGACCAGCTCTCGCTGCGCAGGGCCGTCTTTGCGGGCTGCTCGATCGGCGGATACGTTCTGCTGGAGTTGTGGCGCAGGGCCCCGGAGCGCATGACGGGTCTGGTCTTTGTCAGTTCCAAGCCGCAGCCCGACGCGCCGGCAAATCTGCTTCGCCGCGCCGAGACCATTGCGCGGGCGCGCACGGGGGGCGTGACCACGCTCTTCGACGGCATGGCGCTGGCGCTCCTCAGCGAGACCGCGCGCCGCGAGCGGCCGGAGATTGTGACCGAGATTCGCGCCCACATGACACTCACGCCGGAAGCCGAGGTTGCCGTGCAGGCGGGACTGGCCGCGCGCCCCGACTCGATGCCTACCGTTGCGGCCATCCGCGTGCCGATCCTGGCGATTGCCGGCGGCGAAGATTCCTCTGTCACTCCCGCGGAGATGGAGGCATTTGCCGCTGCGCCCGGCGGATGCGCGTTCCACGCGTTGCCCGGAGCAGGGCACTTTGCCGCCTACGAGCAGCCGCGCAAGGTAGCAGCGCTCATGGCGCCGTGGCTGCGGCAGTTTGATCTTTAGTCCGGATCGACAAGGCTTTATACTGGTTTCTCGCGAATCTTCCTCCCCGGAGAATGAATCATGAATCTAATCAACCGGCCGTTTGCCATTCTCATGGCAGCGGCATCGCTCCTCTTCCTTGTTTCAGCCCACGCGCAGGACGCCAAGCCGGCGACGGCGCCGGCAACTGCGGAAAAGCCCGCCGAACCCGCACCGCCAGCCGACTCCACGACGCAGGGCGCCATCGACGTGGGCGGGCAGCACATTGTTTACACCGCGATCGCCGGAACCATCACGGTGGGCTCGACCGACGAACAGGACGCGCAGCTCGGAGCGGATGGAAATGCGCAGCCGGGAAGCCAATTGGCGCTGGAAGCGCCCGACAAGGCCAAGGATGCGCCTCCGGTAGCGCGCATGTTCTGCGTGGCGTACTTCAAGAAGGACGCGAGGGCCGAGGATCGGCCCATCACGTTTTTCTTTAACGGCGGTCCGGGCAGTTCGACGGTTTGGCTGCACATGGGATCGCTGGGTCCCAAGCACGTGGTCACGGCCAGCGACACGCACCTGCCCGCCGCGCCCTACACCATGGTGGACAATCCCAACAGCCTGCTCGATGTGAGCGACCTGGTGTTTGTCGACATGCCGGGAACCGGCTTCGGGCGGCTGATCGGCAAAGAAGGTGAGAAGGCCTTCTGGGGCGTTGACGGCGACGCCGCCGCGTTTGCACGGTTCATTGAGCGGTTCGATACCAAGTATTCGCGCTGGAACTCGCCCAAGTTCATCTTTGGCGAGAGCTACGGAACCACGCGCTCAGCGGTGCTGGCCGATCTGCTTGAGAATAAGTACGACACCGACCTGAACGGCGTAATTCTGCTCTCGCAGATATTCAACTTCACCACCGCCATCGATGGGCCGTCAGCCAACCCAGGCGTCGATCTGCCCTATGTACTCGGACTGCCGACCTACGCCGCTACGGCCTGGTACCACAAGAAGCTGCCCACGCAGCCCGCCGCGCTGGAACCGTTCCTGAAGGAGGTGGAAGAGTTTGCCATGGGGCCTTATGCCCATGCACTTGCGTTGGGCACGGACCTGGGCGCCGATGAGAAGCAGCAAGTGGCGGAGAAGCTGCACGCGTACACGGGATTGCCGTTGGCCTACCTGCTCAAAGCGAACCTGCGCGTGAGCGGCCCCGAGTTCGAGAAGACGCTGCAGGACGACACCAATATGACGACGGGGCGCCTCGATACGCGCTTCTCCGGACCGAATCTCAATCCCCTGAGCGAGAACGCGGAGTACGATCCGCAGAGTTCGGCCATTTCATCGGCCTATGTGTCGTTGTTCAACGATTATGTGCGGCGCGACCTGAAGTATGGCGATGGATTGACGTATCTGCCGGAGATCTACGATGAGGGCGTGGGACATTGGGACTTCAAGCACAGCGGCAATCCCGTGAGCGTGAACGTGGCCCCAGACCTGGCCGAGGCGATGAAGACCAATCCCCGGCTGAAGGTGATGGTGAACGGCGGCTACTACGACCTGGCCACGCCGTTCTTCGCCGCGCTGTACGAGGACAAGCACCTGCCGATTCCGCAATCGCTGGCCAGCAACATCGAATACGACTGGTACGAATCCGGGCACATGGTCTACGTGCGCGAGGAATGCGTAAAGCAGTTGCACGATCGCGTGGCGGAGTTCATCAGGAACACGGATGCGGCGGCGAAGTAGGGCGGGGAGCAAGGAATAGGGACTAAAGACGAGACCGCGCGATTTTGTAATAGTCGAAGCGTACCGCCGGTTTCCTGTCTGGCTGTAATGCGGGCCCCCAGACCGGGGCCCCCGGCGAGAGTTTTCTTGCTCGCTGAGGTGGTAGACCCGCACCATCCGTTATGCGGAATCAACTGGGCCTCAGCGCATCGCTTGATGGTGGGGGAATAGGTCTTTTAGTTTTTCGGAAGGGGTTTCATTCTGACTATGCAGAGAATTGCCAGGCGGGACTCCATAAACGATGCCCCGCCCTGGCAAAGCCAGGACGGGGCGCGGTGCATCCGGAGACGGCTTACTGGAGGGAAACGCCGTCGAGCTTGGCCTGGTATTCGACGATCCGCTTCAGCGCGTCGTAGGGGATCTGGCCGATGGGGACCCCGCGTCCGTTGATGACGAGGGTGGGAACCCCGTCGATGCCGATGTCGATGGCGAGCTTGACCGAGGCGTCTACACGGGCCTTGATCTCGGGCGTGGCGGCGCAGGCCGAGACCTTCTCCGGATCGAGCCCGGCCTTGACGACGGCGCTGTTGAGAGTGAGCGTGGCGCCGTCGGCGTTGGCCAGGCCATCTTGGCCGTCAAAGACTGCGGCGGCGAACTGGAAGAAGGCGCTGCTCCCGCCCAACTGGTTTACGCACAGGCCGTATTCGGAGGCCCGAACCGACTGCGGATGGATGGCCGCGATGGGAAAGTTCTGAAAGACGACGCGCGCCTTGGGAAAGTCCGTGACCAGCTTATCCATGTTGGCTTGCGCCTCTTTGCAGTGCGGGCACTGGAAGTCGGCGAACTCGACCAACTCCAGATCCTTGGAGGCGGAGCCGCGATAGGGGCCGTCGGCGCTTTGCTGCAACTTCTCGCGGGTCTCGGCAAAGGGATGGTCGCCAAAGTTGATGATGGTATCGCCGCTGACGACGTGCTTGCCATCGGGCAACACAAAGAACGAAAGGGCTCCGGGCTTTTCTTTGCCCGATTTGTCGCCGACGTAGATGACCACCTTGCTGACGCCGTCGGCGGGAGTCTTGAGGATGGCCTCCACCTGCCAGACGCGACTCTCGTCGAAGCCCCAGTTCGCGGTGAGAAAGGCATCGACGGTTTCCTTGGTGGGCGAGGCGGCAGTGAAGCTGGCCGGATCGGGCTTGGGAAAGGTCGGGGCGGCAGCCGGCGCCGGGGCGGAGGGCTCGGCGGCGGGCTCGGCCGGCGCGGCGGGCGCCTGCTGGGCGCTGGAATCGGGGGCCGGCGGCACCTGCTGCTGGGCAGCGGCCTGGAATACCGGAACGAAAAGGGCAATCAGCGCAATGGCGCTGAGCAAGCGGGCAAACGGACGAATCAAGCTGTACTCCTTCGATGCGGGAAAACTCCCTCACACTAGCTTATACCGCGGGGTTGGCGGGAAGGGCCTACACTTGCACTTTGACCGCGATAGGGAATCGCCGGCCCATGCCGAAGGACTTGGTGGTGACCTTGAGGACCGGTGCGGCCTGCTGGCGCTTGTACTCGGAGCGCTCGATGAGCCGTACGGTTTGCCGGACGAGGTCGAGCGGGAATCCGTGCTCGGCAGCGATGCGCTCAGGGGTCTCATAGCGCTCGACGTAGGCTTCGACAATTGGGTCTAGTACGTCGTAAGGTGGGAGCGAATCGGTGTCCATCTGGCCGGGGCGCAGCTCGGCGGATGGCGGCTTCAAAAGGATGGCGGCGGGGATTTTTTCCTCGTCCCGGTTGAGCCAATTGCAGACGGCGTACACGCGCGTCTTGACCAGATCGCCGATGACGGCGAGGGCGCCAACCATATCGCCGTAAAGCGTGCAGTAGCCCACGGCCATCTCGGATTTGTTGCCGGTAGTGAGCACCAGTGCGCCGAGCTTGTTGGAGAGCGCCATGAGAAGCGTGCCGCGAATGCGCGGCTGGATGTTCTCCTCGGTCAGGTCTTCCTTCATGCCGTGAAAGAGCGGCTCCAGGGAGCGCTTGAACTCGGCGAAGAGCGCGCTGATGGCGATGGTTTCAAAACGGATGCCGAGGTTCGCGGCGAGTTGGCGGCTGTCGTCGATGGAGCCTTGCGAGGAATAAGGGCTGGGCATGCCCACGCAGATGACGTTCTCCGCGCCAAGAGCCTCGGTGGCGATGGCGGCCACGAGCGCGGAGTCGATGCCTCCGCTCAAGCCGACAATGGCTTTCGTGAAGCCGCATTTGCGCACGTAATCGCGTGTGCCCAGAACCAGGGCACGGTAAGCGGCCTCGGTCGCGTCGTCCTCAGGATCGGGAATGGGCGCGGCGTGGAAGGGATCGATGACGACCAGATCCTCGGCGAAGGAAGCGGCTTGCGCAATCAATGCGCCGTGCGCGTCGAGCGCGAAAGAGGAGCCGTCGAAGATCAGGCTGTCGTTGCCGCCCACCTGGTTCGACATGAGCACGGGAATGCCGTCGCGGCGCGCGATCGAGGCCAGCATCTCGCGGCGGATGGCGCGCTTGTCGTGCCAGAACGGCGACGAGGAAAGATTGATGTGCAGGGCCGGCTGCTGGCGCATCAGCTCTTCCATGGGATCGACGGCATAGAGGCGGCGCTGCCAGAAGTTCTTGTCGTTCCAGGCATCCTCACAGATGGTGATGGCGAGGCGCACACCGTCGAATTCGACCACCCGCTGCGATTCGGCCGGCAAGAAGTAGCGCTGCTCGTCAAAGACGTCGTAGAAGGGCAGAAGCCGCTTGTGCTGTTCGATGGTCAGTTGGCCCTTGTCGAGGAGGACGGCGGCGTTGAAGGCTGGCTTCCCGCGATCTCCGCCGGCAGGCAGCGCCACGCCGGCCAGAACGGCCGTGGGAAGATCGCGCGTGGCCGCGGCGAGTTCGTCGACGGCCGCGCGGCAACGGGCCAGGAAGCTGGGCTTCTCGAGGAGATCGGCGGGAGGGTAACCGCAGATGGCAAGCTCGGAAAAGACGGCGAGGCGCGCGCCACGATCCGCCGCGCGGCGGCTGGCAGCGACGATCTTTTCGAGATTTCCGGTAAAATCACCGACCGTGGGGTCGATTTGGGCCAGAGCGATCTTCACACTTCCAGTTTAAATCGTCAGGAATGCGAGCACACAGGCGGATACGCCAGGCCGGGTCGCGAGGTTCGGCAAGGGGTGGGCGCTAGCCCGTCGATCTCGATGATGAAGATGAATTTAGGCGGGTTTTCCGAAGGATTCCGGTTGGCCATCGACGCCCTTCGTCCCCGGCTGCGATTCCGGGGACGAACTGTCCCAAAACGCGACAATCCGGCGAATCCGCTACCCCCCAAACGGGGGATTCCACGATCTTTGGCGGCATTTTAAACTTCACAGTGCCGAGGTTGACTCACAAAACGCCCCCCCATCGCCTTAAAGAATCGTGAGGTTTGGCACGAAGTATAGAAGCAGAGGGATTGCTGGGGAGGTCACCATCGAACCGCGAACAAGATTAGGCGACCTGCTGGTCAAGGCAACGCTGGTCAGTGAAGAGGACGTGGCCCGGGCGCTGGAGCGCATGAGGATACGTGGCGGTCGCCTGGGCGACAACCTGGTGGCTCTTGGAGCCATCGATCAAGCGGCACTGGATAGGTTTATCCATCGCATTCCGAAGGAACCAAAGAACATCGCGGAGACCGGCATTGAGGAAAGTGAACTGCTGGCTTTGCTGATGAAGGCCATTTATACCTTCGGGCTGAGTTCCATCCCGCAGTATACGGAAGCAATCAAACTGGCGCCGCAGATTGTGGGCGACCTGACGCAGCTTGCCATCGAGCGGCAATTGCTGTATACGCTGGGATCGCGCAGCTCGAAAGCTTCGGTCGGCATAACCTATGCCTTGACAGACGAGGGGCGGCGCTGGACACAGGATTCCATCAGCCGCTCGGGGTATGTGGGGCCCGTACCAGTGACTCTGGCGGATTTTGTCGAGATGATGACTCTGCAGAAGCCGACCAACGAACGAATCTCCCCGGAGCGAATTCGCAATGCGGTCAAAGACCTGGTACTGGCCGACGACATCGTGGAACAAACCGGGCCGGCGCTGAATTCGGGCCGGGCGATTCTGCTCTACGGCGCTCCAGGGAACGGCAAGACCTCGGTCGCTCTGAGTTTCGCCAGCGTCTTTCACGACGTGATCTATGTGCCGTACGCCATCATGGTGGAGGGCCAGATCATCCGTTTCCACGATCCCAGGGTTCACATTCCGGTCTGCCAAACTTCGAATGGCGCAGACGATAGTCAGTCTTTCATTCGGCGCGAAACCTACGACACGCGCTGGATCTCGTGCCGCAGACCGTTCGTGATCACGGGCGGGGAACTGACCCTGGAAATGCTCGACATGCGCTACGACAAGGAGGGCCACTTCTACGAAGCACCGCTGCACATGAAGGCCCTGGGCGGCTGTTTCTTTATCGACGACTTCGGCCGCCAGCTCGTGAGTCCGGCCAATCTGCTGAATCGCTGGATCGTGCCCCTGGAGAACCGCGTCGACTATCTCAAATTGCACACCGGCAAGACCTTCAGCATTCCGTTTGAGGAACTGGTCATCTTCTCCACCAATCTGGATCCGGAGAGCCTGATGGATCCCGCCTTCCTGCGCCGCCTGCCCTACAAAATCGAGGTGAGCCCGCCGGACCTGGAACATTATCGGTGCATCTTCGAGAGGGAATGCGAGCGGCAGGGCCTGACGCTGCGCGACGAGGTCTTCAACTTCATCGTGTACATGGTGAGGGAAGAGATGGGCATGGAGCTTGCCGCCTATCATCCGCGCTTCATCGTGGACCAGGTGGTGGCCACGTGCCGGTTCCTGGGACAGATTCCCGAGCTCAAGTCACCCTTTATCGACTACGCGATCAACAATCTGGGGGTACGGCGGAGTTCCAAGAGCGAAGCCGGGCCGAGCCAGCCGCCGGAGGGCGCGGACAAGAACCTGGGCCTGAGCGAACAGGCCAGGGAAGCATCTGAGCTCTACTGAAGAGCCTTATCCCGCATTTCTCACAGGCGCCGAAGATCGTACCGCCGGTCTTCTGACCGGCCGGGGGGGGTGAGGCTGGAGCGCCCGCACCCGCGGTCACTCGATCGCGCAGGCACAACCGCTGGGAACCACTTCACAAACAAGCGCTGCCCAAGCCGCACTACGTGCCGGTGCCGGCGAAGACCACGGCGATGGTGCGCATAATGATTTTGAAGTCCAGCCAGATGCTCCAGTTGTCTATGTAAGTAACGTCGAGGGAGACGTAGCTGTCAAAGGATGGATCCTGGCGGCCCTGCACCTGCCACAGTCCGGTAATGCCCGGAGTGACGTCGAGGCGGCGGAGATGGCTGAGGTCGTAGCGGCGTACCTCGCCGGCCAGCGGCGGACGGGGGCCGACAATGCTCATGTCGCCCACGAGAACGTTGAAGAACTGCGGCAGTTCGTCCAGCGAATACTTGCGCAGGAAGCGACCCAGGCGCGTGATGCGCGGGTCGTTCGAGACCTTGAAGAGCACGCCGTCGCGCTCGTTCATGTGCATGATCTCGGCGCGGCGCTTGTCGGCGTCGCGCACCATGGTGCGGAACTTTGTGCAGCGGAAGACCATTCCCTTTTTGCCGATGCGCTCCGAAGTGTAGAACACCGGGCCGGGCGAATCGAGCTTGATGGCGATGGCGACGGCCAGGAGCAGGGGCGAAAGAGCGAGCAGAGACAGGAAGGAAAAGACCGTATCGAAGACACGCTTGAATAAAAGTCCCAACTCGGGCACTTCGCCGCGGTGCAGCGGCATGGTAGGGAACTGGCCGATGTACTCGATAGCGCTGCCGCCGGGCATGCCGTCGTACAGTTCGGGAACCATGCGCAGATCCACGCCATGAACGCGCGCCTGCTCCAGCACGTCCTGCACGATTCTGCGTTCACAGGGCGCGGCAAAAAAGATCTCGTCGACAAACTGCTTGCGGGCGTTCTGGAAGAGGGAATCGAGCGTACCGACGACGTCGTTCGGCGCTGTCGGCAGGTGGCAAACCGAACCGGGAAGCTCGATGAAGCCTTTGAAGGTGTATCCCAGATGCTTGATGCTGTCGAGATGGTGGCGAAGCGCCTGGGCCTCCGGTCCAGTGCCGACGATGAGCACGTTGCGCGTATCCAAGCCGCGGTCGAAGCGGCGGTAGAGCAGCACGCGATACACAAGGCGCCTCGTACCGAGAGCCACCGTGACCAGCAGCACTGTGGTGATGACGATGCTGCGGGGGATATCGTGGCCGTGCACCAGGTAGAGGGTGCCGGTCAGCAGCAGGCCTGAAGTAAAACATGCCTGGGCGCTGAGTCTTTGCTCATGCAGGAAATTGGTGAGGCGGGCCGGCGTGTACAAGTGCATGCGGCGGCTGGTGACGACCAGCGTGAAGGCGAATCCGCACACCAGGGCCAGCAGCGTCCACATGGAGCGGCCGTAAATCAGGGTGCCGTGCCAGATGCCTCTGACGTCGTCGATGGCGGTAGCGTGAAAATTGAAGATCGTAGCCACGGCCGCGGCGATCAAAACCGTCAGGACATCGAGGAATACCCAGAGTTTGACCGTCCCGCGCGTACTTCGCGTGGGGCCGCCCGAAACGCCGGATTCCCATTCGGCTGACAAAGCCAGGGAAGACGAAAGCCTTTGCCAAAAATCCGAACTCGCCATATAGAAACGCAGACCTCAAACTTTCAAAAGCGCCTCGACAGCGGGTTGTTGGGCATCCCGATGCGAACGGAACTCAAACCCGATCAACCCCTTCATAAAGAAAAGAGCCCAATCACGTGATTTCCAGGTCCTTCAAGGAGGAAAAAAGGTTCGCTGCAAACCAACCCGTGCAAGTTCTTGAAAGCACGTCACGTGGGAAGTCCGTGAATTGTCACCCCAACCGATTCAGAACAATTCAAGCGCATTAAGCTTTGTTAAGCATCACCCAACAAAGTCATGGGCTGCAACAGAAATGCAATACCGATGGGTTACGACAGAGAGCAACGACCTGGTTACGGAACGGTTACCCAAGCTTACTCATTTCTAGCTAAAGCTTAACAGCAGAGACGTTACAAAAACAATAAAGTCTTTATTCCGAAGGCAATAGGTAGGCATCGAGGGTCAAGAACTGCTGGATGTCGGGGTCCGTGGAGGCGAGGAAGGCTTCGAGCGGGCCGAAGAACAGCGCCTTGCCCTGGTGCAAAAACAGGACGGAATCCGCCAGTTGGCGGGCGAAGCGGGTGTCGTGCGTTACCACGATGCTGGTGAAGCCGAGCTGGTGTTTGAGGCGTTGAATCAGGCCGCCCAAACGGCGGGCGATGAGGGGATCGACCATGGTGGTGGGCTCGTCGTAAAGGACGACTTCAGGTTGCGCGGCCAGTGCGCGCGCCATGGCAACGGCCCGCTTGCGTCCAGTGGACAGGCTGGCCGGCAGGGCTTCGGTCACATCCTCTGCGCCGACCAGGCCGATGAGCTGATCGACCAGTTGGTCGATTTGGTCGTCGGCCAGGCCTCCGCGCTCCCGCAAGGGGAAGGCCACGTTCTCCCGCACGCTGAGCGAGTCGAACAAGGCGCCGTTCTGGAAGACCATGGTCACGCGCTTGCGGATGGCGCGCATGCCCTCTTCGCTGAGGCTGGTAATCTCCTGGCCTTCGACGTGAATCGATCCTGAATCGGGCTTGAGAAAGCCCATGATCAAGCGCAGAGACACTGATTTGCCGACGCCGCTGCGGCCCAGAATGCACAGGGTCTGACCGCGATTGACCGAAAAACTGACGTCCTCGATCACGGGCCGGCCATTGAACGAGATCGAAACCCGATCAAACTGGATGATGGGACCGAGCCGCGGAGGTCCCGGAGGAGCAATGGACGGCGGGCCGTCGGAGACCTCCGGCTGCCTCAGCGCGTCGAGTTCCGCCTTCAGGGGCTCCAGGGAATCGGGTAGAGAGAGATCGTCGGACATACCGTTCAAGAACAGATTACGCGATGCGACACCTTTATTGACTCCTGCATAAATAATGCAATAATGGGTATTGAGGTTCAGAATACCTATGCCCCGGCTGAAGGGAAGCGCCGGTCTTCTGGAGGACCGGCGGAGACGCGCGTTGGCATTGCTGG
>Ga0182013_10001815_pt1 | contig 28764 bp, 26 predicted proteins | sample 612S2MmetaG_FD_120487 | JGI IMG/M metagenome (GOLD analysis project Ga0182013, IMG submission 120487) | Permafrost microbial communities from Stordalen Mire, Sweden - 612S2M metaG | ecosystem: Environmental > Terrestrial > Soil > Wetlands > Permafrost | place: Sweden: Stordalen | collected... | reverse complement strand
CGCCGGTCAGGGCGAGATACATCAGCGTCGCGCCCACGACGTCTTCGAGGGTCGGCGCGCGAACGAAGAGGCCGCCGCCCGGACCCCGGCGGCTTTCCAGCACGCCGCGCGCCTCAAGGATAGTAATGGCCTCCCGGCAGGCGGGACGGCCTATCCCCAACGCCTTCTGCACGTCCGGCAGGGAGCCCAGCGATTCGCCAACCGGCCAGCTCCGCTCCAGCAGGTTCATCTCGACGGAAAACACCGCCTCATGGGCGCGATTGCCGGTCGGGGTCTCAGCGCCAATCATGCAAGCGCTGCGTCGCCGCGCGTCGTCGCGCTCCCCAACAAGCGAAAAACCAGCTTCCATCCTATGTTCGTTTCTATGCGCTGCCGACAGACGGCGAGCCGATCGTCGCCCGATGGTATGGACGGAAGCGCAGCGGGATCGGGGCGTGTTCAAGGGCGACCGTCACGCCCGCGGCGGACAATCCCGCCCCGGCCGAAAAAAGCTTTTGCCCATGACAACCTCCTGTCGGCGCGCATCTCGCGCTCTCGCTCGCCCAGGCGTCCTCCAACCGTAGCGGCAAATATCTCTGAACTATTCGGTCATAAATGAACGAGTGGGTCAAGACCGCCGCCTTCCGGCGCATCGGGCAGACTTGACCCCCAAGTCAATAATGAACGACCAAATCAATCGATGTACGCCTTCAACTGAGGGAGGGCGACGCGCTGGGATCAGCCGTTATCGCCTGCCCTCCACCGACCGATCAGATCGGGTAGTGGCCCGGCTGAGTCTCAATGGTTATCCAGCGCAGCTCGGTGAACGCGTCGATCCCTGCTCGGCCCCCAAAACGGCCGTAACCCGAGGCCTTCACCCCGCCGAACGGCATCTGCGCCTCGTCGTGCACAGTCGGGCCGTTGACGTGGCAGATACCCGACTTGATCTGCTTGGCGACGCGCAGGCCGCGCGCCGTGTCGCGGGTGAAAACCGCCGCCGACAGGCCGTATTCGGTGTCGTTAGCCAGTTCGATGGCATGCGCCTCGTCGCGAGCGCGGATAACGGCGACGACCGGGCCGAAACTCTCTTCACGGAACAGTTTCATCTGCGGCGTCACCTTGTCGATGACGTGGGCCGGCATCAGCACGCCGTGGGCTTCGCCGCCGTTGACCTGGACGGCGCCCTGGCCAATCGCGTCGGAGATCAGCGACATCACATGGCCGACCGTCTCGCGGCCGACTACTGCGCCCAGCGGAGTCTTGCCCTGGCGCGGATCGCCCACCGCCATGGTCGCCACCTTGGCCCTAAACTTCTCCACGAACGCGTCGGCGACCGCCTCGACGACGATGATCCGCTCGGTCGACATACAGATCTGGCCCTGGTTCATGAAGGCGCCGAAGGCGGCGGCCTTGACCGCCTCATCGAGGTCGGCGTCCTCCAGGACGATCATCGGGGCCTTGCCGCCCAGCTCCAGCAGCACCGGCTTTAGGTGCTCCGCGGCCCGCTTGGCGATGATCTTTCCCACCCCCGTGGAGCCGGTGAAGTTGATACGCCGAATATGCGGGTTGTCGATCAGAGCGCCGACAATGGCCGCCGCGTCGGCGGGCGCGTTGGTCACCATGCTCACCGCGCCCTCGGGCAGGCCAGCCTCGGCGAAGGCCTCGGCGATAAGCGAGTGGGTGCGCGGGCACTGCTCGCTGGCCTTGAGCACCACGGTGTTGCCGCAGGCCAGCGCCGTCGCCACCGCCCGCACGCCCAGGATGATCGGCGCGTTCCACGGGGCAATACCGAGCATGACGCCGACCGGCTCGCGGAGCGCCAGGGACAAGCAACCGGGCTTGTCCGAGGGGATCACCTCACCGCTGATTTGGGTGGTAAGGGCGGCCGCCTCGCGCACCATGCCGACGGCCAGCATCAGGTTGAAGCGAGTCCAGCCCTCGGTGGCGCCGATCTCGCCCATCATCGCGTCGACAAACTTGTCGGCCTTGCCCGCCAGGGCGTCGGCCGCCTTGTTGAGCAGCGCGCGCCGCGCGTTCGGCCCCATCGCCGACCAGACAGGGAATGCGGCGGCGGCGGCCTCGGCCGCCCGGTTGGCGTCGGCGACGGTGAAGGCCTTCGCCGTTGTGGCGATCTCGCCAGTAACCGGATTGAGGCGGTCGAAAGTCGGGGAATGAAGGTTCATGGTTCAGTCCTCCCAAAGGGTGGTTATCGTTAGCCGGCGCCCAGGGTCATGCCGGTTCGACGGCGCGGTGCGAATTCATGGCGATGCCGACGCCCGGACCGGAAAAGCGGACCATCTCAGCGTCAACGATCTCGAGGATGTCAAGGTCGGCCATGCCATTAACGACGTGGAATGACAGCGGCAGCTGCTCGAAAGTGGCGCGATGCCAGTTCAACGCGCCTTTCCCGGTCCAGCGGCGGAACTCGAACTCATCGAAATTGATATTGGTCACCGCCCCACCGCTGCTGGCCGGCGCCGCCGAGGTGGTGACGTAAGCGATGTCCGCGCCGTCACGGCCGCCGACGCTCGTACGCGGCATGTATTTGTAATACATCTGCGCGCCGCCGCCCGAGCCGGGAAGCTTCTTCTGCGGGTTCTCCTCCTCGACCAGATCGGTCAGGGTGATGTCAAAGAAGGTGTGTTCATACCAGGCCGCGTCGCACGACGCCGTTCCCGCAGCCTCATCCCAGGCAATCTCGCTGAAGCGTGCGAACATCTTGGGAAAACCCAACTCCTCGCGGCCGGTCATGATGGCGTCAGGCGAGCCTTCCCAGATCACCGGGCACAGGGCGCCGTCAATGCGCTCAGTCTTGCCTTGGTAAGTCACGGGGAAGTCGATCGACAGAATGCCATAGCCGCGCCCGGCCAGCCAATACAGGTTGCGGAACCAGGCGCAGCTGACCGAAACGATGGGCTCGCCGCGCAGGCTGAACCCAGGCGGCAGCAACTTCTCCAGCTTGGCCGGATCGGTGCGGTAGGCAATCTTCATCCAGTCGGCATTCATCCGACCGCATTCCTCGGCCGTCCACATCCTGCCCACGGGATTTTGACGCGGGCCGGGGGCGGGGCCGAACATGATCGGCATCCTGTAGCGCGAGCCGGGATTGGGAATAAAGGTCATGTCGATAATCTCGTCGGTTAAAGGGGCGTAGGGAAGCGCAGTGCCTCGCTCACGCTTCATCTCTTGCTGGCATGCGGGACGTGGTGAATTGTCGCCTGAGAATCAAGGAATCCGCCCCCCTTCATTTTCCCGCCCGTTTTGCGAGCGGCGCGACCGTCAGCCATGACTAGACAGTCAATTCCGTACGAATTAGTCAATACCGAAGCGGGCGGTCGCTGTCAGGTATTTTCGCAAGCGCCTGCGTGACCACGTCAGCTCAGCGAACGCGGCGTCCCCCGTGAGAAGGATAGAGTGAATGAAATTGGCGAGATTTACAGCGGCCGGGCGCACACGCTTGGGCAAGGTCGTCGGCGAAACGGTCGTGGACCTGGACGGGCTCATTCCCGGCGTCGGCGATTCGATGCGGCTGCTGTTAGAGCGCTTGGACGAGGTTCGCCCCGCCCTTGAGGCCGCGCAATCCCCGGCCTATCCCCTCGCTGAGGTGACCCTGGAAGCGCCGATCGACGACCCGCGCAAATACCTGGCGATCGGTATGAACTACCAGGCCCACGCGGACGAAGCCGCGGCAGCCGGCGTTCCCCTCCCGACCAGTCAGTTGTGGTTCAACAAACAGGTCACCTGCATCAACGGCCCCTACTCGGACGTGCATGTGCCTAAGGCCGCGCCGGACAGGGTCGACTACGAGGCCGAAATGGGCGTGGTCATCGGCAAGCGCTGCCGCCACGTCTCTCGCGAAAACGCGCGCTCGGTTATCGCAGGCTACCTTGTGTGCAACGACGTGACGGCGCGCGACTGGCAGTTCCGCACGCCCACCTTCACCCTGGGCAAATCCTTCGACACCCACGGCCCGATCGGTCCCTGGCTGACCACCGATGATGAGATCGAAGATCCGCACGACCTGACCATGACGCTCGAGCTGAACGGCGAGGAGCGCCAGCGGACGTCCACGGGCGACATGATCTACGACATCTACGATCAGATCGCCTACCTCAGCCAGGTCATGACCCTGGAGCCGGGCGATGTCCTGGCCACGGGCACCCCCGCCGGCGTCGGCATAGCCGCCGACCGCTACATGAAGGAAGGCGACGTCGTGCGGGTGACGATCACGGGCCTGGGCCACATCGAGAACCGCTTCGTCAACGAGCCTTAGGCGGGCGGATCTGCGAACGGGTCGCTCCCTGACCATCGTCACACGGGGAGGACCTTCTCACGGCGATCGCGGCGGCGGTCGCCGTGGACGGCGACGAAGCGGCGATGGCGGCTTGTAGACGTCCATCGCCGCCTTACCCGGCGTTCTCCAGCGCCGTCGCCCGCTCGACCGGGCGTCCCGCCGCGGCGAAATGCATGATCTGGCCGGCCATCAGCTTAACCGTCTCGTCGCAGCGCGCATCCTTGAAGCGACCGGTCTCGTCAAAGAGCCCCCCCGTGGCGTTGAGTGTCAGCGCCACGGGCGTTGGCCAGCCGCGCAGCGCGTGGATGATCGAGCGCATTGAGGTCAAGGTCACGCCCGTCGCCTGCCATCCATAGGCGGTGACGATCAGACCCACGGCCCGGCCTTCCAGATAGGGGCGTGCATCGCGGGCGGTGTCTTCCAGCAGGTCCAGCGCGTTCTTGACCACGCCAGCCACACCGCCGTGATAGGCCGGGGTGCCCACAACGAAGCCGTCGGCGCGCCGCACGGCGGCGAGAAGGCGTTCCTCCTCGGGCGTGCGGACGCTATGGGAATTGTCGTAGAGCGGCAGTTGATAAAGCTGCTGGCCACCGAACAATTCCGTGCGCGCGCCCAGGGCTTCCACCGCCGCCAGGGTCAACGCCATCGCACGCTCGGTGCTCGAGCCGTTGCGCGCCCCGCCGCCGATCCCGACAATTAACGGCCGCGTATCCTCCGCGCTCCGCCCGATGGCTTGCGCCACGTCGCCCTGTTCGCGGGCCGGCTGTTTCATGTCCCATCCTTTTCGACGAATTCAATCTGGTTGATCCGCGCAAAGGTCGCGCGGCGGAAGGAGCGCAACAACCGGCGCTCGCGATCAGTCCGTGGGGCGTACGCCCAGGCCAGACGCGACAACGCCCCCGCGATGGGGTCCATCGCGGGGGCGGCGCTTGGCTATGAAACGTTCAACGGGCTCGCGGCCGCCCGGGTTGGAGCCGACAGGCCTCAGGTCGTGGAGGCTGACAGCAGTTCGCGCGCCTCATCGGGCTTAAGGAGCCGCATCTTCATCGCCAGGGCGCCGCCGCCCTTCAGAAGTTGATCGCCGACGGCGAGACTGCCGACATCGATGGGCTCGGCCCCGAGCGAAGCGATCAGCGCGCTAACCTTGGCCTTGGCGGCCGCGTTGTCGCCGGCCAGGAACAGGGCCTTGGGCTCAGTGCTGCTCAAACCTTGGCCATAGATCGGGATCGGCTCGTAGTTCAGCGTTTTGACCAACTGCGCTCCGGGCACCAGCTCGGCGACCACTTCGCTTGATCCACGCCCGCCGATATCGATCAGTCCATCGGGGCCTGGCTTGGTGCGGTTGTTGGTGGGATCGATGACGATCCGGCCGTCCCATACGGGCGCCTGCGCCACCGCTTCCTTGGTTTTGCCCCAAGGCGTGGCCAGAACAACGATATCGGCGGCCTCGACCATCTGCGCGACATTGGCGGCCGAAACACCCGTCCCCAGCGTGGCGACCAGATCCTTCAGGCTTTCAGGCCCGCGAGAATTGGTCAGGATCACCTGGTGCCCAGCCGCGACGAGATGCGGCGTGAGCATCTGCGCCATTCGTCCGGCGCCGACAAAACCAACTTTCATGACAACTTCCTTAACTCTGATGGAATGACCAAGCGCGTCGTTTACGCCGGAATTTCGGCTTTCACCGGATTTACGAGGGTCCCCACCTCTGTGATCTCAACTTCGACTACGTCGCCGTCTTTGATGAACAGCTTGGGTTCGCGGCGATTGCCCACGCCGCCAGGCGTGCCCGTGACGATGACGTCCCCCGGGTTCAACGGAATGAAGGTCGAGCAGTATTCAATGATTTCCGGAATGGGGAAGATCATCTCGTGGCTGGTGGCGCGCTGCACTTCCATGCCGTTGACCCGGGTAGAAAGGTGCAGTTCGGCGTTATCGGCGATCTCGCCGCGCGTGGCCATCCAGGGGCCAAAGCCGCCGGTATGGTAAAAGTTCTTGCCCGGAGTCCATTGCGGTGTGTGGCCCTGCCACTCGCGGATGGTGGCGTCGTTGTAGGGCGCGTAGCCGGCGATGTGGCTCCAAGAGTCAGCCTGGCTGATCCGCCGCCCCGCCTTGCCGATGATGACGGCGATCTCGCCTTCGTAGTCGAAGGTGATCGACTCGGGCGGGGCCAGCAGCGGCTGCAGGTGGCCGACCTGAGTGTCATTGAAGCGGCCAAAGACCATCGGCTTCTTGCTGGGATCGCGGCCGATCTCGGTGCGGTGGGTCTCATAGTTGACGCCGATGCAGATAATCTTCCCTGGGTTGGGGATTACCGGCAGGAATGTAATGTCGGAAAGCGCGTAGTCCGTTTCTCCAGCCGCGTAGGGTTCAAGCTCCTTCAGAGCGCCCGCCTGCAGCACGGCGAGCAGATCCGCGAACCGGCCGCCCAGGCGGCGCTTGAGATCCACGACTCTGTCGCCTTTGACCAGGCCGAAGCTGGTTTCGCCGCCGATCTGGAAGCTGAGAAGTTTCATGAGACTGGTTCCCTACCGAGGCGCAAGGCCCTTGATATCAACTAAGCGCGCGACCCTAAGAGCGGCGCCCAGCCGTCGCGCGGGTCGGGCGAGCATGGTCCGCCTGGCGGACGGATCAGAGACGGCCCACGGGCGACGGCGTCTGCGGCAACGGGAACCGGTCGAGCCACGGAAGATATTCCGGCTCCAAATCGATCTCGATGGCCGCCATTACCCTGACCAAGCCGTTGTATTCGCCTATGGCGACGAGGAGGTCAACCAGAGCCGTCAGCTCCAGTCCCGCGCGCAACGTCGCGAAAATCTCGTCCGATAGCGTCATGTCGATGGTCATTTCGCGCGCGGCGGCCAGAACCGCCTTGGCGAGCGGATCCAGGTGCGAGACCTGTCCCTCGCTGTCGCGCGCCACCGCGTGGATATCCTCGTCGGTCAGGCCGAAGCGCACGCCAATCTCGACGTGGTGAGCCCATTCGTAGGTCGACCGGGTCGTATAGCCGACTTGCAGGATCGCCAGCTCGCGCAGCTTGGGATCAAGCGGGCTGTCGTTGCGTAGATAGGCCCCCATGCCAGCCACGAGTCGAGCCGCGCCCGGACTGTTGGCCACGGCGCGCGTGATATTGGCCTTCATCAGGGGGATCGGGCCGCCGGGCGGCAGATCGGCAGGGGTCAGATAGGGAATTCTGGCCATGCGCGCCTATCGCGTCTTGGCCGCGCCGCCGGTCTCGGCCAGGGCTTCGGCGACGATGGTCCGAGGATCCAAGCCCCGCTTGGCGAATTCGATCAGGTCGGCGCGATAGCCTTCCTGCGAGCAGATCAGGAAATCGCCGCGCTCCAGGCCGGCCAGGAGAGTGGCGACCGCATGGTCGACGCTGGCCGGAACGCCGCGCCGCTGCGGGACGCCACGCGCGAACTCCTCGGGCGGCGGGCTTCCGGGCGGAAGACCGGAGACCTTGCCGTCCGCCAGCTCGGCCGTCGCCGTCAGGCCCGGACAGAACACCGACACCTCAACCCCCGTCCCTTCCAGCGTGTGCGACAGTCCGTAGGAGAGGGCCAGTTGCGCGCCTTTGCTGGCGATATAGGGGCCCATGAAGCGGGTGGGGGGATCGGGCAGCAGCGCCAGGGCCGATGCGGTGTTGACGATGCGGCCGAAGCCCTGCACCAGCAGCGTGGGCAAAAAGGCCTGGATGATGCGCACATAGCCCAGGACATTGACGTCGAGCGCCTGGGTCCACTGGTCGAGACCGACGCTCATGAACGGTCCACTGACCGGCGGCCTTGCGGCGTTATTGATGATCAGATCCAGGCGGTCGGCGGCGGCCAGGACCTGCGTGCGCAGGGCGTCCACGTCCTCCTGGCGGGTGACGTCACAGCGCAAGCCCACGGCCCGGCCGCCCGGCACGGACTGCGCCGCCGCCTGGGCGCCGGATTCGGAAAGGTCGGCGATGAACACCCGGGCGCCCAACGCCCCGAGACGCCGCGCCGTCATCCGTCCAATGCCGGTCGCCGCCCCCGTGATCAGAACAACCTTGTCGGCATATTCCATCTTGCTCTCCTCTGGCTCAGGCGTCGGCGGGCCCGCCGACGGCGTCGGCCAGCTCGCGCATGAATGAAGCCCAGCTGTGGGCGTTACCCCTTGGCGAGTAGCCGAAGGCCGGATCGGGCATACGCAGCTCGGCGTCGGTGAAGCCGTGGCGCACGCCGCCATAGAGACAGATCTCGTAGTCAACGCCGGCCGCGCCCATTTCGGCCTGGAACGCGAGGACCTGATCGATCGGGACGAACGGGTCGCTGTCGCCCGTGCAGACCAGCACCGAGCCGGCGATCGCCTCGGCCCCGCGCACGCTGGTCAGCGAGCCATGGAACACGCTGACGCTCCGCAACGGCCGGCCGGCGCGAGCCAGCTCGAGGGCGCACCAGCCGCCAAAGCAGTACCCGGCGGCCGCCAGACGCCCGGCGTCCACTTCCGGACGGTTGGACAGAGCGGCGAGCGCCGCGTCCAAGCGGGCGATCAGCCGCGCCGGATCGGCCTTCAACTCGCCGACCCAAGCCCTGGCCTGATCTGGCGAGGCCGCCAGGGCGCCCTGGCCGTGCAGATCCACCCCCAGGGCCGCGTATCCCGCCTGGGCCAGAGCCTCGACGCGGCGCTTCACGTGCGCGCCAAGACCGGGCGCTTCAGGCACAACCAGCACGCCCCCCAGACTCCCGGCTCCCCGGGCGCCTGGCGGCGCAGCGTAATACCCCTCGAAAGTCACGCCGTGCGCGACGTAGGAAAGCGGCTGTCCGGTCATGCCTTGGCTGCCTCCGGCGCCAGCTCGTTGATGATCGGCAGGGCGAACACCATGGCGTGGATGCCCATGCTGGTGATCAGCCGGAACACGTCCAGCACCTCCTGGGACGAGGCGCCGGCGGCCAGAGCCGCGCGCACCTGGCGCTCAACCCCCTCGCGGCTCAGCTGCGTGCACTGGGCGTAGGCGGCCAGGGCGATGAGATGCGCCTCCTTGGCCGGCAGGACGCCGCCCTGCAGGGGCGCGGCGGCGAAATCCAGCCAGCACTGATAGAACTGAGCATCAAGCGTGATCGCGGCCTCGGCGTCGGGCAACAGCTCTCCGAACAGGGCGCGATAGTCCGCCCGCGCCTGTTCGGCCTCAGCCGAACAGTTCGCCGCCCCCGCAGGAATGCAGGCGGCCAGGGCCGCCGCGCCCATCACGAAGGTCTGGCCGCCGACAGCGCTGACGATCGCAGCGACGGCCAGCAGCTCGTCGCGTGTGGCGCCTTCCTCCAGGGCTTCGCGCGCATGGTTGCGCACGCCGCGCTCGAACATGTGGGTGGGCGAGCAGTTGGTGGCCACGTAGATCAGCTCACGCAGGCGCGGCGACAGCGCGCCCCTGTCGGCGACATAGGCCGACAGCTCAAGATAGGCGGCCAGGTACGGGGGCGAGAAGGCGAGGATCGCTTCCCAATCGTCGTGCCAGCGCCCGCGCCGACGCGTGAACTCGGCCCGCAACTGGTCGGGCGATAGGCTCGGAGCTTTGGCGGCGGTCATTGGGCCTGGCCTAGAACGGCGTTAAGGCTGAAAGGCCGAAATGCAGCCGCGCGGCGTTGACGGCGGTGCGCGAAGCCTGCTGGACGAAGTGGGTCTTTTGAACCGCCGCGTCGCGGTAGTAGCGCGCCAGCATGGAGTCCGCCGCCCCAACACTTGTCCCGGCGGTGGTGAAGATGGTTTCCATCGCCGACCACGCCAGCCGTGCGGCCTGCTGGGCGATCGCGAAAATCCGACGGTCGGTTTCTTCGGTGAAATCGCCGCCGGTCTGCCCCTGCTGGCAGGCTTCCGTATAGAGCTCCATGGATCTCAGCAGAGCGGCCTCGGCGGTGTCCACCAGGGCCTGGCTGTGGCCGAAATAGAGCTGGAACTCCTGGCTTTCAAACAGCTTCTCGCGCGGCGAAAAACGCATGGCCTTGGTCCGGCAGATCTCGTCGTACAGGTCCAGCGCGCCTTTGGCGGTGCCGACGATGACGGCGCCCAACTCGAGGACGAAATAGGACGCCTTGCGGCCGTTATACATGGGGTTGGCGTGAACGGGCGTTCCCGTCGCCGCGCCCCACACGGCCATCGGCGCGGTGCGATATTCGGGGACCAGCACATCCTTCGCCACCACCCGGCGCGAGCCCGTCCCTTGCATGCCGATCATGCGCCAGTTGTCGACAATCTCCAGATCGGCGCGGTCCACCAACATCAGGCGCGCCTGGAAGGATCCGTTGTCCTGCGGAACCAAGCCGCTGACCATCACATGGGTGGCGATGTCGCAGCCCGACGTGTAGTCCCAGCCGCCGTTCAGGCGATAAGAGTCTCCTTCGCGGGTCACCGGGATCGGAGAGCCGACCGAGGGACAGCGGTAGTCGCCGGTCTTGCCATAGGCTTCGATCTGGGCGCGCTCTGGGAAGTCCGCCAGGGTTATGGGATGTCCCGCGGTGAGGGCCAGGACCCAGCCGCTGGACGGGCAACCGCGCGCGATCTCCATCATCACCTTGCCGTAGGTGACGAGATCGAATTCATAGCCGCCGAAGCGTCGCGGTTGAACGACGCGATAGAAATCCGCCCGCAGGAAATCGGCGTTGGTCTCGTCGAGCATGCGGCCGGCCGCTTCGGTCTGGGCTTGTCGCGCGCGCAGCGTCGGGATCATCGCCGTGGCGCGGGCGATCATCTCGGCCGGCGTCAGATCGGGCTCGGGGACGGCCAGTTCACCCTGGCGCTTCAATGTCAAAGCATTGTCCATCATGGACATCCCCTTTCGGATAGATGCGGTGAACGTCGACGTGGTTCTTGGCCACGCCTTCGCCGAAGCAGACCTTCAGTGTCCGAACCCAGCCCCGGCGAACAGGCAGGCGCGCCGGTCGGTCCGATGCGCGAACGCCGCGCCGCGGCTCGGCCGGCAAATGAAAAAGGGACGGCCCTCAGGCGCCGCCCCTTTTCCCGTCGAGCCATACTGGCGGCGCCGACTTCATCGGTTCAATGATCAGACTTCGCCGAAGCGATCCTTCAGGCCTTGCAACGCGCCGGAGATATCGGCGCCGATGCCCTTTTCAGCCATCGGCCGGATCTCTTCGGGCACGGTGACGCTGATCGTGTAGCTGACCTGCGCCTTGCCGCCCGCGTCCGCCACCACGAAAGTGGCCAGCATGTCTTCGAGCTTGGGCACGCCAGGCGGGGTCACTTGGCCTGGCACAAGGCCATAGGACAGCTTGCGGCCAGCCTCGTCGCGCTGGACCACGCGGTCCAGAATGGTGTTGCCGCGCTTCATATGCACGACCCGCTCGCCTTCCTTTTCACCACGCTCGATCGACGCGATATGCGGCTGCCATTCGGCGTAGTTGTAGAAGTCGCTGACATAGCTCCACACGTCCGCGGCGGATGCATTCAGCTTAACCGATTGACTCAATTCCATTTTTATCTCCCTGAGCTCGCCGGCCGGCGCTCGTTGTCGTAAGGTCTTTCTCAGCCGATCATCTGGAGCCGGCAATGCAGCCCCACCATCCGTCCGCCTCGCGAACGGCCCATCAGCTTCGGGAGATTACCGCCAAATCGTCGGCGAAGGTAAGCGCGATCGGCGTCAAGGCGCGGATGTCCTCGGCAGTGAAGCCCTCGACGATCTCCGTGACGCAGAACCCCTCCCCTTGCCGGCGCAACAACGCCAGATCGGTGACGATGATGTCGACACAGGCCGGCGCGGTGATCGGATAGGCGCACTCGGCGACCAGCTTGGGATTTCCGTCGCTGTCGTGGTGTTCCATGACGATGATCATCTGGCTGCCAGAACTGGCGAGGTCCATCGCCCCGCCGATGCCGCCGCCGACCTGGCCGGGCACGCTCCAATTGGCCAGATCGCCGCCCTGGCTTACCTGATAGGCGCCCAGCAGCACCGCCGAAAGTCTGCCAGAGCGGGCGATCTCGAATGAGCAGACGCTCTCGAACACCGCCCCGCCGGGGCGTAAGCGGATGAAACTGCCCGCGGCGTCGAAATAGTCCGGATCGAACTGCGCCGGATCTTCAAGCAGATCATAGCCAAGCGCCCCATTCTCAGCGTGCAGGAAGATATTCCGCTCGCGAATATGGCCGGCCACCAGGGTCGGCAGCCCCGATCCCAGATTGACATAGGCGTCGTCGGGCAGGAGCTGGGCGGCCCGCCGCGCCATTTGCGAGCGCGTTAGAGCCGGTTTGTCCAGATAGTTGCGGGCGCTGTCGGGGGCCCGGCGTGCGGCTCGGCCGGACGGAGGCGGAAATTTGGTCGTGGTTTGGACGACGCGCGTGACGAAAATCCCCGGCAGGTGCACGTGCTCGGGCGCGATCACGCCCGGCTCGACAATCTCGTCGACCTCGACGATCGTCATGCGGGCGGCCTTGGCAAAGCTGACGTGGAAGTGGGCGCTGCTGCCCCTGAACTCGACATTGCCAAGGCGGTCGGCGCGATGGCCGCGGATCAGCGCGATATCGACCGGCAGGGCGTGTTCGAGAACATGGGTGCGACCGCCAAACTCGCGCGTCTCCTTGCCCTCGGCCAGGGGCGTGCCCACGGTGACCGGGCTGAAGAAGGCCGGCAGCCCCGCCCCAGCCGCGCGCAGCCGTTCGACGAGAATCCCCTGCGGCACCATTTCCAGTTCGATCTCACCGGCGGCGATGCGCCCCTGCTCGGCCGTGACCACGCCGGGCCGTGCGGAAAAGGACAGAACGGCCTTATCGACCTGATTGTTTTCCACGAGAATCTGGGGCTTGAGATCGCCCGCGCCCAGGGAATTGGCGACGATCGTCAGGCGCTTGGCGCCCTGGTCCCGCAAAGCGACCACGAGGCTGTTGGGATAGGAGTGCCCGACGCCAAAGCCGGCGATGGCGATAGACGACCCGTCCGCCACGTCCTCTAGGGCCGCCGCCGGATTTGCAAAGACCTTGTCCATAAAACTGTCCTTAAGAAACCTTGTCGGCGGGCTGGAAACGGGGAAGTGCGGCCGACTCCCCTGCATCATCGAAGACCACGCGAACGCGCTGGCCGATACGCAGGGCGTCCGGCGCCGCGCCGACGATGTTGGTCAGCATGCGGACCCCCTCGTCGAGCTCGACCATGGCCAGGATGAAGCTGGGTGTTTCGCGATAGGCGGTCTCGCCACGGTGAACTTCGGTGAAGCTGTAGATTTCGCCTTCTCCGCTCGCCTCGAACGACGTGGTCTCGAGACTGCCGCAGGCGTTGCAGAAAGCCTTGGGGTACCAGATCGTCCGCTGGCAGGCGTCGCAGCGTTGCAGCAGCAGAACACCCTTCTTGGTCGCCGCCCAGAAGGCGGCGGTGTCGGCGGAGATGATCGGCGCGGGGGCCGGAAGCTTGCTGTCCATATCAGGCGTCCTCTCGTCCCAGCACCAATGTGACGCTGCCCATGCGCGACATGCCGCCGCCGGTGCCGTGGGCCAGGGCCAGGGCGCAGTCCTTGACCTGCACGTGGGGATTGGCCTCGCCGCGTAGCTGGCGGACGGCCTCGACGACCTTGACGAGGCCGCCCTGATAGCCCGGGTGGTTGTTGCAAAGACCGCCGCCGTCGGTGTTGACCGGCAGGGCGCTGTCCAGCCGCAGGGCCGCGCCATCGGCGACATAGGCCCCGCCCTGCCCCTTCTTGCAGAAACCCAGGTCTTCCAGCGTCATCAGGACGGTGATCGTGAAAGAATCGTAGATCGAAGCGTAGTCGATGTCCGCTGGCGTGACGCCCGCCTCGGCGAAGGCGCGCGGTCCCGACCAGACGGCGCCGGTATAGGTCAGGTCCGGGCGACCATCGCCGCTGTGCTTGAGCGCCTCGCCGTGCCCGAGCAGCTTGACGCTCGGCCGCTTGAGAGACTTGGCGATCTCCGGCGCGACGACCACCAGCGCCCCGCCGCCGTCGGTGACCACACAGCAGTCCAGGCGATGCAGGGGATCCGCGATCATCGGCGAGTTGAGCACGTCGTCAATCGAGACCCGCTTGCGCAACAGGGCGTTGGGATTGTGCTGGGCGAATTCCGACGCCGCGACCTTGACCGCGGCCAGTTGCGCGGAGGTGGTGCCGAATTCGTGCATGTGGCGGCGGGCGGCCAGGGCGTAGATGCCGGCGTTGGTCTCGCCGAACACGTGTTCGAACGGGTATTCGGGGGTGTCGGGCGCCAGCTTGGCGCCGCGCACCACGCCGCGAACCTTGGCCCCCTGGGTGATCAGCGCGACCTTGCACTTGCCCGCCGCGATCGCGGCGGCGGCGTGGCCGACATGGGCCAGATAGGAGGACCCGCCGGTGAAGGTCGAGTCGATGTAGCTCGGCGAGAGGCCTAGGTACTCGGCCATGGATATGCCGCCAAAGCCGAGCTGCCCGTTGCAGAAATAGCCGTCGACGTCGCCCAGCGACAGGCCCGCGTCGCCCAGCGCTCCCATGGCGCACTCGGCGTGGATGCGCATCACCGACAGGTCCGGCAGGTCCCGCCCCGGATGCTCGTAGGCTCCCGCGATAAAGGCTTTGCCCTTGATGCTCAACTTGCCGCCTCCCGTGAGATTCTCGGGCTCGTGGCCTCCGACCGGACCGCTGTCTCAGACCGCCGGCGCAGCCTCAAACCCCAACCTGGGCCCGTCCGCCCGCCGAACGGCTCCGATTGTGAGGTTCGAGGCGAAATTCAGGGGAGACCAAGGCTGAACAGCGCGCCGAAGCCGGCTTGATCGTCCGGCAGCCCAGCTTCCCTGAGGCAGTGCCAAGTCATGGCCTGGTTGCTCGTGATCACCGGCGCGCCAAGGTCGCGTTCGAGCGGAGCGATGATCTCGGCCACGCGAATGGCGGTGCAGCTCAGGAAGTAGGCGTCGGCCTGCGGATCGCGTTGGTCGATCGCGGCGCGGTACCATTCGCCGGGCTCGACCGAGGCCATGGCCTTGCCCTCAAGCAGCCCGCGTCCGGTCTGGCTGAGCACCTCGACGCCATGGTGGGCGAGAAACGCAACCTCGCGGACATTGACCTCTTCGATATAGGGGGTGACGAGCACGATGCGCCGAGCCTTGAGCGCCCGCAGGCCCGCGACGATAGCGTCGGAGGTGCTGGTGGCCGGGCGCTGTGCGACGGACTCGATGCGCTGACGAAGACTTTCGCCCTGCGCCGGGTCATAGGTCGATACGGCCGTGCAGTTGAACACCAGCCGATCGACGCCGGCGTCGACCAACAGCTCGCTGGCCTCCTCGACCTTGGCGGTCATGCCGAGAAGCTGTTCGGGCGAGCTGCCGGCGAGCTTGAGCCGCGTGGTGTGAAGCGACACGCCGGAGGGCAACATGCGGTTAACTTCGGGCTCGGCGACGGGATTACTCGACGGCAACAGCATCCCCAGGCGAAGGCGCCAACCATACCCCTTTCCGCGAGCCGGATCGTGCGAGGCCATGACATGTCTCTTCCGAAAAGCGCCGCCGCATCGGACCGCGACGAGCCGCTAAAGCGGCTATGCAACAACACCCGGGCTTTCCGGAAGGGGCGCTTTACCTCGTCCGCCTGGCGAACGGGCGACAAAGCATTTTCTTTCAATGGATTAGGGGGAAAACAGCGCAAAACGCGGCCCCTCGCCGCATCTTGGCCCGTTTGACACTCCCGCGACCAGGGCCGAATGTTCGCTCAGATCAGGACATCGTGCTGAACGCGGCCTTGCCGCGGTCTGACGCGTTTGACAGTCCAGCGACCAGGGCCGATTGTTCGCCCAGATCAGGACCCAAGAACCTGAACGGAGGAAATCATGGGCGACGACAATATTCGCGCATTGGGCCGAGGTCTGGATGTCCTGGAATACCTGAGCATGTCCGGCGGCGCGCGTCGCAACGAGCTCACCAAGCGCTTCGGACTTTCGCGGCCGGCGATCTTCCGGATTCTCCAGACGCTGCATCAGTGCGGACTGGTCTCCGAAGGGCGCGACGAGGTCTATCGCCCCACCCTGGCCGTCCATGGCCTCAGCGACGGCTTGAGCGACCAGGCCTGGGCCATCTGGGCGGCCCAACCGACGCTGCTGGAACTACAAAAGGAAGTGACCTGGACCTGCGAGCTGAGCACGTACGAAAACTACGCCATGGTCCAGCGCGAGACGACCCACACGCTCAATCCCTATTGCATCGAGATCGAGCTCGACGTGCGCCGCTCAATGCTTTTGACCGCCGCCGGGCGCGCCTATCTGGCCTTCTGCCCGCCGGCGGAGGCCGCGGCTATCCTGGAACACCTTGAGCGTCACGGCGACCCGGTCAACCCGAGCGCGCGCTGCACCCCCGAATTTTACGAATTTGTCGATGCGGCGCGACTCAACGGTTTCGCCACCGAGCGCCGACAAACCTACCCGAACGCCGCCGCGATCGCTGCGCCCGTTCGCCGCGGCGGGCGCGTGCTGGCGTGCCTTAGCATCATCTGGATCGCCAAGGCCGTCCCGTTCCGCGAAGGCGTTGAAAGCTTGGCCCCCGCCCTGCTGCGCGCACGGGCTTCAATCGAAGCAGCGATGATCGGCGACGGCGATCTCGCTTCCGACGGCCGATTGGCGCCGGGCTGCGGATGACGCCCTGAACAGTTTCTGCGTCCAGCGTTCTCGATGCGGACGCGCTGCGTCGGCGGCTTGAGACGCCAGGCCAAGCCGATAGAATTTCCCCCTTCGAAGTCGGAAGATCCGCCAAGTCGTACCTGATCGACAGGACGCCAGGCAAAGGAGAACGCCATGGAAGTCGGTCACGTCGGTCTATTTGTCAGAGACTTCGATAAGATGTTGGATTTTTACGTTAAGTATTTTGGCTTGGCCATTACGGATATCGTGCGGGGGCCACAACGGTCGATCGTCTTCTTGACCACCGACCCGACGTCTCACCACCAGCTCGTTCTCGTCACTGGACGGCCGGAGGGGGAGGGGCCGAAGCTGGTGAACCAGCTGTCGTTTCGCCTCAAGACTCTCGCTGAGCTTCGCCGCGTCTACGCGCGGTTCGTCGAGGACAAGATGCCCAATCTCGACCCGGTCACCCATGGCATCGCCTGGTCGGTCTACCTGCCAGATCCCGAGGGCAATCGGATCGAGGCCTATGTCGACACGCCCTGGTACGTCACCCAGCCGTTCCGCACGGCAATCGATCTAACCAAATCGGAGGCCGATCTGGTCTCGGAAACAGAAGCCCTGTGCCGGGGTTTGGCGGGGTTCGAGCCGATGAGCGTCTGGACGCCGCGCATCGCCCAGCAAATTCGGCCGCTTTAAGCGCGCGATGACGGAGATGTACGACGTCGCCGTGATCGGCCTGGGGCCCGTGGGCGCGGCGCTTTGCAACCTGCTCGCCCAATCGGGGCTGCGGGTGGTGGCCTTCGACGCGTTCGACGGGCCATATAGCCTGCCGCGGGCGACACACCTCGACGGCGAAGCCCTGCGCATCCTGCAGAACGCCGGCGTCAGCGAGACGCTGGAACCGTCCCTGGGGATTTACACACGCATGCGTTTCGTCAACGCCCAGGGCGATCTGCTGCTCGACTGGCCACGCTCCGTCGAGGAAGGCTGGCAGGGCTGGCGCGACAGTAATCGCTTCCATCAGCCGGCGCTCGAAACGGCCTTGCGCGAAAACGCCCAGCGCCACGCCAATCTGGATCTGCATCTGGGTCAACGGGTGGAGGATCTGTCGCAAGATCGCGATGGGGTCACCATACTGACGCGCTCGCCGGCGCAGCAGAGCCAAACTTTCCGCGCGCGCTATGTGGTCGGCTGCGACGGCGCGCGCTCGACGGTCCGCGCGGTCATGGGCGTCGAGCTTCAGGTGCTCGATAAGCCCGAGCAGTGGCTCGTCGTCGATCTGATCATCAACGGCGCCGCGCCCGCGCTTCCCGAAGGCACGATCCAATACTGCGATCCCGCCCGCCCCATCACCTATATCGAGGCGGTTGGCGCGCGACGGCGCTGGGAAGTCATGCTGATCCCCGGCGACGACGCCAGTCGATTCGCCGAGCCCGGCCATGTTTGGTCCCTGCTGGCGCCTTGGGTGTCGCCGGGCGACGCCGAGATCGAGCGCGCCGTGGTCTACACATTCAACTCCGCAGTCGCCGAGCGCTGGCGCCGGGGACGCATGCTGCTCGCGGGGGACGCGGCTCATCAGACACCACCCTTCCTGGGACAGGGCTTGTGCGCGGGCTTGCGGGACGCCGCCAACCTGGGCTGGAAGCTCGCCTGGGTAGTCAAGGGGCTCGCCGACGAGCGGTTGCTCGACACCTACCCCTCGGAAATGAAACCGCACGTGACGGCATTTATCGTCGAGGCCAATCGCATCGGCGCGATCATTCAGGAGCGCGATCCAGAAATGGCGCGCCAACGCGACGAGGCGCTGAGGACCGGTCCCCAGCTCCTAAAATCTGTCCGTCCCAGCCTTGGGCCGGGCCTGACGCGCAGCGAAATCGGACCTGCCGCGTCGCTGTCAGCCCAGCCGCGCCTGAAAGACGGCCGACGCCTGGACGATCTGGCGCCCTATGGCTTCATCCTGCTGTGCGAACCAGGCTTCAGCGCTGAGGCCCCCCCGCGAACCCGAGACCTCTGGCGCCAGGCGGGCTTGACGGTGGTGGAGGGCGAAGGCGCCGACTGGTTGGAAAGCCTGGGCGCGAAAGCGGTGATCATCCGTCCGGATCGCTACATCCTGGGCGTGGCCAACGATTTGGTCCAACTGGAGGCGATCACATCTCAGATTCCGCTTCGGTTGAAAGACGCCCTTTGCGATTGAGCCTGGACGACGTCACCTTCGTCGGGCGTGATCTGCGCCGTCCCGAGTGCGTCCTCGTCGAGGCCGGGGGCCGGATCTGGACGTCCGACGAAAGCGCCGTCGTGACCCGCATCGATCCAGACGGCGCGCAAATTCGGATCGGCGCCGCCGGCGGGGTAGCCAACGGCCTGGCCATGGCGCCGGACGGCGCTTTGCTGATCGCCGATATCGCCTTGGGCCAGGTTCGTCGGCTGGATCCGGACGGCGCGGAGACCGTCGTGCTCGACCAACTCGACGGGCGGGCGTTGGGAGCCGTCAACTTCGTTTGCTTTGACGACCTGGGCGATCTTTGGATCACGGTGTCGACCCGCGTTGCACCGCGATCCTTGGCCATCGAGCGCCCGATTCCGGACGGCTATGTCCTGCGACTCGAGGGGCAAGAGGCTCGAATCGTGGCGGACGGCCTTTGCTTTCCCAATGAAATGCGCGTCGATCGCGCCGCCGGATGGGCCTATCTGGCTGAATCGGCGCTTGGCCGCGTCGTGCGCATGCCGATCGAAGCGGACGGCGGTCTGGGCCCGCCACAGCCCTACGGCCCCGCGCCGCTGTTCGAGGGCGCCATCGTCGACGGGATCGCCTTCGATGCCGAAGGCGGCTTGTGGGTGACCGAAGTAACCCGCAACGGCCTGCATCGCATCACGCCCGACGGACGGGCTGAGCGCCTGCTGGAGGATCCATCGGGGCGTGTGCTCAACTTCCCATCGAGCGTGGCCTTCGGCGGCGCGGACCTCAAGACCATCTATATCGGATCGCTGCGGATGGATCGACTGGCGCGCCTGACCGCCCCCGTCGCCGGCGCGGCTCTGGCGCACTGGGCCGCCCCGACTGGCCATCTCGACCAGGCCCCGAACGAACGTCCGCCACACGGACAAGGGCTTGGTCTGTCTGGCCGCCCAGAGTTGAGTTATGGTGCTGTCCAGAGCTGAATGGCTTCTCTCGAAGTCTGAACCCAGCTCTACACACTTGAATCTAGAGCGCGATTCAGCGTTTAGGCGATTCCGCCTAAACCCATCGTGCTCTAGGGTAGCGCCCCGATCACGCCGCCGCCACGGTGATGCTCGGACGGCGACGGAGGTTAGATCGTGTCGTACGCGTCAATCCGCTCGCTGGCCCGGGGGCTACGGGTTCTGCAGTATCTGAACACCGTCATTGAGGCCACGCCCGTCCAAATCTGCCAGAAACTCGACCTGCCGCGTCCCACCGTCCACCGCATCCTCGACACCCTGATCGACCGCGGCTGGGTGTACCAGTCTCGCTCAACCTCGGGGTTTCGCCTGACCAGCGAAGTGCGGCGGTTGAACCAGGTCGCCGCCGGCGACAAATCCATCGAGGCGCTGACGCGCCCGATCCTGACCCAGCTGACGGTGGAGATCGCGTGGCCTTCGGATTTGGCGGTGCGCGATCGGGACGCGATGGTGATCTGCGACTCCACCCATCGTATCAGCTCCCTGTCTTTTGAAGCGGGCATCATCGGTCGTCGCCGTCCCATGCTCGAGAGCGCCCTAGGCAGGGCCTATCTGAGCCATTGCCCCGAGGCCGAAAGAATGGAAATCCTCGAGGGCTTGAAGGCATCGCCCGATCCCGCCGCCGCCAGAGCCGGCGACCAGAGCTTCATCGCGGAACTCATCGAGGTCGGACGTCGCGACGGCGTCAGCAGTTGCCCGGACCTGGCCGACGGAAGCAGCATCGCCATCGCCACGCCCATAAGGTTTGAAGGCCGGGTTTTGGCCTGCATCAACATCGTCTGGCTCGCTAGCGCCATGCCCCATTCGGAAGCCGCCGCCTGGCTGACGCCCCATCTGCTGACGGCCCGTAACCGGATCGAAGAGCGGCTCGATATCAACGACCCACCCGTGCTGCCGATCCTTCAATAGCGCAAGACGCAGCGCAACTTCCCGATAAAGGGAAAAGGCGCCCCCATTGCTGGGGACGCCTTTTGGAAGGACTGAAAAGTGACGGCCTGAAGCGTCAGAAACGCCGGCTCATCCGAACAAAGAACGTCCTGGGCCGGGCTGGCGTGGCGAGCACAGTGCCAATCGCCTGAAGGCCATCGTCGATGTTCGTATAATAGTACAGATTGGTAAGGTTATCCACCTCTAGAGACACGCCCCACATATTGTCTTCCGAACGGTAATTTATATGGCCGTTCAATACAGTATATCCCGCCATGTTATTAGTCGGCTCATTCTGCGCCGACGTATACTGTGACCCCTGATAGTTTACGTCCACCCGCGGCGTAATCGATCCTGCACTTTCGAGCGGGAATCTGTACTGCACGCCCAAGCTGGCTTTCGCGGTGGGGGTATAGGGCGTCACATCGCCTTTCGTCACGTTCGAGGCGATCGCGTCGGCTGAAAGGTTGGTGTAGTTAAACTTCAGATAGCTAACGGACCCGTCCATCTGGAGGTTCGTGATCGGGTGAAATTCAAACTCCGCTTCCACGCCATCGATATCCGCGTCGCCCGCGTTGATGGGCACGGCCGACAGCGGAAATCCGCCAAAGCCGTTGGTTATTACGATCTGGATGGCGGAATAGGTGTCGTAAAACGCGCTGACATTCAGCCGAAGCCGGCGGTCAAACAGTTCGGCCTTGAAGCCGGCCTCATAATTCTTCAGGTACTCTGGCCCGAACGGAACAATCTGGGCCGGTGTGAACGGCCTGGGATTGATGCCGCCCCCCCGGAATCCCGTCGAGAACGTCGCGTAGGTCATTAGCGCCGGCGTCCACTGGTAGTCGATCGACGCGCGATAATCGCTCACGGCGCCGTTGTATTTACCGACCGTTCCCGAAACGCCAGCTGGCAGAGTGCCGTTGGCCGTCGTCGCCGTTCTATTGAAAATGTAGGTTTTGCTATCATCGGTATATCGATAGCCGGCCACGAGATTGAGTTTATCGGTGACATGATAGACGCCGTGAACAAAGCCGGCTGCGGTATCGCCGTTCACTCGGTCGTCCGCCGTATAACCGATCGGGGGCCCGGGCGGGCCGTAACCGAGATCAAACCGGCCGCCGAGCGTACCCCTGAAGTTCAGGTAATAGCCGCCGGCAGTCAGGTCCAAATTCTGAATTTTCGTGTTGTATCGGAGCTCCTGCGTAAACGTATTGCTGGAAATCCTGTTGTCTTCATTCACAGCCGTCAGCGGATCGGCGCCGCCATCGCTCGTAAAGCGGATGTTGGAGTCGCGATCCGCGGTGATCGATGTTACCGAAGTATCTGGAGAGAGCGTGTACTTTACCCTGGCATCAATACCGCCGGCATCGACGTTATTGACGGCTGGGACGGTCCAGTTTTCCTCAGGCGTATTGTATGTTGAATAATTTACGAATTTACTGCTGGTAATGAACTGCGGGAAATTGGTCGCGGCAGTACCCGTAATATTTCGCGCGGCAATCAGTCTGGAAGCTACCGGCTCATCTCGGTTGGATTGCCCGTCTCCGGTAAGAACGACTTCCAGGTTGTTTACGGGCAGCCAACGAAGACTCAGGCGGCCTGCGGCATGGTGAAAGCCGCCTTCTTCGCCCAGCTTGCAGTTGCTCGCGGTCGTGACGGCCTTGATTCCCGAGCCGGGATTCAGACAGCCATAGTCGAGGCGATCTAGATAGCCGTCCTCGCTGTGATAGCTGGCGGCGCCAGCCAGGAACAATTTGTCGGGCGCCAGCGTGACATCGCCGCCACCCTTGAGTTCGAACTGGTTATCGCTGCCGTATCCAGCGTCCATGTAATTGCCGGACGCGCCATTCGCAGGCTTGGAATAGAGTTTGATCGTGCCGCCGATGGCGTTCTTGCCCGAGAGGGTCCCTTGAGGTCCTCGCGAGATCTCCACCCGGTCCAGATCCAGGAGATCCATCGCAGAGCCGATCAAGGTGGACTGGTAGACATCGTCAATATAGACGCCGACCCCCGGCTCAGATGCGAAAGTGAAATCATGCGCGCCAATGCCGCGTATGCTGATAACCGGCGTCGGCCCAAAGGACGCATCGCCAGGCGTGATGGTGATGTTCGGCGCGTTAGCGGCGATGTCGGTCACGTTGACCTGGCCCCGCGCGTCGAGCATCTTGGAGTTGATTGCGGTAATAGCCAGCGGCGTCTTCTGAAGATTTTCGCCTCTGAACTGGGCCGTGACGACGACCTCTTGAAGCTGCGTGACCGGGGCGTTCGCCGCGTCGGCCTTCGGCGCTGAATTCTGAGCCGCAGCGCCGCCTGCCATCAACAGACCGCTGAGCAATCCTAGCGCCGCGCCCGACTGTAACAGCGAACGTCGATACCTTGAATGAATAGCCATTCGTCCCTCCCCTTTTTTTCTCAATCGCTGAGCGATAGATTTAGATCGATTGAACGTGGCGACTGGACCGATGCGCATCAATCCGCATTGGATTCCAGTCCGCCCTGCGAACGCTCAGGCCCGGGCCGGGCGCTTAATCACGCCACGATCGCTGAGGCTGTTGACCGAAATCCGCGCGGCCGAACGTTCGTACTGCAATCCTGGATTGGTGCGTGCCATGGAGACGTCGCGGAAATACCTCTGCATGCGGGTGCCGTTCTTGGCCGAGATACTGGTTCCCGCCGCGCAATAGAGCAGGTCCACCGCTTCGAACGCCAGCCGGGCGGCCTGTTGCAATCCCGCCTGGATCAGCATGTCGTCGGACTCCGTATAGAGCCGGACATCCTGAACGCCGCGACGACAATAGGCTTCGTAGCTGCGCGCGCCGCCGTCCAAAGCTTGAGCGGCCGCCTCCAGCCGGCCCATCGCCAGGCCATGAGCGCGATGGTAGTCATCAAGGCTGGCGTTCGGCCCGGCCGGGACCGGGGAGTTCTGCTTGGCCACGATGATGTTCTCGAACTCGTCCACGGCGGCGTATCCCAATCCGACCATGATCGAAGTGATCTCGGTCTGGAAGAACCCGAACATGCGGCCCGCATAGAGCGGATTGCCGTGCACCTTGTAGCCCGGCAGATCCCCGATCTTCATGTCGAAGACATTTTGCCGAGCGAGGAATTCATCCGCGATGAATGCGTTTTTGATCCGTATGCTGTTAGACCCACTGGCGCGCATGCCGATGAAATCGCCCCAGTTGTCGAGCATTTCCCAGTCGGCCCGAGGCACGATGGCCGCGCCGATCTGGGGCGGCCCGCCGTCGGCGCCCCCCTCCATGCGAACGCTGACGAGGGCGTGGGTCGAATAGGGCACGCCCGAGCAATAGTCCCAGACGCCGTCGATGAGCCAGCCGCCCTCGACCGGCTTGGCGACGCCCTGAGGGATGCCGCGCGCCGGCGCGGCGAAATGCCCATCGCTTCCGAAGATCTTCGCCTGCGCCGGTTGCGAAAAGAGCGCCGCGACATTGAGGACGTGCCCTGAAGCCAGGGTCAGGCACCAGCCCGTGCCCGGACACCCCCGGGCGATCTCGACCATGACCTTCGAGAAGACCGTAAGGTCGAACTCGTAGCCGCCGAACATCTTCGGCTGCAAAATCCGATAGAAGCCCGCCTGCTTGAAGCGCTCGTGCATTTCCGGGGAGTAGGCTCCACGCTCCTCGGTCTCCGCCTGATCGGCGCGCAGGAGGGGGCGCAGATCCACAGCGCGTTGAATGATCTGCTCAGGCGTGAGCCCCGGTTCGGGCTGCGGCAGCACCACTTGCGCATTGGGCGCGCGCGTTTCTAGGGCGATTGTCATCGGTTGTTCGCTCGCGTTTCGCGCCGTCCGAGGCGCTGGCAATGGCTCTTCATGGTGCTGAAGAGTTCTCCCCGATCTCGCCGCTGCGGACCTTCCATGACAAGGAACAGGCGCCGCCCGTCCGCTCTGCGTACCCTCCGGCGGTTTGCCCGCCGCGGGGCGGCGCTAGTGTGCTGGATCTGAAGTTCGCCGGCGCTTTGGGTAGACCGAGGCGCGAACTTCAGATCCAAAAAGCACACTAGAATCATACATTTCTAGCGTGGCTTGAGATTCAGAAATTCGCTCCGCGCTCTCCACAAGCCTCAGGCGAATTTCTGAATCGCCACACTAGGGCTCCTGCTCGAAGGGAAGCGCGCCGTCGCCGGGGGGGTTTTGAGCCACGTTGATGACCATGGCGAGCATGGCGTAGTAGCCACAGACCACGCATAGATCGATGACGCCGGCCTCGCCGATCAACGCCTGCACGGCCGCGAAGACCGCATCATCGACCTTGGTCTTGGCGTGAAGCTGCGCGCAAAATCGCCAGACCAGAGCCTGATCCGCCGACAGCGTGGCGGGCTCGCGCCCATGCGCCAGGGCGTCGATGGCTAGCGGATCGACTCCCGCTTGTTCGGCCAGGGGCGCATGAGCGCGCCATTCGTAGGGCTGCTTCCAGAATCGCGCCGTCACCAGGACAGCCAGCTCGCGAAGATCCGCCCGCAGCGCGCTTTCGAACCGCAAATAGGCGCCGAGGCGCTGAGCGGCGTCGAACGCCTGAGGGCTGTGCAGCAGGACGGCGAACGGCCCGCGCACGCCACCGCGGGGTCCGGCCGCCACGACGGCGGCGACCGATCTTTGCGCCTCGGTCATCGCTTCCGATGTCACCGACGCGATCCTGGGCTGATGGACAAGAGTCATGGTTGGGACTTCTCTCTGACGGTTGCAGCCTTGAAGCGCTTGGAGCGCGTTCCGAAAAGTGGGAACCGGTTTTCGGATAAAATGCGCTCCCAAACAAAGGTTTAGAGCAGGCTGCGATTCCGTGGAAACGCAACCTGTTCTAGCATGGCTCGCCGCCGTCGGCGCAGCGCTTGTCCGCATGGCGAACGAAATGGGCGCGCTTTGGGGGGCGCCGCCGAGCGTACGCCCAGGGCGCGCGGCTTCCCTCTTTGGAAAATTAGGCTAAAGCACCATCGATTTCGGCGCCTAAGGCCACGTTTCGGATCACTTCGAAACGCCGTCCCGCGCGCGATAATTTAATGACGAGGACGCCTTGCCATGCCCCAGGCCTTTTTGTGCGATGGAACCCGCACCCCTTTCGGCCGCTACGGCGGCGCGCTTTCGTCGGTGCGCGCCGACGATTTGGCCGCGATCCCGCTCCAGACCCTCGCCGGCCGCAACCCCAACCTCGATCCGGCGCAGATCGACGAGGTGATCCTAGGCTGCGCCAACCAGGCCGGCGAAGATAACCGCAATGTGGCGCGCATGGCCCTGCTTCTGGCGGGCCTGCCAGAGACGGTGTCGGGGGTCACGGTCAATCGCCTGTGCGCTTCGGGACTGGAAGCCTTGGCCCTTGGCGCGCGGTCGATCAAGGCGGGCGAGGCCGAACTGGTCTTGGCCGGCGGGGTGGAGAGCATGAGCCGCGCGCCGTTCGTGATGGGCAAGGCCGAAACGGCGTTCTCCAGGTCGGCCAAGCTGGAGGACACGACCATCGGCTGGCGCTTCGTCAATCCCAAGATGAAAGCCCTCTACGGCGTCGACTCCATGCCGGAGACCGCCGAGAACGTCGCCGACGCCTACGGCGTGAGCCGCGCCGACCAGGACGCCTTCGCCCTCCGCAGCCAGCAGCGCGCGCGCCGCGCGATCGAAGCGGGCTTCTTCAAGGCCGAGATCACGCCGGTCGAGTTCAAGGTCAAGGGCGAGTCACACCTTTGCAGCGACGACGAGCATCCGCGCGACACCAGCCTGGACGCTCTGGCCCGCCTGAAACCCGTCGTGCGCGCGGACGGGACCGTCACCGCCGGCAACGCCTCAGGGGTCAATGACGGCGCCGCCGCCCTGATCCTCGCCAGCGAGGCGGCTGTGCGACTTCATGGACTGACGCCGCGCGCGCGCGTCCTTGGCTATGCCGCGGCCGGGGTCGCGCCCCGCGTGATGGGCGTGGGGCCGATACCAGCCGTGCAGAAGCTCCTCGCCCGCCTCGGCCTGGCCATCGACGCCTTCGACGTAATCGAATTGAACGAAGCCTTCGCGGCCCAGGCGCTGGCCGTGGCCCGCGCCTTAGGCGTGCCGGACGAGGCCCCTCACCTCAACCCCAATGGAGGCGCGATCGCCCTGGGCCACCCTCTCGGAGCCTCCGGCGCGCGCCTTGTTCTAACCGCCCTACACCAGCTCGAGGCGACAGGCGGGCGCCGCGGCTTGGCGACCATGTGCATCGGGGTCGGCCAGGGCGCCGCGCTGGCGTTCGAACGGGTTTAGCGCCCCCGGCGGCTGAAATGGAGCGGAGCGCGGGAATTGTGCAAAAGGCGCCGCCGCATCCTGCAGGACATAGGCTGACGCCAACGCCCATACGGGACCGGGCTTCCAAAACCGTTCGGAAGCTCCCGGTCACGCCCGCGCCCGACGCTTTCGTCGTCAGGCCGGCCGCGATACGAAAAAGACGGCGTAATCGCCAGGGAGGCGCTGATGACGGCCACGCTCGAGCTGGAAATCAAGCCTGCGGAATCTGGAAACAAAGGGGCGCACCGGGGTCTTGCTGACCCTGGCGCACGGACTCGTCGTCGCATAATCGGATCATCCTGATGCAGTCGTTCTCCTATGTCGCCCTTCCCGCCAAGGTGACGTTTGGCTTTGGCACGCTCTCGCAGCTGGGCGCGGAAATCGCCGCGCTTGGCTGTCGGCGCGCCCTGCTCCTGTCGACGCCGCAACAGGCCGACAGCGCCGAGGCGCTGAAAACCATGCTCGGCGATCTCGCGGCGGGCGTGTTTTGCGGAGCGACGATGCATACGCCCGTCGACGTCACGGATGACGCGATGCGAGTCGCTTCGGGTCTGCAAGCCGATTGCCTGGTGGCCTTGGGCGGCGGATCGACCATCGGTCTTGGCAAGGCCATCGCCCTGCGCACCGATCTTCCCCAGATCGCGATTCCGACGACCTATGCCGGCTCCGAAGCCACGCCGATCCTCGGCGAAACCCAAAATGGCGTGAAGACCACCCAGAGAACGCTCAAGGTCCTGCCCGAGGTCATCCTCTACGACGTCGACCTGACCCTGACTCTGCCGCCCGCAATGACGGTCACCTCGGCGATGAACGCCATGGCCCACGCCGCCGAAGGTCTTTATGCGCGGGAAGCCAATCCGGTGATCACGATGATCGCCGAGGACGGGCTGCGGGCGCTCGCCCAGGCCTTGCCCGCCATCGTCGCCGATCCCGCCGACCGCAATGCGCGCTCGGATGCGCTCTACGGGGCATGGGCCTGTGGGACGACATTAGGCTCGGTGGGCATGTCCTTGCATCATAAGCTCTGTCACGTGCTGGGCGGTGCGTTCAACCTGCCGCATGCCGAGACCCACACGGTCGTGCTGCCGCACGCGATGGCCTACAACGCCGCCGCGGCACCCGATGCCATGGACCGGATCGCCCGCGCGATCGGCGCGTCGGACGCGCCGGGCGGATTGTTCGATCTGGCCCGGACGCTGAAGGCGCCGACCTCGCTGCGGTCGCTCGGCATGCCGGCAGACGGCGTCGATCGCGCCGTTGAGCTTGCGCTCAGCGCGCCCTACTGGAACCCTGAACCGCTCGAAGCAGGCCGGCTGCGCCGACTGCTCGAGAACGCCTATGCGGGCGTCCGACCGGAGGGCGAGCCATGACCCACCCCGAAGAGGCCGCCATCACCCAGGCCGTAATCGATCGGTTCGCCGAGACGCCGGACCCGCGCCTGAGGACCATCGTCACCCAACTCACCCGGTCGCTGCACGCCTTCGTGCAGGAGGTCGAACCCACCTTCGATGAATGGCTGATCGCGATCGGCCTCCTGACCGAGGTGGGG
>Ga0182013_10001814_pt1 | contig 28772 bp, 20 predicted proteins | sample 612S2MmetaG_FD_120487 | JGI IMG/M metagenome (GOLD analysis project Ga0182013, IMG submission 120487) | Permafrost microbial communities from Stordalen Mire, Sweden - 612S2M metaG | ecosystem: Environmental > Terrestrial > Soil > Wetlands > Permafrost | place: Sweden: Stordalen | collected... | reverse complement strand
GCTTGAGCTTGCCGATGGCGTTGTAGACGTCAGGGTCGCCGCGCAGTTGCGACTCTGGAATGAAGCCCATGTCGCCGCCATTGGAGCTGGTGTTGGGATTCTCGGAGAAGTTCATGGCCACGGCGCCGAAGTCCTCGCCGCTTTCCAGGCGGTTATGCAGCGCCTGAATCTTCTTTTTCGCGTCGGCGTCGCCCGAGGCCTTGTTGTTCTGCAAGTTGCCGGCCTGCTGCGCGGGGCCGGTGGTGACGGTGATCTCGGCCAGATGATACTGCGGCTCGATGAGGTTGAACTCCGCCTTGTGGGCCGCGTAATAGCTGCTGATCTCGGCGTCGATGATGTTGATCTTCGACTCGATCTCCTTGTTGAGCAGCTTGGTCTTGGTCAGCGAACGGCGCAGGTCGCGGCGCAGATCGTCCACGGTGATGTTGCGCGCCTTGAGCTGCTTGTCCCACTCTTCCTGCGTGTAGGGCGCCTTCATCTCGGTGAGCTTGGCGTTCACGTCCTCATCGCTGGCGGCCAGGTTGAGCTTGGCCGCGCGCTGCCAGAGGATTTCGTCCTCGATCATCTGGTGAAGAATGTTGAGGCGAAGAATATCAGCCTGCTCGGGAGTGGGCTGCTGCTGGCTGTCGCTCATGCTGGCCTGGTAATACTTTTCCAGTTCCGAGCGCAGGATGTCCTTGCCGTTGACCGTCGCCATCACGTCCGGTGAGGGCGCACGATGACAGCCGCTGACGGCGGCCAGCAGGGTTGCTGCACAAAGAACCAGGACAGCCAAACGGAAAGGCGCGCGGCGAAAAGCTACAATTTGCAACCTGTTTTCTCCTCTGGGGCCGAAAATCCCGGCAATTCAAGGATAAATCCCCCGGCCGGTCCGGCGGTATGGAATTTCATAGGCGCGGCGGGCGAGCTGCCGCCGCAACTGTTCCAGGAACGCTGGAGAGCGGCTTCACAGTTGCTGGAATCCGGGCTACGTGCGCTCCCACCCTAGGCGCAAAAACAAAAACGCTGCGAGGGTGGGGCACCCGGCCGTTCCTGGAGCAGCGGCAGCGAGAAGTGGCGAAGGCGAAAAAGCGAGCGTTGGAAAATTACTTGCCCGTTTCGGAAGCCCTGGAATGTTCGGCAGGCGCAGGCGCCGTGGGCAGCGTGGGTGGCGGCTCGACTCCGGCGGCGCGCAGGGCTCGGTCGATCACCATCCAGACTTGCTCCTGAGGCAGGGCTCCGCTGATGCGTTCACCATCGACGAAGAGTACGGGCGTTCCTTCCACTCCCAGCGATTCGGCCTCCTTCATCGAGGCGCGCGCCTGGGTCTCATCCTGTTTGGCGAGGCAGGCGTCGAGCCGGTCGGCGTCGAGCTTGCCCAGCGTGGCCTCCTCGCGGGCGATGCGGTCCAGCTCGGCAAAGCTCTTGGCGACGTCCCGCTGCTCGCCGTTGATCTGCTGCCCGTGGGAGTGGATGTAATCGATGTAACTCCAGTAAATCTCGCCGCTCTGCGCGGCCAGGCAGTTGGCGTCCACGGCGGCGCGCATGGCCCAGGGGTGAATCTCGACCAGCGGGGCGTCCTTGTAGATGAAGCGCACGGAGTCTTTGTAGTGGGACAGGGTATCAGGAAAGAGCGTCTGGTGCATACGGGCGCAGTAGGGGCACTCGAGATCGTCAAAGTTGATGACCGTGACCTTAGCCGCGGGATTGCCGCGGATGGGACGGCCAGCCACGCCGATCGAGAAGAGCGGGTCGTGGGCCAGATCGAATTTATCCAGGCGGGCCAGCGTCTTGCCGTCCGTCGAAATCAGGAAATCGACCACCGTCTGCTTGGCGCCGTGCGAGAGCGTGACGGGCAGCGCGTCATAGCCGGGAAGCTGGCTGGGCTTATGCGGGCCGATGGCCACATCATAGTCCTGCGGCACGTTGAACTGGGAGCGGACCATGACCTCAATGCGGCGGTTCAGCGCCGGGTCCGGGGCTTGTGAGGCAGGTTGGGCTTTGCAGCCCACAGCCAGGCCCAACGCGAGCAGGCCAGCTAGAAAGTGAATGCGTGACAAAGGCGAGTCCTCTCAGAAAAGAATACCCCAGAGGGGTGAAGACGGGGCCAAATGCAGGATTGTCGTAGGCCTGCGCGATGGACGCGAAAGAAAACCTAATACACCGGCGGCAGGCTGGAATCAGGGAAGACCGAGTTGGAGCGGCGAATATCGCCTACCGAACCGAAGTTGGCCAGGGTGAAGCTGTAAAGGTACTGGGTCTCGTTGCGGATCGAGCCGAGATCGAAGCGCCGGTAACCGAAGGTCAGGCCGCAGCAGTCCCAGTTGTAGACGGCCTGCACCCCGGCGTACTGCAGTGCGCCATTGGCGAAGTCGTAGCCCCCGTTGGCGGCCAGGTTGAAGCCGTGGCCGCTCTGCTTGCCGATGGCGAGGAAGGGCTGCAACTGCTGGATCTTGATGATGGAGGCGCTGTCGCCTTTCTCGTCGACGGCGTTGAGCATCGCCTGGCTGAGGCCGACAGTGGTGCGGCCCCAACTGTAGCCGGCATAGAGGCTGTCGGCGCTGAGCCGCCCGGCCTTGGGGTCGTAGTCCAGATCCCACTGAATGCGCAGATTGTCGATGGCCTCGAAGCGCAGCCGCGAGGTAACGGGCGATAGGTTGCGCGGCGAGGTAAGGAAGGCGATTCCGCTCAGGTCCAGCGTGGAATCGAAGACGTTGCGCCGGCCGGGGATCAGCGCCCCGCCGAAGCTGGGGTCGATGAAGAACTTTTGCGCAATCTGCCAACTGGCCCACTCGCGGGGCTGCAACTGCGGTGGGCAGCCCTTTGGAGCAGCTTCGCCGTCCGCGGAGGCGCAGGGCTGGCTGCCGGCCGGGCGCAGATAAAAGCGCTGGGTGAGCGAGTAGCCCACTTCGTTGGTGTCGGTGGCGATGTCGGTGGTGTCGACCAGGAGCACATTTCGCGCCTGGGCGCCGATGCCGGAAACGTAACGGTAGGTGAACTCAGGTTCGATGACGTGGCGCAACTCGCGGTTCCAGCGGGTGAGCGTGAAATCCCGCTCCAGGGCCGGCGGGCGCAGGTCCACCGAGGCTTCAAAGTCGGTCCGGTCCAGCGGATCGTGGCTGATGGTGGGCGTGCCGCCCCTGACGCCGGTCAGATCAGGGATCTGGCTGATGGTGTAAGCGGTCTCGCGCAGCGCGACCTCGGGCACCACGCTCCAGCCGCCGGCCGCGAGCGGCAGCGAGAGGTGCGGGAAAAAGTCGATGCGGCCAACATTGCGGGCGTGAAAGCCGGGTTCGGAGCGGCCCAGGTAGCCGAGCGACGATCCCAGCCCCCAGTAGAGCGGAGAGGGGCCCAGCGGCCGGTCGAGCACGTCAAAGCGCAGGCCGGGCAGGTGAAGAATCTTCGCCTCGTCGCCATCGGTGGAGCTGGCGAAGGTCTCAAAGCGGCCCATCGCGACCGAGGGAACAAAGCCATTTTGCGCGTGAGTGAGCGCGACGCTGCTCTTCACCTCGGAGTTGACGGCCTGCGAGTAGTTTTCGTTGAAGACCAGACGGAAGACGTAGCAGGAAAGGTATTCGACGCTGCCGGCCAGGTGCGTCTCCGAGCCGAAATCCTTGCGGCCTGAGGCGTTGATGTCCACGCCGCCCTGGTTGATCAGTCCGTTGCTGGCCGGGTGGGGAAGGCAGTCGGCCGTGGGGGTGGTTGAGGGCGCGGGCGCAAAGCCGCGATCCAGCAAGGCACTGCCGCGCACCGTCAGGTGGTCGAGCCCGTGGCCTTTGTAGCGGAAGTCGCCATTGGGCGCCCAGCCGCGCTTCGAGTAGTACTCCGTGCCGGCGATCATGTCCATGCTGCGGCTGATGGCCCAGTAGAACTGCTCGCCAAAGGTGTAGCCTTTGATCGACGAGCCAGTGCTCACGATGGGAATCAGAAAACCGCTTTCGCGGCCCGTCTCGTCCACCGGATGGCGCAGATAGGGCAGGTAAAAAATAGGAAGGCCGAGAAACTTGAAAAAGGCGTTTGAAGTGGAGGCCTCACCATCCTGCAGCTTGATGGACCGGGAGATCACCTGCCAGTCCGGATGAGGCAGACGGCAGTTGGTCATCGTGCCGTCGATGATTTTATAGCGGCCTTCGCCGGTCTCCAGCACCACCTTGCCGGTGAAGAAGAAGGGATTGACCGTGGAATATACCGTCGTGCGGCCCAGGGTGCGAACGCCCTGTGAACCGTGCACGTTGAAGTAGCGCGCGGTGTGCGCCTTCAGCCGCATCTGGCCTCGCGAGGCGTTGATGAGCACATCGTTGGGGCCGCCGGCAACCTGCAGGTTGCCCTCCGCCTCCAGTTCCGTGGTGGACTGGTGGTAAACGACCTTATCGGCGCGCAGAATGTAGCCGCGGTAGTGGACCACCACCGCGCCGGTGAGCGTCCAGGTATCGCCCTGGCGGCTCTGGCTCTGGGCCTCCCATTCGACCGGAGTGCCGCTGGGGGGCGCTGGCTCCGGTTCGGCCACGGGCAGAATCTCCTGGCCGGGATCGTCGGGCAGGGAAGAGGCAACTTCAGCGGCGGAACTGCTTGGGGCGAGGTCGCCCGAAGTGGGCGCATCGGCCTGACTGGCCTCTTGCACCACCGCTGGTGCAGCATTAATCAACGCCTGCCCCCTAACTAATAGGTGACAGAGGGCTATCATCGTGATAAACAGTAAAGTGCGAGGACGCATTACGGGGCCAAGCTCAGCATAGCAAAATCGGCCGCCTTGCAGGTAAGATGTGCCGTGCGGTTTTTGGCGGCCGGCAAGAATCAAATGGTTTCGGCTGCGCCCGGATTCCCCGCGTCCGGGAAGCATTTTTGCATTTTCACGCAATCCGCCTCTCTTTTGAAAACAATGTCCGAAAGCCCCGGTCTCAATGGACTTTGCGGACCGGAACGGCCGCCCTGCTGGCCTGATGAATCGGCCTGGAGGGTGCGTCAGAAGGGAAACTGGAGCCTTGAGCCAATCAGCACGCCAACCGATGCCCGCATCTGACTGGAAGCAGGAAGTGAACCAACGCCTTGCCGCCCACAAAAACCGCAAGGGTCTGTCCACAGCTGAGTCCGCCGCGCCCGCCCAGACCCAGGCTGCCGCCAGCAGCCGCGCCACGCAGGCCGCCGCTCGCGTGGCCGCGCGTTATGCCCAGGCGCCCAGCTACAGCCAGATGCAGGCCGCCGAAGCCCGCGCCGCGCTGCGCACGGCCGAGATCGCCACCCAGGCGGCTTTGGACGCGAATGTGGCCGCCCAGGCCGCGCTGGCTGGCTTTGAGGCTGCCTCGGCCAACGCATTTCAACAGGAAGCTGACGCCGCTCCGGCCCTGGTGCAGGAGCAGACCCTGAAGCAGGCTGCTTGGGAGCCAGTTGCCGCGCCGGCTGCTCAGGCTGGCGTCGAGCGCCCGCTCCAGGCCCCGCCTCAGAACTCATTCCAGGATTCATTCCAGGATTCGTTTCGGCCTCCCATTCCCGCCTCGGAAAGCGAAACTCCTCCCACCCGCCGCGAGCCGGATTTTGCCTTGCGCCCCCCGGCCGCGAACCGTGTGCAGCCGCCGGCAGAGAGCTTTACCTCTTCGGCCGAAGAGCGGTGGGAGCAGCCAGCGGCCTCCCCCGGAGAGCTCTGGGGCAGCGAAGCCGAAGCCATTGAGCCAGTTGAGCCGGATTTGCCCATTCATGCCAACCTCATCGAGTTTCCGCGCGAGTTGGTCGCCACGCGCAAAATTCGTCCCCGGCTGGCCGAGGGCGCTTCCGCCGATGTGGATGCGGAGCGGCAGTTGAGCATCTTCGAGGTGGACCCCGGCACCATCTCCACCGAACCCGAGGCGGCGGCAAGCGTTCAGACGCCGGCTGCATCCGCCTGGTCGAGTCCGGAGTGGTCGAGCATCGAACTGGAGGCTCAGTCCGCGGTGGAGGAAGCCGCGCCCCAGGATGAACCGGTCAAGTCATCGGTCCTGCGCCCGGCGCCCGTCGGCCACCGGCTGATGGCGGCGTTGGTCGATGGCGCGCTCACCATCGGCGCCTTTCTGGCGACGGCCTTGGTGGCCATGACCAGAATGCAGCATTTGCCGGTGGCAAAAACTGCTGAACTGGAAGCGGCATCGGCGCTACTGCTGATCGCGCTGCTCTACCAGGCGCTCTCTCTCCTCCTGGCCGGGGCCACGCCGGGCATGAGCTACGCCCGCATCTCGCTGTGCACCTTCGACGGCCAGGTTCCCACCCGCGCGCAGTTGCTGCACCGGCTGGGCGCGCTGTTGCTCTCTGTTTTGCCGGTGGGGCTGGGCGTAGCCTGGATTCTCTTCGACGACGACCACCTGAGCTGGCACGACCAACTGTCGAGGACCTATCCGCGAAGGAGCTAGGGGAAGGAGCTAGGTGGGTTCGCTTCACAAATTGCGATTGAACCGGGCGCAAAGCGGCTTTTTGAGGGAAAAGCCACTCTGCGCCCGGTTTTTATTAAGAGCTGAAATGAAAATGCTGTCGCGTGCGCCTTCAGGCGCACACCGCCTGGCGCGACTCCTTATAGAGCTCCCGGCCCTTCGCGAGCGCGCGCTGATTCAGCTCCATCCAGCGGGCATTCTTGGCAAAATGCTGGAGCGCCGCGTTGATGTTCGCCTCTTGCAGAACGCCGGTGATCTCCAGCAAAGCGCCCATCATCACCATGTTGCCCGCGCGCGCGTTGCCCAGCTCGTTGGCGGCCTGCATGAAAGGGCTGGCCAGCACCTGCACGTTTTCCTGTTCGCAATCGGCCGGGAAGCTCTCGCCGTTGAAGAGAATCCATCCACCGGGGAGCACGCTCTTGTAAAACTTTCGGAGCGAGGGTTCGTTCATCGCCACCAGCAGGTTGGGATTCATCACCAGGGGCGAATCGATTTTATCTCGCGAAAGGCGCACGTGGCAGTTTGAGGTGCCCGAGCGCATCTCCGGCCCGTAAGAAGGCAGCCAGGAGACCTCCAGGCCGGCATCGAGGCCGGCTTCGGCCAGCACCTCGCCCAAGAGCAGTACACCCTGCCCGCCAGAACCGGCCACCCGCACACGAAGGTCCAACTCCGCCGCCGTCCTGTCCAGCGCGATCGGATGGCCCTCCGGCAAGCCCCCGCTGGCGACGTCAAGAATCCGCGGAATCTGGTCGAGCGCCGGCCCTGGTTCGGCTGGCTGCCGTGGTTGCGCGGTTGGGGTGCGGTCGCAAAACACGTCCAGCGGAAAGGTCTTCTCCATCACCTCGCGCACCCAGCGCTGCGCCTCGATCGGGCTCATTCTGAAGATCGTGGGGCAGGGGGAGAGTACCTCGATCAGCGAAAAGCCCAGCCCGCGCACCTGGTTTTCCACGGCCCGCTTGATGGCGCGCGCCGCCTGCATGATCTGCCGATTGTCGCCCAGTCCCACGCGCTCGATGTAGACAGGAGCCTCGAGCGTGGCCAGCAGCTCGCTGATGTGCAGCGGATAGCCTTCGTTGGCCGCGCTGCGCCCCCGGGGAGTGGTCGCGCTCTTCTGTCCCAGCAGGGTGGTCGGCGCCATTTGTCCGCCGGTCATGCTGTAGATGGCGTTGTTCACGAAGATGATCGTAATGTTCTCGCCACGATTGGCCGCGTGCAGAATCTCCGCCGAGCCGATGGCCGCCAGATCCCCATCGCCCTGGTAGCCGATGACGATGCTCTCCGGACGGCTCCGCTTCACGCCGGTGGCCACGGCCGGCGCACGCCCATGCGCGGCCGAGACATTGCCCACGTCGAAGTAGTTGTAGGTGAAGACGCCGCAGCCCACCGGGCCAACCAGGATGGTTTTGTTCTGAATCTCCAGATCGTCGATGGCCCGCGCCAGCATCTTATGCACCTGGCCGTGGCCGCAGCCGGGGCAGAAGTGCGTCTGGTGCTGCAAATCTTGCTTGCGCTCGAAGCGCTTGTAAAATGAACTGGGCCTGCCGTGCGACACCGCGAACTCTGGGACCATCTCGCTAGACATTTACGCTTTGCTCCTCTTTCGGACTCATCGCCGCCAGGTTTTGTTCCGCCGAAGCTAGATTTTGCCCCGCCAGAGCCTCGTTTTTGCTCACCAGACCTTCGACAAACCGGAGAACTTCGTCGTGCGACGGCACATTTCCGCCCACGCGGCTATAAAACTCGACCGGACGCGCCCCATTGAGCGCCAGCCGCACATCCTCCAGCATTTGCCCGTTGCTCATCTCCACCACCACGAAGAGGCGCGCACTTTTGGCCAGCCGCTGAAGCTGCGGGGCGGGGAATGGATAGAGCGTAATCGGCCGCAGTACACCCACCTTGAGCCCCCCCGCGCGCGCTTCGACCGCGACGGCCTTCAAAATCCGCGCCACGATGCCGTAGCCCACCAGCACGATCTCCGCGTCCTCAGTGCGCCACTCTTCGGAGCGCGTCTCGGCTTCGGAGGCGCGTTTGTACTTGGCCTCCAGATGGCCCTGATGCGCCTCCATCGCGTCGATGTCCAGGTACAGCGAGGTGATCAGATTGCCGCGCGTCTCTTCGGTGCCGGTCACGGCGTACTCCGGCGCGGGCGAGGTAATGGCCGCCTGCGGAAACTCGACCGGCTCCATCATCTGCCCGATGAATCCATCGGCCAGGAGCACTACAGGGTTGCGATAGCGGTCGGCCAGTTCGAAGGCCAGCGCAGTCAGATCGGCCATCTCCTGCACGGAATCGGGGGCCAGCACGATGGTCCGGTAGTTGCCGTGGCCGCCGCCCTTCACCACCTGGTGGTAGTCTCCCTGCTCGGCGGCAATGTTGCCCAGTCCCGGCCCGCCGCGGGTGATGTCGGCGATCACGCAGGGCAGCTCGGCGCCCGCCATGTAGCTGATGCCTTCCTGCATCAGGCTCATCCCCGGCCCGCTTGAGGCGGTCATCGCCCGCACCCCGGCCGAGGCCGCGCCGTAGATCATGTTGATGGCCGCAACCTCGCTCTCGGCCTGCAGGAAGACTCCGCCCGCCCGCGGCATATAATCGGCCGCTACTTCGGCAATCTCGCTGGCCGGCGTGATGGGGTAGCCATAAAAGGCGCGGCACCCGGCGAGAATGGCGCTTTTGACAATCGCTTCGTTGCCCTTCATCAATTGCCTGCGCATTCACCCGCTCCCAATTCACCGGCTCTCACTTTACCGGTTCCTACTTTCCTGGCCACTGCTTTGCCTGCTCCCATTTCACCCGCTCTCGCCTCGCTCACTTCTGCTCCGCCGCTACCGCTTCGTTCGCCATCGCTTTACCCGCTCCCACAACGCCGGTCTCGACGCTGTCTTCCTCGCCGGTTGTGCGGCGCACCCTTCTCAAAACCGTAATTGCTCCCGGCTCGGGACAGACCATGAAGCAGCTTCCGCAGCCCGTGCAGCCTGCGCCGGCGTAGGCTGCCGTGCGATAGCCGTAGCGGTTCAACCTCTCGCTCAGGGAGATCACCTTGGCCGGGCAGGCCTCCACACAGAGCCCGCAACCCTTGCACTCCTCCGCATCCACCCGCAGTAAGCCGCGGTCCTGCTTTTCCTCTGTCTTCATCCCTTTTCCTCTTCGGCGAGTCGCAACCCCAATGGCATTTTACGCGTTCTTAGCTCCCTGACGGCCTTGGAGCTCACCTCTTTTGCTCATCGAAGTCCACTGCGCCGTCCTCGCCGAAGACCACCGCCGTGAAGCTGAAGATGTCCGTATCCTTATCCTTCCAGCAGCCTTGGGGAAGCCGCGCCTTGGCGCAGGTCTGCTCAAGGAAAGTGAGCCGGTCCCAATCCTGTTCCACCGGCACCTGCGGGAGCAGCAGCCCCTCGCGGTCGCCGTTCTTTATTAGCAGCCCATGCTCGCCAATCCTGATCTGTTCAACGTCTGCCACGCGGTGCAGAGGCGAGAGCACGGAGATTTCGTAATCGAGATTGGGGAGCTCCGCAACCGAGACCGGCGTAAAGCGGGAATCGCGCATCGCGGCCAGGGTGGCCGTGTCCCGCACGGTGATGTAAAGCGGCTTGATGGCCGAGGTGTAGCCGACGCATCCGCGCAGCGCCCCGTTCTTCTCGCGCAGTGTCACGAAGGCTCCGCGCTGCTGATTCAGCGACTCATTCGCGTTGGGGGGCGGCTCGTACGCTTCTCCCTCCCGGACCACGTGCTCGACCGAGCGGCGCGCCAGAGCGAGCAGTTCGCATTTTTCCTGCTCACTCAAGGAAAACGGCTCGTCCGCTGCTTTTTCGCGGGAAGATTTCACGAAAATCGCCGCGCCGTAGCCCACTACGCTCGAATCTTCGCCGGTAATGTCGCCGGAGCTGGCGTACTTCAGCAGCAGCGCCTGGTTGGCTCCCATGCGTTCGGCGTAGATCATGGCTGCCACCATCGGCGCGCCTCCGCAGGCCTCCCAGATCCGCATCTGGAAGTTGCGCGACATACTGAAGTAGTCCCAGGACTCGAGGGCGCTGAGAGCCTGCCCGTCGATCCTCTCCGCCTCATGGCGGGGATGGAAGTGAGAGAGGTCGGAACTGGCCAGAACGAGCGTTTCGCCGTCCTGGGCCTCCGCTTTGGCCAGCTTCGCCAGGGCTACTCCCAGGGCTCGGCTCGCCTCGTAGCTCTGATCGCCCATGACGATGGGCACAACTTCAAAATCTCCCAGCACTTTTTGGAGCCACGGCAACTGCACTTCGATCGAGTGTTCGGCTCCGGCCGGGGTGGGATCGTGCCCATGGCCGGAAAATCGCAGCTCCGGGCTCATCTCGACAAGCTGCCGGGCGAAGGCCTTGTCCACCGGCACGTCGCCCAGCGGCGTCCTGTAGGCGTCGCCGTCATAGAGGGAGGTAAAGCCGAAGCTCTCGAAGTGCGAGGGCGCGATCACCACCACCCGCGCGTAGCTTCGCCCCCGCAACGCGGCGTAAGTGGCAGCGGCCACCGGGCCGGAGTAGGGATAACCGGCATGGGGCGCGACCGCGGCCAGAATGGGGGCGTGAACCGGCTTGGTGGCCTGGGTCTTAGAGGCCTGGGCCAGAAACTCGTCGAGCATCGCCGCGAGCGCCTTCGCCTTGGAGGGGTAAAAGCTGCCAGCGACCGCATCCGGCCGCACCTTCAGCGCACCGGCGGCCTGCGCACCAGCTGCTTGCATCCCAGCGGCGCTGGCGTCTTCCATGGGCGCCAGCGCCCTAAGTTGAACCGTCATCCAGAGCATTTTCGCACTCCTTTGAACTTCTTCCGCCCCATTGTCTTCGCCGCCCTCAAACCTCAAGGCAGCACTCAAACCCGCCAGACGCTCCTCACACCTGCCAGATGCCGGGTATCGGCTGCTGGCAGAAGGGGCAGCGGTGGTTCTGAATCAGCGTCTGGATGGCCCTGAAGCCCGTGCGCTCAACCAGCATTCGCTGGCAGCCGGGACAATAGGTGTTCTGCGCCGGATGCCCCGGCACATTGCCAATGTAAACGTAGTGCAAGCCCTCGGCCAAGGCAATCGCGCGGGCGCGCTCGATTGTCGCCACCGGCGTAACCGGCAGATTCTTCAATAGGTACTCGGGGTGGAACTGCGTGAAGTGCAGCGGCACGTCCGCGCCCAGATTCGCCTTGATCCAGCCTGCCAGGCCGCGAAACTCCTGGTCGCTGTCGTTGAGCGTGGGCAGGACCAGGTAGACGATCTCCGTCCATTTGCCCATCTTGCGCAGCGTCACAAGTGTCTCCAGCACCGGCTTCAGTTGGCCTTTGACCACGTCGCGGTAGTAGGACTCGGAGAAGGCCTTCAGGTCGATCTTGATGGCGTCCATCTTCCCATAGGCAGCCTGCAAGGCCTCCTGCCCAATGAAGCCGTTCGAGACTACAAGGCTCCGAATGCCGGCCTCATGGCCCGCGTCGGCCGTGTCCATCAGGAATTCGCTGAAGACCACTGGCTCGCTGTAGGTGAAGGCAATCGTCGGGCAGTCGTACTGCTTGGCAAGTTCAACGACGCGCCGCGGCGGAAGGTACTCAGCGGGAATCTCTTCGGGACGCGACTGCGAAATCTCCCAGTTCTGGCAGAATTTGCAATTGAGGTTGCAGCCGGCCGTGGCCAGCGAAAAGGCATTGGTCCCAGGCAGATAGTGAAAAAGCGGCTTCTTCTCGACCGGATCGACGTGCGCCGCGCAGACCCGCGAGTGGACCAGCGAATAAAAGACGCCGCCGCGATTCTCGCGCACCCCGCAGTAGCCGCGCCCATTCTCTTCCACGACGCACTGGCGCGGGCACAATTCGCACCTGATCTTCTGATTCTCAAGTTTTTTGTAGAACCTCGCTTCGACGGTGAAGCGCGCATCACTCCCTGCTTCGGAGGCTGTATCGGTGGGAGCGCGGCCGGGCTGATCGCCTCGGTCGCCACTATGCATGGTGCTCATTTGCGTCCTCCGCCGGCCCCGCAATCCACGCCAAGGCCCGGTACCTGGAAGGAGAAAGCTCCGGCGGCCGCGTGCGTGCTCGCCCAGCAAGGCCCTCCGGCGCCGCCAGCGGTTAAATCTCTCCCTGGCGCTGCCGGATTGAGCCTGCAACCACTCGGCCCATGCCGCCAGCGACGGGGCACCCGGATTCCGAGGGGCGCGGCTTGCAGCTGCCGCAGTTTCACCCCTTCTTTTCTATTCTCCGCCTAAAAGGCAGAAGACGCCACAGGTCTTACAGACGGCGCAGGCCGCGGCGGGAGAGAAGGTGTAATTCTCCCGTCACGACCGCCGGGCGTTTATGAACTTTAAGGCAAATTAGTTGGCTGTTTCAAAGGAGCTACGAACGCTGCTCTGTTTGGCGGGGGGGCAGCGGGAAAGCCATAATCTGCGCCGAGGCATTGCGGAAAGCGGCGGGAATGCGCGCGGGCAGAACGCAGGCTAGAAACGTGGCGCCGATCAGGCGCGCGTCGCTCCAGAACGAAGCCCGGCACATATAGCGCGCGTCCATGCGTCCCTTCAGCAGCCGGATGCGCTGGTTATAGAAGTTTTCGAGTTGGCTGGGATGTATGCGGCTCAGAATCTCTTCCTCGCGCCGGAAGGCGAGCGTGGCCGCGCCGGTGATGCCGGGGCGGTAGGGCATATTGGTGATTGCCACGTAGCGCGGCAGCTTGGGCCGGGGGCCGACCAGGCTCATGTCGCCGCGCAGAATGTTATAGAACTGCGGCAGCTCATCAAGTTTGAGCTTGCGCAGCCAGCGTCCCAGACCGGTAATGCGGCGGTCTCCGTCCCTGGTAAGTCCAGGACCGCTCTGGCCTGGATAGCAGGTCATGCTACGGAATTTGTAGATGCGAAACAGGCGTCCGCCCCGGCCCATGCGCTGCTGGACGAACAGCGCAGGCCCCGGCGAGGAGAGGCGCACGCACAACGCGATCACCAGCATGGGAATTGCAAAGAGGGCAAGAACCAGCAGCGCCACCGACAGATCGAGCAGGCGCTTGGCAGAGGAGATGCTCCAATCGCTGGCCGAGGGGCTGTCGAGGCACGATGGTTGCGGTTGACGGGCAGGCGCACTGTCAGGAACTGGCGGCAGCGCGGTGGCGGGAAAGGTTGCTGGCGTGGAAACAGTACTTGGCCCAAGCGCGCGGCTGGAAAGTTGCATGGGAACTAACCTCGGACGCGGAATTTGCATCTAAAACGTGGGCATTCGGGCGGGTGAGAAACAGTGAGCGTAGCGGAAGAGCAGAGCCTGATTGTTACCCAAGCCTGACCGTTGGCCTGGATCTGACAGCTCGACAGTTCTGACACTTCAGCCAGTTCCGTCTCTCATTCGCGGGTGTGACCACACTTGCATCATCGTCCGCGTCGGCAGTGAGCAAGCAGGTAAAGGTTAGAAATAGGCAGGCCGGAGGGCGCAATTGGGAAGAGTCCCGTTATCGAATTCCTATGAGTTATCGCTAATGAGAAGAATTTATAGCGGACCAAAAACATTTGATAAATGTGTAAAGAATCTCTGGAGGTATCCTGCAACCCATGTTATAGGACTTACAAATTTGGACTGGGGCGCCGGCTATTTTACCCTAGCCGCAAAGTTGCAAGAAGCAGGTTCCCTTTGACTACGCTCAGGGCAGGCTTTCGACTCCGCTGATCGGAATGACAGCGGCGAGAGCCTGCCCTGAGCGTAGCCGAAGGGGTGGGCATCCAGACCATACATTGGGGCCCGCGCTGGTTTAGCGATGAGTGCGGCTAGATTTTTTGCAAATTGGCGAATTTTTCCATCAGCTTCTTCAGACCGTGGCGGGTGAACATGACCGTGAGCTTGGCGTCTTCGCCGTCGCCCTCGCGCAGCAGGACGGTGCCCTCGCCGTACTTTGCGTGGCGGACGTGCTGGCCTTTTCTAAGGTTGACGGCGCCACGGGAGGGAGGCAGGTCCATGGCCGGGTGGGGCAGGGCGCCGGGCTTGATGGCGCCGTTCTTGCCGCCGAAGAAGCGGGCGATGTTATCGATCGAGCGCGCATCGGGTTCGCTTGGCGTCTGCGGCGTTTCCGGCTGCGTTGGCGAGCTCAGACTGGGTTCCTGGCTGGGCGAAGGCGGCCGGGCGGTCATCCAGGAGGCGACAAAAGGCTTGGAGGAGGGACGATGGGCTTTGGCTCCCTCGCTCAGATTGCCCCCATGCGCGGAGCGCGTTTCGCCGGTCGCGAAGGCCTCCTGGCTTTCGTCCTCGTAGTTGTAGTGCCGGTCGGTGAAGTCGCTGGCCGCGCCAGGACGGCGGCCGTAGGTCTTGGGGTAGCCGGGGGTGGACCAGGAAGAGGATTGGGCGGCCGAGCCTCCGCCGAGGTTTTCGACCAACTGGCTGGGGACTTCTTCCAGAAAGCGGGAGGGAATGCTCATCTCCGGGGCGTCGTTGCCGTAGCGGCGGCGGTAGTGGGCGCGGGTGAGGACGAGCGAGTTCATGGCGCGGGTCATGCCGACGTAGCAGAGGCGGCGCTCCTCTTCGAGCTCGTCGGGATTGTTAAGGGTGCGCGAGTGAGGGAAAAGGCCCTCCTCGAGGCCAGCGAGGAAGACTAGCGGGAACTCCAGGCCCTTGGCGGCGTGCAGGGTCATCAGGGTGACGCGGGCGTCGGGGTCGAACTGGTCGGTGTCGGAGGCCAGGGCCGCGTGGTCGAGGAATTCGGCCAGGGTTTCGCCGCGGGCCTCAGCGTCGTGAGCGGCGTTGGCCAACTCCTTCAGGTTTTCAATGCGGCTGAAGGACTCGGGCGAACCCTCGGTTTCCAGAGCCTTGATGTAGCCGGTGCGGTCGAGGAGGAAGCGGATCAGCTCGGGGAGGGTGGCGGCGTCGCCGGGGGCGCGGAAGCCGCTGACGCGGCCTTGCTCGTCGGCCGCGACCTCTGCTGCGTCGGAGTCGAAATCGGGGTTCGGAGGGGTTGGATTCCCAGGTCCCAGAGTCGGGACCTGGGGCACCCGGTTTTTAGACTGAGATGCAAAGGGCGAAAAACTGCTGGCATCAAGCAATGGAAGCTGGGCCTGATCGCCGCTGTTGCCGCCGAAGTTGAAGCTGGCGGCGGATTCGGCGCTGGCGGAAGTGTCCGAAGAGGCTCCGAAGTCGAAGCCGGTGTCGGCGTCCTCGCCGGTTTCCGCGCTGGCGGCCACGTCGGCCGAGAGCTTGCCGGCAAAGTCGGGGTCCATCATCGCCTGGGCGTCGAGGATAATCTGGCGAAAGGAGTCCAGGGCCACGAGGGCGCGGTTGGAGACGAGCTTGTTGGCGATGACGGGCGAGAGAGCCTCCCAGGTGGATTGGCCGGTCTCCAGGGTCAGCCGCTCCAGGGTTTCCAGGGTGGTTTTGCCGATGCCACGGACGGGCGTGTTGATGACCCGCTGCAGGGCCATCGAGTCGTGGGGGTTGCGAATCAGACGCAAGTAGGCGAGCAGGTCCCTGATCTCGGCACGCTCGTAAAAGCTGAAGCCGCCGACCATGGTGTAGCGAATGTTGTAGCGGCGCAGCGCCTCTTCGATCAGCCGGGACTGGGCGTTGGTGCGGTAGAGAACGGCGCAGTGCGCTTCCGCCGGGTTGTCGCTGGAGTTTGCCAGGCGCAGAAAGGTCTGGATGCGGTCGGCGATAAAGAGGGCCTCGTTTTCGCCGTCCGGGGCCTCGTAGTAGCCGACGAGCGAACCGCCCTGGCGGTCGGTCCAGAGCTTCTTGCCCTTGCGCTGGAGGTTGTTGGCGACCACCGCGCCGGCGGCCTCCAGAATGACCTGAGTCGACCGGTAGTTCTGCTCCAGCCTGACGATGCGGGCGTTGGGAAAGTCCTTCTCGAACTCCAGAATGTTGCGAATATCGGCACCGCGCCAGGAGTAGATGCTCTGATCCTCGTCGCCCACGGCGCAGACGTTCTTGCGTTCGCCGGCCAGCAGCTTCATCAGTTCGTACTGGGGGCGATTGGTGTCCTGGTACTCGTCAATCAGCAGATAGCGGTAGCGGCGCTGGTAGCGTTCGCGGACTTCGGTGGAGACTTTGAGCAGGCGGACGGCTTCCAGCAGCAGATCGTCGAAATCGAGGGCGTTGTTCTTGCGCAGTTCCCCCCGGTAGGCCTGGAAGATGTGGGCGATGCGCTCGCTGTTGGGGTCCTTTGAGGCGAGGTAGTACTCCTGGGGGTCGATCATATGGCTCTTGGCCCAACTGATCTTGCCGAGCACGGCGCGCGGGGTCAACTGCTTTGTATCCAGGCCCAAGCGCTTCATGATCTGCTTGACGATGCCCTGCTGGTCGTTCTCGTCGTAAATCGCGAAGGAGCGGGTCAGGCCCTCATTGCCGACCTTCAGGGCCTCGATGTCGCGGCGCAGAATGCGGACACAGAGCGAGTGGAAGGTGCACAGGAGCGGCTTGGCCAGCGAGGAATGCTCCAGCAGCCGGTCCACGCGGGCTCCCATTTCGGTTGCTGCCTTATTGGTGAAGGTGAGGGCCAGGATGGAGTCCGGCGCGATGCCTTTTTCGTGGATCAGCCAAGCGATGCGGCTGGTGATGACGCGGGTTTTGCCCGAGCCGGCTCCGGCAAGGATCAGCAGGGGCCCCTCGGTGGCTTCAACCGCGGCGCGCTGTTCAGGGTTCAGGTTGTCGATGAGCGGCTGCAAGGGGCAAGTCCAGAGGGGAAGGTTCCTGATTCTAGTGTACCGTTCAGGGAGCGATTCTCGCGCCGGGCGATTCCCTGGAGCTGGAATAGGCCTCGCTGCCAGCAAGTCATTCTATGCCTTGCTGGCAGCAAGTTATTCTGAAGAGACTATGAAACTGTCAGGCAATCCGAAGGTTTCCGGGGAGACTCACTCGCCGCAAGGGCGGAAGCCCTCTCGCCGCGTGGCCGTTTACTGCGGCTCGGCCAACGGAAGCAATCCCGCATTTGTTGCCGAGGCTCACGCGCTGGGCGTATCGATTGCCGCCGCTGGGCTGGGAATGGTCTATGGCGGAGCCAGCGTGGGGCTGATGGGCGCGGTGGCCGATGCGGCGCTGGCCGGCGGAGCGGAGGTCACCGGCGTGCTGCCCGAAGTGTTGGTCGGCCGCGAGATCGCCCACGCCGGGCTGACCGCGCTGGAACTGGTCTCCACCATGCACGAGCGCAAGGCGCGCATGGCCGAGTTGGCCGATGCGTTTCTGGTGCTGCCGGGCGGTTACGGCACGTTGGACGAACTGCTGGAGGCGGTCACCTGGGCGCAACTCCGGCTGCATTCCAAGCCCTGCATCCTCATTAATACTGCCGGTTACTGGGACAAACTGCTGGTCTTTCTCGATTCCACGGTGGCGGCTGGCTTCCTCAAGCAGAAAAACCGGAATCTGCTGCGCGTGGCGGCCAATGCCAGCGAGGCGGTGGCCATGGCGGTTGGCGGCTGAGTCTGGAGCCCCACTCGGAATTGGGAGGCCGCTTCGCCCCTACGGGGCTGAATGTCTCTGGCTGGCCGCTTTCCCCACGCTGAAGCGCGGGGCTAACCACCGCTGCGCCTCAGGCGCGACAGAAATCAAAACCAGTCTGGTCAGCAAAATAGATTCATGCGATTGCCCTGTCTACCGGGTTGCTCTCTACATTTGCCGTGTCCTTCCTCGTATACTCAACCCAGCGTATGAGCACTCACCTTGACAGAATTCTGACCATGACGCGGGCCACGGTGGCCGCCGCCAAGTCGCGTGTTCCCTTGGCTGAACTGGAGCGGCTGGCCGCCGCGCACCAACCGCGCGGATGGGCCAGGGCTTTGCGCCAAAAAGCCGCAACCGGCCCTGCCGTCATCGCCGAGATCAAGAAGGCCTCGCCCTCCAAGGGGTTGATTCGCGCCGATTTCGATGCGGCCGGGCTGGCCCGGAGCTACTTTGCCGGGGGCGCGGCGGCGCTCTCGGTGCTCACCGATGAGCCCTTCTTTCAGGGCAGCCTGCGCAATCTGGAGCTGGCCTCGGCGGCGGTTTCGCTGCCCTGCCTGCGCAAGGACTTCATCGTGGACGAGTACCAGATCGTGGAGGCCCGTGCGCACCACGGGGACGCGATTCTACTGATCGCCGCCGCACTCACAGACGGCGAACTCCAGCGCTTCGCCCAGGCGGCGCACTGGCTTTCGCTCGACGTACTGGTCGAGGTGCACACCGGGGCCGAGCTGGACCGCGTGCTCTCGGCGCTGGGCGAGACCGGCGCCGACGCCATCGGCGTGAACAATCGCAACCTCAAGAGCTTCGAGGTGAATCTTGGAACCTCGCTCGAACTGGTGGGGCGGATTCCGTCCACGGTGGTGCGTGTGGCCGAGAGCGGCATTGCGCTGCCCGAAGAGCTGGCGCGGCTGCGCGCGGCGGGCTTTGACGCCTTCCTGATCGGCGAGAGCCTGATGCGCCAGCCCGACCCAGGCGCAGCGTTGGCGGCGCTGCTGGCTGAAGCCGTCCAAATTGAAGCCGCCCAGGCTGATGTGGTCCAAGCGAAGGCCTCGCAAGCTGGAGCCGCCCAAAAAGGAGCCACCGCGACCCCGTGAGCCTCTGGATCAAAATCTGCGCCAACACCTCGCTCGGGGACGCGCTCTTGGCCGTCGAAGCCGGGGCCGATGCAGTGGGTTTTGTCTTTGCGCCCAGCCCGCGCCGGGTGACGGCGGCCGAGGTAGCCTTGATCGCGCCGCGCTTGCCGGCCGCGGTGGAGAAGATCGGCGTCTTCGTCGATGCCAGCTTGGAGGAGATTGCGTCCACGGTCGAAGCCTGCGGCCTGACCGGCGTGCAACTGCACTTCAATGCGGAGCCCGCGCTGCCGTCCCGGCTCCACGAACGCCTGGGGCCGGGGGTGCGCATTCTGCGCGTGGTGCATTTTGACGCGGAGCGCGCGGCGGAGCACGCGGCCGGGATCGTCGCCGAGGCGCGTAACCCGCACGTGGATGCGATTCTGGTGGATTCGCGCACGGCCATGGCCGCCGGCGGCACCGGCGTCGCCTTCGACTGGGAGGTTGCCCGCAAAACCCTCTTTCAGCAGGAAAGAACTCCCTCCCAGGGCGAAAAAATCTGCAAATTCATCGCTGCGGGCGGGCTGAATCCGGCCAACGTGGCCGAGGCTATCGCGCTGCTGCGCCCCTGGGGCGTGGATGTGGCCTCCGGTGTTGAAGCCGCGCCGGGCCGCAAGGACCCGGTCAAAGTAAGAGAGTTTGTCGCCCGGGCGCGAGCCGTATAAAGCGTTTTCACTGTTTCTGTCAGGTCAGCGTTGTGCGATCCCACCCTAGCGACAAAAATTGCAAAACGCAGATTCTTCGACTTCGCTGCGCTTCGCTCAGAACCGCGAGGGTGGGGTACCCAGGCTGTTTGAGGTGGAAGTAGCTGCGGCGAGGGTGAGACGCCCACGACCCTGCACTTGCCACAGGAATTCTCTATTTTGCCTTCCCGGCGGGCGATTTCACGGCCGTGGCGAGGATCTGATTCAACTGCCCCTCGCTCAAGTCGGTGTGATAGAAGGTCTTGTAAAACTTCCGCGTCTCCTGGCGCATATCGTAGTGAAAGATCTCCGGATAGAAAAGATTGGCCAGCCACTTGATGCCGATGACGCGGTTGACCGAGGGCGGCCGGTCAATCCAGTTGAAGGGGTACTGCGGGGTCTCGAAGACCTCGCGGTTGCGCACCGCGGTCACCTTCCTCCAGGCCGGATTGGTCCAGATCTTCCGGTAGAACTCGCCGGGAGAGGAGGTATGGTCGTAGCCGGAGATCACCACCTCCGGATTCCAGCGCAGCACCTGCTCCATCGAGACCGGAGTGTGCCCGTAGCTCTGCTGACCGGGCACGGCGGCCACGTTCAGGCCACCGGCAAAGTCGATCGCCTCGGAGTGCATGGATCCGGCCGGTTCGGTCTCCAGCCCCGTTGGCCCTTCGGCGTAGTAGACCCGCCGCCGCTTGGCGGCGGGAATTGCGCTGATCTTCGCGTCGATCTCCTGGATCGTCTGGCGGCATTCGGCGGCCAGTTGAGCGGCGCGCGTGGGGTTGCCCAGCAGATCCCCGGCCACAAGATAGGTCTCGGGCAGTTTTTTCAGTTCTCCGCTGAGGATGAAAACCGGAATATGAGTCTGCTGCTGGACGCGTTCGGCCACCGCGTAGCCCATCGCATCGCCCATGGAGAGGATCACGTCAGGACGAGCCTTGACGATCGCCTCCAGGTTGCCGGTATTGCTCTTGCCGTACCAGCCGCCGAGCACGGGCAGGCGATTGTAGGGCGGTTGGTAGAAGGCCAGCTCTCCTGGGTCCGGATAGTAGTTCCAGCCGGCCAGCAGCTCGGGCGAGAGCGTGTAGGTCAGGATCGTGCCCGTCGGGCTCATTCCCAAAACCCGGGTGATCTTCTTCGGTACGATGACGGTGCGGCCCGCCATGTCGGTCATCACGCGCTGGTCGCCGCGCGCCGCCGGGCCGGACGAATGCCAGCGGGAGCAGCCGGCAAGAGAGAAAAGCACAACCAGAGATACAAGCCACTTTTTCGTCACGATTGCCTCAATTCATCTGTCTCAATTCATTCGGGGAACCACAACCTTCATGCCGAGCCCGCCATCGACAATGCGCAGAGGGATTTCATAGGCCTCTTCCAAAGAGGTCTGGGTCAACGTATTCTCAGGGCGGTCGATGGCCAGAATTCGCCCTTCTTTCATCAGCGCCACCCGGGAGGCGCATAGAAAAGCGAAGTCCGGGAAGTGCGTGGTCATCAGCAGGCCGAGGCCGCTGGCGGCCAGCTCCTTTATATGGCGCAGGACGCGCATCTGGTTGCCGAAGTCGAGATTCGAGGTCGGCTCATCGAGAACCAGGACCCGCGCCTGCTGGGCCAGCGCGCGCGCAATCAGCACCATCTGGCGCTCGCCGCCGCTCAGCTCGGTGTAGCGCTCGTGGGCCAGGCGCAGAATGCTCAGCCGGTCGAGGGCCTCTTCGGCAATGGCAATGTCGTGCTTCCCCGGCGAGGAAAAAGGGCCGGAATGCACAGAGCGGGCCATCAGAACCACATCGCGAACCGAGTAGGCGAAGGGCGGCGTGTGGGCCTGGGGCACGTAGCCGAGCGTCTTGGCACGCTGCTGGCGGGACCATTGGGCGATGTCCTCGCCGTCCACGCAAACCCTGCCCGAGATGGGCTGCAGCAGCCCGAGGATGGTCTTGAAAAGAGTGGTTTTCCCCGAGCCGTTGGCGCCCAGCAGGCAGAGCACCTCGCCTGACTCGACGGTCAGCGAAATGCCGGAGATGACGGCCTTGCCGTGATAGCCGGAGGTGACCTGCTCGGCCGAGATTCTCATGCGCGTTCCGTCCGGGTGCGATAGACCAGATAGAGGAAGAAGGGCACTCCCACCAGCGAGGTGAGAATTCCCAGCGGAACTTCCAGCGTGAAGAGGCCGCGGGCGCAATCGTCCACCAGCAGCAGGTAAATGCTTCCAATTAGGAAAGAAGCGGGCAGCAAGGCCTTGTGGTTGGCGCCCACCACCATGCGCGCCAGGTGAGGAATCACCAGCCCCACCCACATGATCATGCCCGCGACGGAGACCACGGCCGCGCTGATCAGTGCCGAGCAGACGATGATGACGATCCGTATTCGCCAGGGGTTTACGCCCAGGGCCTGTGCCTCCTCTTCGCCAAAGCTGAGCACGTTCAGCCTCCAGCGCAAAAGCAGCATGGGAACGGTGCCGAGCAGGATGGGAATAGCGGCGAATTCCAGGTCGCGGGGATTCACGGCCGACAGCCCGCCCACCAGCCAGAAGGTGATCGCCGCCAGCTTGCCGTGCGGATCGGCGACGTATTCGGTGAGGCGGATCAGCGCCATGCCCGCTTCTCGCACGATGATGCCGACCAGGATCAGCGTGAGCGTCGGATCGCCGCCCGAGCGTGTGGCCGCGGTGGCCAGCAGCCAGACCAGCAGCATGGCCGCCACGCCTCCCACCAGGCCTAGCAGTTGAATGCCCACGATGTCGAATCCGAGCAGAATGCCCAACGAGGCGCCAAAGCCAGCCCCGGCGTAGGCGCCCAGAATGTCGGGCGAGGCCATGGGATTGCGGAACAGCCCCTGAAAGGCGGCTCCGGAGACCGATAATCCGCCGCCGATCAATAGCGCCGCCAGCACCCGCGGCAGCCGCACCTGCAAGAGCACAATGTTCGACAGGCCCGTGGAATCCGGATCAGCGAAGACCCGCCACCAGTCCTGCCAGGGGATGGTGTAGCGGCCGAAGAGCAGCGAGCAGATCGTCATGAGGGCCAGCACAGCCCAGAGCGCGGCAAAGATCCACGTGGTGCGGGAAGGATACACGGGGGCCTCCGTCTCTTTCTGGCCACGGGCTTGTGGAGATTCGGCCACGGCTTCGGCTACCGGCGTCATGCGGGACTCAGCGGAGTCCCCAGAGGAGTCTTGGAGACCTTCACCATGCGTCCGCCCTCGGTGAAAAGTTGCTGTTGGCCGCCCTCGGCGACGGCTCGCCACACCGGAGGCTCATTGTCCACCACCAGTCCGCCCAGCAGGTCGGCGCCGTGCCGGAACATCAGCGGATGGAGCGGCGTGCTGGGGCCGGCTATTACGGTGCGAGCATTGCGGCTGAGTTCCAGCAGCCGCGGCATGGTCTTGTTAATCAGCGTGGTAGCCGTCATGATGACCACATCCTGCTCCGGCAGGATGTACTCGCAGGCCGGGTCGGGAACATCTTCCGGTCCGGGCTTGCGTTCCAGAACCGTCAGCTTGCAGATGCCGGAGAGCCGCTCCAAATTGTAGAAGTGCCCGATCACGGCCACCCGCTTGCCCCGCAATTCCTCCTGCAGGCAGGTGAACACATCCTGTGTCCGGGTCTCGTCCAGCAGCGAGCCGCAGTTGCGCTCGACCACCGCCCGCGCATTCAGCGCCGAGTTGATCGCCGCCAGCCCCATCGCCGCTTCGCAGAAGTCCCATGACTTGATCCAGCCGGCCAGCTCCTTCAGCTTCATGCCGCGAATCCGGCCCGCGTTGCGCACTGGCCCGTCCATATCCCTGGGGCGCATGGCCACGCCGGTTCCCGCCAGGCCCGCACCCTCTGACCGCACCAGAAACCAGCTCAGCCCGGCCAGGCAGTCGGCGACTACCGCGTCCTCGGGGACAGCGGCGATCAGCTCATCGTAGAGTTCCCACATTTAGGTTTCCTCGGTCAGAATTTCGGCGCAGGGCGCATCGACAGTGTATCGCAAGCGATGGCGTAGTGTATGCAGGACACACAAATTAAACGGGTGTATTGTATACGTGACGCGCGTATCAAATTCTTTAAATTATTCTTGCGCGCCCGTCTCGCCGTGAATTAGCATGGACGCACATTAATCAACTGTCACGGAGAAACGACAATGTTCTGCACTAAACAATTGCTGTCCTTTGGCCTGTGCGCATCGATGGCTGCAACGGCCGCGACGGCGTTTGCTCAAACCGAACATCCCCAAACCTGGGCGCAGGATATCGCCTATTTGCAGCAGTTAACGCCCGCTGACGCCGCCGCGCAACAGGGCTCCATCCTCCAGATCCGCTCCGAGGTTTCGCTCTGGATCACATCGCATCCTGGCAGCAAGATTCAGCTCGCGCCGCTGCGGGCGCTGCCCTTGACCGCCGTGCAGGCCAGCGCTGAACTCGGTGAGTTGCAGAAGGTGGTTGCCGCCATTGTCGAGCAGGATCCCTCGCACCCCTTCCACCTGGGTGTGACAGAGGTCGAGGTTTCGGCTGGACTGTCGGGTCTTTCGACCACTTCTCCCACCGCAGTGAGCCTCGACCAGGAGGAGATTCAGGCGCATGACGCGACCAATGTCGCCAAGGCCGTCGATTGGCTGCCGGGCGTCGAGGTCCAGCATCTGGCGGGCAACCGCAATGAAACCGCACTTTATATTCGCGGCTTCAGCAGCAAAGGCCAGGTGCCTATCTATCTCGATGGAATTCCGATGTATGTCCCCTATGACGGATACATCGATTTAAATCGTTTTCTAACTAGCGATTATAGCGAGATTCAGATCTCGCGCGGCTTCTCCTCCCCGCTGCTCGGGCCCAACGCATTGGGTGGAACTGTTAATTTGGTAACCCGTGAACCCTTGAAGAAATTTGAAGGCGATCTAGCGATAGGTACCTTTTCAGGCAATGGCCTGCTCTCCTCCTTGCGCGTGGGCACCAGGCAGACGCGTTTTCTGGCTCAGGGGACGCTTGACTGGCTGCAGAACGACTACGTTCCGCTATCCGGGAACTTCCTCTATCCAACTTATACAAGCGGAGGAAGTGTTATAGAAGGTTACTCAGCCCTGAATTCAGGCAATACCTACGGCAACGTGCCCTACCCGTACACCGACCATGAGAATAACTCTTATACGCGCGACGAAAAGTGGGGCGGGCGTATAGGCTGGTTGCCCAAGCAAGGCGGTGAGTACGTCTTCAGCTACATCAACCAGAAGGGACAGAAAAGCGACCCTCTCTACCAAGGAAGAAATTCTGGCGCGTCTTTCAATAGTTTTTGGAAGTGGCCGTACTGGAACAAAAACAGCTACTACTTCCTCTCCGATACGCCCCTGAGAAAACAGAGTTCGATCAAGTTCCGCGTTTACTACGATCAATTCCGCAACTCGATTGATATGTACGACAACTCGCAATACAACAGCTTTACGGCCTACGCCCCAAGCGGTAAAAGTCCTCAGGTCAAAAATGGCCTTTGCTAAACTGGCTATGTCTGCGGCCTCAAGGGCTCCGAGCACAGCAGCTACGACGATCACACCGATGGCGCTTCTACTGAGTTTAATACCCGCAAGGTCAAGCGCAACGTCATTGGCGCATCGTTCTTCTTCAAGGACGACACGCACAACGCCGTCGATATTTATCCCGGCGCGGCGGCGTATTTAGCCAAGTACTACGGAACATCACCCTACACCGCAACCGCACAGCAGATTCAGCTTGCCTATCACAATCCAAATCAAGAGTTGCGCGATCAGCAGTTCTCAGCTGGCGTACAGGACCTGATCGCCTTCAGTTCAAAGTTTCACGGCAGCGTGGGCTTTAGCGCGGATCACCTGAAAGGCCTCAAGGAAGAATACCGTAACAGTTTCAACCAAACCACGCTTGGCGCGATCGCCGGTACAGAACTTCTTGCTTACCAGTGCACCGGTAATCCACACAACACTTCGACCGCCGGATGCACTTCGCACGTCTGGACTTACAATCCGCAAGCCTCGCTGACCTATACGGCAACCCTATCGGACATCCTTTTTGTAACCTATGAGGACCGGGGACGCTTTCCCACGCTGAAGGAGCGCTACTCTTCAGGCATGGGATCCTCTCTGCCCAATCCTGGTTTGCTAACAGAGCACAGCCAGAACTGGAACTTCGGCTACACGCACATCTTCGGACCCAAACTGACTTTTGATGGGGTGCTCTACCTCAGCAAACTTCGGAATGCCATCGAATCCGCGCTGGTGCCCGATACTTACAGTTTGTGCCCGAGCAATAACAGCCCTGGCCATTGCAGCCAGAATATCAATGTTGCCCATGAGACGCACGAAGGCGTGGAGGTTACGCTGCACGGCAATCCCATCCAACGGTTGAAGTTGGATATGAACTACACATACCTGAACCGCGAGCTCAATCCTTCCACTTACGTGCTATCCACCGGGATTCCGAAGAACAAGGCAGTCGGAACCGCAACCGTTCGGCTACCCTACCAAATACTCGGCATCGTCACCGCGCACTATGAAGGCGGAATCACTCTGCAGGACACCACGTATTCGTCCACAACGCAGCCCCTGCTCTATGCGCATAATGGCGAAAGTCTGGCGACCATGGACCTGGCGACGGAATTGCCCATCGCCCCCAGGTTTAGCGCCCAGGTCGGTGTAAAAAACGTGTTTGATCGCAACTACTTCTACACCGCAGGGTATCCGGAAGAAGGCCGGAACTGGTTTATCAACCTGCGTTACCGCTTCTAACGCGGCTTTCAACACATTGCCGACCTTTACGGCAGGATTTTCATGCTAGTCTCCATGTTCTCCGGTTCAAGGCGCGGGCTCAAACCCGCTCCTTGAACCTTTTTTGCCTGTTTTGGGAGAGAAAACGGGCAAGAAAAGCCCCGTGGCGGCCAAATTTTCCGCCCTGCTGAATTTCCCTGGCGGTTCTGGCCTTGTGCTTAAAAACCGGGGTATACTCTCGTTAGGGCGAGGTACTGCTGACCAACGCAGTCCGGTGCCAGATAAAGTGTTTTTTCGAAAGGACAAACATATGAAAATCAGCGCAAGAAACCAGTTGGCAGGCAAGGTCCAAAAGGTTGTCAAGGGAGCTGTCAACTCCGAAGTCGATCTCGTTCTGGAGGGTGGAGAGACGGTAGTGGCCATCATCACTAACTCCAGCGTGGATACATTAGGACTGGCGGCGGGGAAAGAGGCCTTTGCGATCATCAAGGCCTCCGAGGTGATTGTCGGCAAGGGCGTTGATGGGTCCAAGCTGAGCACGCGCAACGTGCTGGCCGGCGAAGTGACCGCGGTGCACGACGGGGCCGTCAACAGCGAAGTGGACATCAAACTGCCGGGCGGAACCCTGATTGCCGCGTCGATCACCAAGGCGAGCACGCACACGCTGGGGCTGAAGGCTGGCGATAAGGTCAGCGCGATCATCAAAGCCTCCAATGTGATTGTGGGCGTACCTCACTAAGCAGGTGCGGGTCGCTCCCCTGCGACGCGCAGCTACAACGGAGGTCTTTTAACAGATGCGCTGTAGCCTGATTTGGCCTGTTTTGAGGGTTAAAGGGTAGGTGCGCCTGAAATGCAATCAGACGGCCGCGGCGATTGCCTTGACAGGCCCAGCGCCGCGGCCGGAACCATTTATAAGCTAGTTTATGCAGAGTGTTGCAAAGATGACCATGTAGCACATAGAATACGGGACGTGTGGGAGCCGGGCGGAATGCCGGCGCGCTGTCAAGCGGCCGGTGTTCTTGGCGCTCATGCCGGAGATCTATAGGGCGCGAGTCAGCGCCATGCAGGCTGAACCATGCCATACGGACAACTCCACTAGCCGGACGATTCCACTGGTCGCGGTAACGCCGAAAGTTGCACGGGAGGGCCTGGGGCAACTCACCATGAGGGGGCAGGAATGAGATTGAAATCTATCACGGGAAAAATTCGGTCGCGGCTTTGCTATTCCGCAGCGCTGGTTATGATGGTTGCGCTCATCGGCGCGTGGTATACGCCTCAGCACACGGTTCTGACGCTCTCCGTTGCGGCGAGCATGCAGGAGTCCATTACGGAAGCCGAGGCCGTTTACCAGCGCGACCACGCCGACGTGGAATTTCGCAACAACTTTGGCGGCTCGGGAGCCCTAGTGCAGCAGATCGAGTCGGGCGCGCCGGTGGATGCGTTTTTTTCCGCCGCGGAAAAGCCCATGGACGATCTGGAGGCAAAGGGGCTGGTTGAGCCGGGAACCCGCCGCAACCTGCTGCGCAACACCCTGGTTCTGATCGCGCCGCGCGATTCTCAACTGCGTGGATTCGAAGGGCTTACCGATAAATCAGTCCGCACGATCGCGTTGGGCGATCCGGGCAGCGTTCCGGCTGGCCGGTATGGGCAGCAAACGCTGACTGCGCTGCATCTTTTCGATCAAGTCAAGTCGAAAGTTGTGCTGGCCAAGGATGTGCGCCAGGTGCTCGCCTACGTCGAAACAGGCAACGCCGATGCGGGCATTGTCTACGCCACCGACGCGGAGACCACGAACCGGGTGCGGGTGGTCGCCACCGCGCCGGAATCAACGCACGATCGCATCGTTTATCCCGCGGCGGTTGTGAAGACAAGCCACAATGCGGAAGCCGCGCACCGTTTTATCGAGTTCTTGAGCACGCCCGCGGCCAAGGCTATCTTCATCAAGCACGGATTTACCGTGGCTCAATAATTGCGCTGCTCGTAGATTCATTCCGCTGATTGTCCTGCTGGCCGTTCGATGCGCGGCGAGGGCGGAGTTTCCCCTTTGGCGGCTTATTGCAGCAAAGGTTTATATTGACAATCTGCTGGCGCCGGGCTGTGGGTGCATGATGGCCCGCGACCTAGGCGCCAACGGATCGAAGGCCTCAGGCTCTGACACTTTCCATATCATTACAGGCCCGATAAAATGCCTCAGTTGTTGTTGGAGCGCGAGGCTTTGAGAATAGCTGGCCTCCTGTTGATTACTGATGGCTCGCGGATGAATGGCAGTTTGAATGCCGCAAGCCGCCGGGAAATTGCTCTTTTCTCCCGATTCTTTTGGCTTGAATCGGAGCGGAGGTAGGGGGATTAGTGCGGGTTTTCTGCTGGTCGTGAGGCGGCGAGGGCTTGGGAGAGCCTTTGTCCGCGGGTGCCGGTGAGGCGGTAGGCGCAGAGGGGGACGAGTTCGCGGTTGGGGCTGAGGGCGTGCAGGAAGCATTTGTCGAGGTGCTCGAGGTCGAGGTTCCAGGCGTCCTG